>Ga0081539_10000710_pt1 | contig 66710 bp, 65 predicted proteins | sample TabmetS4T2R2_FD_71023 | JGI IMG/M metagenome (GOLD analysis project Ga0081539, IMG submission 71023) | Tabebuia heterophylla rhizosphere microbial communities from the University of Puerto Rico - S4T2R2 | ecosystem: Host-associated > Plants > Roots > Rhizosphere ...
CAACTACGATAACTTCAAATGGGATCGCCCCGGCATGTTCCTGAATCGAGCCGAGGCAGGCTTGTGTGAATCGCAGCTGGTTGAAGACAGGAATAATTATCGAGACTTCGACCATTTCTTGAACGGGAAACTGGATTGGCCGGAGAGGGATGGCCGGGATTGGCTGCGAGGGGGCACGAACCTGCGCCAATTCGGAAGAAGGCGAGGAGGGTGGAGCGATTGGACTTTCACGGAGGCGCAAGTCTGCAATATCATCACCCAATCGCTCGACTTCGGGGTTGGCTTTTCGCCATTCCTGATACTTCTCCACAATCTTATCGAGATGGCCAAACCCTGGCGGTTCTCGATGGGCAGCTTTGGCCGAAAGCCAGCCGAGTAAATTTGCCAGAATCCAGCGCCGGGAATGGTGGAGCCGTTCAGAAGCACAGGCAGTCTCATCCAGCAACCGGATGAGACGTTGTGTAACCTGCAGCTGTTTTCGCAAGCGTTGGATGAGAGAAAAGGCATCCTTCTCACGCTGCTCCAAGCGGATGCTGTAGGAGTGGAGAAGACGGTTGGTTTCGTCGAAACGCATCCGGAGTTGCTCGAGATCGGCGGCGGCACTCTCTGCGCGTCTACCTAACTCCGTCAGTTGGGCCTCGCGGGTTTGTTCATGTTGCCGGCTTCGCTCCAGTTCTACGCGTAGTCCGGTGATCTGGTCGCGTTCCCGATTGAGTTGTTCGAGCAATTTATCACGCCCTGCCTGTTCCCGCAGAAGCAGCTCGTCCAGATGCGCATAAGCGGCCTGTAATTCGGTGATGCGACCATCGCGACGTCCAATTTCCAAGGCGGTGCGTTCGGCGTTCCCTGTTAGCTCCTGTGTCAACGATTCAATCCGCCCCTGAAGGTGTTTTATCGTTTCCGTATGCTCAATTTCTGAGCCACGTCGCCGCGCTAATTCCTCGCGGGTTGTTTCAGACTCAACAATCGTGAAATTGAGAGAATTGATTGTTCCCGCTAGCGGGTCAACAGGCCCGAGGGAAACCTGCTGCGACCCATAGTTTGGGCTCTTCTTTTTTCTCGGAGGCGCGTTTCCCTCCACTGCGACGCCTAGGAGGTCACGATAAAAGAGGACCAATTCCTGGTCCGAGCAGGCATCAATCAACTGCTCAAGGGTAAACGAAGTGTGTCGATGATCTCTTGCGACAATGGCGGCGGCCTCTTTGATCGAAGGGGTTCCGATTCCGGCAAAACCGGCCAATCGCTCGAGTTCCTGTTCAGGGCGCTCGAAAAACGCTTGATAACTTGTAATCAACCGTTTCTCAGGGGGAGCGCAGGCAAGGACGCGCCGGTTATAAATTTCCCAAAGTCGAAGCCCCAGTGCATAGGAAGTGCCATTGCGCCGATGCATGGAATAGGCAACCTCGAGCGGATTGCGCACGATGATCAGAAATCGCAGTCCCGGCAAAACACTTTTCCAGAAAGGCAGAGTGAGGCAGTTGCGGGGATCTTTCCATCCCCAGGTTGACTCAGGGCGAAAGCTTTCGGCCAGGAGCTTTGCTTTCATGCGCTGAGGCTCAAACTGCGGCCCGGCAAACTCCTGATCTTTCGCCGGCGGCAAATCCCACGCCGCGCCGGCTGCGTTTAGCACTTCATCGTTTAGCGCAACAAAACGCAAATTCTCCCAGAAACCCTCAGGGTTATCCGGTGCGGCAGGCATGAGATCCCGTTCCGGCCCAAGGTCGAGACCGCAGCGATGAAGCAACCGCGTCACCATGGAAGTGCCGGAGCGATGAGCTCCTGCAATACATAGGATACCGTTAGTCATGGGATTTTTCCTGGCGCTGATGAATAGACCGTGCAGACGGAAGAATCAAATGTCCCATTTGGTCTCTATTGGGTGCCACGCTGCCGGACGACGACGCTCACTGGACCGCGATTGCAGGTTTCGAGGTCCTGTCGAACATGCAGCGTTTGTATCGCAGCTGTGAAGCCGCCGTGCAGAATAAGGCCGCCTTTTTCCTAGAAAAGACGTGGTCTTTGCCTAACGGCCGCGAGTACGGTCTCATGACCGACCCACCGGCGGGCGTCAGGTGCCAGGGTTAGTTCGATGCCATAGAGTTTGTCAGGAACCTGCCAGGAAAGTTCCTATGATCGCCTCAGGCTGCAGGCTGAATCTTCAGGATTACTGCTGCGAATGAATGCTGCGGTCGAAAGCGCCAATCATTTTCAAAATATATGACCGCTGATTGTTGCCGGTGATATTTGATTTGTCATAATGTAACTTGCGATCGTAGACCCAGACCGATGCCAGCGGAACCTTGCTCGCCTCGATTGCCTTAAGCTCGTTTAAAAAGTAATTCTTTTCGTCGTATTCAACCCCGCGGTCTTTGTCGAGAGCGGGAATGAATTCCTCGAGATAGACTGCCTTGTTCGCCTTCCGCCCGATCTGGACACACGTCTCGAGAAGCTCCTGATAACTTACACGCCGGTCCGCGAAATATTGTTTGGTTCCTGCCGGGCTGGCGTGAATGCAGATTGGATTGAAGGGCCCCGGATTATCCCGGAGAAGAATCTGCGCGAACTGTTGTTCGGTATCTACCGAGGACGGGCCAGGGCGAGCATTGTGATAGGCGCTCGCGCGGGGCAGGGAGTTTCCAGTTAGGAGAATTCGGTCGGAATCCAATCCTCGCACTACATCCGCAAAGTCGAGCGCCGCACTCCGGAACGTTGCAAGGGTCAGGTTACGTCTGGGATCGCCTTGCCCCGGGCGTTTGTCGAGCGGGAGGGAAAGTTCGCAACTGAATTCCCAGCCCCAGATCGCGGGGGAGCCAGCATAGCGCGAGACGACCTCTTGTGTGTAGCGCCGCATAAATCGCCGGGTAGCGCTTTGCGGGTCACCCCAAGCGGCCCGTGGTTCGTGGACAGCTTCAGAAACCCCTCCAATCGCCCAAAAGAGGCAAGCGATTAATCCAACGTGCGCTTGCTCGGCGCATGCAACGAAATCGTCGAGGCGATGAAAGTATGACTCCTTGTCGCTCAGGTAAAGTTGCCAATCCGGGCCGGTGTAGCCGCCCAGCGCCAGCCTTGCAAACGGAATCCCGTTGGCTCCGAGGTGATTAAGACCCTGGCGATAACTGACATCGTTGGGGTCGCGAAGGGTGCGGATGAAAGCATCAAAATAATTCACTCCGATTCCGCGATAGGGCTGGCCCTGTCGAAGGAGAATGCCGCGACTGTTTATCGTTAATCCCAGCTCTTTGGAGAAGCAAGTGGGAATCAAGCCGGGAAGGAAAACTACCCCCGTTAAAAGGTGAATGACGGCGAGTCGAAGCGGAGGTGGCAAAGTCACATGACAACAGTTCTATTCGGCAAGCCGGGCAAGGGTGTGCATCTCTGTTCGTTCATAGCGCAAAACATCATTCTGTTCAACGAAAAGACAGTTTAATTGTTTGCAACAGCCTGAGTGCGGGAATGCCTTAGCGCGATTGCGTTCGCAAGGGAAGTATTGAGCTGTCGCAAGTCGTAGGGAATTACACCAGGCACAGACGCGTCGGCAAGTTTGTTTCGCAGACGATTCAAGATGAAGTTCTCCTACGTGAACCCTTCACCTGAAATCCCCCGGATCAGTTCGCGATGGCCGCCCAGCCGCGGCATCGCGAACATGCTGCTGGCGACGTTTGCCTTCGCGGTCATGAATGTTTTCATCAAACAGCTCGATCGGATCCCGGCGATGGAGATTGTTTTCTTCCGCTGTCTTGTGTCAGGATTGATCTGCGGCATCGAGATAGCCCGCAGGCGGATGGATTGGCACGGCAAGAATCACGCTTTGCTCGTGGCGCGCGGGACTTTTGGCACACTCGCGCTCTACGCCTTTTTCCTTACACTGCAACGTATGCCGCTGGCGACGGCGGTTACGATACAATATCTCTCGCCGATTTTTACCGCCCTGATCGGTGTTTTTCTCCTGGGCGAGCAGGTGCGCGCCAGGCAATGGCTTTTTTATGGGGTCGCGTTTGCCGGTGTATTCGTGATCAAGGGTTTCGATTCAGGAATTTCAACCTTCTATCTGGCCGTTGGTATCGCCTCCGCCGCTTGCTCAGGCATGGCTTACAATCTTGTCCGCCGGCTCCGGGAGCGGGAAGAACCAATCGTCGTCGTGCTTCATTTCCAGCTCGTGGGAATCGCTGCCGGACTGTTCTTTATTCTTTTCGACTGGAGAACACCACTGGCGTGGGAATGGCTCTGCCTTCTCATGTCCGGCGTGCTTACTCAGATTGGCCAGGTGTGTCTGACCAAGTCCCTCCAAGCCGAACGGGTTGCCACGGTCGCGGTGCTCAACTATCTCGGATTGATCTATGCCCTCATCTTTGGCCTGACGATTTTCCACGAACACTACAGCGTGCAGACAGTCCTCGGTATCTCATTAGTCGTGGGTGGAGTGCTGCTCGCTGTCCTTTACGGGAAACCGAAGCCGCCCGAAGTCATAGAAGAAACGGAATCGGCGGTGGTGTGAATATTGTCGGGCTGGTCTGCTTGATTAGACTTGCAAATGGAGATACAAAATCAGGGCCGCAATCGCCGCAAAACCGGCGGCAAAGTTACCCAGGACGAGCGCCTTGTGGTGCTTCAGAATCTCACCCAGCATGGCATGGGCGGCGAGATAGAAAAACCCGCCACCGGCATTGGCCAGAGCCAGAGCCAGCCAGACAGCGGACAGGTCGTGGAAAACAAACCACCCGAGAAGCCCGCCCAGGACGGTAGTCGACTCTACTGCTGCGACCAGCCAGAGGGTCTGTTTTCGTGCGAATCCGCCTCCAACGAGGAGCGCGCCGAGTGCCAGACCTTCGGGGAATTTGTGAACGCAGATGGCAAGGGTAACCGAGAGATCGACCGCCCTGCTCTCTTCATGGCCCGCAGCCAGTGCTAATCCATCAACCGTGCAATGGATTGCAAGCGCGACCATCATGGCCAGGGCAAACTCGACCAGCCGATGGGTCGTTGCTTCGTCAAAGTGACTCGCCGCGCAAGCCGGGCAAACGTGAAAAACGTAGCGGCTCACGAGCGCAAAGAGGAGATAACCCGAAGCTGCCCCCAGGAGTAATTGCCACCACTGCAGCTTCTCCAGGCATTCCGGGAAAATCCCGAAAAGCGCGACCCCGAGGAGGGTGCCCGCGCCGAGACTGATCAAGCCACAGAGTTGTTTGTGCGTCCGCGCCAGGACCGCGCTCAAACCTCCACCCGCCACGGCCACCGCGAGCGCGGCCAGAATGCGGATTGTCACCGGCATCAAGCTCATTGCCTTCCATTGCAGCGAATCGGGAACGGGTTGCAATCCGAATCGTTTAAAAATAAAGGGCCGCGGGCGTTTCCCAACCGCAACCTGAAGCGACCTTTGCTCGGCCGACGCGTACTCCTTGACGGAAACGGATCCCAAGTCTCAGCTGACCGAAGGAGAACGTGTATGAAACATGCAAACAGCTTGTTATTAATCATTGCCGCACTTTTTGCAGCCGCAGCCTTTGCCGGGCAGGAAACTGTCGTGGTAAGGGACCTGCTCGGGCCCGAAGGACCGCTCTATCTCGACGGCAATCTCTATTTTGTCGGCTGGGTCTCAAACACCCTTTCAAAATGGGATGGTAAGAAGACAACCATTCTGAACCACGCCCCGGACTGTGGTCACAATGGCCTGGCATTGACCAAACAAAAAACATTTCTCCTGGCCTGCACCGACGAACACGGAGCCATCTTGGAACTCGACCTTTCGGGCAAGGAACTGCGCCGCTGGGAGGCCGATGACAACGGACACCCCTTCGAGGGCGGCATTAACGATATCGCCACGACCACCAATGGCGGTGCCTACGCCACTCTCTTCGGACACTTTGTCGATCCCCCAACCACCGTTATGGGGAAGATCTTTTATCTTGCTCCCGGTGGCCAAAACTGGATCGAGGTGGCGAACGATCTCAATTACGCCAATGGCATCGGCGTTTCTCCCGATCAGAAAACCCTCTACGTCAGTGAGACGGTGGGCAATTGCATCCTCAAGTTTGACATCAATCCTGATGGCTCACTCAGTCATCGGGCTAATTTTTCGCTTCTGAATTTGCTCACGAAAAACAAGGTCGACTCGTGGTGGATCGGACCCGACAGCATGAAAGTCGACGGCGATGGAAACATCTATGTTGCTCAATGGTGCGGCGGCAAAATACTGAAGATATCTCCCGGCGGGAAACTTCTCCACATCTTCAGCATTGCCGCAGGTAGCGGAACAACCAATGTCGCCTTTGGCAGCGGAGACAGAGACCTTTACGTTACCGTCGTAAAAGACCCGAACGATCCAAAAGCCAGAGGGTGTATCGTCAAAATTCCCAATCTTTCGCTAAGAGCTGACCATTAGCCGGCATGGTTATCCCGAGCGCGCTCCGCCGAAACCCGTGGCCTTGTAAAATCTCAGCGCCTCGATCTTACTGCCGAGTTCCCGCAACGGATAGTAACCCTTGACGGCGCCCGCACCGGGATCGCGAATGAGATAGTTGAACCCGTCCTTTCCGGCAATAACAACAAAGTGAGTAACTCCGTTGCGAAAACGGATGCGAACGATGACGGGATTGCCGCGGTTGAGGTTGGAATCGATTAATTCATACGAGGGTAGGTCTTCGTAGACATGCCGCACCCGATCGGGCGCCCACCAGGCGGCGCGGTCCCAGTAAAGCCAGCCGTTATCGGTGTAGCCATTGACGGCAGTGAGAAACCAGTTCAGCTGTTGCGGGTCGGTTTCAATCCCGTAAGACCGGAAAACCATGGCGGCCGCAGCGACGGCGCACCCAGCGGCGGCCAGGGTGCCATTTTCCGGGACGCCGCCAAGCGAATCGTTTGCCCATCTTGGGTCATCCTGTCGAAAAGAGGGCACAGGCAATTCAAGGCGATGGAAGAAATAACGCCCGCCGCGCGGGGCAAGGGGCCGCTTCCAATGCCAGTCGGTATAAATGCCGCCGACGGCGACGATACCGGTGAGGACAAGGGTAAGAAGGAAACGTTTCAGTGCCTGCAGCCTCGGAGTCTGTCGCCTCGAGCTAGAGTCCAATTACCACGGCTTTGGTCTGAGTATAAAGCTCCAGGACCTCATGCCCCATCTCACGACCCCAGCCCGACTGTTTGTAACCGCCAAAAGGCAGAGCGGCATCGAAGACATTGTAGCAATTAATCCAAACCGTTCCCGCTTTGAGCGCGGCCGCGATGCGATGCGCCTTGGAGATATCGCGAGTCCAGATGCCGGCGGCAAGGCCGTACTCGGTCTGGTTCGCCCGCGCGATCAGGTCTTCTGCCTTGCTAAAAGGCTCAGCGACCACCACCGGGCCAAAGATTTCTTCGCGCACAATGCTCATGGTTGGTTTCACGTCCTTGACCACAGTCGGCTGGACAAAGTAACCGCGACTACCAGCGCGCGAGCCGCCCGTGACATAACAGGCGCCTGACTGCTTGCCTTGGTGCATGTATTTTGTGACCCGGCTGAGTTGTTCCTCAGAAACGAGCGGACCCATTTCCGTTTCGGAGCTCAACCCCGGCCCAAGTCTGATCTTCTCTGCGTGCTCGGCTACCCCATCGACTACTTCATTGAAGATCTCGCGCTCGACCATGAGTCGGGACCCGGCGCAGCAGCATTGGCCGTGATTGAAGAAAATAGCGTTGGCCGCGCCGGCAATCGCAGCCTGCAGGTCACCGACGTCTTTAAAAACAATGTTGGGAGACTTACCGCCCAGCTCGAGACTTACCTTCTTTAAGTTACCCGCGGCAGCCTTAACGATAAGCTTGCCAACTTCAGTCGAGCCGGTGAAGGCGACTTTGTCTACCTCGTGATGAGCGGCAAGCGCCGCGCCGGCCGTTTCACCAAAACCGGTCACGATGTTGACCACCCCTTCAGGAATTCCAGCTTCGAGAATTAATTCACCCAAACGGAGTGCCGAAAGCGGCGTTTGTTCCGCCGGTTTCATCACCACGCAGTTGCCGGTGGCGAGCGCCGGGCCGAGCTTCCATGCCGCCATCAGGAGCGGAAAATTCCACGGGATGATTTGGCCGACGACCCCGACCGGTTCGCGCAACGTGAAAGCGTGGAAGCGCGCCTCCGGCGCATACGGGACACTAATCGGGATGGTGGTACCCTCGATCTTCGTCGCCCAGCCCGCCATGTAGTGAAAGAGATCGGCCGCCAGCGGAATATCAGCGACCCGCGCGACGGCGCGCGGCTTGCCATTGTCGAGCGATTCGATCTCCGCCAGCTCATCGGCATGTTCGAGAATGAGGTCACCGATGCGCCAGACAAGTTTCCCGCGCTCGCTCGCCGTGAATCGACCCCACGAGCCCGACTCAAACGCGCGCCGGGCGGCCGTCACTGCGCGGTTGATGTCATCCTTGTCGCTCTCGGGCGCGCGGGCGATCACGGAAGCGTCGGCGGGGTCGAAGACATCAAAAGTTCTGCCCGAGGCTGCCCGCACCCATTTGCCGTTAATCAGGTTATGTTTCGGCTTGCTCAGCCAATTTCGAACGGTCGAGCTGAGCAAAGGCGGCGGCTCTTTGGCCGAGGCGCGGGCCTTGCCGTGGCCGTTGCTGCTGAGACGAGATGACTTTGAGCTGCGAGGGCTGATACGATTGCGAGCGATACGAGTCTTCATTTTGGTGATCAGAGGTTGAGGCCGAGGTCTGGCAAACCTGCTCTACCTTTAACAGACAGACCCTCTCGTGTAATGTTTTTTCTTGAGCTGGAGGAAACGCAAAAGAGCAACCACGAGAGACGCCACCGGGCGGAAACTAAATATACTGGAATAGTTTCCCGATTGTGCTAGCCTCCTCGCGGTGGTGAAACGCTTGGGCAAAGCTCGGACGCGAACCCAGGGGAACGATTCGGTCCGCCCGCGAATCGTAGAAGCCGCGCGCCTCCACTTCTTCCGGCACGGTTTCCGCAGCGTGACGATGGACGATTTGGCGGTCGAGCTCGGGATCAGCAAGAAGACTCTTTACGCCTATTTTCCGGGCAAGATGGATCTGCTGGAGGCCGTTCTGGCCGACAAGTTGGCCAGCGTTGAAGCGACATTAAAGCAAGCGACCCGTGTCCATCCGCGGGATTTTCGCGCGACCTTGCATGAGCTGCTGGCCGGGACGCAACGGGAACTGGGTGAGATCAAGCCTCCGTTCCTGCGGGACATGAGGCAGAAAGCGCCCCAGGCGTTCAAGCTCGTGGAATGCCGCCGAGGGGCATTGGTCGAGCGATATTTCGGCAGGCTTTTCACCGACGGACAGCGCGCCGGAATGGTCCGGAAAGATGTTCCCCTCAGGCTGATGATTGAGATCCTGCTCGCAATCGTCCAGGCGATCATGAACCCGCGAAAGATGGAGGAACTTGGGATGATGCCGAAGGAAGGCTTCGCTGGAATTCTCAAGGTGATTCTAGAAGGCGCGCTCACGGCGAAAGGGCGGAAACCTTGAATCCTTTGTTTGTTAGGCGGAACCGAAAGTCGATCCGCGCGATTGGGCGTCTGGCGCTGCTCCTCTGCTTCGCCGGTTGCAGCAAACCGCCCGGGGATCGGTTTCAGGGGTATGTCGAAGGCGAGTTTGTTTACGTCGCCTCGCCGCTCGCCGGGCAATTGGAAGTCCTCTCCGTGCAGCGCGGCCAGCAGGTCAAAACCGGCCAGCCTTTATTTGCCCTCGATGAGACCGCGGAGAAGGCCGCCCGCCAGCAGATCGAGGCCATGCTCGCCCTTTCGGAGGCGGAGCTTGCCCGCCAGGAACGGCTTTTTCGATCCGGTGTCTCCTCGGCGCAGGATCTGGATCGGGCTCGATCGGTTCGAGATCAGGACAGGCAACACCTTGAACAAACCAACTGGAGTTTCGAGCAGAAAAAGCAGGTCGCCCCGGTGTCGGGGTTGGTCTACGACACACTCTTTCGTCAGGGGGAATGGGTTGCAGCGGGCAAACCGGTCGTCGTCCTACTCCCGCCGCAAAACATCAAGGTGCGGGCCTTCGTTCCCGAAACACGTGTGGGGTCGATCTACTATGGTGAGACGACCAGGATAACAGTGGACGGCGTGCCTAACCCGTTTATTGGGAAAGTGAGTTACATTTCGCCCCGGGCGGAGTACACGCCACCCGTTATCTACAGTCGGGAAACGCGAGCCAAGCTCGTCTTTATGGTCGAGTTCGTCGTCGACCCCGACGCCGCGGCCCGGCTTCATCCCGGTCAGCCGGTTGATGTCGAGTTCAGCTCAAAATGAAAAACGGCGATCCAGTCATCGAGGTACGCGGAATGACGAAGCGTTTCGGCAAGCTGACGGCGGTCGACCATGTCGATCTAACCGTGCGCGCCGGGGAAATTTTTGGCTTCCTCGGGCCAAACGGAAGCGGGAAGACCACTTTTCTACGCATGCTCTGCGGACTGCTTCGGGCCGATGACGGAAGCGGCACGGTCCTCGGTCATGATGTGATCAGGGACAGCGAGGCGATCAAGCGCGAAGTCGGTTATATGACACAGCGCTTCAGTTTCTGGGAAGATTTAAGCATTGAGGAAAATCTGGATTTCGTCGCCCGGATGTACGCCGTCAAAAATCGGCGGCAAACCGTGCGGGAGAGCATCAAAGAGCTGGGGCTCGAGCAGAGGAAGCAGCAACTTGCAGGTCAGCTTTCTGGGGGATGGAAACAGCGCCTTGCCCTCGCCGCCTGCCTCATCCATCGCCCGAAATTACTCTTACTGGATGAGCCAACCGCTGGGGTCGATCCAAAGGCCCGGCGCGATTTCTGGGAAGAGATCCATCAACTCGCGGCCGAGGGACTCACTTTTCTCATTACGACTCATTACATGGATGAAGCGGAGCGTTGTCAGCGGCTGGCTTACATTTCCAAGGGTAAGTTGCTGGCCGACGGAAAGGTGGATGAGGTGATTGCCCGGGTTGGTTTGACCACGTGGGAAGTGCAGGGGCCGGAGCTTGCCCCGCTGGCTGAGGAACTGCGCAAGACTCCCGGCGTGCAACAAGCTGTCGCCTTCGGCAATTCGCTGCACGTGAGTAGCAATGACAGCACGAAACTTGAACATGCCATCGCCCCGTTCCGACGTCCTCCATACCAGTGGCGCCAGATTCCCTCTGGGTTGGAGGACGCGTTCATCAGCCTAATGGAGCACTCAGCTTGAAAGATCATCACAGTTTTTCTCTTCAGCGCCTGCGCGGAATCATCTCAAAAGAATTCCTGCAGATGCGACGGGATCGCCTCACCTTTGCCATGATGCTCGGGATTCCGCTCCTTCAACTCACTCTCTTTGGTTACGCGATCAATTCCGATCCGCGCCATTTGCCGGCGGCCATCCTCATGGCGGACAAGGGCGCTCAAGGCCGTGCGCTGCTCTACGCGATGAAGAACAGCACTTATTTCGATTTTGTGCGCGAAGTAAAGACCGAGGAGGAAGGGCGCGCTCTGCTGGCGCGCGGCCAGGTGCAGTTCGTCGTCAACATTCCGCAAAACTTCAGCCGGGACTTCCTGCGTGGCGACCGCCCGACGGTGTTGGTCGAGGCGGACGCGAGCGATCCGGCGGCGACTGGGATCGCGCTGGGCGCATTAGGTCCGTTGTTCGAGGCCGCTTTACGGAATGATATGAAAGGGACGCTCGCCCCGTTGGCGGGCACGAGTGGCCCGATTGATCTGCGGATCCACGCGCTTTATAACCCGGAAGTCGTAACTCAGTACAACATCGTCCCAGGTCTCATGGGAGTAATTCTAACCATGACCATGGTAATGATCACTGGTCTGGCGATTACGCGCGAACGGGAGCGGGGGACGATGGAAAACCTGCTTTCAATGCCAACCCGCCCGAGCGAGGTGCTGATTGGGAAGATCGTCCCTTACATCCTGGTCGGTTACATACAGGTATCGGTCATTTTAGTCGCAGCCTACTTTCTCTTTCATGTTCCGATGCAAGGAAGCATCCTCCTTCTCCTTCTCGTCGCCCTGGTCTTCATTGTCGCCAACCTCGCCATGGGGATAACCTTTTCCACGATCGCGAAGAACCAATTGCAAGCCGTGCAAATGGCATTCTTCGTCTTTCTTCCCTCGATCCTGCTTTCGGGATTCATGTTTCCCTTCCGCGGCATGCCGCACTGGGCCCAGGTCATCGGCGAAGCCTTTCCTCTGACTCATTTTCTCCGCATTGTCCGCGGCATCCTCTTAAAGGGGAACAACGTCGTTGATATCAGCTTACAACTTTGGCAGATCGCGCTCTTTGCCGTGGTCGTCCTTGCGGTTGGGATCAAGCGCTACCGTCAAACTTTGGATTGATAACTGGTGTCCACGGAGCGGCCTCGAAAGTCAACCTGTGGTTGACCAACAGCTCCTGTCTGCTCTGGTTCATCCAGCCCGAGGCGACGATCATCAAGGCCGAGCGCTCTACCGCCACCCTCGCAACGGAAACCGAGGAGTCATTGCGGAGCGATCGCGCTGTGTCCTCCGCGGAGAATGTATTTCTGGATTTTGCCGGTCGCGGTCTTGGGAAGCTCCCTTAAAAAAGTTACACCATGCGGCGCCTTAAAATGGGCAAGGTTGGCGCGGACAAATTGAAGAAGCTCGCTTTCTGTGACCTGCGCATCATTTTTTAGAACGACAAACGCATGAGGTGCTTCACCCCAGCGTTCGTGTGGTAGACCGACGATAGCTGCTTCCTGCACAGCTGGATGGCGGAGGAGAACGCATTCTACTTCGATCGAGGAAATGTTTTCCCCGCCGCTGATGATGACATCCTTGAGCCGGTCGCGAATCTCGACATATCCATCAGGATGAACAACGGCGGCGTCGCCGCTGTGAAACCAGCCGTCGCGCATTGCCTCCTCGGTCGCCGCCGGATCATTGTAATAACCCGCCATGATAACATTGCCGCGCGCGACGATCTCGCCTTGAGTGACTCCGTCGGGCGGCACGTCGTTCCCTTCTTCGTCGACCACGCGCAATTCCCCCGAAGTAATTAGCTCGACGCCTTGCCGGGCTTTAATCGCGGCGCGATTCCTTGCTGGCAGGGCTGCATGCTCTGGTCGCGGTTCGCAAACCGTAATGAAAGGCGAGGTCTCAGTGAGTCCGTAAACGTGAGTGATGGTCCAGCCCAATTCTTCCTCGAGGCGTTGAATTGTGGAAGCTGCCGGGGGAGCGCCAGCTGTGACAACCCGGATGCCGCCCGGTGCGAGACGGCGCGCTTCTTCCGGCGCGTTAGCCAGAGCAATCAAAACGGTCGGCGCGGCACAGAGCATCGTGACTTGTTCTGATGCCATGATTTCAAAGACGGCCCGAGGCTCGACCTTGCGCAGGCAAATATGGGTCGCGCCGACCGCGGTCACTGTCCAGACAAAGGTCCAGCCGTTGGCGTGAAACATGGGCAGGGTCCAGAGATAGCGCTCGGCACAGGTCATCGGTTGATGAAGAAGAGTGCCAATGGAATTCATCCAGGCGTTGCGATGTGTGATCATGACACCCTTCGGCCGAGAGGTCGTGCCGCTGGTATAGTTGATCGTGAGCAGATCGGTCTCGCAAAGATCCGGTCGATCAAACTCAGGCACCGCTGCGCCAAGCAAGGTTTCATAGCTTAGCCAGTCATCTCCTTCTCCCGTTAGGGCGATGAACTGTTCGAGGCCGGGCAGACGCGAGCGAACCCGATCGATTGTCGCGAGGTAATCGCCGTCCACGCAAATCATGCGCGCGCCGCTGTGATTGAGTAGAAAGACGAAGTCTTCCCCGGTTAGCCGATAGTTTAACGGCACAAGGACCGCGCCGATCTGAGGCACGGCGTAGAACGATTCGAGCAGGGCATGAGAGTTGGGCGACAGGCAGGCGACGCGGTCACCCGCGCGAAGGCCAAGCTGCTGCAAGCCGGCCGACCAACGATCGCATCGCTCGAGAAACTGTGCGTAGGTCCACCTGGCTGCTCCGTCGACCACTGCCAGGCGATCCGGGTAAAGCTTGCGTGCCCGACGAGCAAATTCCAGTGGGGTAAGCGGTGTTTCCATTCAGGCTCTGGCTCTAAGCGGCGCGCAGGCGGAGATCGATTTCCGACTTGAGCGTGCGGTGAACCGGGCAGTTGGCGGCTACTTCCATTAGTTTGGCGCGTTGCTCCGGCGTAATTGGCCCACTCAGTTCAATCCTCAGATCGATGCGATCAAGCAGTCCCTTCCTCGCTTCTTTGGTTCCAGTGCAAGTTTCGCAGTCTTCAGCATGAATGCGAGAATGGCTTAGCCGGACGGTAACGTTCTCGAGCGGAATCTTATTACGCCGGGCATACCAGCCGATGGTCATCGAAGTGCAGGACCCGAGCGCAGCGAGGAGATAGTCATAAGGGTCCGGTGCCAAGCCGGCGCCGCCCACATTCACCGGCTCATCGATTTGGAAAGTGTATTTGCCGGCAGTGCCTTGCTGCAGAAAACCGCTCGCCGGTCCCCGGATGACCACGTGATCGACCGGCAGTGCGGCAACGGAGACAGGAGTCGAGGTGCTCATGGCTTCAATTCTAGAGGGACCTGGTCGTGAGGACGAGAAGAAATTCGCTGTGGCAGAGGGGTCGCTGATGTTTCAAATTTGTCGCTTGCCGGAAAGGTCTTTTGGGTCGAGGAGCAACCATGAATACGGAAGAAGTTGCACGCAAAGTGGTGGAGCTAACCCGAAAGCAGGCCTGGCGTGAAGCGACCGACACGCTTTACGCCGATGAGATCGTGAGCGTCGAAGCCCACGGAATGGGAGGCGGTTCTCCCGAGACGCACGGGATCGACGGGGTGCGAGGCAAGGTCGATTGGTGGGAAAACAACATGCAGGTCAATGATCTGAAAGTCAGTGGGCCATTTGTCGCCCACGACCGGTTTGTTGTTCAGTATGATCTTAGTGTGACCGATAAGAACTCGAAGGAAACCTCGCAACTCTCCGAGGTAGGTGTCTACACGGTCAAGAATGGCAAGATTGTGCGGGAAGAATTCCTCCCGCTGGTGCAGTGAGCCGACCCATGAAGGAAATCGCGGATCTAAAGAGCTATCCAGCCCCGACCGTAACTCCGCAGGCGCTGGCTTGGGATGGGAAAGAGTTCTGGATGAGTTCTCGTGATCTCGGAACTCTGTACAGGGTTGAGGCCGAAGCCTGGAGAGTGACGGAGGAGATCGATCCTCCGGGCACCGTTTGGGCCGCCGTGGCCACGAACAACGGCTCACGCTTCACGATTGGCAAAGGTCTGAATGACGACCGTTATATTTACGCCTTCGACTCTGAAAGCGGATTCCGGAAGCTCTTTCCCTGCCCCGACTTTACCGGATCTTATCTGAGCTTCGACGGGAAGAATCTTTACCTGAGTCAGTGGTATACCGGCCTTATCCTGAAATATGACGGGCAGGGGAATCTCGCGGGCCAGATTAACATTGGTGCAGAGATTTGCGGTCACACTTTTGTCGATGACTTAATCTACGTCCTGCGCGGCAAGGAAAATAAGGATGTCCCGGGTAAGGCCGAAGAATGGTGGATCGCCCGGTTCGATCCGAGGGTAGAGAAGCCAAAGATTGAGGACCTCGCGACGATTCCTTTTGCCTCCCGCTCGCTCACGCACGATGGCCGAAGGTTTTGGTCGAACCATCGGGCCGCGAACGAAACGATCTCCTTCGCCCTGCCGGCCTAGCAGCGCGCCGGCCGCTCTTATGCGGATCCGGTGCGAGGCTGGGGCGGGAGCGCAACTTTTGCCGGGGACACGCTGCATCTCGCACAGTTGTAGCTGTAAGGAGAGAGGAATGGTCCGCTTTTTTCTCATTGCGCTCATCGGTCTTGCCCTCGAGGCAGGGACTGCTCAGGCCGGTCTCAATTCCCTGGCGGAGATCGATTTTTCTCAACTGAGCCAGCGCGACCCCAACCCGCTAGGCGAAAAAGCGCTGGCCATTCATCCGGAGCAGTGGAAACACGCCGAAACGGAGCATTTCGTTTATCATTTCGTGCACAGTTATGTTGCAACGCCAGTTTCGATCGAAGCCGAATTTCATTATCGGGTGGTGGTAAAGGAGTTGGAGCGGGAACCACCTTCGAGCGGAACAAAGTCGAATATTTACATTTTTGAGCGCCCGGAGGATTGGAAGGAATTCCAGGGTCTGGGTGAGCTGGAGCAATGGACCGGTGGAATTCATTCTCAGGGGAGCCTCTTCATCGTCCGCAATCCGGCCTATAAGTTTGCCAACAACACCCTCGGGCACGAAGTCGTCCATCTCGTGGTGCACCGGTATTATCCCGAAGGGGTGTCTTGCTGGCTGGATGAAGGACTGGCGCAATACCTTTCGAAGGCCTCTCACGCCAGTTACGAACGCGCCCGAGGTTATCGGGCCCGCCCCCGGTCGGAGGCGATCGCCATGGCTGACCTGATTCCACTGTCAATCCTATTTTCGATCACCCGGCCGCCCGGGGATCGCGTCGAACTCTTTTATGATGAGTCGGAGCGATTAGTGCGTTTTCTGGCGGGGAGCGATAAGCGGGCGTTTCTAGCCTTACTCGAGGCCCTGGGTCGTCATCAACCGGCTGAGGTGGCATTGCTCCGCGATTATCAAAGTCGTTTTGCCAGTCTTGCTCTCCTGGAGGAACAGTTTCGGGCTTACGCATCGCAAGACTTCTCGCTCGCAACCTCGAGCAGAGGCGCCGACTAGCTATCTCTCTTGGAGTAACTCAAGCCGAGAGTTACAATCTCATCTGCGGGGAATCTCCTCGAACTCGCCGCGTTCGCGGTTCTTCCGGCAACGGTCCCAGGGAAAGGATTTACCATTCATTGCGATGTAAACGCCCGGCGGCAGGACCTGGACGAAGGAGAGAGCGCTCCCGAGATTGAAGAGGCCGTCGGAACTGCCAAAAGCCCAGGGGATCATCGCGCCGGTCAAGACCACCGTCTTATCCGGCACAGCCCGGGCGACGGCGGCGGCGGTCTCGGTCATGGTATCGGTCCCGTGGGTGATAACGATGCGCTCCTCCGGGGCCTCGAGACAGTTTTGGACGATAAGGGCACGGTCGGCCTCGGTCAGGTCGAGGCTGTCGACCATCATGATGGTGCGAATAGTCACATCGACACGCGAACGTCCACGTTGCAGCATTTCGGCCAGGTGGGTCTCCTTGAAGTAAAGCTGGCCGGTGCGCTCGTTATACTCTTTGTCGAAGGTGCCGCCAGTAACCAGGATGCGAATGCCCATCGGTAAAAATCTATCGGGAAGCGAACTGAGACTAACTCTACCTCGACTCGGACGCAATCGCCGGCGCGAGGACAAGATTATTCCGCTCGTTGTCTTTCGAGGACGACGAGCGCGATCCCGCCGAGGACTGCGAGCGAAGCAAAGCAGTAGCGCAGGGTGATCGGCTCCCCGAGGAGAAGAATTCCACCCGCAGCGGTCAGGACGGGAACGCTGAGTTGGACAGTCGCGGCACTGGTTGCTTTCAAGGCTGGGAGAGCGCAGTACCAAATGACGTAGCCGAGGCCTGAGGTGAGGGCGCCGGAGAGCAGGGCGTAAGCCAGGCCTAACGAATCGAATCGTGCCCGGGAAGACATGACCAGAGTCAGCAGGAGCGCGAAAATCGAGGCGCGGAGAAAATTTCCGCTCGTTCCTCCGATCGGGTCTGTCTCGCTGTTTCCACGGAGAGAATAGATGCCCCAGGCGACACCGGCGGCAAGCATGAGGAGCGAGCCGCGCCCGGGAGGGGCGGTAATGCCGGGTGAAAGAAGAAAAACCAGCCCAGCGATAGCTGCGATCAATCCGATGAACTGAATCGGATCCAGGCGCTCGCCCTTTCGCAGGCCCCATGAAATCATCGTGGCCTGGACAGCGCCGAAGAGCATAAGCGCTCCAGTCGCTGCCGAAAGGTCGAGATAGGCAAAGGAAAAAGCGGCGGCGTAAACAAAAAGAGCAAGCGCGGAGAGCCAGTTGCCGGCGAGCCCGCCTCTTTCAAGGCCTATTCGCCGCACGAGCCAAAGAGCGAGCGCGCCGGAAAGGATCCGCACCGAGGTAAAAGTGGTGGGGTCGATTGTGGTTTGGCGCAGGGCGAGACGACAAAGCAGAGAGTTACTCGCGAAGGCGATCATGGCGAGGGCGGTGAGCCCGAGGATGCGAGGCGAGGTCACGGCGGAGATATGCCGTTATTTCCGATGGGCGAAATTGGAAACGTCACGGCAGGCTGTGATTTCGCGAGACATTCATGCCTAACGAATCAAGGTCGAGCGCGGTTACCGGCCGGCCCGCTTTTTCTTAAATCAAGGCGAGGGACTCGCGGTCGGACTTGCCGGTGGCTTTTCTTCAGCGGCTGGAATGGGAATGCTCGGAGTCGGCGAGGCCGATGGAACGGGCGATGCCTCCGGAGCTACCGCGAGTGTCGGAATATCGGCTTCCTTAATCTGTTGATTGATCTTGGGAATCTCCTCACTCTTGATCTTTGTCCAGCTTTCCAGTTGTTCCATCAGGCGTTTCTCCAGCATTTGGAAAACCTCCAGTTGCGGCTCGGTCGGAGCTGCGTCGGCCTCGATTACCCGGCTAAAGGTGTAGAATTCTTCATTCAGCTGGTTGGGATAAACCAGGTTACCCTCCGAGCTTTTCATGTTTACCTGGATTAGTTTCTCCTCGACCGCCGACATCTTCTTCTCCAGCTCATCGGCGGTGGCGAGCGTGGCCTTGAGTGAATCGCGGTCGGCAACACGCTTGCGGAGCCAGTCGATTTGCGATTTCGTGTCGCGGATTTCATTGATGGCCTGGTGCAGTTGTGAGAACCGGTCATAAAGTTTCATCGAAAGCTCAAAGGAGCGGCGGAGGCCACTCTCGGCGCCTTTGATTCGCGGATCGAGCTGCAAGTGGAGAGGAACGGTTTCGCTTTTGCCACCGGCGCTGAGCTTAACCTGATACGCTCCTGGCAAAGCCAGCGGTCCCCGCGGGCCGCCTCCGTAATAGAAAGCGCCAGGGGTTTGCACCGGATCATCGTAGCGCAAATCCCAGGCAAATCGATTCATTCCCGACTTGGCCGGGATCGTCTTTGCCGCCTGCACTTGATCAGGCCATTCCGGCGGTTGCTCGTGGCCTTTGCTTTCCTGGCTCGAAAGGTGACGGACCAGCTTTCCCTGGGAATCGAGAATATCCAGTGTTACTTCATCCTTGGGAGCCTCTTTGAAGTAGTAGTCGATAATCGCACCCGGCGGTGGGTTGGTCCCGGCCGGCTGGCGAACATCGATTTCTTCCGGGTAATGAAGACGCACTGCAGTTTGTGGTTCGTATAACTTCATCTCCGCCCCGGCTATCTCCTGGTTGACCTGCCGAAGGGGAGTCACATCATCGAGCACCCAAAAAGAGCGGCCGTGGGTGGCGACGACAAGGTCGTCGTCCTTGAGCACCAGATCGTGGATGGGCGAGGTAGGAAGATTAAGCTGCAAGGGCTGCCAATGTGCGCCATCGTCGAAAGAGACATACATCCCCAGCTCGGTCCCGGCGTAGAGCAGCCCCCGGCGTTTTGCATCTTCGCGAATGGCATGGACGTAGGCACCCTCGGGAATTCCGTTGGTGATCGCCGTCCAATTGTGTCCCGTATCGTTTGTTTTAAAGATGTAAGGCTTGATGTCATCAAGGCGATGGCGATCGACCGCGACGTAAGCAACCGCCGAGTCAAAATGCGAAGGCTCAATCAGGCTGATACAGCTCCACTCCGGCATATTGGGAGTCACACGTACCCAGGTCGCGCCGTCGTCGGTTGTGACGTGAAGCAATCCGTCATCGGTTCCCGCCCAGAGCATTCCTTTCTTGAGCGGTGACTCCGCCAGGGCGAAGACTGTGTCGTAATATTCGACGCTGGTAATGTCGTTTTGGATCGGACCCCCGCTCGGGCTTTGCTTGCTCTTGTCGTTGCGCGTCAAGTCCTCACTGATCGCCGTCCAGCTATGTCCCTGGTCGGTGGATTTGAAGACCGCTTCGCCGGCGGTGTAGATCGTGTCCGGGTCGTGGGGAGAGAGAAATAAAGGGGAGATCCACTGGAAGCGGTGTTTGAGGTCGGCGGCGCCATGCCCGGAGTTATCCAGTGGCCAGACGCTCACATCCTGATATTGCTCCTTCGACTTATCGTAGCGAGTAATATAACCCTCGCTGTTTGAGTAGATGATGTGCCAGTCACGCGGGTCAGGAACGACAAAACCGCATTCACCGTTCCCAGCCTGAAACCAGTCTTCGCGTCCAATGACCCCGCTTTCACCGCGGCTGGCGATGCCGACGTTAGAGTTATCCTGCTGCGCCCCGTAGATATGGTAAGGAAAAGCATTATCGACCGCGACATGATAGAACTGTGCAGTCGGCTGATTGTTTAGCGTGCTCCAGGTCTCACCGCCGTCGATCGAGACGCTGGCGCCGCCATCGTTGGCGTTCGCCAGCCGGTCGGGATCCTGTGGGTCGATCCAAAGAGCGTGGTGATCGCCGTGCCGGGCCGGAAGAAGTTTGAAGTTCTTGCCGCCATCCACCGAGCGGAAGAGACCCGTGTTCAAGACATATACAGTGTCGACCGCGCGTGGGTCCGCATAGATGTTGCTGAAATACCAGGCGCGTTGACGAAAGCGGAGATCGTCGTTGATTCTTTCCCAGGTATCGCCGCCGTCGTCGGAGCGGAAAATGCCGCCCTCCTTCGCTTCGATGATCGCATAGACGCGATCGGCGGCAGCCCCTGAGACGGTAACTCCGATCCGTCCCAAAACTCCCTCTGGCAAGCCATGACCTTGAAGGTGCTGCCAGGTCTCTCCCCCGTCGATGGAACGATAGAGACCACTGCCTTCGCCCCCGCTGGAGAAAAACCACGGCTGGCGCCGAACCTGGTAAAGGGCCGCGAAAAGCGTACTTGGGTTATGGGGGTCGAAAACGAGATCGATCGCCCCGGTGTCTGCATTCTTAGCGAGGACCTTTTTCCACGATCTGCCGCCGTCGGTTGTTCGATAAATACCCCTCTCTTCGTTAGGCCCGAAAGCATGACCTACGGCCGCGACAAAGACCACCTCCGGGTTATCGGGATGAATGATTAGTGCGCCAATCTGCCGGCTATCTCTCAGACCGACATTGCGCCAATTCCTGCCAGCATCAACTGACTTATAGACGCCATCCCCGTAAGTGATATTTCCGCGTAAGGCCGCCTCGCCTGCGCCGGCGTAAATGACATTGTGATCGCTCGGCGCGACGGCGATGGCACCAATCGAGGAAGTGGAATGCTGTTTATCGAAGATCGGTTTCCAGGTCGCGCCGCCATCCGTGGTTTTCCAGACGCCTCCGGCCACGAAGCCAGAGTAGTAGGTGTTCGGCTCTCCGGAAACGCCGGCGACGGCCACCGCCCGCCCGCCACGGAAAGGGCCTATCTCACGCCACTGCATCCCGCTCCAAAGTTCGGGATCGAATTGCGGTCTCGGGGTTTCCGCTCTGGCCGCCGTCGCCGAAGGAGTCGGGGTAACTGCCGGCGAAAGTGTAGGGGTCGGGCTTACCGTGGGAGACGGTTTTGAGCTTGGAGTTGGGCTCTTTCGTTTCGCGCCGATGGCAGATGTCGCGCTAAGAATAAGACAAAATGAGACAACGACGGACGAAAGCCCATCCCTGCCGCCCCACGGAAATTTTTGCATCGCCTATTCTGGAACCGTTCCGCTGGGCTTCAACTGGATTATCAGCCCGCCTGGCGGATGCGCCGGCCTCGGACCGAGTCTGCGATGAGTTGTTGCAGGCGCCTCTGGCGGGTTTCTTCTCGCTTGGCACTCATGACCCACCAACCTGCGGCTTTGCGGTAGGAGGGTGGCTGGCGTTGAAAGAAGTCCCAGGCTTTGGGATTTCGCCGCAGCCGCCCGGCGTAGGGGGCGGGTAACTGAGCGCTTCGTTGCTCGTAGGAGTAGATGCCGGACTTGTTCTCCCGACGGGCCGCAAAGGCAGCGAGCCCGGAAGGTTGCATTCGCTTTTCGTTAGTCAGGACCGCGACTCTTCTGGCGTTGAGCGCGCTCCAGATGCTTCCGGGGCGTCGCGGCGTAAATCGGATCATGTAACTCTGATCGTCGATTCGTTTACGAATCCCGTCGATCCAACCGACGCAAAGAGCTTCATCGACCGACTCGGGCCAGGTAATGCTGAGTTTACCGCAATCTTTCTTGTAATAGCCGACCCAGAGCTCACGCGCTTGCGACCCGTGTTTTTTGAACCAGAGTTGCAAGTCGCTTGGTGAGGAAAAGAAGACAGGCTTCATGGGAGGCGGTGGGGTAGGGGCAGTAGTCGAGAAGATGGCAAAGTGATCAGCATGGCCCACGGTAGCCAGGTTTGCCTGGCTATTACCATAAGTGTGCAAAGCGCCGTCGACTAGTCAAGCCGTGTGCCATCTGGCAAGCCTGCAAACAACTTCTGTGAGCCGTGAGAGCGTCTGGGGGTAAGGCTTCGGCATTCTCCGCCTAACCACTAAAGGTGTTGCGAAATGAGCGGCAGCAACTGCACCACATCGCTCGGGCGAAAGGCGCGGCTCTTCGGTCGCTTCGCCGGGGGCGGCAGGTCGCGCACCGGCCACAGATCCCCGCTTTTCCAGACCCAGGCGTTCTCGTTGTAGGGGCCGACTCGGCGCGGATCGCTCCAGTTGTGGATGGCGACGAGCCGATCGGTGAGGGCGGCCGCGATGTGCATCGGGCCGCTGTCCACGCTGATGATGAAGCGGGCTCGGCGAATGAGCCAGATGAGCTGGAGAAGGGTCGTGTGATTGAGGAGGTTAATGCAGTTGTCCGGTACCGACAGCTCGCGGATCGCCCGTCCCACAAGCACAACGCGACGCGGCTCGAGCCGGCGGCAAAATTCCTCGATCGTCGGATCACTGATCGATTTGCGTCGACCACGGGCAAATGGATGGATGACGATAAACGGCTCGCTATCGTCGAAGCGCTCGAGCCGATCGCCGGTCGGAAGAGGAAATTCGAGCGGGCGTTTCACTTCGACACCGAACTTTTCCACAAGGCGGAGAGAACGCTCCACCGCGTGGGCATTGCGATCGACCTGCGCGATCCGCTGGTAAAAGAGCCGGGCCCCTTCGCGCGCGTCGCTCATTCCATAAAATTCGCGGGGCTGGCTGATCTTGCCGATGAGTGCGCTGCGGAGCAGCCCTTGGAAATCAAGCGCGACATCCGGTTGCAGCCGACTGGTGGCGCGCAGCCAGGGAACCAGGTGCTGCGACATCCCAAATCCGCCCAGATCCTGCCGCGGAAAAATGTGGACGTGATCGATCGACTTGTTCCCGCGCAGGAGCGGCGCCCACTCCGGGTTAACCAGCCAGGTGATTTTGGTCTCAGGAAACGCCTTGCGGATGAGAACGGCGGAAGGGAGTGTATGGACGATGTCGCCTAACGAACTCGGTTTGATGATGAGGATCGACCGAATGGTTGATTGCTGATTGCCGATTGCTGATTTCAAGGTTGCTCTCTCGGACGCGTAGGGTCGGCCACTTCAATCGGCAATCACAACCATACGTCATCGATCGCCTTACCGACCAACCGCGAGTCGATCGGCCAAGCGAGGCGGAAGACCGGCCGCGCGGATTTTTCGCTGGGCGCTTGCGAGGTCGTATTTAACCCGGTGCTGCTCGACCACGTTGCGCTCGGTGTCGTAAATGCAGTAGGCCGCGCGCCAGTCCCGATCGCGCGGCTGCCCGATGCTTCCGGGATTGATGAAGTATTTTCGCCCCGGGACGAGCACGATCTGCCCAACCGCGACCCGGTGGACGCTATCGTCCCGGAGAAATGCGCTGGGCCAATGGGTGTGACCAAAGAAACAAAGCGCGGTCTGCTGATAGGTGAAGCTGGCGATGGCATCGAGATCGTTAAAGACGTAGCCCCATTGGCCCGGCGTATCGAGGGTGGCGTGGACAATGGTGAAGTCGCGCACCGTTTTCATCAGGCGCAGGTCGGCCAGCCATGCCTTCTCTTCCGCGGAAAGATGCTCACGAGTCCAGCCGATGGCCTCTTCCGCCATTTCGTTGAACTCTTCAGTCGAAACGGCGATTGAGGCCTGCTCGTCGTGATTGCCTTTCACGACCGGACAATTCAGTTTGCGGATGCGCTGGAGGCACTCGCTCGGGTCCGCGTTATAACCGACAATGTCGCCCAGACAAACGAACTGGTCGCAATGCTGCGCGCTGGCGTCGGCGAGGACGGCGTCGAGCGCTTCCAGGTTTGCGTGAATGTCGCTAAGAACGGCGCACCGCATTTGGAAGGTTACATTTGTGTGTCAGGAATGCGTTCTTGCAACGGGATTCCGAGTTTTTCTTCGAGCAATCGGAGCCGCCGAAGCAGCGTGGGCAGGCGTTCATCTTCGCCCATGTCATAGAGCGCCCGCAAGGCGCGATAAGCTTCCCGCTCCCGCCCCGGCACATGAGAAAGCTCATAAGCGGCGAAGCGTTTATCGTACTTAGGCGCGCCCGGGAAGGACGCGGCCCGGGCAAAATAGCGCGCGGCGCCGGCGTGGTTTTTGTACTTTTCGCGATAGAGGCGGCCCATCGTCTCGTAAAGTTGCGGGCGATCCGGATTGTTGCGGATGCCGCGCTGGAGAAAATCGCGTCCGAGATCGAAGTACTCCCGCTGGGCCCGCCGGCGCACGTCATCGTTAGGCAAGGCGCGATCGCGGGTCGCAGCCGCGCTCGCATTCCAGGCCATGTGCCAGGCCGCCATCTCCCAGTAAAGAATCGAGCGGGGTTGAAGGGTGGTGACTTGTCGGAAGAGCAAAAGCAACCGGCCCCACTCCGTCCGTTCCCAGGCCCCATTGGCCTGGAGGTAAATGATGTCTGCGACTAACGAACGAAAGCCGCTCAGCGCTGCGACAAAGGCCAGCTGGCCAATCTGTTCGCGCAAATCGAGATTGAAATTGACCTGCTGAAAATGGGCGCGGTAACTCTCTTCGCTCAGGGCCGACTCGATCGGCAGACGCAGGCCGCCGAAAGCGAGCAAAAGCAGGCTGGCGATCACTCCGCGATTCATAGCTCTCTGCCCTGAAAAGAGACCCAGGCGAAGAAAAGATAAACCGAAATGTAAACCCAGCCGAGCAGCGCAGTGCGGGCAAAGAGGGCCATCGGGATCGCGGTGCCGGCGACGATGTCATCGACCAGGTTAAACAGCTGAAGATCGGGAAAGAGGAGCGCGATCAATCCGAGAAAGAGCTGCGCCAGCCAACTGCCCGGCCCGTGTTCCTGGAGCCAGTAAGCGCGGGCGGTCGACTGGAGATGACCGATGAAATAAACGAACACCATTACGACGATGGTGAAGAGGTTGGTGCTGGCAAAGGTGGAGATGAAAAGAGTAAGCGAGGCGAGGAGTGCGGCCTTGAAATAGATCAGGCCAATCCCGGGGAGAAGATTGATGTTGAAAGCCGAGGCCCGGAGCGCGCGCACCGCCTGCTCGACCTGCTCCGGCGGAAAGTCGGCCATACGCCGAAGGGTGGCCTGCACCAGAAGTTGCTCCCGGACAAAAAGGAGTCCGAGAAAGAGGGCGCTCATGGCCAGGACGGCGAGAACAAGAAGAAGAAGAACGCCGAGCAGCTTGCCGATGAGATACTCATAACGCGGCACTGGCTTGGCCAGAATGGTGTAGACGGTTCGTTCCTCGAGGTCGCGGGGAAGCAGTTGCGCCGTCGCCACGATCGCGAGGAGCGAGCTGAAAATGCTCATCGCGCCTAACGAGACATCCTTCAAAATCTGGAACTCCTGCTGAAAAGTCAGCTCCGCCATGAAGATTGAGCTGCCCATTAGGAGCAGGGCAAAGAGAAGGAGAAAATAGAAGACCTTGAGCCGGACGAGCCCGGTAAATGTATTGCCGGTGAGGGCGGCGACACGGGCCGGTGAAAAGCCACGATGTCGGCTCTTAGACATCGCTCTCTGAGCGTTCGGACTGCGATTTGGTCGCCTCAAGAAAGAGGCGCTCGAGCGTGGTCTGCGGCTGACGTTCCTCGACCAGGCGCGCGTTGGATTTTTCGATCAGGCCGCAGATCGCTTCCAACAACCCGGGACTGGCGTTTTCCAAGATGAGTTCGGTTTGATTGTCGATCGCGAGCAATTCTTCCACCGGTCCTTCCAGCACCAGCCTGCCTTGGGCGAGAATGCCGACGCGGTCGCAAATTTCCTGCACCTGTGCGAGCAGATGGGAAGAGAGCAGGACGGTGATGCCGCGACTCTTCAAATCCAGAATCAAGTCGCGGATCTGGCGCGACCCTTCCGGATCGACCCCGGAGGTCGGTTCATCGAGGACGATCAGCCGCGGCTCGTGGACAAGGGCTTGGGCAAGACCGATCCGTTGTAGCATGCCCTTGGAATAGGCGCCCAGGCGGCGGTCTTTCACCGCCTCGAGCCCCGCTAAGGCAAGCAATTCGCTAATTTTTTCTTTGAGCTGCCGGCCTCGCAGACCGGCGAGTTTTCCGTAAAAGTGAAGCGTTTCTTCTCCAGTGAGATACTTGTAAAAATACGGATTTTCAGGGAGAAAGCCCACGGCTTGTCGGCTCCCGACTTCCCGGCTGTCGCGCCCAAAAATTTTGGTCGTCCCGGCCGTGGGTGCAACAAGTCCGAGAATGATTTTCAGTGTTGTGCTCTTGCCCGACCCGTTCGGTCCGAGCAGGCCGTAAACCTGACCGGAGGCAACCTCCAAGTGCAGGCGATGCACCGCGGTTACCCGGGTGCGCCGAAACGGGATGGGAAAGACTTTGGTCAGTCCCTCGACTGCGACTGCCGGCTCCTGGTTGTCCACGCGGAGGTCCTTCGGAAGACTCGCCGTCGAAACCTCGGAACTGCGGCCTGAGAAGTCAGTCATGTCGAATCTCGAAGCCGCGCGCGTTTGGGGCTGCGGCAAGTGGATGTTCGCTTTGGTTGCGAATGTAGGAGCGGAGATCGCTTTCCGTGATGGCTTGGAGAAAAGCGCGCACCTCGCTCGCATCGCCGCTGACCTGCAATTCGACGCGGCCATCCGGCAAATTGCGAACCCAGCCGGTGACTTCGAACCCCTTGGCAATGTGTTTGACCGACCAGCGAAAACCGACGCCCTGAACGTGTCCTTCAAAAAAAACCTGGAGCGAATACATGTGAGGGAAGGGCAGTTTGCCGACGAAGTAGGGGACCGCGCAAGTTCTCTGTGCGGCGTTTTTCGATGCAGCTGTAGCGCGGGACGGTGATCTCGGCTTCGCGGAGCGCTTGAGATTCCCTAGGACCGCGTTGGCGCCGCCGGCTACAACTTAATAGCGAAACTCGGGAATTGGGCTTGGCTCGGGTAGCGGCTCAGGCGGCGCGACCAGGCGCGGGTCGTCGGAGTCGAAATCGAATTGTTCTTCCTGGCTGGCGATGATTGGCGGCTCAGGAGGCGGCGGCGTGAGCTTTTCCTCCACGAGCGACTTGGGCGCTAGCCCAATATCTTCGCTTGCCACGTAACCGTTTTCCCCATCCTGCAACTGCACTTTCACATAACCAAACGAGGGCCGGATCACCTTCATGATCGAATCCTTCGGCAACTGTGAATCGGGGCCGTTCCCCTGTTGCGGACCGTAATGATAAAACGGTGTCTGGAGAGCAGTGACCGCATACCAGTCGCCGATGGTTCCCTTGGTGATGGTGGAAGAGCAACTCGCCAGCAGCACACCGATGGCCGCCCCTGGGAGAAAAGCGCGCAGGTTCATTTATAGCTGTAAACGAAACAAACGCCCGCCCGGTTGCCCTCATCGAGCCGCACCCGGATAAAATACTCGCCGCTATTGGTCACGCTTAGTCCAGCAGCCGCTTTCGTGCCGGAATTGTAAGATTGAGTGGGAACCGGTGCGCCAGTCTCGTCAAAGACCTCGACCGAAAGATGTCGCGCTTCCTCGGTCGCGCCGGCGGAGAACCAGTAATCGTTGCCCGCATAGAGGTTGACCGCGATCAGTCGGCTCTCGTTAGGCGCGAGGGTCCCGGCCCAATGACCATCCCGCAGTTTGAACCCGTCATTGGTGAAGGCGCCGGCCAGCTCGAGGGCGACCGCGCGCGCGGCCACCTCCTTGTCGGTCGCGGCTCGGGCCGGTCCGACCCAGGCAAGGAGGGAGAGAATCGTCAGGGCAAGAGCAAGTGGCCGTCGCATCATTTCTCCTTCTTTTGGATTTCCTGGATCAGGGTGGTGACGCTGGCGTTGAGCTTTTTTACCTCGTCGAACGAGAGCCCTTTGCCGAACGGGGTCGAAACGATTTTCTCAATCTCACCCAGTTGCGCATCCACCTTTTTCACCAGGGGATCGTTCTGCATGTCGGGCGAAACCTGCCCGATCTTGGACCGGATGAAGTGGAGCAGCTTGGGCTGGCGCAGAATCTGGCCGAGATTTTCGTTGTAGTTTTTTGCCACCACGCTGCTCACCACCTGAGTGCCGCGAATCCAGCCGCCCAGACTAACGAGAATAACCAGGTCCTGGTCGCGGTGGGTCTGCATCGAAGCCTTGACCTCATTCTGGGTCGCCTCCAGTTCCTCCTGGAGCGTGGCCCACTCGTCGCTCTCGGCGAATTGGTTAATGCTGTTGCCGCGGGCCAGAATGCTTTCGCTTACCCCGAGGCCCTTCGCCATCTTTACGATGTCGGCGCCAATGTTTTTCACCTGCTGAGTGTCCTGGGCTTCGACCGCGATGAATCCATCGGCGATCAGGCCGCCGAGGTTGAGTGCGATTTGAGCGCGGGTCTTGTAATTGATCGGCATCGGTCCCCGAGAGGCCGAAGCCCAATCCGGTTTGGCCGGTTCGCGCAGGGCGGCGAAAAGCTCGCCCGGGGTGGGGATGGTGACCTCGTCCAGTTTGATTGTCTGCGACATTTGCTCGGCAGGAAGAGGAGCCGACGCGGTCGAGGCGCGGGGACTCGGGCTTGGGGAAGGGGTCGGAGAAGCGAACCCGGTCACGCCCCAAAGGAGAGGGGCGATTACGGCCAATTTTCGCACGAACATTCCGCCAGATTAACCATGCCATCCGGCAATGCCAGCCCGAAAATGAGGGTTCCGGCAATCCGGCGGCGAAGCGGGAAGCGCCAGCTTTGGATGGCCGGGGCGAGAGTTGGCTTGGAATTCGATAGCTTAATTGGGAGATGTCAGCCGAAGAGGAAAGAGAATTGACTTTGCTTTTCTTTCCTAAGTAACGTCGCGCCATGAAGCCAAATCACCAGAAGCAAGCACTCCATCTTTGCAATTCCCGCTGGCTCGCCTATGCGACTGCGGGCGCAGCGACGGCTTTCATGGCCGCTCCTTCAACTGAGGCCGAAATACACTATTCGGGCCTCGTCAAATTTCCGTTCTCTGGAAATGACCAGGTGAGCTCGGCTTATTTTCCTCTGGAGGATGGCGCTAACCTTTTCTTGCAACACTTTAAACTTGGGGGCACGGAGGGGGCCGCGCGCGTTGAACTCCTCGGCCCGGCTGGTCGGGCTGGCGACAGCATCGGTGGATTGGTTGGCCAATTCATTCAGTACGGCGGGTTCTACATTTCGAACCTCGCCCCGCGGGTCAACCTCTCAGGCCTTCGCTTTGGCGCTTACTGCAGATATACGAGCACCGGCTCCGGATCGCACCTGCGCTGCTTTGGCGGGACGATTGGATACTCCGAGCGACCGAATGGAAAATTTCGGCAGGCAGGGCAAGGATATATCGGCTTTACCTTCGATAGCGGTGATGGCCAGCAATATGGGTGGGCCAGGATCAAGACAAAGGGTGCGCCTGACTACCGGTTTGTCCTGATTGATTACGCGTGGGCCGATCCAGGTGAAGCCATTCAAGTTGGCCAGAAACACGGCTCTGGTCCGGCGGCGGCGCTTACCGATCACGGCTCACTCGGGTTACTCGCCCTTGGTGCCGCGGGCTTAATGACGTCGCGGACACAGCGCGGAGTCATGCCGGACATGTAATTGATCGGCACCGGTCCGGGAAGTAGAACCGACGAACATCCGGCTTGGTGGGTTCATGCAGATGGCGAATACTAACCGGGGGCGGGGGTTTCTGACTTCGTCCAACTTGATTGTCTGCGCCATTTGCCCGGGAGGAGAGGAGCCGGCGCCGCCGACGCGCTGGCACTCGAAGTTGCCGAAGGAGTCAGTGTCGCGAAAGCGGCGACACTGCACAAGAGCGCAACAATTGTGGCCAGCTATCGCATGAACATTCCGCCAGATTAGCTAGTCGTCGAAGCGTTGACAGCGGCGAAATCGAAAAGGCGCGGTCTCATTCGCCGGGTTCAGCGATAAAACCTAGCGTCTGCCGGCGCCGATACGCAAGATTGCTTGACTTTTTCAGCTTGATTCCATCAAGCTGCCAAGCATGAAAACCCAGAGAAAACAGGCGCGCCGCATCAGCTCAATCACCAATGGCCGCTGGACGGCCTACATGGCTGCGGCAGCAGCGAGCACCTTCGCTGGGCGCAGGTTCCGCTGAAGCCGAGATCCATTACTCGGGCAATGTGCATGTCCATCTTGTCGGGGATGATCGGGCTACTCTTCCACTCAGCAACGGCGCCTATCTTGTGTTTGAAAACTTTTTCGGCACTACCTTCATACAAACATTCACCTTCGTCATTAAAGGGGCAGTCTCCGGATCCGGCCGCGGGGTCCGTTACTTCCCCGGGAGCGTTCGCCTATCCAATCTCGGTGCGCGAAAGAACGTCTCTTCCGGCAGGTTTCTCCCTGTTCCCGGGCAAGCTAATCCTGGCGTCTTATTTACCCATTGGTCGGACGGCCAATTTGCAATTTCCGCTAATGGTTTTGTTGGTTTCCGATTCAATACCGGTAACGGCAGGCAATACGGCTGGGTGAGAATAAAGACGGAAACCGGTGGCAACTATCACGTTCATGATCTTATTAAAGATTACGCCTGGGGCGATGTGGGCGATGCTATCTTTACGGGGCAAAGGCATTCTCTGCAACCAGCCAGCGCTAACTCGGTTGCCGGTTCCCTCGGCCTCCTGGCTTTTGGAGCACAAGGCTTGGACGCCTGGCGCACGCAATGCCGGGAGAAGTCCGACTGACTCGGCGAAAACGTTGTCACGCACTATTCCCGGGGCGGAGCAGCTTTTAAAAGTCGCCTCCACTTCTCCAAGTCTCGGCGAAAACCCAGCTCGCATGCCCGCTGCGAAACTGCCACGAACTTATGCTGGTTCGCCGTACCCTCCGGGAAATGGGCCGCTCATTTCGGGGCCTGCCAAAGGGGGTGGATCACTGAGGCATGGGCTGGAAATTTCGCTTGCTTTTGCCCGCCCGATTTCTCACGCTTTGTCCTGTGAAAACCCAAAATAAATTCGATGGCAAAATCAATTCAATCACAAATGGTCGCTGGACGGCCTACGCGGCTGCGGCAGCAGCGAGCACTTTTGCTGGAGCAGGTTCTACCGATGCCGAGATACATTACTCGGGCGAGGTGTCGATCGAACTTACCGGTAACGCTCAGGCTAGTCTTCCACTGAGCAACGGCGCCTCGCTTATTTTTCAAAACATATTCATAAGCCCCTCTCAACAAACGTTCACTTTCGTGCTCAAAGGCGCAATCGCGGGGTCCGCCCGCGGGTACTTTCAGTTTTTCTCTCACGTTTTAATATCCAATCTGCCTCCGAGAAACAACGTCTCGGCGGGCAGATTTTTCTCTATCGCGGACAACGGAAATCATGGCGACTTAATTAGTACTTCGTTATATGGCCCATTTTCGCCCTACTTTGGACCGAACCGAGGTTTTGTTGGTTTCCGATTCAATACTGGTAACGGTACGCAGTACGGCTGGGCGAGGATATATACAAAACTCGACAGCAACAATCACGTTCATGATCTGATTAAGGATTACGCCTGGGGTGATGTGGGCGACGCTATCTTGACCGGGCAAAAGCACTCTCTTCAACCAGCCCAGGCAGACTTGGTTGCCGGTTCCCTCGGCCTCCTGGCTTTTGGAGCACAAGGCTTGGACGCGTGGCGCAGGCAATGCACGCCGCCGTCGAACTGACGGCAGGTTAGATGGCTCATAGGGACGGGCTTTCTCGAAAGGTACTGCTCATTGGCTGGGACGCGGCTGACTGGGAGCACATCACCCCGCTCCTGGAGGAAGGGCTCATGCCGACTCTCGACGCCTTCATCAACCGCGGGGTGATGGGGAACCTTGCGACACTCCAACCCATCCTCTCTCCCAGGCTCGATAAATGGCTCTGTGTCTTGGAATCTTTGGGATTGACGCGGCATTCCTGATCTCTGTAGTCTCGATTTATGAAAGCTATTCGCCAGATTAAATCGATTTCTATCTCAGAGACAAGATGGCTTGCGTACGCCACCGCTGGCGTCGCGAGTGCATTTGGCCTTTCCTCAAGCGCCGAGGCCGAGATCCATTACTCGGGTGATGTGTTTATCAAACTTACCGGTAATGCTCAGGCCAGTCTTCCACTCAGCAACGGCGCATCTCTTTTCTTTTCAAACACTTTCGGAGGAAGTACCTTCGCGCAGGCCTTCTTCTTTTCATTGAAAGGGGTAATCTACGGGTCCGCCCGTGCGAGTGGCATTCACCCCAGCTGGGTATCCAATCTGCCTTCGGGAGTGAACGTCTCTGCCGGCAGGTTTTTTTCTGTCGCCGGAAACCCTGGTTTTGGCGTCTTAATTGTTGCTTGGTCGGATGGCTATTTTTCACCACCCGAGTTTTCACGGCTCCGAGGTTTTGTTGGTTTTCGATTCAATACCGGTAAGGGCACTCAATATGGCTGGGCGAGAATACAGACGAGAGACGATAATAACCATCGCATTCATGATACGATTAAAGATTACGCCTGGGGTGATGTGGGCGAGCCTATCTTGACCGGGCAAAAGCACTCTTTTCAACCGGCCAATGCAGACTCGGTTGCCGGCTCCCTCGGTCTCCTGGCTTTTGGCGCACAAGGCTTGGACGCCTGGCGCACGCAATGCTCGGAGAAGCCCGACTGACTCCGCGAACACTTCGTCAATTGACTCGCCACACCCAGGCGCTTTGGGATGGAATCGGGAAGGTGTCCGCGCGACCCGCGCTCCTGAAATTTTGGCTTGATCTTTCTCAGCTGGTTCTGTCAACCTGCCAGGCATGAAATCCCACAGAAAAGATCGGAACAGGAGCAACTCGATCACAAATGGCCGCTGGACGGCCTACATGGCTGCGGCAGCAGCGAGCACCTTCGCTGGGCGCAGGTTCCGCTGAAGCCGAGATCCATTACTCGGGCAATGTGCATGTCCATCTTGTCGGGGATGATCGGGCTACTCTTCCACTCAGCAACGGCGCCTATCTTGTCTTTGAAAACTATTTCGGCAGTACCTTCGTACAAACATTCACCTTCGTCATAAAAGGAGCAGTCTCCGGGTCCGCTCGCGGGGTCCGTTACGGCCCCGGTCGCGTGGCTCTATCCAATCTTGGTCCGCGAAACAACGTCTCTGCCGGCAGGTTTGATTCTGTCCCCGGACACGCTCGTCCTGGCGTCTTATTTATCCATTGGTCGGATGGCCAATTTAGTGCCCCCGCTGATGGTTTTGTTGGTTTCCGATTCAATACCGGTAACGGCACGCAATACGGCTGGGTGAGAATAAAGACGGAAACCGGTTTCATCGGCAACTATCACGTTCATGATCTTATTAAAGATTACGCCTGGGGCGATCCTGGCGACGCTATCTTGACGGGACAAAGGCATTCTCTTCAACCGGCCAATGTGAACTCGGCTGCCGGTTCCCTCGGTCTCCTGGCTTTTGGCGCACAAGGCTTGGACGCCTGGCGCGCGCAACGCCCGGAGAAGCCCGACTAACTCGGCGAACACGTCGCCACTGACTCGCCACACGTAGGCAGCGTTCCGTACACGCGAGGGTAACACGCAGTCCCCGCTGCTCGCGATGGAGAGCCCCTCGGGCAGCCGTTTCCATGAGATTTGGCTTGATCTTTCTGAGGTCGTTCTGTCAACCTGCCAATCATGAAAACCCACAGAAAACAGCAGCGCAGCATCAACTCAATTGCAACTGGCCGCTGGACGGCCTACATGGCTGCGGCAGCAGCGAGCACTTTTGCTGGAGCAGGTTCCGCCGAGGCGGAGATCCATTACTCGGGCTTTGTGTCTATCAGACTTACCGGTAACGCTCAGGCCAGTCTTCCCCTAAGCAACGGAGCATCTCTTGTCTTTAAAAACATTTTCTCAGGAGACACCTTCCTGCAGTTCTTCTACTTCTCAATGAAAGGCGTAACCTCCGGGTCCGCCCGCGGGGACTCTTACTTTCCCGGTTTCAACTTTGTATCCAAGCTGCCTTCGGGAGAGAACGTCTCTGCCGGCAGGTTTTATTCTGTCGCCGGAAACCCTGGTATTGGCGTCCTAATTTATGCTTGGTCGGACGGCCAATTTGCACCCAACGGTGGACCTCGCCAAGGTTTTGTTGGTTTCCGATTCAATACCGGTAAGGGCACGCAATACGGCTGGGCGAGAATAAAGACGAAAAACGATAGCAACGATCACATTAAGGATATTATTAAAGATTACGCTTGGGGCGATGTGGGCGACACTATCTTGACGGGCCAAACCCATTCTTTTCAACCGGTCAGTGCAAACTCAGTTCCCGGTTCCCTTGGTCTCCTGGCTTTTGGAGCACAAGGCTTGGACGCCTGGCGCAGGCAGCCTACGCCGGAATGCAATTGAGTTTACCTCGTCTTGCATGGCGCTGAATGGTAAATGAGGTGCCGTACGCCCACCGCTGTTTTCCCGTGCTAGTAGCCACCACTTTTTAGAATCAACGCCGCTTTGCTAGTCTGGGTAATCTCGGTTTATTGACCCTTCGCCGGATTACAGCCAACCTGTGGCATTAGCGAGCCGTTTCTGCGCGGATCTCGGTGTACGATTGCGCCTATGGCGACCAGGACGGCTAGTGGTGCAACAAATAAGTTCCTGCAATGCTGGAAAGAGAGGTGTCTTCACCCGCAGAGTGTGGGCGCTTCTTTGCCGAGGGGGAAGGCCGGAAGCGGCCAGGCAGCCGGCTGCTGCAAGAGACGCTTTGGGAAGCGACCGCGCGCTTCCCACCAGGGAGTCGGCTCCGTGTCATCAGAGAGGCGACCCCGCCTTGGAGGGCATCCACGCCCTCGGCGCCCCGACACCCGCCCGGCACTGGGGAAAATTGCAGAAACCTCTTTGTAAACGACTAGTTCTGGCCGGCCGAACAGGGGCTAATACGCCGGACCGTCTCGGAATCCTTGGGGCCCCGCATTACGAGCAGCCGGATTACTATCCTGCCGTCGTCGCCGAGACCGCTGAGCGTAATCATGGCGACGCATAGCAAGTTGCTTTGATCTTGACTTTCTTCTTCCCACATGAAACGCTCGCGGTATGAAAAGCTCCAATCGTACAGGGCAAATTAGTGCAATTTCGACTTCACGCTGGGCGACCTACGCTGTGGCCAGCGCGGCCAGCGCTCTGACCTGCGCCAAGTCGGCAGAAGCCGAGGTCCATTACTCAGGCCCTGTGCGTTACGCATTTACGGGGCAGCAGAACGTTTCCAGTGCATCATTTCCGCTCGATCAGGATGCGAAACTTCAATTTCTCCATATTGGCACCGGACAAGATTCCGGACTTGCTGTGGTCGACATAGAAAACGTGGGAATCAAGTGGGCAATGGTTGGTGCGTCTAACTATGTGTCGAATCTCACCCGCGGGCTGACACTTTCGAATCTTCACTTCTATGCAAAATGCGATACATCAAGTTTTGGCTCCCAGTGCTATGCCGAGTCGATCGGATTCGGGGACGGTGCGAACGGCAAGTTTCAGGCTCCGGGAGTTGGGATCATTGGCTTTCGCTTCGACCGCGGTGCGGGAATCCAATATGGCTGGGCTCGCATTAAAACGAATGGCGCACCCCGTTATGACTTCATCCTGATAGACTATGCATGGGCCGATCCAGGGGAAAGTCTGCGGACCGGCCAGAAGCGCAGCGCGGAGCAAGCCGTAGTGGTTCCTAAGTCGGGTTCGCTTGGCCTGCTGGCCTTCGGCGGCATGGCTCTCACGGCTTGGCGCACCTGTCTGGGCAGAAACTATTGACTAAATTCACGCTCTCGCATCGCATACAAATCAGTCTGTAGAAGAAAAGAGGCGGAAACCAAGGGCTGAGGTGGTTGTCGTCGAGCAAGAAGGTAATCCGTTCCCTCGCGCCTGCTCGCTATCCCAAGCGGGGCCATATTTGCCGACACGAGTACTCACATGACGCGACGTAAGGTTCTTCTTATCGGCTGGGACGCGGCAGACTGGGAGCACATCACGCCGCTCCTGGAGGAAGGGCTCATGCCTACTCTCGATGCCCTTATCAATCGCGGGGTCATGGGGAACCTTGCTACCCTCCAACCAATCCTCTCTCCCATGCTCTGGAACTCGGTCGCGACCGGTAAGTTCGCCGACAAGCACGGGATTCATGGCTTCATCGAGCCCGACCCGGTCAATGGAGGCGCCCGGCCTTACACCAGTACTTCGCGCAAGTGTAAGGCCCTTTGGAATATTCTAAGTCAATGCGGACTTAGGAGTAACATTGTCGGCTGGTGGGCGAGTCATCCAGCGGAGCCAATCAATGGCGTCGTCGTGACCAATGCCTTTGGTGGGACCAAATTCGACCCTGAGAAGGGTTGGAGCGTTCCCAAAGGCGCAATTCATCCCGCGGAAAAGGCAAAGGATTTCGCTCGCTTCAAGGTTTTCCCTAACGAACTTACCGAAGCGCACATTTTGCCCTTCATTCCGAATGCGGCCAAGATCGACCAGAAGAAGGACAAGCGACTTAGCTCTTTTGCCAGAGTGCTGAGTGACAACGCCTCCGTTCACGCGGTTGCGACCGCGCTCATGGAAAGAGAGCCGTGGGATTTCACCGCGGTCTATTACGATGGGATCGATCATTTCTCCCACGCTTTCATGCCGTATCACCCGCCGCGGCTGGAGTGGATCAAAGAAGAAGATTTCGAAATGTATAAGGACGTCGTGAAAGGGGCCTATCGCTTTCACGACATGATGCTGGAGCGGTTACTCGATCTCGCCGGGCCTGAAACGACCGTGATCCTTTGTTCCGATCACGGTTTCGAATCCGCCTCCCAACGTCCGCGCGGCACACCGCGCGAGCCGGCTGGTCCGGCCGCCTGGCATCGGCAGTACGGGATTTTTGTCATGGCAGGGCCCGGGATTCAGCGCGACGAGAGAATCTATGGCGCGAGCCTGATCGATATCGCGCCAACCGTTCTGACTCTCTTTGGCTTGCCCATCGGCCAGGATATGGATGGCCGGCCTTTGCTTGAAGCTTTCGACGAGATACCGCATGTCGAAACCATTCCCAGCTGGGAGTTGAAGGAGGGGGAGAGCGGGATGCACACCGGCGAAGAACAACTCGATTCCGCTCAGGCTAACGAACTCATGCAGCAGTTCGCTGCTCTGGGTTACATCGAGGATCCCGGCGCGGATAAGGAGAAAGCGGCGGAAGCGGCCGAGATCGAGAGCAAGTATAACCTTGCGCGCACCCTCCTCTGGAAAGGGCAACCGGAAGCCGCTCGTCCGCTCCTCGAGGAGATCGTCCGGCGACGGCCTTGGGAAGATCGCTTCCTTCAGCAACTGGCGAGCTGTTATTTCCAGGCTGGTTACCTGGCTCAGACTGAGCGCCTGCTTTGCGCGATCGCCGATGGCCATGAACCCGATACGGCTGCGGGCAAACTTCTTTGGGCGCAGGTAAAACTGGCTCGCGGTGACCTCGGTGGCGCGCTCAAGGCCTTACTCGAAGCCGAAAAGGCAGCTCCGGAAAATCCGCATATCTATCTTCAGCTAGGGGAGGCCTATCTTCGATTGGCACAGTTACAAAACGCGATTGCCGCTTTCGAGAAGGCGCTCGCACTCGACGAAGATAACGCCCGCGCTTTTCTCGGGCTTTCCACCGCCTGGCGCCGGCTGGGTGACAATCAACAGACCGTTGATTGCGCCTTGCGTGCCGTGAGTCTGCTCCATCGGCTGCCGATGGCTCACTTCAATCTCGGGGTCGCTCTCGCGCGATCCGGCGAATCCGAGCGCGCCAGGCTGGCCTTCGAGACCGCGCTGCGTTTTCAACCGCAAATGATCAACGCTCATCGGTATCTCGCCCTCATTCATCGGCAGGAAGGTGGCGATCCGGAGAAGGCTCGTTTCCATCGAGAGGAACTCCTTCGTCTCAGCCGCGGGCGCCGCAGACGGAATATGCCTAACGAAGCTAAGCGTGAACAGCTTTTCGATCTGCCGGACATTCCTAAGCGCGAGGAGCGGCTCGCCACCCTGCTCAAGGAACGGCCCGACCCGAAGCCGGAGGAAGAGAAGTCCGGCAAGACTTTTGTCATCGTTTCCGGTCTGCCGCGCTCGGGGACTTCGCTCATGATGCAGATGCTGGAAGCGGGTGGCCTGCCGGCGATGACCGATGAGGAACGCAAAGCGGACGTCGACAACCCGCGCGGTTATTTTGAATGGGAAGCGATCAAGCAGATTGGGAAAAAACCGGAGTTACTCGATGACGAATCGGTCGAGGGCAAAGCGATCAAATGTATTTCCATGCTTCTGCCGGCCCTCCCGGCCAAACATCAGTATAAGATCATCTTCATGTTACGCCCGATCGCGGAAGTCGTCGCCTCGCAGCAGGCAATGACTACCCGACTTGGGACCAAAGGCGCCGGACTTGAGCCCGAGCAACTGGAGCGCGGCTTGCGCGCGCACCGAGAAGAAATTCGTCGCTGGGCAAGAAACGCCGGGCATGTTCAGTTGCTCGAAATCGATTACCCGGCTCTCGTGCAAGACCCAAAGCCGGCGATTGCCACCCTGGTGAAGTTTCTCGGAAGCGAGTGTTTGCCTAACGAGAAAGAGATGGTGGGCACAGTCGATCCCGCCTTGCACCGACGGAGGGCGGTGTAGTGAAAGGGCTACCCAGCGGCTTTCTTTTTTCGCGAAAACTTTGTGCTTCTGATGTGCGCTCCGAATCGCTACCCTGGAGGTATGAAGAACCACGTTCCAAGAAAAATTAGAGCAGCAATTCCCGCCTCCCGATGGCTCGCCTACGCCGGGGCCGGTGCAGCGACCGCACTGGCCGGTGCTCCTCCCGCCGAGGCCGAGATCCATTACTCCGGGCGGATCGATACCTTCTTTCCACCTGACGAGACCAAGTCGGTGAAGTTTCCACTGGATCAAGCAGGAGATTCGATCTCGTTCGCGCACACACTTTTCGGCGGCGGGCCGGCGGACTTTTTTGGAGTGCATTGCCCAAAAAGCGGGGCATTCCTCGGTTCGGCTGGCTTCGGCTTCGAGTATTACTATGTCTTTCGCATCGGGAAGAAGAACCAACACAGATACATTTCAGCTGGGCCCTTCAGCGTCGCCGGTTTTGGGGCTGGGGGCGCATTGGGGACGATGGTCAAAGGGGACCGTTCAAGTTTGCGTTGGCGTTGGACGAGAGAAGGCACGGGCTTTGTCGGTTTTCGTTTCAATAATGGCTCTGGCAACCAGTACGGCTGGGTTCGCGTCCATATGGATGGGGGAGCCTCCGACTTTAGTTTCACCGTGGTCGACTATGCCTGGGCCGATCTCGGAGAACCTATCAAAGCTGGCCAAACCAGTTCTTCCGCGAACGACGACGTGACGCAGAAAGGATCGCTCGGGTTGCTCGCGATCGGAGCGGCTGGGCTTGCACTATGGCGGCGCCGTAGCCATCGTGCGGCCTGAGGGTTTTCAAGGAAACATTGGCGAAAACATCTTCCTGCGCCACGAGTAATCTTGCGAACCCGTTTCGCATCGCCGAAGAACTGGGTGACAAGGCGGTTTACGGAGGTAAGATGCGTTAGTGGACGCTACCGGCTACGCCGATTTCCGCGCGCGACGTGAGGCCACCATCTGGCAGCGGATGAATCACGTCCTCCGCGTCCTCCTTTTCCTTGCCGCATGGCTGCTCATTATCAGCTTCTTCCTGCCGCCCTACAAGAAACTGAACCAGAGCCGGGCCGAGATCGAGCGGCTGCAATCACAGCTGATGGAGGAAAAGGCACTTCTCGCGCGCCAGACAAAACAGGTCGCCCTTCTCAAGAGCGATCCGACCTATCTGGAAACGATCGCGCGCGACAAGCTCGAACTGATGAAGGAAGGCGAGACCATCTTCCGTCTGGAGACACGCCAACCGGCGACATCGCTGACGGAAAGGGCGCAGCCTTGATTCCTTAGGGCGAGACCCGCGGTGGTTGTTTTGGTCATCCGTGCTTCGGATTTCTTTCGGATTTGAAAGCCCGCCCTAATCTCCGATTTCGTTAGGGGATATTCGGATTTCGAATTTTTCCCGTTCACGATCCGAGATCGATCTTCAAGCCGTCATAGGCGATCCCCACGTTTGGCGGTAGTCCACGCTCCGCGCTCTGTGGGAGCTCGTGGCAGATATGGGTAAAGAGAGTGCGGCCGGGTCGGATTCGTGCGGCAACCTCGAGCGCCTGGGCGATACTGAGGTGGGTTGGGTGTGGTTTTTCGCGTAGGGCATCGATCACGAGCAGCTCCACCTCCTCGATTTTCCGCCCGACCTCGTCCGGCACAGCACTGCAATCGCTCAGATAGGCGAGCAGCTTGTTCCCCGCCCGGGAAAAAAGGTAGCCGTAGGTTTCGGCCTCGCCGTGAGGGACGGGCAGGGGCGTAATCTCCGTCTTGCCTAACGAAAAGTCACCGCTAATAATATGCGGTTCCGGTTTCAGATAGCCCGGCCACGGCTTCGGCGCCTGGAAGGCAAACTGATAGACCCGTTCCAGATCAGCCATCGTCTCGGCCGAGGCGTAGACCGGCATCCGCCCCGCGCGCGCGACAGCGAAGCGTCGCAGATCGTCGAACCCCATCACATGATCGGTGTGGGAATGGGTCATGAGGACCGCGTCTACCTGCCAGATATTTTCGCGCAGACATTGGATGCGGAAGTCGGTCCCGGTATCGACGACATAATTCCCTTCTGGTGTCTCAAGGAATATGGAAGCGCGGGTGCGATTATCGCGCGGATCAGGCGAACGGCAAACCGCACAATCGCATCGAATCATGGGCACACCGACCGAGGTGCCGGTCCCGAGAAAGGTAAGACGCATTTTATCCGGGGGCGCCGACCCCGGCCGCTGAGAATCCGTGGCCTTCAGAGTCGCAACTTTCATCTGGCAAAACGGGAGCCTCAACTGTCAACTTCTCGACGATGGCCCCGGTGCTTAGCCTGCTTCGCATTAGAAACCTCGCCCTGGTCGAGGACCTGGAGTGGGAGCTTGGGCCCGGCTTCACTGCCGTCACCGGCGAAACCGGCGCCGGCAAATCGATCATCATCGGCGCCCTCCAGCTTTTGTTAGGCGAGCGAGCCGATAAATCGCTTATCCGGACCGGAGCGGACTCCTGCGCGGTCGAAGCGATTTTTGCCGCTGCCGATTTTTCCGCCCTCAACCAGCGCCTCGAGGAATGGGGGATCGAGCCGGCCGCGAGCGAGCTGATTGTGAAACGCAGCTTTTCGTTAGGCGGAAGCAGCCGGCAATTCGTCAATGGCTCTCCCACCACGCTCGCCCTCTTGAAAACGATCGGCGACGAGCTGGTCGATCTGCACGGCCCGCACGACCATCAATCGCTCCTCTCGCCGGAGCGACAGTTGGAGTTGCTCGATCGTTTCGCCCATGCCGAAGAAGAGCTGGAAAAATACCAGGAGCACTTCCGCCGCTGGCGGGCGCTGATTGAAGAAGAAGCCTCGCTCCGCACCGCCGAAATCGCCCGCGAACAGGAGATCGATCTCTTGCGTCATCAGGTGAACGAAATCGCGGCAGCAAAACTTCAACCCGAGGAAGAGGAGGAGATCGTCGCGCGCTACAAACTGGCGAGCCATAGCCGGCGATTGATTGAGCTCGCGACCGCGGTTTCCCGTCAGCTTTCCGAGATCGACGCCTGCGTCCTGAACCAGCTCGGCGAGACGCAGCGGATGCTGCGCGAGCTGGAGAAGATCGATCCCAACCTTGCAGAAACTTCCTCGGCTCACGCTGCCGCGGTCGTGGAACTGACCGAGATCGCGCGGACGCTCGATCGTTATGCCGAAAAACTCGACCTCGACCCCGGGCAACTCGAGCAGCTCGAACAGCGTGTCACCTTGCTCGAAAGCTTGAAGCGCAAATACGGCGCGACGATTCCGGAAGTGCTCGCTTTTGGCGAGCGGGCTGGGGAGCGGTTGCGAAAAATCGAGGGGCGCGATCTCGAGCTGGAACGCCTGGCGAAGGAAATTGCCGAGGGAAAAAAAGAAGTCGATCGCGCGGCAACCGCCTTGCGCAAAGCGCGCGCTTCCGCGGCGCCGAAATTGGCGCGCAACATTCGCCAGCAGCTGCTCGATCTCGGTTTTCGTCAATCTGAATTCGAGGCCCGGCTTTCGCCTAACGACGAGCCGCGCCTCAACGGAACCGAAACCGTCGAGCTGCTCTTCTCCCCCAATCCAGGCGAGCCGTTAAAGCCGTTGCGCGCCATCGCATCGAGCGGCGAAATCTCGCGCCTGATGCTCGCAATCAAGTCGTCGCTCGCGCTCCAGGATGCCATTCCGCTCCTGGTTTTCGACGAGATCGACGCCAACGTCGGCGGCGAAATTGCCAACGCCGTTGGGACGAAGATGCGCGGCTTGGGAGAAAAACATCAGGTCCTTTGCATCACCCACCTCCCGCAGGTGGCGGCAGTCGCGTCGCATCATTTTGTCGTGACCAAGGAGGTGGCGCGCGGCCGCACCTTTTCCGAGCTGCATCAAGTCCAAGGCAAGGCGCGTCAGGAAGAGCTCGCGCGGATGCTTGGGGGCAAGAGCGAATCGGCCTTGAAGCACGCGGCGAATCTGCTCAAGGGCTAAGAGGGGGCCCGGGCCGCAATGGCCCGAGGCCGGTGACTGGCTCTGGGTTTTCACGATCCCTGCTGGAATAAGGTCTGCTTCGACAAGAACCGAGGCCGCCCGATGAACCACCAGCCTTGCCTAACGACAAAGGGATCGCCCGCCAGCAGCGGCTCGAGCAACTTCGCCGATCGGGCAGAGGCCCTTTTCCGCCAGCAACTGGAACTGGGTTATCGCGAGACCGATCGCTTTTTCGCGCGACTTCTTTTGCTCGAATGGATCGTGCTCGCGGTGGTCGCTTTTCTGGTCGCGCCGGCCGGCTTACATCGCCCGATTGAACAGTTCGAGTCCGACGTATGGCCGACCGTACTGATGGGCGCGGCGATCACTGCCGGGGCGATCGCGGTGGCAAGCCTCTGGCCGGGCCGAGCGTACACCCGTTACAGCATCGCGGCGGTGCAAATGTTGTATTGCGGGTTGCTCATCAGCCTGAGCGGCGGCCGGATGGAAACCCACTTCCATGTCTTTTGTTCTCTCATCATTCTTTCCTTTTATCGCGACTGGCGGGTCCTCATTCCGGCCACGCTCGCAGCGGTGGCGGACCATTTGCTGCGCGGCGCGTTCCGGCCCGAATCGCTCTATGGCAGTTTGGTCAATCCGAACTGGAAAACGCTCGAACATGGCGCCTGGATCCTGGTGGCCGACCTTTTTCTTGGCATCTCTTCCCTGAGGAGCGTGCAGCAAATGCGGGCGACCGCGAATCGCACCGCGGCACTGGAAGCAAGTGAACGCAACTTCCGGCAGATTTTCGAGGAGGCGCCGATCGGGATGGCGGTGGTAGGACTGGATGAGCGTTATCGAGAGGCCAACGCCGCCTTCTGCCGCATGCTGGGGCTTACTCCTAAGGAGCTGATGCGACACACGCCGTATGATTTCACCCATCCGGACGACATGGAGGCGACCCGGCAGACTATACCGCTTTTGCTCCAGTCGCGCGAGAGCCATCGGATCGAGAAACGCTACCTGCGCAAGAATGGCGACATCCTCTGGGCCATACGCACCAGCTGTCTTATCCGCGACGAAGCCGGGCGTCCGCTGCACTTCCTCACCATGGTGGAAGACATCACCGATTGGAAAGCGGCCCAGGAAGCGTTGCGCCGGCAGACGGAGCGCCTGGCAGCGACGCAGCATGCCAATCAACTGATCATGGATAATTCGCGCGATGTGATTTGCAGTCTCGACGCGCAGGGGCGTTTCCTCTCGACCAGCGCGGCGTGCGAGCGGCTCTGGGGTTACCCGGCGGAGGAGTTAATTGGGCGCTGTTATCTCGTACTGGTGCATCCGGAGGACCGCGTACCCTCCAAGCAAATGGAAGAGCAGACTCGTTCCGGGGCGAAGGTGACCGATTTTGTGAATCGCTGCCTGCGCAAGGATGGAACGATTGTCGATGTACTCTGGTCGGCCAGTTGGTCGGAGGAAGAGGAAATCCTCTTCTGCGTGGCGCGCGATGTCACCGAGCGACAACGGATCGAGCGCGAATTGCGCGAAGCGAAAGAGATGGCCGACCGAGCCAATCGCGCCAAGAGTGAATTTCTTTCCCGGATGAGTCATGAGCTGCGCACGCCACTCAACGCCATCCTCGGCTTTAGCCAGGTGCTCGAGTACCGGGACCCGCGTCCCTCCCAGCGTCCGCATTTGCATTATATTCTCGCGGCGGGTCATCATCTCCTCGAACTGATCAACGAAGTGCTCGACATCAGCCGGATCGAGACGGACCGGATGCGGCTCTCGCTCGAACCGGTGCGGGTGGATGAAGCGTTGCGGGAAGCGATCGACCTCATCAAACCAGCCGCGAACCAACAGTGCGTGCACCTTTTCACTCCACCAGAGGAAGATACCGACGTCCTCGTCCTGGCTGATCCGCAGCGTTTGAAACAGGTGCTGCTCAACCTGCTGAACAATGCAGTGAAATATACGCCGGAGCGCGGCGCGGTGATGTTGCAATGCACTCGTGGCGGGAACGTGGTCCGGATCGCGGTGCACGATACTGGAGTGGGGATTCCGACGGACAAACTCGAGCGGGTTTTCACCCCCTTCGATCGGCTCGGCGCGGAGCGCTCGGGGGTGGAAGGAACCGGCCTCGGGCTAGCGCTGACCAAGCGGCTGATCGAGGCGATGGAGGGAAAAATCGGCGTCGAAAGTAAAGAAGGCGAAGGCTCGACCTTTTGGTTTGAGCTTTCCTGCGCTGAATCCCTGGTCGGGGCGACGCCGGCGGACGCCGATCGTCCGGTACTGGAATGCCCGCGATGTTGAAAGAGGCGAGCATTCCCCCTTGCCCCGGGAAGGCCGGCCGCCCTCTCGGAGCGACCCGGCAAGAGATCTTGGTGATTTTTGCGTGACTTTTCCCTCGCCACCCTCCCGGACATTTCCTATCGTCCGGCTTTTCCGAAATGATTCAGCGCGACTATCTCATCATTGGCAGCGGCATTGGGGGCAGCAGTGTCTGCGAAGGTATCCGGCAGTACGACAAAAAAGGCTCGGTCACACTGGTTGGCGGTGAAACTTTTTACCCTTACAAGCGCTGGCTGCTCTCGAAGCAATTCCTGCGAGATAAAACGGCAGCGATCAAGAAACTAACCACGGTTGATGAAAGCTGGTACTCGGCGCGCAAAATCGAGACCCGGTTCGGCACCGTGGTGACGCAGTTCAACATCGATCGCCGCCTGGCCGTGCTCGGCAACGGCGAAACGATCGAGTTCAAAAAAGCCTGCCTTGCCATGGGCAGCCGGCCGGTGCGCCCTCCGGTCGCCGGGATCGGGCTCGGCAATGTGATTTATCTGCGCACGATTCGCGACGCACTGGCCTTGCGCGAGATGGCGGAATCGGAAAAAACAATCGTGGTTGTGGGCGGCGGTCTGTTGGCCTGTGAAACGGCGGCCAGTTTGCGCACGACCAAGCTGAAGGTGGCGGTGATGCATCGGCAGCAGACCCTCCTCAATCGCTACCTCGATACGGAGACGGCGACCTGGGTTACCGAGCAGTTCGCCAAGCGCGGCGTCACTCTGCTCCTCGGTTCGAGTTTGAACGGCTTCGAGGGCAAAACTGTTCTGCGCAACATCCAAACCAAAAGCGGCGAGCGGGTCCCAGCCGGTGTTGCCGTGGTGGCATGCGGGTCGGAGCCGAACCTCGAGATCGTGCGCAACACCCCGCTCTCGGGCCCGCATGGCTCGCCGGTCTCCGATTATTTGGAGACGGAAGAAAAAGGAATCTACGCGGTGGGGGATGTTGCGTTTTATCCCGATCGCCTGATGGGTGGGATGCGACGCCAGACCCACTGGGAAAACGCGCGCCAGCAGGGTCTCATCGCCGGCGCCAATATTACAGGGAAAAAGCGGCAGCGTTACGAACAGATTCCCTGGTTCTGGACCGAGATGTTCGATCTCAAGCTTGATTTCATCGGGGACTTTTCTCTGCCGCCCGGGCGGGTCGAACTCGACGGTCTTTATTCCAGGGGTCGCTTTGCCCTGCGTTATTACCAGGGAGAAAAATTGCGCGGGATCGTTCTCTGCAGGCACAACGCGAGCGAAGTGGAAGCAGCCAAGAACGAACTGCGCCAGGCCGTAACCAAATAGCGCGGCGATTCAAAACCCGTTAGCCGGCAGTTCGAGCGAGGGATTGTGCGCTTCGACGAGCTTCCAATCCCAGGGGCGCCAGCTTTCCTTCCGCCAGCGCAAGACGAACGGGGTCGTTAGGCTGTTGATCCGGGCGATCATCTCGGGTGCAACTTCCGCGCCCGTCCCGTTGATGCGCACCTGCGAGGTCCATGTCCCGGTCGCTGCGCCAGCGTCAATGCGCGGACTATTCGGCGTGATCGTGAGGCTGGTGAAAAAATGAAGGGTCATCCGCAGCCGGTTGACCAGCAGGTCGCGATCGTCGCCCCAGTCATCGTGATAATCTGGCGCGACCATCTCGGCGGTGGCGGACCAATTGCCTTTCTCAATTTGGGCGAGCAAATGTTCGCTGTGGAGCCGCACCTGGTTCTCCGCCGACCAGAGATGCGACAGCCAGAGGCCGAGGGCGATGGCGATCAACACACCAGCGGCAAAGCTTTGGCGAAAGATTTTGTTCTCCAGCACAACGACCCTTTCCCGGGCACGAAAGATGCAGCGAGAGGCGTGATTCTGTCACGCACTTTGACTCATGCTCGATCGTAACGATTTGAAATGGCTCGCCGCCCAATCGACCGAATTGAACAGCCTTCTCCAGCAGATCTGCCGCTACTCGAACCAGGCGCGGGGACATGAAGGAGAGCCGCGCTATCTCGACCTTTTAGACGAGCGGGTAGACCTCGCGGCCCGTAAGTCGCAGGAGCTCTTCAACCGCCTCGCCGGACGAATGCTCGCCGGGGCCGGCGCAACTACCACGGTGCAGCCGGTCAATCGCCACGACAAAGTCAGCCATATGCCCAAGAGCAACATCGTGGAAAGATTGCCAGGGGTGGAAGTGGGCGGCACCGTCGGGTCGAGCCAGCCGCAGATCCGCAACCCCAACGGGACCCGCGAGCTGATTCTCCTGGTGGATGACGACGAACATTTGCTCGAGACTACGGGAGAGATTCTCGAGTTCGAAGACTACCGCGTCCTCACCGCCTCGAGCGGCCCCGAAGCGCTTCAGCTCTACCGCCGATTCGGCCAGGAGATTGCCCTCGTTATCCTCGATTACTTTCTCCCGGTAATGGATGGCGATGGTGTTTTCGACACTCTCAAAGCGATGGACCCGGAGGTTCGCGTCGTCTTGAGCAGCGGTTTTACCGAGCAGGCGCAGCTCGGCGGGATGCTGGCCCGCGGCCTCCGCGGATTCATCCCCAAACCGCACACGCCCGAAAAATTGATCGAACAGATCCGGCTGATCCTCGATGCCTAACGAATCGGGAGCGGGCAAAGCGAGGAATAATCGCGCCAGGAAAAGCCCGTTGCTGGCATCAATTTAGCTATTGGGAAGGAGCTTTGCATGGCCCGGATCGACGCATTCTTCAAACTCATGGCGGAAGAGAAAGCTTCCGACCTTCATCTCGCGACGAACAACCCGCCGATCCTTCGGATTAACGGCGACCTGGTGCGGGTCGATTATCCGCCGCTCCAGAATGATGAATTGAAGATGATGGTTTACGAGATCGCTCCCGAGGCTAAGATTAAAGTCTTCGAGGAGACCAACGACGTCGACTTCGGCTACGAAGTGCCGGGCGTCGCTCGCTATCGGGCCAACTTCTTTCAGCAAAAGTACGGCATCTCCGCTGTCTTCCGTCTCATTCCATCCAAAGTACTGACGGTCGAGGAACTCGGTCTCCCGCCGGTCCTGAAGAAATTTCCGCTCCTCAAGAAAGGTCTTATTCTCGTCACTGGCGCGACCGGCTCGGGAAAGTCGACCACGCTCGCGGCGATGATGGATTACGCAAACCTTCATCGGCACGACCACATCATCACGGTGGAAGACCCGATCGAATTCGTTCATCGCAGCCAGAATTGTCTCGTCCAGCATCGCGAAGTCGGCCCTCATACCCGTTCTTTTGCCACCGCCTTGCGCGGCGCCTTGCGCGAGGACCCCGACATTCTGCTGGTCGGAGAAATGCGCGATCTAGAGACGATTGAGCTGGCTCTGACCGCCGCCGCCACCGGACACCTGGTGTTTGGGACGCTCCACACTTCGAGCGCAGCCAAAGCGGTCGATCGTATCATCGATGTCTTCCCGACCGATCAGCAAAATCAAGTCCGCACCACTCTCGCCGAGTCGCTCAAGGGCGTCGTCGCGCAGAACCTTTTCAAGCGCATCGACAAGCCGGGTCGGGTCGCAGCCCTCGAGGTCCTGGTGGTCGATATCGCGATCGCCAACCTGATTCGAGAAGGCAAGACCCATCAGATTCCGGGCATGATTCAGGTGGGCAAGAAGAAGGGCAATCAACCCTTCGACGACGCGGTCATGGAGCATCTGCGCCAGATGCGCATCTCGCCCGAGGAAGCCTACGAGAAGGCGATGGACAAGAAAAAATTCCGCTCCTTCCTCAAGCAAGCGCCGGCCGACGACTTTGAGGAATGATCCCGCCGCCTCATGAGAGCACCTGATCTCGATCGCATTCTCGGTTCGATGTTAAAGACCTACCGTGGGATTTCCGATCTCAACTTCACGGTCGGCCACCCTCTCCAGGTCGAGGATTTCGGCGAGCTAAAACCGGTTTACATCGATCCGCCGATCGACCGTCTCACTCCCTACCAGACCGAGCATCTCGCCCTCACTCTCATGCAGGGCAACCGCCGCCTCATGCGCGACTTTGCGGTCGAGGGCTCCTGTGATTGCAGCTACACGCTAAACAATGAGGCCCGCTTCCGGGTCAACATTTTCCGGCAGCGCGGACATTTTGGAATCGTCATGCGGCGCCTCGAAGCCAGTGTGCCCTCGCTCCAGTCGCTCGATCTGCCGCCCATCTTCGAGGAAATCGCGCGCGAAAAACGCGGGCTCGTTCTCGTCACCGGCGCCACCGGTAGCGGTAAGACCACCACCCTGGCCGCCTTGATCAACGAGATCAACCAAACCCAACCGGTCCACATCGTAACCCTGGAGGACCCAATCGAGTTTGTTCATTCTCCCGCGCGCGCGACTCTGAATCAGCGTGAGCTGGGTTCCGATTTCAAAAGCTATCCGGAAGGATTACGGGCCGCGCTCCGCCAGGCGCCGAAAGTGATTCTGGTGGGTGAAATGCGCGATCGCCCGACGGTCGAAGTCGCTCTGACAGCAGCGGAGACCGGGCATCTCGTGGTGAGCACCCTGCACACGGTCGATGCCGGCCAGTCAATTAACCGGATTTGCGGTCTCTTTTCGTTAGGGGAAGAAAAGCAGCTTCGCCTTCGCCTGGCCGACAGCATCCGCTACATCGTCAGCCAGCGGTTGGCGCCAAAAGTCGGCGGCGGCCGCCAGCTCCTCACCGAGATCATGGGCCACAATCTACGGACCCGCGAGACAATCGCTCTGGGCGAAAACGAAGCGCGCAATTTCTACGATATCATCGAGGCGAGCGCGCCCTTCGGTTGGTGCACCTTCGACCAATCGATTCTGCGCCAGTACGAGCTGGGCGCCATCAGCGAGGATACGGCCAATCTATTTGCTTCCAAAAAAGGTCGGGTTTCGCGCGGGATTGACCTCATCCAAAAAGCGCGCGGGATCGAGAACGAAACCGACACCGGGCTGCGCCTCGATCTCCCGGTCAATGCTTTTCGTTAGGCAAGCTTCATGAGCCGCGAGACAGAGACGGAATTTTTCGACTTGGGGGACAAAACCGCGCTGGTCTGCGTCGATCAGGTCCAATACCAGAAGATCCTCGTTCCGCAGCTCATCGAACTTGGTTACAAGGTGCACCTTGGGCTCTTCGAGGAGGACGTCCTGCTCAAGCTCGCGACCTATAACTACGACGTCGTGGTCGTCTACGAGAATTTCAAAGGCGCAAGCGCGGAGCAAAACCCAATCCTGCGCGAACTGCTCAAGCGCCCGGGGGTTTTGCGGCGGGAAAGTTTCGTCGTCCTGCTCAGCCATCACGGTGTGACCAACGATCCGATGATGGCCTTTACCCGCAGCCTCGATCTGATCGTTAACCTCGCCGACCTGGCCAATTTCTGGCCGGTCCTGCGCCGGGGAGTGGCTCAACATCAGGAGCTTTACATGCCCCTGCGCGAAACGCTTCGCACCGTGCAGCTCGGCACGATCTAGGGCCCTTCGGTTTTTCCACTTCCCAAAATTTTTCGAAACGCCGGTTGCGAGCGTTTGTTAGCGCGTTGTAATTTTCGCCGCCGCCGCTCCACATGAAGTTTGTTCATTGGGTTCGTTTCACCTGGAATTTGGATCAGCTGACCACGCTGACGGCCGCTCTGCCCGACCACTATCACATTACCCCTGCCGGTCCCGCCGATGAAAAGGAATTGCGCGCGCTCCTCGCCCGCTCCTTTGCTCACGATACTTCCTGGGTCGATGCCATTCATGAAGTTACCGCAATGCTCAACAGCTGGCTGGAGCAGACCTTTTCTCCCGAAAGCAACCGGGTTTGCCTCGCTCTCCGCCATGGCGCGCGCATGATCGGGGCCGCGGTCGTCCTGCCCGATCCATTGGTGGAAGATCACCTCATTCCAGGACCTTGCGTGCAGATGGAATACCGCAATCGGGGGCTGGGCACTGCGCTCCTCGCCGCGGCGCTGCACCAGTTGCAGGAGGCGGGACTCCAGCGCGCGGTTGCGCTCGCCCGCAGCAATGGACCGGTGGCGCGGCACCTTTACCCCAAGTTCAATGGGGTGATGATGGCTGGGACCAGTCCCTTGCTGGCCGCCTGAGCGCCCGGCCTGGCCTAACGAATAATTCCACGCTCACTCGTTTCAATGAAACGAATGATAGCCGCGACTTCCTCGCTTGCGCCGAGTTTTTCCCGCAACGCGTCCACCGCCTGCGCGGTGTTCAATTTGCCGCGGTAAATCACCCGAAAGGCTTGCTTGATCGGCCGAAGCTTCTCCGGCGGAAATCCCGCCCGCTCCAGCCCCACCTGATTGATCCCGCGGACTTCGGCCGGGTTGCCATCGGCGATCATAAAGGGCGGGACATCCTGCACGATTTTGGAACAGCCGCCGGTAATCGCGAACCGCCCGATCCGGCAGAACTGGTGCACCGCGGTGAGTCCGCCAATCACCGCGTGGTCGCCAACCTGCACATGCCCGGCGAGGGTACCGTTGTTCGAAAAAATCACCGCGTCACCGACGGTGCAATCGTGGCCGATGTGCGAGTAGGCGAGAAAGTTTCCGTGGTTACCGATCCGAGTCGTGCCTCTCTCGTTCGTGCTGCGATTGATCGTGACGAACTCACGAAAGGTGTTCTCATCGCCGATCTCGAGATAGGTCGGTTCGCCCCGGTACTTTAAATCCTGGGTTTGCTGCCCGATCGAGCAATAGGCGTAAAACTTGTTGCCCCGCCCGGCCGCGAGAGGACCGCAGAGGGTGACGTGATGCTGGAGCCAGCAATTTTCGCCCAAGGACACTTGAGCGCCGATGATGCAGTAAGGGCCAATCATCGTGCCCGGGCCAACTTGCGCGGTCGGATCGACGATCGCCGTCGGATGAATCTCCACCTCAGACACAAGCAACGAATTCCAAAATCCGAAATTCGACTCTCGAAATCCGAAACAAATCCGAAATTCCGAAATTCAAAATCCAAAATGCGCACAACACCGTCGAAGGCTGGTTTTGAATTTTGATTATTCGTGCTTCGAACATTGTTTCGGATTTCGGAAATTCGGATTTCGAATTTCTCCCTCTACTGATCGATGAAGGTAAACATCAGCTCCCCTTCCGAGACGACAGCATCGTTCACCACACACCGGCATTTCGCCTTTGCCAGCTTGTTCCCGCGCGACCTGGTCAGCTCCGCGTGGATGAAAAGCGTGTCGCCGGGGAAGACTGGCTTGCGAAATTTCACCCCATCCGCGCTCATGAAATAGCCCACCCGGCTTTCGCTTTTGCTGATCCGCATCATCAGGACGCTCGCCACCTGGGCCATTGCTTCCACCTGCAACACCCCCGGCATGACCGGATGCCCGGGGAAATGCCCCTGGAAAAACGGCTCGTTGATCGAGACCGACTTGATCCCGGTGCACTTCGTTTCCCCCTCGAAGGAAACAATCCGATCCACCATCAGGAACGGGTAACGATGCGGCAGAATGTTCATCACTTCGTTGATCTCGAGCCCGCCCTCACCCGGCGGAAAGTTGCGCTGCGGCAGCATCGCGACGGTGCGCTCGTGCGCCCGGGCCAAGGCGCGGGCCAGATCGGTGTTGATCGCGTGACCGGGCTTGACCGCGACGACGTGCCCGCGAATCGCGCGACCGAGAAGCGCCAGGTCGCCCACGAGATCGAGAATTTTGTGCCTGACGAATTCGTCGGGAAAACGCAACGGCTCCTTGCTCAGGACCGATTCACCGCGCACCACAATCGCGTTCTCCAGGCTTCCGCCCTTGATCAGATTTTTTTCCATCAAGGACTGGACATCCTCGTAGTAAACAAAGGTCCGAGCCGGAGCAATTTCCCTCTCGAAAATCGCGGGCGTGATCGCGGTCGAGAGGAATTGGCTGAAGCGATTGTTCGGGCCGGCCTGGGTGCAGGAGATGCGAAACTCGTCGTCCGGCAAAATAATGAGGAGTGAGCCGGTCTTACTTTCGATCGAAATCGCCTCGCGCGCGGTGAAGATCGGCCGGGGCGCTTCCTGCGCGACGAGGCCGGCCTTGCGAATCGCTTCGACAAAGGCGAGCGCACTTCCGTCGCCGATCGGCGGCTCGTTCGCGTCCATCTCGACGATCGCGTTGTCGACCTCGAGGGCGCAGAGCGCCGAAAGGACGTGCTCTACCGTGTGCACCCGCATCGAGCCTTCCCCAATGGTGGTTGCGCGCTCGACCGTTTTTACATTCGCGATCGTGGCGTCCACCGTCGGTTCGTCCTGAAGATCGGTGCGCTTGAATTTTATCCCGGAATCGACCGGCGCCGGCTGGATCTTGAGCGAGACCTTCGCGCCGGTGTGGAGCGCGGTCCCACCCAGGGAGGCGGTTTTGGCGAGGGTATGCTGAAACTCGGCGGCGGCAGGCATGGGCCGTTACCTAACAGAAAGTCGGCCCCATCGCCAGTCACCTCTCGGCCCCGCTTCTGGGGCAGGTTGTTCAGTTGCCGCCGTAAAGGCCGGGCGGCTCGGCCGATCTAATGGCGCTTTACCCGGGTCGCCCGCCGCACTGGTATGGGCGTCGCTTCGTCCTGTGGATATTTTTTTGTCGTCGGCCAGATGAGCCGCCACGGCTGCGCCCGCAAGGTTGCGGTAGCATCCTTCGCGTTGCTGATTGTTTGTTGCAGGTCGGGCCCAAGCTGGGTAAGGACCGCGTCCAATTTCTTGGAAGCATCGCGAAAGTTACTCAGAGTCACAGTGATGTTGTCGTCCTTCGTCAGCTGATTGCTCAAATCCTCGATGTGGGCGAGCGACTTGGAAAGATCGCTTTCGGGCCCGGTCAATTCATCGAGGTGTTCGGTGAAGGTCTTGAAATTCTCCAGCCCGAGGGTGAGAGGCGACTCGGCCTCGGTCAGTTTGCTCAAATTGCCGGCTGTGTTTTGCAATTCCTGCATTGTGCTCATCGCCTGGCTCGCCACCGGCTGGATGATGCCTAACAACTTCGCCACCGCCTCGGAGAAATCCGGGACGCGATTGCCAATGAAGACCTGGCCCGTTTCCGCGAGGGTGGAGTGATCGGTCCCTCCGGAAATATCAATCGCGGTCTCGCCTAACAACCCCAGGGTCATGAGGCGCACATTCGAGTTCTTGTAGACCTGCGCGGCGCGATCCACTTCGACGTCGATTCGCACCTCGAGCCGCGGGAGGACCCCGGGCGCCTTTCCATCGGTTGAAGTGGTGACCGTGCCGAGATTGCCGGCCGCTTCGAGCGCGTGGGCCGCTTCCTCGCGCGTTACGGGCGAGTAAAGGGTCTTGATCTGGCCAACCTTGCGGCCGGCGAGCAGAACCGGGGCCCCCAGCTTGATCCCGGCCGCGTTGTCGAAGTAGAGCTTGTAAACCACCAGGGGTCGGAAAAGACCGGGCGCGCCCAGAAGGATGAGAATAAAGGTGAGGATCGCGACCGTGCTCAGGACGAGCAGGCCGGTCATGATCTCATTTCGTCGCAACTGCATCTTTGCTTCCTTCCAGGATTGGGCCTTCGGTGCTGCCGGTCAGGAATTGCTGCACCACCGGGTGGCGTGATTTCTTAAATTCGTTAGGCGAAGCATCGGCAATGATTTTCCCCTGGTAAAGCATAGCCATTCGTGTGCCGATGCGAAACGCACTGTCCATTTCGTGGGTCACGATAATGGAGGTCACCTTCGAGCGTTCGGTCAGGCTGATGATCAATTCATCGATCACCGAGCTGATCACCGGGTCGAGCCCGGCGGAGGGTTCGTCGAAGAGGATCAGCTCCGGGTTCATGACGAGCGCGCGGGCCAGGCTCACCCGCTTGCGCATTCCGCCGCTCAGTTCCGAGGGCAGCTGGTTCTTCGCGTCCAGCATGCCGACCAGCTCCAGTTTTTCGTCGACGAGCTGGTCGACCTCGGCGCGCGATTTGGTGGTCAATTCCTCCAGCGGTAGAGCGACGTTATCCCGCACATTGCGCGAACTAAGCAGGGCCGAGTATTGATAGACCATCCCGATCTGCGCCCGCACCTGCTGAAGCTTGCGGCGTTTGAGGCGCGAGATTTCGAACTGCTTGAAGAAAATTTCGCCTGCGGTCGGCCGAATAATCCCGAGGACCATCCGCAGGATGGTGCTTTTGCCGCTCCCGCTCTGGCCCATGATAACGAGCCGATCGAGCGGGCCCACTTTGAGGGAAACGCCATCGAGCACGCGTTTCCCCGGAAAATCGAGCTGCACCTCACGCAGCTCGACGACGTGGTTCGGGCGTTCGTTCACGGGAAAAAGACCACGTAGACGATGTTGTAAAGGGTATCGAACCCGATCACGCTCGTAATCGCCGTGACCACGCTCGAAGTGGTCGAGACGCCCACCCCGGCCGCGCCGCCGCGCACGGTCAGCCCGCGATAACACGCGATCGCGCCGATGAGCAACCCAAACATGAAACTTTTCAAGACTCCGGTGATGAGGTCGCGAATGAGCAACGAATGCAGAACCAGATCCTGAAAGTAAACAAAAGCGATGTTGAAATAAGCCCGGCAGACCAGAGCACTGGCGATGATCGCCGCGATGCTCGAGACCAGACTGAGGCACGGCATGAGGGCGAAGAGCGCGAGCATGCGCGGGGCGACCAGATAGCGCAACGGCCCAATGCCCATCGCTTCGATCGCTTCCACCTCCTCCGAGACCTGCATCGTTCCCAGCTCCGCGGTGAACGACGCGCCAATCCTGGCCGCGAGCATGATACCGGTGAGGAGCGGCCCGAGCTCGCGCGTGAAGGCGATCGCCACCAGGCCCGGGATGAGCCGTTCCGTCCCGAAACGTTCCAGTTGATAACCGGTGAGCAGCGCCATGGTTAAGCCGAGGAAAAACGAGACCATCGCCACCAGCGGCACCGATTCCACGCCCGCCCGCGTGGTGTATCGGAAAAAGCTCTCCGCTCGGAAGGGCCTGCGTCCCCGCCGGACCCGGTCGAGGGTTTCAGTGAGGGTATTAATGAGGAACCAGAACATGCTCCCCACCTCGATGAGGAGTGAACGGCTCTTTTCTCCGACGTCTGCGACGACCTCGAAAGGTCGTTGAACAAGTGTCTCAGCGCCTCTGATTTTCGGGGAAGAATTTGCCGCCATAACCAGTGGGGAAGTAGCCTCAGATAACGCCGCGGGCAAGCTGTCCGGCGGCGTTCTGCGTTCGCTCTGGTCGGGCAGGAATCAAGCGCGCAATGTTCGGCCCAACGCCTTCTCGCCCTTTTATAAACGCTCGATTTATCCTTAGCCTCGTTGGCCTTCTGGTTCGCCTTCGCCCTGGTTTCCACCTCCCCCGCATTGTTGAACAGAAGAGTCCAAAGAACTCGGCGGCATTACGCAAGGTCTCGTCAACATTCGCGCAATTTGGCATCGACTTTCATCGGATAGCGAAAGGACAGAGCGGAGGCGTTGGGCAATTGGGCCGGTTCGAGTCAGGCATTTCGACTTGTCTGGAGTTGGTTCGGCTGATTAAAACGGTTCGATGCGAATCGCTGCCTATAACGTGGAAAATCTTTTCAGCCGGGTGAAGGCGATCAATGGCGACGACCCGGAAAAGACCACCGCGGTTCTCAACGATGTCGCGGAGCTGCAACGACTCATCGAACACCCGCTCTACAGCGAGGAGGACAAAAAGCGGATGCTCGAGATCCTGAAAGAGAACCACGCCACCGGCCCGAGCGGTCCGTTTTTCCTCCAGGAAACGCGGCGCCGTCTTTATTCCAACGGCAAGATCGTCGCCGAGGGACGCGATGACTGGATCGGGACGATCGAGTGGCGGCGCGATTTGATCCAGGGACCTGCGATCGAAAACACGGGTCGCATCATCAATGAACTGAAGGCCGACATCCTTTGCCTGGTCGAAGTGGAAAGCCGACCGGTGCTGCGGCGTTTCAACGACACGATCCTGAAAGATCAGAGCTATCCGCACGCGATGTTGATCGACGGAAACGACGATCGCGGAATCGATGTCGCCATGCTCTGCCGCCGGCCGCTGAGTGATCTGCGCAGCCACGTGGACGACCTCGATCCGAATGGCCGACCCGTTTTCAGCCGGGATTGCGCGGAATTCAAGATCGATATTCCGGGAACGCGGCATCTCTGGATTCTGCTCAACCATTTCAAGAGCCGTGGTTACGGGAGCAAAGCCTCGAACGACGCGAAGCGAAAAAGGCAGACCGAGCAGGTGGCGGCGATTTTGAAGCGCTTCAACTTACAGAAGCAGTGGGTGGTGGTGGCAGGCGATTTCAATGAGCTGCCTGACTCCGACTCGCTCGCCCCGCTTCTTCAGTTACCGGGCCTGCGCAATTCATTCGAGAAACTGCCTAACGACGCCGATCGCTGGACCCACCGCGACGACGCGACCCCGAGCAAGAACAACCAGATCGATTACCTTTTGGTCTCGGCCGCACTCTGGCCGCATCTGCAAGAGGTCGGGATCGAACGGCGCGGGATTTGGGCAAACACGAAAAAGGCGCGAACGAAGTATCCGCCTCTCAGCACCGTGACGGGCGACAGCAACTCCGCGAGTGACCACGCCGCGGTCTGGGTCGATTTTGATATTTAGCGTCGGTTTCCTTTCTTGCGCGCGGTGAGCGCAAGGAACGCGGCGATTCGTTAGGCTGGCCCACCCTTTTTTGTGTCATCCCGAGCCGGTGGCGCGCGGCGAGGGACCTCCCAGGCGTCTTTCGGGCGTCCGCCACTCACCGAGCCCCGGTGCGACTCGGCGAGCTGCAAATCCTCAAGATTCCATTGTTCCGAGAGAGGTCCCACATTGGCTGCTCAGTGCAGGCTCTCTTGTCCTTCGGCGCCTCGGGACGACCGTTTTGGGAAAGCCAGGCTCGTTAGGGGAAGAAGTATCCAGGGCTTGGTTTTCGGCCGGCATGCGGAAGCATGCCCCTCCGGAGGGGCCGTGCTTCGGCACGTTCAGGGATAGTGCGCAGCGCTACTACCTGTTTGGCCCTGCGGCCTAAGCGCCGGAGGCGCGACATGTCTATAGCGCCCCGCGGGATGAAACGTCCGAGCTCCGTTAGGGGCGGCATGTACACCGCTAGTCGGTCACGGATGAGTCTCTCCGGCAGCCCGACATGTTGCTCCTACGGAGCTTGAATCTGTTTTTTACCGTAAGGCCATAGACATGCCGCGCCTCCGGCGCTTCGCCCCTGCGGCAGCGGGGCGAAACAGATAGTAACGCTACCCCGGCAACGGAAACTTTCTCGTCAGTTGCTGCACCTGCTGGCGCACCCTGGCGATCGCGTTCTCCTCGTCGCGGTGATCGAGTGCCTCCGCTAACAGCTCAGCGATCTCGAGCATCTCTTCCTCTTTCATCCCACGCGTCGTCACCGCGGGCGTCCCGAGCCGAATCCCGCCCGGCTTGAAAATCGGGTAGGTATCGAACGGGATCGCGTTCTTGTTCACCGTAATGCCGGCGCGGTCGAGCGTGTTCTGCGCATCGCGACCGTTGATTTCCTTCGGGCGCAGATCGACCAGCATGAGGTGATTGTCGGTTCCGCCGGAAACAATCCGGAAACCGTGTTTCGCCACACCGGCAGCGAGCGCTTTTGCGTTCAACACAACCTGATGCTGATAGTCGCGGAACTCGGGCTGGAGCGCTTCATGGAAACAAACCGCTTTAGCCGCGATCACGTGCATGAGCGGACCGCCCTGCACACCCGGAAAAACCGAAGCGTCGATTGCCTTGGCAAATTTCTCCTGGCAAAGGACAATCCCGCCACGCGGACCACGCAAACTTTTGTGCGTCGTTGTGGTCACGAACTGCGCGTACGGCACCGGGCTGGGATGTTCGCCGCCCGCGACCAATCCGGCGATGTGTGCCATGTCGATGAAGAGAAGCGCATCGACCGAATCGGCGATCTGCCGCAGCCGGGCGAAATCAAAAAAGCGCGGATAAGCCGAAGCGCCGGCCGTGATCATGGCCGGCCGCACTTCCTCCGCCAGTTTGGCAAGCGCGTCGTAATCGATCTGCTCGGTTTCCTGGCTCACGCCATACTGCGTGACCTGATACAGCCTGCCCGAGAAATTCGCCGGGTGACCGTGGGTGAGGTGACCGCCGTGGGCGAGGTTCATCGTCAGGATGCGGTCGCCCGGTTTGAGGACGGAAAAGTAAACCGCCATGTTTGCCTGGGCGCCGCTGTGCGGCTGAACGTTGACGTGTTCCGCCCCGAAAATCTTTTTTGCCCGGTCGATCGCCAGTTGCTCGACCACATCGACATTCTCGCACCCGCCATACCAGCGCTTTGCCGGATAGCCTTCCGCGTACTTGTTCGTCAGGCAGGACCCCTGCGCCTCCATCACCGCGCGGCTGGTGAAATTTTCCGAAGCGATCAGCTCGATGTTCTCGCGCTGACGGCGTTCTTCGGCACCGATCGCATCGGTCACTTCCGGGTCGACGCGGCGGAGCGATTTGTCCGAGGAGTGCATACTATGATCTTCGCCTTCCGATTCCATCTGATGAGGCACTTGCAAATTAGATCCCGCCGCTCCGCTCCCACGCGCCTGACGGGGGAGCGCCAGTTCGGTTTCTTCTACGAAAGCGAGCACGCTGGGTAAAGCCTTTTCAATGCAATTGGCGCATTCCTGATAAACTTCGCGGCTCATCCCGATCGGATCGGGCAGATCGAGCCAGCACGTCGCACCCGGCTGCTCGAACTCGCGGAGGAGAAAAGTCTTTTCCATGCTCTCGGGAAAGAGCAGATGGATCGTCTCGAGGTGCGAGCCGGTCATGGCGAAAATGTGGGTCGCGCGCTCGACCAGCATGGCCGTAAGCGGCTGGCTGCGGAATCCGGAAATATCGACCCCGTGTTTCCGCAGGACCTCCACCGCATGGATGCTGGGGGGCTGGCCACGGACCGCGTGCACCCCGGCTGCGTCGGCCTCGATGTCCTTGCGATTGCCGAGCAAACGGCGGAAAAGTCCCAAAGCCATGGGACTGCGGCAAATGTTGCCCGTACAGACAAAGAGGACGTTTTTCACAATGCGGGACGCGCCGGCAACGACCAGCGCCAAGGTAGAATTAATCGTCTTCAAGTCAACGAACCCGGGCCGGCCAGGCGGCTGACCAATGAGACGTAGCAGGCCTTGCCTAACGATGACCGAACGATGAGGTCGCCCTGGAAATCGATCCGGCATCGCCTCGAATGGCTCGGTGTGCGACTGCTCGCGCTTCTCATTCCCACTCTCTCGCGTGGGGCGGCGGTGCGATTCGCGCGCATCGCCGGCACGCTCGCCGCCCACCTCGATCGCGAAGGGCGCCGAGTGGCGCTCAATAATCTCGAAGTCGTCTTCGGCGATCGTTTTTCCCCCGCGGAGCGCGCCCGGATCACGCGCCAGTCGTATCAGCAGTTTGCCGGCACCATGATCGATCTCTTTTGGAACCCGAGGATCAACGCCCAGAACTGGCCGCAATACATTGAGTTTGTCGGTTGGGAGGAGTTTGCCCGCACCGTTGGCCCGACCGGTCCGTGCATTATCGCGGCTTGTCATTACGGGAACTTTGAATGGTTCAGTCTTGCCGCGGGTTATCGCGGGCTGGTGGCAACGATCGTTTCCCAGGAATTCAAGAACCCGCTCCTCGACCGGATCTTCCAGCGCTTGCGCGAACAATCCGGACACCAGTTTGTGCAGCGCGAAGGCGCGATCGTGAAGCTCTACAAAACCCTGCGGCGCAGTGGCACCGCCGCTATCCTCGTCGATCTCACAGTCCATCCGCGGCAACCATCGGTTCCGATCGACTGTCTCGGATTGAAAATGTCGGTGACCTATGCGCACGCCTGGCTCCACCAGCGTACCGGGCTGCCGATCGTGCCGGTGCACCAGGAAGCGTTACCGGGCGGGCGGGTGCGCGTGGTTTTCCATCCGCGGCTCGAGATTCCCGAGGGTGCGACCGAACAGGAGATCGTGCAACTCTGCTGGGACCAGTTCGAGCCGGTGGTGCGGCGGGACCCGTCGCCCTGGCTTTGGATGTACAAGTCCTGGCGTTTCCGTCCAACAAGCGCCACCCGGCCCTACCCTTACTACGCCCATCGCGTTCGACGTTTCGATAAGATGCTGCGTCAGCCTAACGAATCTAAGCTGTAACCACGCGCGCTCATCCCGGCCGGAGGTCCGGTCGTCCTAAAGGTCCGGCCAGGGTCGCCCCCAGCGGCAACTCCTCCCGTAACAAAGCTGTTACTGAACTTCATTTGTCCGCCCCCGTTTGAACCGCGCAGCGTATCAGCGTCAGTCGATTCACTTGTAAGAAAGGTATAACAATGCAAGCAAGACTCTTGGTTTCTACAGGCCAGCTTCTGCCTGGCCTTCGTTTGTTCGTTTTTCTTCGCCGCGCTTTGTTCGGCATTCTCTTCGCTCTGGTCGCACTGACCGGCGAAGCCTGGGCCGGCTATGTCGCGACGAACCTCGTCTCGGATATTGAAGGAAGCGCCCGGCGGACCGATGAAAACCTCGTTAATCCCTGGGGAATCGCAGTGGGCAGCAGCGGCACCATCTGGGTGGCAAACAATGGCACTGGCACTTCCACGCTCTATGATTTCCGTGGGGTGCCGCAGTCCCTTATCGTCAATATTCCCGCTTCCGCCACGAACAGCGAGGGCGCAAACCCGACGGGCATTGTCTTTAATGACGGCCCCGCGTTCATCGTTTCCAATGGCACCAGCTCCGGCCCAGCTGTCTTTATCTTTGTCAATGAAGACGGCGTGATTTCCGGCTGGAGTCCGACGGTCGACCTAACCAACGCCATCATCGCGATCGATGACGGGAAGGAAGGCGCGGTCTACAAAGGCGCCGCGCTGGGTGAATCATCGGACGGCCGGCGCCTCTTTGTGACCAACTTCAGCGGAGCTACAGTCGAGATCTATGATGATGCGTTTGGCGAAGTTGAGGACGACGACGCCTTTGTCGATCCTGACGTGCCAGCCACGTTTTCACCTTTTGGGATTGAGAACATCAATGGCCTGATTTATGTCACCTACGCCAGGCGCGACAGGGAGGGCGAGGAGGATGTTCCCGGGCATGGTCACGGCTATGTAAGTGTCTTTGACGCCGACGGTAACTTTATCAAGCGACTGGTCACGCGCGGCGATCTCAATTCACCCTGGGGCTTAACGCTTGCGCCGAATAATTTCGGCAACTTGAGCGGAGCGCTCCTGGTCGGCAATTTCGGTGACGGAGTTATCCACGGCTATGATATCAATACCGGCGCTGAGATAGGAACGATGAACAAGCCCGATGGCACGCCGCTCGAACTGGATGAGTTGTGGGCCCTGCACGCCCTTGGCGGCACAAGCGTCTACTTCACCGCGGGGATTGTCGAGGAAGAACACGGACTCTTTGGCGTGATTCGACAGGGACGATAGAGCCACTGGTTTGCTCCTTCGCGTTCCCGCCGTTTTCCCTGCAGCCGGGGTCATTGACCCCGGCTCGGTGGAAGACGCTTCGTGACGAGCAGGGGGCTGCTCCCAGAAATTTGTATCGGGCCGGTTTGACAAACCCGGCCCGATACGCTCTCCAGTTTGCCAAGATGCGCCTTATTTTTCGCCTGCTTCTATCTTTGCCGCTGGCCGGTTTTGCCCTGCTCACGAGCTGCACCACGATGCCGCCTCCCAGCCGCGAATATCATGTTGTGGCCCATAAGCCGCGCGATCCTTCCAAGGTGCGGGTCGATCTTTCGCTTTCCAAACAGAACGTCTACGTCATGGAAGGCGATCGTTGCCTGATGGCCGCGGCGGTCTCGGTTGGTCTGCCAAATAAGCCGACGCCAAAAGGCCACTTTACAATCTATAACAAGATCAAGAATAAACGCTCCGGCTCCTACGGTTACCGGGTGCAGAAAGATCGGGTCGTCCCGGCTGAGGCAGGAGCAAGCGTCTCCGGTCGATACGTTGGTTATCCAATGGGTTTCTGGTGTGAGTTTGCTCCGGCCTATGGATTCCATCAGGGGTTTGTCCATCCTTATCCGCGCACCCACGGCTGCGTTCGCTTACACGGGGAAGCTGCGCCGAAGTTTTTCGCGCTTGTGCGAATTGGGACGCCGGTCCACATCGCCAACACCATGCCGGAAGACGACACCATTGGACCAACTGTCACGCGGGTGGATGACTCGAAAGCTCCCGATCCCGACCCTCGTCTCATGATCACCGAGGCTGGATTCGAAGAGCCGAACGGCCCGCTGCTGGTCGAGTAATAGATTGTTCGAATCTGAAAGGGCTTTGCCAGCCAGGCCTCGTGCTCCCGGCTGCGTGAGGGGCCGCCCCGACCTGCGACTAACGAGTTGCGACCGCTGCTCGATCGGCGAGATTAGCGGGTGAGCGCAAACCTCATTTCGAGCGGCACGACTGCGCGCAACAAGGTCAATCTTCGCACGCCGGAGGTCATGACCGCAGTACAGGAACAGGTCGAATCGCATTATCGCAGCGACATTGTCGACAAGGTGCGGCGCGAGGGGGGAATCATCGCGGTCGGCAATACCACCGTGCGGCTGGCGAAACAATTTGGTTTTTGCTACGGGGTCGAGCGTGCGATCGACCTGGCTTATGCGGCGCGCAAAGTTTTCAAGGATCGCCGGCTCTTCATCGTCGGCGAGATCATTCATAACCCGGAAGTCAACGAGCAGATTTCATCGTTAGGCATCAAGAACCTGACCGGCCCCAACAAGCAGGCCGATCTCTCCGAGCTGAAACCGGATGACGTTGTCATTTTGCCCGCCTTCGGGACCGAGTTGTCCATCCTCCAGCAAATCAAGGATCGGGGCTGTCAGATCGTCGACACGACCTGCGGCGACGTCATGAGCGTTTGGAAACGGGTGCGCAAATATGCCAGCGAATCGGTCACCTCGATCATCCATGGAAAAGCCGAGCATGAAGAAACCAAAGCCACCAGCTCACGCGCTCTCGGCGACGGAAATGGGCATTACCTGGTGGTGCTGACTCTGGCCGACACCGATTATGTTTGCGACTACATCCGGCATGGCGGCGACAAGCTGGCTTTCCTTGAAAAATTCCGCGGCGCCTATTCGCCGGGATTTGATCCCGACATTCATCTGCAAACCGTCGGGGTGGCCAACCAAACCACCATGCTGCGCGGCGAAACCGAGGAGGTGCAGCGGCGCATCCGGCGCGCAGTCGTCGATCGAGACGGCCCGGAATTGGCCGCGAAACATTTTCGCTTCTTCGACACGATCTGCGGCGCCACCCAGGAGCGGCAGGACGCGCTGCGTGAGTTACTCAGCGTCAAAATGGACCTGCTCCTCGTGGTCGGCGGTTACAATAGCTCCAACACTTCACATCTTGCCGAGATGGGCGAGGAAAAGCTCCCAACTTACTTTGTCCTCAACGCCAGCCGACTCATCTCCGAGAGAGAGATTCGGCATTACAACTTGCACGAGAAACGCGAAGTGGTCGCGCGCGATTGGCTGCCCGCTGGACCAGTGGTGATCGGAATCACGGCCGGCGCCTCTTGCCCGAATAACCTCATTGAAGAAACTCTGATTCGGCTTTTTCATCTGCGCGGGATCGGGGTTGAACAACTGACGGCGGTTGCCTAACGAACATAGGTCTGCTGAACGTGGTGGCCACCGAACCCAAAGCGCGCTATTTGGTTCGCGCGGCGAATCTGGCCGATGCCGCTGAGATTGCGCGGCTCGCGGGCGTGCTGGGTTATCCGGCTGAAGGCAAAGCGATGGCTTCCCGGCTGGAGCGGCTGCTCGATCGAGCGCAAGATCTCATTCTGGTCGCTTTTGCCGGCGAGAACGAAAACCGGCTCCTCGGCTGGATCGCTGCGGAGGCGCGCACGCCTCTCGTCGCGACGCCGCGGGTTGAAATCATGGGCCTGGTGGTCGATGAAACCGCGCGAAAGAGTGGAGTAGGGAAACGATTAGTCGCGGCGGTGGAAGATTGGGCGAAAGAGCACGGGGTAAGAGACGTGGTCGTGCGGAGCAACGTTCTGCGGGAAGAGTCACATCCCTTCTACGAGCATCTCGGCTATCACCGGGCAAAGTCGCAGCACGTCTATCACAAGGAGCTGTAACCGGGCGCGAGCAGGAGCAGGAGGGAACAAGCGCAACTCCCTCCCGAGACGCGAATTCCTCTTGCCATGCGCGCAATTTGGAAAGGCAGTATCAGCTTCGGACTCGTCAACATCCCGATCGCACTTTATCCCGCGACCCGGCGCGAAGACCTCAAGTTTCGTCTTCTGCGGGCAACCGACCTGAGCCCGGTGAATTACAAACGGGTCGCGGAAAAGGACGGAAAGGAAGTGTCGTGGGACCAGATCGTCAAGGGGTACGAGTATGAGAAAGGAAAATTCGTTGTCTTGAATGAGAAGGATTTTCAGCGAGTTGATCTCGAGGCGACCCAGACGGTCGACATTCAGGACTTCGTCGACCTCGAGGAGATTGACCCGATGTACTTCTACAAGCCCTATTACCTTGAGCCGCAGAAGGGCGGAGACAAAGCATATGTCCTTCTGCGGGAAACGCTGCAGAAGACAAAGAAAGTCGGGATCGCCAAGGTTGTAATCAAAACCCGGCAATACCTGGCGGGGGTAAAACCGCTCAAGCACGCGCTGGTGCTCGAATTAATGCATTTCGCCGAGGAACTGGCCGATGCCGAGAAACTCAACGTTCCCAAAAAATCGTCCGAGCCGGGGAAACGTGAGATCGAGATGGCCAGGGCGCTGGTTGAGAACATGACCTCGAAATGGGAGCCGGGGAAATACAAAGACGAATACCGCGACGCGCTCATGGATGTGATTGAGGAGAAGGTCGAGGCGGGCGGCAAGGAAATCGAAGAAAAGCCGAAGCCGAAAAAACCTTCGACCAAGGTAATCGACCTTGTTTCTGTGCTGCAAGAGAGCCTGGCGAAAACAGAAGGCGCCCGGAAAAAGAAGCTTCCGAAAAAAAGCGCAAAGAAGGCAGCCTGACCATGCGGCGGTCAGCCGGCTAAGTGCCTATGAGACGTTCCACGAATCCCGCGCGTCTTTCACGACCGAGCGCGCAGGGTGGCAGCGACTGCCGCGGTGAACTTACGCGGTCCATCGCCACCCAACTCAGCGTCGATTGTTTCCAGACGGCGAATCAGATCGACCACCTCCCAACGAGCCAACGGGCCGCCGGCGGCCGCGCAGAAGTGTGTGCGGCAGGCGAATGGCCGGTCAGGATAGATCCGACAATGACCTGAGCTGCGGTCGAGCATCGGACAAACTACGTCCGACTCGTTACGTAACTCCTTTCGTCCGCTTGCCCGCCAGGCGCGCGCCGCCAAGAGCGCTTCGCCTTTGGTCAGGTAAGGGGTGCGACCAGTGACTTTGAAGTGGCAGCCTTCCGTCCGGCGAAGGCATCGACGCTCGAACGGTCGCGCCGCGAGCTCGGAGTAGATTTGCCGCACCGCCGCGACTATCTCAGTAATTGAGCGCTCGGCTGGGCACTTCTTTTTCATCCGCACACCTTCTCACAAGATGCTTGACTGGGCTCCGAAAAATCGCTACAACCCCGTCCCTGTGAAAACAAATTGTTCCTCTCAAAGGATACTTGCGGGCTGCGTTTTTCTCGCAGCGTCAATTTTTTCCGGGTCATCAGTCACTGCCGCGACCGCGTGCGTTTGGCGGGTGACGAACGCGCCGGCGC
>Ga0081539_10000711_pt1 | contig 66648 bp, 64 predicted proteins | sample TabmetS4T2R2_FD_71023 | JGI IMG/M metagenome (GOLD analysis project Ga0081539, IMG submission 71023) | Tabebuia heterophylla rhizosphere microbial communities from the University of Puerto Rico - S4T2R2 | ecosystem: Host-associated > Plants > Roots > Rhizosphere ...
CCCGCACACGGCGTCGCTGCGTCAGGCTTTCGCCCATTGCGCAAGATTCCCCACTGCTGCCTCCCGTAGGAGTCTGGGCCGTGTCTCAGTCCCAGTGTGGCTGGTCATGCTCTCACACCAGCTAACGATCGTCGCCTTGGTGAGCCGTTACCTCACCAACAAGCTAATCGTCCGCGGGCCCATCCTCGGCCAGAGGCCGAAGCTACCTTTTCTCCGGAGCCCGAAGGTTCCGGAGGCCATCCGGTATTAGCACCGGTTTCCCGGTGTTATCCCGGAGCCGAGGGCAGGTCACCCACGTGTTACTCACCCGTTCGCCGCTTTCCACAGCCCGAAGGCTGCTTCGTCGCTCGACTTGCATGTGTTAAGCGCGCCGCCAGCGTTCGTCCTGAGCCAGGATCAAACTCTCCGTGAAAATCGGTTTGCCTTCAGGCACGAGGCCTGAGTGCAAGCCTGTTCTCTTCGCTTCCCGTGCCAGGCTTCAGCCTGGCTCGGGAGTGCGATTCGAGAGCTTGAGCTCAAAGTCTCCCCTCCTCGAAAGGAGGATCGACGGGTTGACTCGTTGGCCTCCGGCCCCGAAGGACGCGGAGGTCTCGACATCACGCTGTTGAGTTTTCAAAGACCATGCCCCTCGCGGGCCGGCCATGAAAAAGGCCCCCAGCTCGCACGGGAGGCCTCCGGAAGAAACGATACTCGGTCGTATCGGGCTCTCTCGAAGGGCTCTCCGTTGGTCGCAGGTGGACTACTTCATGACCGCCCTCTCGGGCGGCTTCGGAATAGTAGCAACAGTCGAAGGGGTGTCAAGAAGGGCGGCCGGCGAACGAAAACCGCGCAAACTGGCGCTTTCCAGCCTGTACGAGCGCGCCATCGAGGCGCTCCGCCGGAACGTCGAGCTCGCCGACGGGCTCGCCATCGATCTTCACGCCGCCCTGGGCGATCAGGCTCCGCGCGGCGGTCGTGGAGGTGGCTCCGAGGTGATCGACGAGAAGGCGCGGGAGGTGAATCGTGTCTCCGTCGCGCGCGAGCTGGATCTCCGGAACATCCTCAGGGGCTTGGCGCTCGCGGACGACGCGCGTGAAATGCGCCTCGGCTGCCCGTGCAGCGTCCTCGCCGTGCGACCGAGCGACGACAAACCGCGCCAACCGGAGCTTCGCTTCGAGCGGGTCGCCTGAGAGCGGGTCGTCGTCGGACTCCATCACAAGCGCGTAGTACTCCGGCAGCATCCCATCCGAGATCCGCATCGCCTTCCCGAACTGCTCCTCGGGCGGGTCACGAAGCGCGATGTAGTTGCCGAGCGAGGCGCTCATCTTCTGCCCGTCAGAGCCAAGCAGGAGCGGAGTCGTGAGCGCCACCTGCGGCTCCAGTCCGTACGCCTGCATCACGTCCCGGCCGGCGAGCAGGTTGTAGAGCTGGTCGGTTCCGCCGAGCTCGACGTCGGCCCTGATCGCGACCGAGTCGTAGGCCTGCATGAACGGGTAGAGCAGCTCCGAGACCGAGATCGGCGTCTGCTCCGCGAAGCGCTTGGCGAAGTCGTCGCGCTCGAGGAGCCTCGCGACGGTGATCGTCCGTGTCAGGCGCACGACCTCCGCGAAGTCCAGCGTCGAGAGCCACTCGCCGTTGAAGCGCACCTCGAGGCGGTCGGGCGCCGTGTCGACGACCTGCGCCGCCTGTTCGAGGTACGTCTTCGCGTTCCGGTCGATCTCCTCGTCGGAGAGGATCGGCCGCTCGCTCGAGCGGCCCGACGGATCGCCGATCCGCGTCGTGTAATCGCCGACGATGAGCACGCCGACGTGGCCCGCCTCCTGGAAGGCGCGCATGCGCTGCAGCGGGATTGCGTGGCCGATGTGGATGTCCGGCGCCGTGACGTCGATTCCGAGCTTGACGCGGAGCGGCCGGCCGAGCGCGAGCTTGCGCTCCAGCTCGCCTTCGGGAAGGACGTGGACCGCGTTGCGGGTGAGCTCTGAAGAGGTAGACACCGCCAGCGCTCGATTTTAGGAGGGATTTGCGAAATAGCGGCTGTCTCGCCGAGCCACGCTGCTCGCGGCGAACACGCGTGTCACCGCCGGGCGAAGACTCGGCCCGCGGCCACTGCGTCGATGCGCCACCTCAGCGGACGAGCCTTCGTGCGACGGGTGCGTAGAGCGGCGAGAAGTACGGGTTCACCTCGAGCGCGCGGCGGAGGAACGAACGACCCACTCGGGGACGGCCGAGGCAGCGCTCGATCATGCCGCGGTGGAAGAGCTTGAGGGCGTCCCGGGTGCCAAGCCTCACCGCCCGCTCCGAATGCCGCTCGGCGGCGGCGCACTCGCCGCTCCGATAAAGGGCCCACGCGAGAACGTCCTCGGCGTCGATGCTGGGCGCGGAGCGGAAGGCCTCGCGCGCGAGCGCGAGCGCCGCCTCCACGGAGCCGCCGTGGTCGAGCTCGAAGAGCGCAGTCTCGCGCTCCGTCCGTGCGCCGGTCGCTGCGAAGCGGCGCTCGATACTGCGGGCGAGTGCATAGGCCCGGCGCGCGACCGCAGGCTTCCCTGACACGCGCGCCGTGTCGCCGAGCGCGATCGCATATTGCGGGAGAGGCGCTTTCGCGACGGCGCGCCGGTAGAGGGCGAGCGCCGGCGCGCTCCGGCCGCGCGCGGCCTCGACGCGCGCGAGGCCGGCGAGCGCATGTGCGTAGCCGGGAACGCGCGAGCGCGCGCGCCGGTAAGCGGCGGCCGCTGGGCCGAGCCGGCCGGTCGCAAACTCGAGGTTCCCGAGCTGGACGAGCGCCCACGCCGCGTTCTCGCGAGTCCCCGCCGCCGCGTCGACCGCGAGCCTTGCCGCCACGCGGGCTGCGGCGGTGCGGCCGAGGAGCTCTCGCGCGTACGCGACGCGGGCATACGAGGCGACACCGGGCTTGAGGGACGCCATGCGGTCGAACGCGGCGAACGCCGGTCCGTACCGACCGAGCTCGACGTACGCGTCGCCGAGCACCCCGTACACCACTGCAGCGCCGGGCGCAAGCGAGCGCGCTCGCAGCGCGAGCGCGAGAGCCCGGCCGAAGCGGTGTTGCTGTGCCGCGAGCGAGGACAGCGCGGTGACGGCGAGCCACCGGTGGGCGCCGGGCAGGCGAAGCGCTCGCTCCAGCGCGGCGCGCGACCGCACGTCGAACCTCGGATCACCGGTCTCGCGCGCTCGTTCCTGGTAGGCGAGTCCAAGCGTCGTGAGCGCCTGCCCGTCCGTCGGCGCCTCCGCAACCCGAGCCTCGAGGACGCCGAGGTCCGCTCCCGAACCGGTCGAGGAGAGGCCGATCGGCGCCTCGGTCGTGAGCGCCGACCGCGCGGCGGACGATCCGAGCGCGGGGCCGGGACGGTCGTCGAAGAGTCCCCCGAAGAGAACGCAGGCGGCGGCGAGTGTCGCGACGACGAGGAACCCTTTTGGCTTGCGCTTCGTCACTCCTCCTCCTCGAGGCGCGGACGGACCCCGCCGGCCGGCGGGGTCCGTCACCGTGTCGTCCTAGTCGCAGTTCGCGTCGATGAAGTCGCCGATCTCGTCCCGGATTCCGCGGCAATTGCCCTTCGTGTTCGCGAAGCCCGGGAACGGGTCGGCCTCGTACGGGAACGTGTCGAGCGTGTCGAGGTTGTCGCCGTCGACTCCGTCGCCGAGGTCGTTCGGGTTCCCGACGAGCTCACCTGCCACCGCCTGTTCGGCGATGTCGATCACGTCGTCACCGAGGCGACGGCCGTTCGGCCAACCTGCGTTGTCCCCGCCGAGCACGCCGAGACGGTTCTGCTCGTCGACGGGAGTCGGCGGCGTCGACAGGTTGACGCGAAGCATGTCGGCCAGCGTGTCGCCCGTCTTGTTCAGCCCGGGCACGCCGGTGAGCAGCACCTGGACGAGGTCCTCGCGGTTTTCCTCCGGGGCATTCACGCCCGGGTAGAGCTGGTTGATCAGATGCGCGAGGATCGGACGACGGAAGTACCGGACGTACTTCGAGTCCCCGCGCGGCGAGTCGGCGTTCCACTCGTCCTTGAGCTTGGTCGGGATGATCACCTCGTTCACCAGCGGATTGCCGATCCGGCTGACCTGGACCCACCGGTCTGCGGCCTGATCCACGCGGAGCCGAAGACGCTCACTCGTCGCCCAGACGCCGACGACGTGACCCGGCGTGTCGATCTTCTCGATCGGGATCTGGAGCGCGATCGCGTGCACGCCGTAGCCGGCGAAGAAGTCCTTCCCGCCGCCCTCGGAGCCGGTGTCCTTGCGGAAGGCGAGGAGGTCGAAGATCGCGCCGATGTCTCCGAAGAACGCGTCGTCGCGCTGCCCGGCGAAGACCTTCGTCCCGTCTCCGAGGGTCTTGACGGCGTTCTGCGCCAGCGCGTGGTAGTCGTCCGTGCCGAAGAGCGCGTTGGTGAAACGGGGGCCGACGTTGTCCGGCGGCGTCTGCCCTCGGGCGTGCACCGTCTCTTCGCCGTCGACGAACTTCCGCACCGTGTACGGCTGCGCGGTCGAGCGCAGGAACGCCACCGGGTCGCTCGCGCGGAAGCGGAACCGGTAGACGACGTCCGCGCGGCCGTCGCCTGACCGATCGATCTTGATCTTGTAGCGCGCGTTCGGCGCGAACTCGTACCACATCGGTCCGGCCGCGGGATCCTCGCCGGGAAGCCAGTTCGCGATCACCGTCAGGTAGCCCGGGCTCCGCGGGTCGCGGTACGCGTACAGGTCGGTGTTGTCCACCGCCGGGTCCTTCGAGATGATCGGCGCTTCACGGTGGCTCGAGGCCAGAGCCGATTCCGGCGCCGGCGCGACGGAGACTCCCGCCGCGGCGACAGCCGCTCCGAGAACGAGAGCGGCAACGAACAAGGCCTTTCGCATCTCCCCTCCTTGAGAGTTGTCGGCGCGTATTCGCTCGATCGAGTGATCCGGTTCGGCGAACCGCGGCGCACGCGATAGCGAATGAGCGCCGTGACCGTGTTAGCGTCTCTCGGGCCCCCGCGTACGCGCACCAGGATGGGCCGCGAACTCGCACACCTCTCGGACGAGGCGCTCGTCACGTTGCTCGCGCGCGGGGACGAGCCGGCCCTCGCGGAGCTCTACGATCGCTTCGGGCGAGCCGCGTACGCGCTCGCGCTGCGCGTCGTACGCGACCGGGCCCTAGCCGAGGACGCCGTCCAGGAGGCGTTCATGGCGGCGTGGCGCTCGGCGGGCCGCTTCGTGGCCGAGCGAGGCAAGGCGCGTACCTGGCTCCTGACCCTCGTCCACCGGCGTGCCGTCGACCTCGTCAGACGCGAGCAGCCGCGCCGCACGGAGCCGCTCGCCGAATACGCCGGCGCGGAGGACGCCCGAACCGACGAGGAAGCCTGGGTCACGCTCGAGCGCGAGCGCGTCCGCGCTGCCCTTCGGCGGCTCCCCGACCAGCAGCGGGAAGCGATCGAGCTCGCCTACTTCGAGGGGTTCACGCAGTCGGAGCTCGCCGAGCGACTCGGCCAGCCCCTCGGCACAATCAAGAGCAGGATGTTCACCGGTCTCGCGAGCTTGCGCGAGCTACTCACCGATCCCGTCGAGGAGGACGCTTGGAACACGAGGCACTCCGAGAGCTGAGCGCGCCCTACGCGCTCGACGCCCTCGACCCCGCCGACGAGCGCGCGTTCGAGGACCATCTCGCGACGTGCGCCGAATGCCGTGCCGACGTGGCCGCCTTCCAGAACACGGCCGGGTCACTCGCGCTTCTCTCGGCTGGACCTCCTCCGCCGACCGGCTTGCGCGAGCGAATTCTCGACGGCGCCCGCGACGAGCGCTCGAACGTCATCCCCTTCTACAAGCGCTGGGCTCTCCCGGCGGCCGCCTCCCTCGCGGCCGCAGCGTCGATCGCCGCGATCGCCTTCGGCCTCTGGGCGAACTCGCTGTCCTCGCAGCTGCACGACGAGCGCCAGGCACGCGCAGACGTGCGCAGACTCGCGGGCGCAGACGGGTCTCTCGTCGTCCTCCCGTCTGGCGAAGGAACGCTTCTCGTCCGCGACTTGGAGACGCCGCCGAAGGGAATGACCTACGAGGCCTGGGTGATCGAGGGCGGAACGCCCCACGCCGCCGGCCTCTTCGACCACGGCGGACGCCGGGTCTCGGTTCCGCTGACCCGGCGTGTGCCGGTAGGAGCGGTCGTCGCCGTCACGCTCGAGCGCGCAGGCGGCGTCCAGGCGCCGACAAGCAAGCCGATCTTCCAGTCGCGCCCAGTCTGACCACGCGCTCCGGAGCAGTAGAATGCCGCCCTTCGTGGGTTTCCGAAGGCGACGCAGCGATGCGGGCCCGAAGCGGCGCCGGATTCGGAAGCTCCGGTTCCTCGCGCTTCTCGCCGCGCTCGGGATGCTCTCTTTCGCCTCGTTCGCGTACGGGCTCGTACGCGCGGTGGCGAGCGAGATTCCGTCGCTCGACCCGGCGCGGCAGACGCACCTCGAGCAGGACGGCTACATCTACGCCTCCGACGGCAAGACGGTCCTGACCGTCCTGCGCGGATCCGAGAGCCGGATCATCGTCGGCCCGAACGCGGTCGCGCCCGTCATGAAGCAGGCGATCGTGTCGGTCGAGGACAAGCGCTTCTGGCAGCACCGCGGCGTCGACGTGCGCGGCATCCTGCGCGCGATCTGGGCCGACGCCCGGCACAAGGAGGTCGTCGAGGGCGGATCGACGATCACGCAGCAGTTCGTGAAGAACGTCTACACGAGCGACGCGCGCACGATCAGCCGCAAGCTCAAGGAGGCAGCGCTCGCGTGGCAGCTCGAGAGCGGCCCCCACCACTGGTCGAAGGAGAGGATTCTCGCCGCCTACCTGAACACGATCTACTTCGGAAACGGCGCGTACGGGATCGAGATGGCCGCGCGCGTCTACTTCCGCAAGCACGCGAGGCACCTCACGCTCCCCGAGGCCGCGCTGCTCGCGGGCATCCCATCGAACCCCGCCGCGTACGACCCGGTCACGAATCCGCAAACCGCCCGCGCGCGGCGACTCACGGTCCTCCGGATGATGCTGGCCCAGGGACTGATCACGCGGCCGGACCTCGACGGCGCAGCCGCGGCGCCGATGCCGAACCCCGACAAGGTGCGGCTTCCCGGCAAGCTGGGCCCGGCGCCCTACTTCACCGAGTACGTGAAGCAGCAGCTGATCCGAAAGTACGGCTCGGGCAAGGTCTTCGGCGGAGGCCTTCGCGTCTACACGTCGATCGACCTCGACCTGCAGCGGATCGCACAGGAGTCGATCGCGAAGGTGCTGACCGACCCGAAGGGCCCGTCGGCCGCGCTCGTGGCGATCGACCCTCGTGACGGCCGCGTGCTCGCGATGGTCGGAGGCCGGAACTTCAAGAAGAGCCAGTTCAACCTGGCCGTGCAGGGCGAGCGGCAGTCCGGCTCGGCGTTCAAGCCGTTCGTCCTGGCGACGGCGCTCGCCCACGGCATCTCCCCGGCGACGCACATCGAGTCGAAGCCCGTGACGATCGCGATGAACGGGACGTGGTGGAACGTCCACAACTACGAGAACTCGTACCTCGGATCGATCGACGTCACGACGGCGACGACGTACTCGGACAACTCCGCGTACGCGCAGCTGACCGCGATCGTCGGGCCGAAGAACGTCGTCCGGACGGCACACGCGCTCGGGATCACGAGCCCACTACACTCGTACTTCGGAATCGGGCTCGGAGTCGAGGCTGTCAACCCGCTCGAGATGGCCAGGGCCTTCAGCACGTTCGCGAACAACGGCGCGCGGATGGACAGCCGCCTGTTCGGAAACGAGCCCCGGGCCGTGCTCGCGATCGAGCAGCGCGGCCGACGGGAGATCAACGACCCAAAGCCGAAGCAGGTGCTCAGCGAGGCCGACGACGCCATGCTGACCGCGATCCTCGAGACGGTGGTCGAGGAGGGCACTGGCGTGAATGCGGCCCTGCCCGACCGGCCCGTGGCGGGGAAGACGGGCACCACCGAGAACTACGGCGACGCCTGGTTCGTCGGCTATACGCCGCAGCTCGCGGTTGCTGTCTGGGTCGGGTACCCGAACAAGCTGCGTCCGATGCGGACCGAGTACGACGGCGAGCCGGTCGCGGGCGGCACGCTTCCCGCCCTCATCTGGAAGACGTTCGCCCAGGCGGCTCTGCGCAAGATGGGCGAGCCGCCCGAGTCGTTCCCCCCGGCGGCGGCGAAGTACGCGGTGCCGCGGCTCGTCACGTACCGCGACAATCGGTGGGAGCTCGACAACGGCTATTGCCGCGAGACGCGCGAGGTTCTCTACGTCCCGGGCTTCGAGCCGGAGAAGACCGCTCCTTGCAAGCCGAACGAAGTGGACGTCCCGGACGTGGTCGGCCTGCCGCTCGACGACGCGCAAGCTCGGCTCGCGAGCACGCCGCTCACCCCCGAGGTCGCGACGCGGCCGGCACGGCCGGGCGAACGGCTCGGCCGCGTGACCTCGCAGGATCCCGCCGGCGGCACGCTGTCCTCGTTCGACAAGGTGATCGTCGTCGTGCCGAAGGCGACGGAGGGGATCGTCCCGAAGGTGGTCGGCCTGCCGATCCTCAAGGCGCGTGCCCGGCTCGCCCGGCATCGCTTCGTACCGGTCGTCAAGAGCTATGCCGACGGCGAGGTCGGCGCCGTCCTCGCCCAGTTCCCCAAGCCGCACCGGGCCGGTGCGCGCCGTCTCCAGGTCAGGCTGGTCGTAGGGCGCGGCTGAGGAAGCGAGACCCGGCCAGGCCGTAGCGCCAGTCGACCTCCTGCGCGCGCGTGATCCCGACGCGCGGCCCGCGCACCACGTCGACATCCGACGGCGAAGCGGCGAGAGCAAACGGAGCTCGGTCGAGGGCCAGTCCGTCGTGCTCCCGCGTGATGCCGAGCGCCTGGCAGACTCGTCCGGGGCCGGAGCAGAGCAGCCGTGGGTCGTCGACGCCTCGGCGCGCCCGCATCCCGTCGATCCCGTGCGTGGGCTCGAGCGCGCGCACGAGCACCGCGGCGGCCCGCCCCTCGTCCTCGCACACGAGGTTGAGGCACCAGTGGATGCCGTAGGAGCGATACACGTACGCGTGGCCCGGGGGCCCGAACATCGAGCGGTTGCGCTCGGTCATCCCCCGGAAGCCATGGCTCGCCGGGTCGGACGCGTCGTAGGCCTCGACCTCGACGATCGTGCCGCCGACACCGTCCACGAGGAGCGCACAGCCGACCAGCTCCGGCGCGACGTCGTGCACGCTCCGCGCGAAGAACGCCCGCGAAAGCCCCGTCACTCGGCCGTGTCGAAGAGGGAGTCTGCCTCCGGCGGCTCCGCAGCAGGAGTCGTCGCTTCGAGGAGATGCCGTGCGCGTCGGCCGAGGTCGTCGAGGTCGATGCCCGCCTCGGCCTTGATCGAGCGCTTGACGAGCGTGCCCGCCTTGTCGGACTCGGCCGAGATCCGCTCGGCGAGGTCGAGGGCCCGGTCGAGGAGCGGGGTCTTGAGCGCGTCGCCCTGGCCGATGTCGGCGAGGATCGTCCGCTCCGTCCGCGAGGCGACGATCGGCTCGGGGATCCCGTCGACCCAGACCAGCGTCCGCCTTCCCCCGCCCCGGTCCCTGCCGCGGATGGGCTCGAGCGCGTAGACGCGGTCGGCCCGGACCCACTTGCCGAAGCCGAGGAACACCATCTTCGGGCGGCCGTCCGTCATGACCCCAGTATCGCCCTTTCGAGCGCCTCGGCAACGCGCGCCTGCTGGTCGGACGTGATCTCGGCGTGGAAGGGAATCGCGAGCGAGCGGGCGCTTGCGTCCTCGGAGACCGGGAACATGCCCGGCCGGTAGCCGAACCGCTCGCGATAGTACGGCTGGAGGTGGATCGAGGGCAGGTAGGGCTTCGTGCGGATCCCGCTCGCACCGAGCGCGGCCATGACCCCGTCGCGATCGATCTCGGCCGGCACCCGCACGACGTAGACGAACCACGAGCGCCGGTGGTCGGCGTCGTCGGGCGCGGGAAGCTCCAGCGGAAGGTCGGCGAGAAGCTCGCCGTAGCGCCGGGCGGCTTCCTCGCGCTTGCGCAGCCGCTCGTCGAGGCGCTCGAGCTGGGCCACCCCGAGCGCGGCGGAGAGCTCGTCGAGGCGGTAGTTGTAGCCGAGGTGCGAGTGTTCGAGCCACTCGCCGGAATCGCTCCGGCCCTGATTCGCAAGCCTCTTGGCCAGTCCCCACTCGGCCTCGCTCGCGAGGGCGAGCGCGCCGCCCTCGCCCGTGGTCAGCTGCTTGTTCGGGTAGAAGGCGAAGACGGCCGGGTGGCCGAAGGAGCCGATCGGCCGGCCGCGGTACTCGGCGCCGAGAGCCTCGCAGGCATCCTCGACGAGCGCGAGGTCGTGCTGCTCGGCGAGCGCGGCGAGCTCGTCGAGCTCGGCCGGGTATCCGAAGATGTCCACCGCGAGGATGGCCCGCGTGCGTGGTGTGACGGCGGCTTCGACGGCTGCGGGGTCGAGATTCTGCGTCGCCGGATCGACGTCTGCGAAGACCGGGATCGCACCCTCGTAGAGCACGCAGTTCGCCGATGCGACGAAGGAGAACGGGGTCGTGACGACCTCGTCGCCGGGGCCGATTCCGGCGAGGCGGACGGCCAGGTGCAGCCCGCTCGTCCCGCTCGAGACCGCCGCCACGTGAGCCGCCCCGACGCGCTCGGCGAGCATCGCCTCGAACCGGGCCGCCATCGGCCCGAGGGCGAGGCGCCCCGAACGCAAAACCTCGAGCACGAGCTCCTCCTCCCGTGCGCCGAGCGAGGGAGCCGAGAGGTCGATGTCGTGGACGGTCTCGAGCGGCTCGCTCAAGGCCCCGGCACGGCCGGCGCCTTCGCGACGTACTCGAGCCAGTGCGACCACCGCTCGCTGCGGCCGCGCACGGTGTCGAGGTACGCGGTCTGGATCTGCTTCGTGACCGGCCCGGGCGCACCGACCTCGACGTCGTCGATCGCCCGCACGGGCGTCACCTCGGCAGCCGTACCGCACATGAAGACCTCGTCGGCGAGGTAGAGGTCGGAGCGGATGATCTGCTTCTCCCGGACGCTGTAGCCGAGGTCCTCCGCGATCTGGATGACCGTGTTCCGCGTGATTCCCGGGAGGATGGAGGAGGAGAGATCGGGCGTCCAGATCTCGCCGGCCCTGACGAGGAAGATGTTCTCGCCGGAGCCGTCCGCGACGTAGCCGTCGTCGGTCAGGAGTATCGCCTCGTCGTAGCCCGCACGGGTCGCCTCGAGGACGGCGAGCATCGAGTTGAGGTAGATCCCGGTCGCCTTCGCGACGTGCGGAACGGTGTTCGGCCCGATGCGCTTCCACGAGGAGACCTTCGCCGTGATCCCCTGCTCGAGCGCCTCCTCGCCGAGGTACGTGCCCCAGGGCCAGCTGATGATCGCAACGTCGACCGGGTTCGTCCCGGGCGACACGCCGAGCTCGCCGTACCCGTAGAAGGCGATCGGCCGGATGTAGCACTCGGGAAGCGCGTTGACCGCGAGCAGCTCCATCGAAGCGTCCCGGAGCTCCTCGGTCGAGTACGGAAGGGGCATGCCGAGCAGCCGCGCCGACTTCCCGAGCCGGTCGAGGTGGTCGGTGAGCCGGAAGACCGCGGTGCCTTTCTCGGTGTCGTAGGCCCGGATCCCCTCGAAGACGCCGGATCCGTAGTGGAGGCCGTGGGCGGCGACGTGGACCTTGGCGTCCGCCCAGTCGACGAGCTCCCCGTTGAACCAGATCTTCTCGCTCTCGCGCATGACGGTCGAAAGCTTACCCCTCCTCGGCGGCCAGATCCGCGGCCCGGCCGCGGGCCAGACGGACGAGATCGGCGGGGGCGAGGGCGGCGACGTGACGCTCGGAGCCGGCTCCGATCCAGACGACGTCGTGCACGAGCAGGGCGCGGTCGACGAGCACGTTCAGCGGCGTGGCGAGGGCGAACGGCGCGACGGCGCCGGGCTCGAAGCCGGTCGCCTGCCTGACCTCGTCCGGCCCGGCCACCTTCGCCTTCTCGGCCCCGGCCGCCGCGGCGACCTTCGCGCGGTCCGCGCGCTTGTCCCCGGGAACGAGGGCGAGGACGAAGCCGCCGTCGTGCGCGAAGACGAGCGACTTCACGATCTGGTCGAGCCGGCAGCCGGCCGCCTCGGCGGCCTCGGCGGCAGTGCCGGTTCCTTCCGGAAACTCCTGCAGGCGAGCCTCCACCTTCGCCTCGGCGAGGAACGCGGCGACGCGCGCAACGGGGTCGGGCAGGGAGCTCATTCCGGCAGGACGATGAAGCGCGCCTCCACGAACCCCGGTTCCGCGCGCAGGCGCTCGACGAGCTCCGCCGGCACCGGGCTGTCCACGGAGAGCGCCATCAGGGCGCGTTTGGAGCGGCGGTTCCGCGAGACGGCCATGTTGGCGATGTTCACGCCCGCCTCGCCGAGGATCGTCCCGAAGCGGCCGATCATCCCGGGCCGGTCGTCGTTCACCGCGAGCAGCATGTACGGGTCGAGCTCGACCTCGATCTCGTAGTCGAGCGCTCGCACGAGCCGGCCGCGCCTGCCGCCGCCGATCGTCGTCCCGGCGACCGTCACCGATTCGTGCTCGGACTTCGCCGTCACGGTCATGAGGCTGGTGAAGTCGCGCGAGTCCCGGCGCTGCTCCTCACGCACCTCGACGCCGCGCTCGCGAGCGACCACGGGTGCGCTCACGTAGTTGAGCACCTCCTCGACCTGACCCTGGAAGGCCCCGTTCAGCGCCGCCACGGTGAGGAGACGCGTGTCACGCTCGGCGAGCTCTCCGAGGTAGCTGAAGTCGAGGCGATTGGGCGTTCCGCCGGCGAGGGCTACCGCGAGCCCGCCGAGCTTGGACGCAAGGGGAAGGAAGGGTTCGAGCGCCTCGAGCTCCTCGGGCGGAACCGCCGGCATGTTGACGGCGTTCGTGACGAACTCGCCCTCGAGCGCAGCCGCGACCTGCTCGGCGACGATCACGCCGGCTCGGTCCTGCGCCTCCTGCGTCGAGGCGCCGAGGTGCGGAGTCACGACGACGTTTGGGAAGGCGAGCAGCGGGCCCGAATACGGCTCCTCCGGGAAGACGTCGAGCGCCGCCCCGGCGACCTTTCCAGACTCGAGGGCGGCGACGAGCGCCTCCTCGTCGACGAGCTCCCCGCGCGCTGCGTTCACGAGGCGGATCCCCTCCTTCGCGGCGGCGAGCGCCTTCGCGCCGATCAGGCCGCGCGTCTCGGCGGTCAGGGTCAGGTGGAGCGAGACGAAGTCCGCCCGGCTCAGGAGATCTTCGAGCGAGGCGGCCGTCTCGACTCCGAGGGCGCTCATACGAGCAGGCGCGACGTACGGGTCGTAGGCGACGACGTTGAGCTCGAGGCCCCGCGCCCGCCGCGCGACCTGCTGGCCGATGCGGCCGAACCCCACGAGGCCGAGTGTCTTCCCGGCCAGCTCGAGCCCGGCGAAGCTTCCGCGCTCCCAGCGGCCTTCCTTCAGCGCCGCGTGAGCCTGCGGAATGTTCCGGGAGAGCGCGAGCAGGAGTCCGACCGCGTGCTCGGCCGCCGAGACCACCGTCGACTCCGGCGCGTTCGCGACCACGATGCCTCGCCTGGAGGCGGCTTCGACGTCCACGTTGTCGACGCCCACGCCCGCGCGCCCGATCACCTTGAGCCGTTCGGCGCGCTCGATCAGCTCGGCGGTCAGCTTGGTCGAGCTACGGACGATGATCGCGTCATACCCGGCGATCGCGGCGGCGAGGTCGCCGTCGGCGTCGACGTCGACCTCGTAGCGCTCGCGGAGAAGGTCGATCCCGGCTTCGGCGATCGGCTCCCGGACGAGGACGCGCAACGACGCTAGACGGGGACGCCGTCGCCGTACGCGTCGAGAGCGGCCGGGACCGCCGCGCCGCGGTCGACGTCCGCTCCCGCCTCGACGAGCGCGAGCTCGAGCGCCGAGAGCGCAGTGGCGACGTCGTGCACGTCGATGTAGCCGATGTGGCCGATGCGGACGATCTTGCCGCGCAGCTCGCCCTGCCCGCCGATGATCGTCACGCCCGAGCGCTCCCGCATGGCGAGCACGATCTCCCCGGAGTCGAGATCGGGCGGGGTGCGGATCGCCGTCACGACCGCCGAACGGTCCTCGTCCGGCGAGAAGAGCTCGAGCCCCATCGCGCGCACGCCCGCCCGGCAGGCGCGACCGAGCAGTCGATGCCGCTCGTACGCCGCTTCGAGGCCCTCGTCGACGAGGATCTCGGTAGCCGCGTCGAGGCCGACGATCAGCGAGATTCCGGGCGAGAAGGCGCTGTCGGGCGGACGTTTGCGCTGCGCCTCGAGCGTGCGGCGCCAGTCGAGGTAGAAGCGCGGCGACGTCGCCCTGGACGTCGCCTCGAGCGCCGCGTTCGAGACCGACGCGAGCGCGAGCCCGGGCGGGCACATGAGCGCCTTGTGCGAGCTCGTGAGGACGACGTCGAGGCCCCACGCGTCGGTCTCGAGCGGGATCGCACCGAGGCTCGAGATCGCATCCACGACGACGAGCGCGCCCGCGCCGGTGCACCGCTCGGCGAGCTCGCGCACGTCGTGGACGACGCCGGTGGACGTCTCGCTGTGCGTGAGGAAGACGACCTTCGCGTCGCGCTCGTCGAGACGAGACGCGACGTCGTCGGCGCTCGCCGTCTCGCCCCACTCGTAGCGGATCAGGTCGACGTCGCAGCCGTACCCCTCCGCGATCGCCGCCCAGCGCTCGCCGAAGAACCCCGCTGCGACGACGAGCACCGGGTCGCCGGGCGAGCAGAGGTTCGCCACGGCCGACTCCATCGCGCCCGTGCCCGCACAGGTCAAAAGCGCGACGTCGTTCCCGGTCTGGAAGATCCGCGGCAGCCGTGCGTACAGGCGCTCGAGCAAGGCACGGAACTGCGGCGTCCGGTGATGGATGATCGGCTTCGCCATCGCCGCGAGCACCTCGGGCGGCACGGGCGTCGGGCCGGGCGTGACCAGGTACTGCTTCTCCGGCACGTTCTGAGCGTAACAACGGCGCTGGCTACCTAAGCTGGCTCCATGGAGGCCCTGCTCGCGTTCGCCGCGGCCCTCGTCTCTCTCCGGCTCGGCGGCCGCTTCGCGGGTCGCTGGCGGACGGAGCCGGCGAGGACGGAGCTCGCCCTCTGGGCGGGCGGCCTGCTCGCGTATGCGGTCGCGTCGGCCGCGCTCGCGTGGGGAGCCGCGGCGGGATGGGACGCGCCGGCGTTCCGCGTCTACTACCTCTTCGGCGGGCTCCTCACGGCGCCGCTCCTCGGCGCAGGCTCGCTCGCGCGGCTCGGGCGCCGGTGGGCCGGGCCGCTGGCCCTCGCCTACACGGGGCTCGCGGTCGGGATCGCCGTCTCCGTCACGGTGACCGGCTCGTTCGCGGACTCCGGCATCCCGGCGGCACAGGACCACCTCGGCTTCGTCCCGGCCCGGCTCGCGGCGGTGCTCGGGAATGCGTTCGGGACCGTGGCGCTCGTCGGCGTCGCCCTCGCGACCTTCCGGAGCCGGCCGCTCGGAAACGCGTTCGTGCTCGCCGCGACCGCGACCGCAGCCGCGGGAAGCGCGCTGGCCGGCCTCGGCGAGGCGGAGAGTGCCGTGTTCGCCGCCGCTGCGGCCGTTCTCTTCTACGCAGGCTTCACGCGCGGAGCTTCTCGCGCAACCGCTCGTTCACGGCCTTCGGGTTCGCCTTCCCCTTCGTCTCCTTCATGACCTGTCCGACGAAGAAGCCGAGCAGCCCTTCCTTCCCGGCGCGATAGGCGTCCACCTGGCCCGCGTGCTCGGCGAGGATCCGGTCGAGCACCGGGTCGAGCTCGGACGCGTCGTCGATCGTCGTCTCGCGCAGGAACTCGGCGGCGACGAACGTCGCGCTCCCGCTCGCGGCGACCGCCTGGTTCCAGATCTCGCGGGGAATGCGGTCGCGCTCGGCGATCACCTTGGCGAGCTCGTCCGCGTTGACGAGCTTGGAATCGAGCCGGGCGGCGGCGATCTCGTTCATGCAGACGTTCGCAGCAGCGACGGGGTCGGCGCCGGCGGCGACCAGCCGGCCGTAGACGTCTTCGTACTCGCTCATGACGAGCTCGGACGCGCGCTCGTACGAGCCGAGCGTCGCCTCGTGCCTCCGGATCCGGGCGCTCGGCAGCTCGCCGAGCTCGGAGCGAACCTGCTCGACGAGCTCGGGGGACGGCTCGACCGCGACCAGGTCGGGCTCCGGAAAGTAGCGGTAGTCGTCGGCGTACTCCTTCGTCCGAAGCGGCGCGAGCGTGCCCGAGCTCGGGTCGTAGTGCAACGTCTCCTGGACGACCTCTCCCCCGCTCTCGTAGACGCGGATCTGACGGTCGACCTCGGCCGCGATCCCGTCGGCGACGAACTTGAACGAGTTCATGTTCTTGAGCTCGGTCTTCGTGCGAAACCCGGTCTCGCCGGCTTTGCGGACGGACACGTTGGCGTCGCAGCGCAGCGATCCCTTTTCCATCTCGGCGTCGGAGACGCCGAGCTCGACGACGGTCTGGCGCAGGAGCTGGGCGAAGCGGCGCGCCTCGTCGGGGCTCGCGATATCGGGCTCGGTCACGATCTCGACGAGCGGCGTGCCGCCTCGATTGAAGTCGACGAGCGAGTACTCGGCGCCGGCGATACGTCCGCCCGCCCCGCCGATGTGGCGTGTCTTCGCTGCGTCTTCCTCGAGATGCGCGCGCACGATCCCGATTTCGCGGTCGCCCTGCGGTCCGGGGACGACGAAGCGGCCGTTGACGCAGAGCGGCTGGTCGTACTGCGAGATCTGGTAGCCCTTGGGCAGGTCCGGATAGACGTAGTGCTTGCGGTGGAAGAGGGCGCGCGACGCCACCTCGCAGCGGAGCGCGAGGCCGATCCTGATCGTCCATTCGATCGCGCGAGCGTTCGGAACGGGGAGCGCACCCGGATGTGCGAGACAGATCGGACACGTGCGGCTGTTCTCCTCCTCACCCCAGACGTTCGCGCAACGGCAGAACATCTTCGTCTGCGTTTTCAGCTGGACGTGTGTCTCGAGCCCGACGACGGCTTGCCACTCAGACACCGGGACCCCCCACGCGGCCCGCGAGCTGCTCGATCGCCTCCTCGAGCGTCTCGGTCTCCTCGCCGACGTCGACCTTCGCGATCGAGCGCCAGTGGCCCCGCTCGATCGTCTCGCGGTTGACCGGTCGCAGACGACCCTCGGGGTCGAGCTCGCCCACGCCGGCCCAGGCGCCCCGGCCGGCGCGGGCGTAGACGGCGACGGCGCGGCCGGCGGGGACGTTCTTGTACGCGACGCGCGCTCCGTCCGGGAGCGGCTCGGAGCGGGCGAGCTGGAACCCCTGCCGCTGCTCGAGGAACGAGAAGCGCTCCCGAAGCTTCCGCTCCAGGGTCGCTTCGGCGGATCCGCCGGTCACAAGATCGCGCAGGCGCTCGGCGAGGTTCATCGCAGGCGCTCCGGAACGTAGTCGAACGCGAGCGCCCGCTCGAGGGCGTGGCCCACGCGGAAAAGGGTGTTCTCCGAGAACTGCGGACCGATCAGCTGCAGGCCCACCGGCAGGCCGTCCGAAAGCCCGCAGGGGATCGAGAGGCCTGGCAGCCCGGCCATGTTCGGGGGAATCGCGAGGACGTCCGAGAGGTACATGGCGAGGGGGTTCTCAGCCTTCTCGCCGAGCCGGAACGCGACGGTCGGCGAGGTCGGGCTCACGAGGACGTCGAAGCGCTCGAAGGCGGCGGCGAACTCCTCCTTGATCACCGTCCGCACCTTCTGGGCCTGCCCGTAGTAGGCCTCGTAGTAGCCGGCCGAGAGCGCGTACGTACCGAGCAGGATGCGGCGCTTCGGCTCGGCTCCGAATCCCTCCCAGCGGGTGCGCTCGTACAGCGCCGTCAGGTCGCCGTTCCCGCCCGCGCGGTAGCCGTAGCGAACGCCGTCGAAGCGCGCGAGGTTGGAGCTCGCCTCGGCCGGCGCGACGAGGTAGTAGCACGGCATCCCGTAGTCCACCGAGCGCGGCAGGCGGGCATCGCCGACCTCGGCACCGAGCCCGGCGGCGAGATCGATCGCGCGCCGGACCGCCTCCGAGACTCCGGGCTCGATTCCCTCGGCCTCGTTCAGCTCGGTCGGCACGCCGATCCGGACGCCGCTCAGGTCTTCGCCGTCCGGGATCTCGACCGGCTCCGGCAGCTCCACGGTGGTTGAGTCGCACTCGTCGCGCCCGGCGATCAGCCCGTACAGGCGGGCGCAGTCGCGCACCGTCTTCGTCATCGGGCCCACCTGGTCGAGACTCGACGCGAAGGCGACGACGCCGTAGCGCGAGACGGTGCCGTATGTCGGGCGAAGGCCGACGATCCCGCAGAGCGCCGCCGGCTGCTTCACGGAGCCGCCCGTGTCGGTCCCGAGCGCCCAGGGCGCCATCCCCGCTGCGACAGCGGCCGCCGAGCCGCCCGACGACCCGCCCGGAACACGGTTGGGATCCCACGGGTTGCGCGTCGGCCCGAAGCCCGAGTTCTCGGTGGACGAGCCCATCGCGAACTCGTCGAGGTTCGTCTTCCCGAGGACCGGCAGACCGGCCTCCTTGCAGCGCGACACGACGGTGGCGTCGTAGACCGGGACGTATTCCTCGAGGATCCGTGAGCCGGCCGTCGTGGGGACGCCGCGGGTCGTCAGCACGTCCTTCAACGCGATCGGGACGCCTTCGCCCGTGCGCTCGGCGGCGACGTGCAAGTAGGCGTGGAGCTCGGCGTCGCGCTCGGCGATCGCCGCGTCGTAGGCCCCGGCGAGCTCCTCGGCCGACACATCGCCGGTTTCGAGCAGGTGAGCCGCGTCCTCCGCGGTCAGACGCAGCGTGTCGATCACGCGAGCCCTCCACGGGGCCACCCCGTGCCTCCACCCGCTTCGAGCGTATCGACGCCGGCCGCACAAATGGTACGTCGACTGCGGAAAAGCACGACCGCACCTGCGCCGAAAGCCGTCACCGGCCCGCTGCGGGCACGCGGAACGCGCCGTCCGCCGCATCCGGCGCGTTGGCGAGCGCGTCGTCGCGCGACAGCGACGGCCGCGGCTCGTCGTCGCCCCACACGTTCACGAGATCGAGCGGATGCGACGTGGGCTCGACGTCCGCAAGGTCGAGCTCCGAGACCTTGCCCACCGCCTCGAGGATCTGGCCCAGCTCTGCCCTGACACGCTCGACCTCGTCTTCCGGAATCGCCAGACGCGCGAGCTTCGCGATATGCAGAACGTCTTCTCTGGTGATCGCCACCGTGCCTCCACTGTAGTGCCGGATCGCCGGGCAATCCGGCCAGACATGAAGCGGGCCCCGTGACGGGGCCCGCGCGACCGACGAACGCCTCGGCGCTAGATCGGCCTGACGTTCGCCGCCTGCAGGCCCTTGTCGCCCTGCACGACCTCGAACTGGACGCGCTGGCCCTCGGTCAGAGAGCGGTAGCCGTTCATCTCGATGGCGCTGTGGTGGACGAAGACGTCGGGGCCGCCTTCACGCTCGATGAAGCCGTACCCCTTCTCGTTCGAAAACCACTTGACTGTGCCTTCTGCCGTATCGCCTTCCAACACTTCCTCCTTAACACACGTACGACGGCCCGGCACAGAGCCGTCGCGCAGGTCACGACGCCGCAGGTGCTGCGGCTCGTGAAATGTAGCGCTCACGCGAGCGGGAAGGCAAGCAGCTCGGCCTGGAATCGAGCTGCCCGCAGCGTGTTCGTGAGTAGCATCGCGATGGTCATCGGCCCGACGCCGCCCGGGACCGGAGTGAGCAGCCCTGCAACCTCGCGGACCGAGTCGTCGACGTCGCCGACGACCTTCCCGTCGACGCGGTTGATCCCGACGTCTATGACCGTCGCACCCGGCTTCACCATGTCGGCGACGACGGTCCCGGCACGGCCGACCGCCGCGACGACGACGTCCGCTTCGCGGACGACTGCGACGAGATCTCTCGTCCGGCTGTGGCACATCGTGACCGTCGCGTGCTCGGCGAGGAGGAGGAGCGAGCTGGGCTTCCCGACGATGTTCGAGCGCCCGATCACGGCCGCGCGCGCGCCGGACAGCCGAACGTCGTACTCGCGCAGAAGCTCCATGATCCCGGCCGGCGTGCACGGCGTGAGGGTAGGTCGGCCGAGGAGCAGGAAGCCCGCGTTGGCGGGATGGAAGCCGTCGACGTCCTTGATCGGGGCGATTGCCTGGATGACGCGCTCCTCGTCGATCTGCGCCGGGAGCGGAAGCTGCACGAGGATCCCGGTCACGCGATCGTCCGCGTTCAGGTCGGCGACGAGCTCGAGCAGCTCGTCCTCGCCCGCCTCGGCCGGAAGCTCGTGATGGATCGACTCGATCCCCGCCTCCTCGCAGGCCTTGCGCTTGCTCCGGACATAGATCGCCGAAGCGGGGTCGTCGCCCACGAGCACGGTGGCGAGGCCGACCGGACGGCCGAGTTCCCGTACCTCGCGGCCCACGTCCGCGCGGATGCGCTCGGCGAGGCCCCTGCCGTCCATGAGCGTCGCCGCCACGACGCGGGAGGCTACCCGTCCGCTCACCCGAACGGGGACTGGTCGCTCGGGTCGGGCCTCCGATAGTGAGCTCATGGGGCGTTGTGAGGGTTACTACCGGCTGGAGAACCGGCGCTGCGACCGCATGGGCTCGCGCGAGATCTGCGCGACCGACGGCCAGCTCTACGTCGTCTGCGAGTACCACCGGCGGAACAAGTGGGCCGCCAGCGTCGCGCGCTGGCACGGAGAGTCGGGTCTGCGCAGCTCGGTCCCGGCCTCAGTCGCCGAGTCGCCGGGCTCGCTCGCCGTCTAGCAGCGATCCGGTTCTACCACCAGATCACGAGTCTCGAACGAAGGCGCGGACGAGGCGTTGTGGGCGGCTCCGCTCGATCACGTACATGTCGGGATCGCCGCTGTTTCCGTCCACGGTGTCGACCATCCCGCCCGCGGGCGGCCGCTGCAAACGCCCGACGTGGTCGGCGATGTCGCCCCCGTCGTGCCAGTCGAAGATCACGAGATCGCCCCGCCTCGCCTGCTTCGAGGAGACGACCCGCAGGCCGTAGCGGGCGTGCTGCGCCGCCGTGAGGATGTCCGGGACATACAGCGCGTTGAAGCGCTGCTGGCGGAGTCCGTAGTCGGCCGCTTTCCCGCCCACCTCGAGCGCTGCGAGGAAGGCGGAGAAGGCGCACCAGGCGAAGCCCATCGGGCGGTAGGCGCGCGCGACGTCGAGCTTCCCGGCGAGTCGGACGAGCTGCGGGACTCGGTTCGTCCCAGCCGGCCGCTCGGCGTAGTGAGCCCTCGCCCACTTCTCCATCACCGCGACGGCCCGCTCGGCGACTTCTGCGCCGTTGCCCTCACTCTCGCGCCGTTTCGCCCGGCGGTTCATCGCGGCGGTGGGCTTGCGCTCTCCGAGGAGGTACGCCTGGTCGGCCGGCTCGAGCTCGTTGTCGACCTGCGCGAACCCGACCCGCCACTTCCAGTCCGACACGGCGCCGGCCGTGACCGGCCCGTACTCGCCGTCGTCGTCGACGCCGAGAGCCCGCTGGGCCGTGACGACGTCCCCGCCTTCCATGTACGGAGTCGTCAGCGCGAGCGTGCGGCGGGTCTTCGGCGCCGCGGGCGCGGTCCCGGCGCTCGCGCGCTCCAGCGCCTTGACCGCGGAGCGGAACGTCGTCCAGCCGTTGAGACCGCCGTTCACCTTCTTGCGCACTGACTCCCAGTCGCCCTTGTCCGCGCTCGCGCCCACGGCGCGCTCCTTGAAGTACTCGGCGAGGACCGCGGCGGCGACGCGGGGACGGAGAGCGAGCGAAGGCCGCCGTTCGAGCCGCACGCCGACCTTCTGGCCGTAGGCCTTGTAGTTCGCGCGTCCCGTCAGCTGGATGTAGCCGCGGCCGTGGAAGCGGGCGCCGTCGCCCTTGCGCGTGTTCCCGAGGTCGGAGCGGCCCTCGTACATCTTGGTGAAGTACGCCGTGTCGCCGTACTCGTCGATCGGCGCGAACCCGTTCCCGACCTCGACGCGGATCGTCGCGATGGCCGCGATCTTCGCCGCGGCGCTCGTCATGCCCCGCCGCTCGAGCTCCGCCTCGACGAGCGGCCAGTTCGCCTGGACGTCGTCCGGCTGCGCGCCGATCGCCGCCGCGATCTCCTGCGGAGCGAGCGTGAACTTCCTCTTGCGTGCCATGAGGCCTCCCTCGGTTGCTCCCTGCCGCAACCTCGGGCTCGCCTCGCCCTCGGTGCGGGGAACCAACCACCCCGTCAGCCTGTTGTCAAGAGGGGCGCCTCGCGCGCGGACGGCGCCGAGAGCGGGATCTCCGCGTCTGCCTGCCCGATCACGACGCGGTCATGCGTCGCGCAGACGATCGCCGTCCCGCGCTCCCGGGCGAGCCGCGCGAGGAGCGCCGCGACCTCGAGCGCGTTGGCCTGGTCGAGGCGGGCGGTGGGCTCGTCGGCGAGGAGCAGGTCGGGCCGTGCCGCGAGAGCGCGAGCGACCGCGACGCGCTCGCGCTCACCGGCCGAGAGCCGGGAGGCGCGCTGGACGCTCCGCTCCGAGAGGCCGACCGCCGCAAGCGCCTCGGCGCTCCGCTCCCGCGCCTCGGGCCGGCCGACTCCACGGACCGCGAGGCCGAGCTCGACGTTCTCGGCGGCGGTGAGGAACGGCACGAGGCCCGGCTCCTGCCCCACGAGCGCGATGTGGTCGCGGCGAAAGCGGGCCCGCGCCGACCGGTCGAGCTCGGGCAGAGCGCTTCCGAGGACGGTCACGCTGCCCGACGAGGGGACGTCGAGACCGGCGAGGATATGGAGGAGCGTCGTCTTGCCGGAGCCGGAGGGCCCCGTGACGACGGTGAGCCCACCCGAGGTGAACACGGCGTCGACGTCGCGCAGCGCCGCAGACGCCCCGTACACCTTCGTCACGCCGCGCAGCTCGGCGACCGCGGTCACGGGGCGCGCAGCCGGGTCGACGTCCGGGGCCCGTTCTTCCCGGTCGGGTTCCTCGGGCGCCTCGTCGACCGGTTCGACGACGATCCCGTCCGGGTCGAGCCGGACGCTCGCGCGCGACCGGATGCCTGCACGGAGGAGCATCTCCTCCGGCAGCCGCAGCCACCCACCGCGGCCGACGACGACCGCTTCCTCGCCGGCCTCCCCGAGCTGCTCGCTCACGCGCCCGTCCCGGATCCGCACGACCCGGTCGGCGATCGCGACGGACTCGAGATCGTGGCTCACGACAATCGCCGTGACGTCCTCCTCGCGCGCGAGCTCGGCGATCACGCGGTAGACGGCCTCCGCGTTTGCAGCGTCCAGCTCGCCCGTCGGCTCGTCGGCGAGCAGCAGCTTCGGCCGATGGGCGAGAGCCGCGCAGACCGCAACGCGCTGCTGCTCCCCGCCCGAGAGCTCGTCCGGGTAGGCGTCGCGCCGGTCGCCGAGCCCGACCCGCTCCAGGAGCGCGTCCGCCCGCATCTCGCGCTCGCTCCGTGCGACGCCGCCGAGGAGAAGCCTGAGGGCGACGAGATCACGGGCCGTCAGCTCGGGCATGAGCGCTCGCGCGTAGTGCTGGTCGACATAGCCGAGCACGCGCGCGCGATAGTCGGCGAGTGCGCGGCCGCCGAGCTTCCCGACGTCGAGCCCGAAGACGCGCACGCGGCCCGCCGACGGGCGGTCGAGGCCGGCGACGAGACGGAGGAACGTCGACTTCCCGGACCCACTCGGACCGAGCACCACCAGCGTCTCGCCTTCCGGCACCGTCAGCGTGAGACCCTGGAGCGCCGCAGCGGACTCGCCCTCGGGCGTCTCGTAGACCCGGAAGACGTCCGTTGCCTCGACCGCGACGCTCATGCGAGCACCTCCGCCGGCTGCTCCGGCACAGGAGCGCGGAACGCGCTCCACGTCGCGACGGTGACGAGAAGGGCCGAGATAGCGGCGTAGCCGGCGACCGTCATCCCGACGAGCGGCCAGTCGACGGCGACGACGAGCGGCGGCTCCGGCTGCTCGGCGGCGGCCGTCACGGTGACGAGCGCCACGACGATCGCGCTCAGAATCGCTCCGGTCACCGCGCCGCCGAGCAGCCCGAAGGCGGCGACGACAACCGCACGGATGCGGATCTGTGCCTGCAGCAGGCCGGGCTCGGCGCCCTGCGCCTCGAGAGCGAACAGCTCGCCGCGCTCGTCCCGGAGGTCCGAGACGACCACGAGCAGCAGCCCGAGAAGCGCGAGCGCGACGGCGATTCCGGCCGCGGCACCGAGAGCGAGCAGGGAGCCGCGAGCGAGCGGCCGGCTGCCGAGATCGCGTTCGATCTCGGCCCGCGAGGTGACCTCGAGCGCGGCGAACGGCGGCCTCGCCAGGATCCGGCCGACGGGCGCGCGCCCACCCGGGGAGGTGTCGAGCCAGACCTCGTTCGGAATCGCCGCGCCCGGGGCGTCGGCGTTCACGGCAGTCGCGAGCAGGTCACCGTCCGCGACCAGGAAATCCGCCCCCGCGGTCGGGAAGTGCCTCGCGGTCGCGACCACGCGCAGCACGACGGTCTCACCCTGCAGCTCGATCGGAAGCCTCCCGTGGACGTCGGCGAGCGCGGCCAGCCGCGACGACGCGATCGCCGGGACCGACTTCCCGTCCGTCGGCTGGCCCGGGCGCAACCGGCTGACGACGTCGTTCGTCAGCTCGAAGGCGACGACGGCGCGCGTGCCCTGGATCCGGGGCCGCACGCCGTTCGTCCCGATCCAGCCACGCAGCGGTCCGAGCACGTGCCATCCGCTTCCAGCCCGCGTACGGACCGGGCCCAGCTCGACCGTTCCGCGGAACGCGGTGCCCGCATCCTGGCCTCGTGCCACGAGCCTCGGCGGCGGCGTGACGGCGAAGCCGACGAGCAGCCCTCCGCGGGCGGCGGCCGGGATCGCCGCGGTCCCGTCCGGCCCGAGCTCGATGTGGGCAAAGTCTCCGCCCGGCGACTCGATCTCCGCCGTGAGGCCGATGCGGCGCTCGCCGCGCATGCGGACGTGCAGCGCGCTTGCGGCTAGCGGCAAGCGGAGGCCGCGGAGGCGCGTCGTCCCCGACGGCGTGATCCGGCGCGCGAGCGACCGAGGCGGCTCCGACGCGAAGTCCGAGCGCCAGCCGTCGAGGGCCGGGAGGATCCGCGGCGGGAGGCCGAGGACGTCGACGCCGCCGATCCCGACCGCTCGCGTCACGTTTCCGGTCAGCCGGAGCACACGGGCAGGCCGGACGTCCGACCCGAGTCCGTGCAGCCTCGACGGGGTCGCGACGTCCCGGACGGGGGTCAGTACGCCGAGATCCTCCTTGAGCGTGAAGTCGAGCGGCACCGCGAACGCCGCCTCGTCGCGCTCCCCGCGCTCGAGCGTGGCTCGGTACGTCTCCGCGAAGAGGGCAAGCCCCAGGCTCACGACGAGGAAGGCCGCGGCGACTGCCGCGTAGCCGGGCCGCCGGGCGAGGGAGAGCACGGCAAGCCGCACGGCGAGCCGGCCGCGTCCGCGGCGCTCGAGCAGCCGAAGCGCAGGCCCGAGGACGCGGGCGCAGACGACCGCCGCCGCGAACGTGATCAGGCCGGGGAGCAGGAGGAGGAACACCCCGGTCCCGCGACCCGACGTGAGCTCGGACGGGTCGGCCTCCCCTCGTGTGAGCGCGAGCACCACGGCGCCGACGGCCGCGAGCGCAGTGACGTCGAGCGCCGAGAGGCCGAGGCCGACGACCTCGAGCGGGCGCGCGCGCACGGTTCCGAGCACGACGAGGGCGGCTGCGAGGACGACGAGGGCCGCCGTCGCGAGGCCCGAAGGCGCGAGTACCGAGTGGACGAGCAGCGCCCGCGTGGGCGAGCCGGCCGCCGACGCGAGCGCGGCGGCGATCGCCGCTCCCGCGGCCCACCCGAGGACGGCCGCGAGAGCCGCGACGGCCGCCGCCTCGACGGCGGTGAACGAGGCGAGCTGCCAGCGGCGCGCGCCGGCCCACGTGAGGCGGCGCCAGGCTGCCTCGACGTCGCGCCGCATGCTCGCGGCGGCAAGCACCGCGAAGGCGAACAGGAGGGCCGCCGCCTCGCCGCCGAGGAGGAGCAGCCGGCGGCCTGCCGTTCGGCTCAAGTCAGCGCCCGCCTGTAGCTCCTGCACGGGTGCCGTCAGGTCGAAGGCGGGAGATCGGGCCTCGAGCACGGACCTCGTCCGCTCGAGCTGCCGGGCGAGCGTCTCGACGTCCCACGGATGCACGCTGTCGGCAGCGAGCGGAACGACCCAGCCGTAACTCCGGTAGACCGTCCCGAGCCGGGGCGACCGTGCGAGGCCCTCCACGCCTTCCGCGAGCACGAGCGGCGGCGGCGGCGGCTGGTGGAAAGAGCTCCCGCCCTGCGCGATCTTCGGAGCGAGGACGCCGCGGTCGCGTCCGGCCGAAACGGGCGTGATGAAGTCTCCGAAGAGCGTCGTCGACCGGAGCGTCCCCACGCCGACCTTCACGAGGCGAAGGCCGGGCGCGTTCGGGATCCTGCCGCCGCCCCGGAGCTCGACGACCTCGCACCGCTCGGGCCTGCAGGTCGCCGGAAAGCGGCCCGAGCGGAGCCGCACCCACCGCTCGAGCCCGTCGACGGCGCCGAGCGCGACGAACGACCCGGCGATCGTGCTCTGGCGGAAGAGCACGAAGCGGGCAGGAGGCCGGTCGGTCGCCGCCGCAAGCGCACGCATGGCGGTCCGGTCGAGCCCGGCGGCGGTCTCGGACCCTGGCACGCCGAACCACGCGAGTCTGAGCGCCCGGTTCGGCGGCGGGATGTCGGCGACCGACCGGGCCAGTCCCCGGTCCTGCGCGATCAGGCTGCCGGCGAGGACCGCAGCGAGGACCGCCGACGCCGAGACGACGCCGACGCCGACGAGTGCGACCCGGCCGGGCCGGCGCGCGAGACGGGCCCGCGCGAGCACGGCCGGAGCCAGCAGCCTTCGTAACGCGGTCACGGGTGAACGGTGCCAGCGGCGCGCGTCCGCCTCAAGCGCGGCCGACGCTTTCGGGGAAGGCCCGGACGCATCGAGCCGATTTACTTCTGAGAGACGTCCTCAGCCACCGAGGCCGAAAGGCTGAAGCTCATCTCATCGACTCCGACGATCACGGGGTCGAAGACGGCGCGGGCGTCGTCGATCAGCACGGACGCGTCTGTGAGGCTCGGATCGAGGTGGACGAGGACGAGATTTCGTACGCCGGCCTCGTCTGCAACGCGAGCGGCGTCTGCGGCGGTCGCGTCGCGTTCGCGGTATCGCGGGCTCGCCGACGACGACCAGGCTTCGTGGAAGAGATGCTCGACGCCGGCGGCGAGTTCCGCGCTGGTCGGCTCGTACGGCGTGTCCGTGATCAGCGCGATCGCGTCGTCGATCCGGAGACCAGCACTCGGCGCCCAATGACGCGGCTGGGCCGAGGCGCGAACACGGAAGCCGCCGATCGACTGCTCGCCGGCCCGCAGTTCCTCGACGGTGTACGTCGTCGAAACGTCGGTCGGTGCGATCGGCGGCCGCAGTAGCGGTGCGAGGATCGACGCCGTCTCGTTGCCGTAGAGCCAAGCACCGGGGCCCCAGATCGTGACCTCGACGCCGATCATCGGCAGGTATGTGAGGCCGCAGACGTGGTCGAGATGAAAGTGTGTCAGCACCAGATCGACGCGCCGCACGCCGCTCAGGCGCTTGCTGTCGCCGACCAGGCGGCGCGCTCCTGTCCCGAGATCGAGCAGCAACGCCCGGTCTCCGTCGCGGATCAGAAAACACGCGGTCTCTCGCGTCGCGGACGGGGCGGCACCGCCGCAGCCGAGGAGCTCGAGGCGCACGTCCGGAGGCTAGTTGCGGACCGGTCGCGGCGCGACGAGAAAGGCGCGGACCGGATTTGAACCGGTGTACGAGGCTTTGCAGGCCTCTGCCTAACCACTCGGCCACCGCGCCGGGGCCACCATCGTAGCGGCGCCGATTTTCGAAAAGGACGCAAAGTGCGAACGCGGCGTCGACGCGGCCCTTGAGAGGAGAGGCACACAGGAAAGAGAATCCGGTGCTTATCCGCCGGCGCGTTGACCTTGTCCCGGGGTTGATGGAGCGTCGGCTGGTAGGAGCCCCGGCCCCCTACCGGGGCTCCGCTATTTCGGCCAGTCGGGAGCGCGGGCCGGCTCGTCGGGAATCTCGTCCCAGTCGGCGCGCGCCGGCGCGAAGACGTCGACGACCACTGCCCCTTCCGGCCCGACCGCGACCGTGTGCGGGACGTTGCTCGGGATGCGCCACGTCCCACCCGCCTCGAGCTCCTCGGTCTCGCCGCCGACCGTGAAGCGGACCGATCCTTCGATCACGAGCCCGAGCTGCTCGTGCTCGTGCGCGTGCTCGGGCACGACGGCTCCGGGTCCGAGCTCGACGACCGCGAGCGTCTGGCGCTCCCCGCCGACGACGCGGGCGCGCACGCCGTCCCAGATTCGTTTCGGGGCCATACGGTCAAGTGGGTTCAGATACCGGCTCACGAGCTCTCGAGGTGTTCACGGTAACGCGAGCTCCGCGGCGCACCCTCCCGGGAGGCGACGGAACGCGTGTTGCGAAAGACGTTACGCGATGAGAGCGGCCGGGCCCCTCGCTCGTCTACGTCGGGCCCGTCGCCTCGAGCCAGCCACAATGACCGTCTCGACGAGGCTGGAGAGCGGATGATGGGACTCGAACCCACGACCTTCTGCATGGCAAGCAGACGCTCTAGCCAACTGAGCTACATCCGCGCAGCCGTCCGAGTATAGCCCCTAGCCGGCCGCGTCTAGGGCCTCGTTCACGAGCCGGTCGGCCAGCTCGTTCTGCTCTCGACGAACGGCCGTGTAGCGCACCCGTCCGAGGGCGCGAGCGAGCCTCGCGGCTTCCAGGGAGAGCTCGACGAGAGCGGCGTTCTTGACGCGGTACTCCCCGTTCATCTGCTTCACGAGCAGCTCCGAGTCGGAGACGACCTCGAGGTCGGTCAGGCCGAGCTCCACCGCTTTCTCGAGGCCAGCGACGAGCGCGCGGTACTCGGCCACGTTGTTCGTGGCCAGGCCGATCGCCTCGCCGCTCGCGGCGAGCACCGTCCCGTCCTCGGCTTCCAGGACGTAGGCCGCCGCGGCCGGGCCGGGGTTGCCGCGGGCGCCGCCGTCGGTGAAGAGGCGGGCCGTCACGGCGCCTGGCGAAGCTCGTACAGGTCGAAGGCCGGCTCCTCGTACGGATGTGCGCGGCGGAGGGCGGCGACGACCTCGCGTTCGTGCTCGACGGGGTAGACCGTCTCGAGCCGAAGCTCCGGCACTCGCTCCTCGTGGCCGCGCTCCCCTACTGCTGGCGCGGCGCCCTCGCCCGCGTAGAACGTCCCCGTGCCCTCGGCGTACCACGAGCATCGCTCGTATGCACCGATGCGGCCGGCACCGGCCTCGAAGACCGCGTCCCGCACGGCGTCGAGCGCGTCGGCAGGGACGAAGACGACGAGCTTGCGGTTCACGTCTGCAGGCGCCGGGTAGAGGAGGCGACGTGCCGGTTCTCGAGGTCGTTCCGCGCCCCACTCCAGCCGAGCGCTACGACGCCGCGGTCAGCGTCGAGGTGGACGACGATCTCGCGGCTCACGCGGCCTTGCTCGAGGATTGGACGGCGCCCCGATCGGGCTGGGAGCTCACGCTGCGCGAGGGCACGGACTTCGACCGCACGAACAACGTCGAGGCGACGCTCCTCTTCGCCGCGGGCGAGCAGACGTCGTTGCTCTCGTTCCGGCTCGATCAGCTCGCGGCCGCGGACGACACCGGCGAGGACCTGGTTCTGCGCTTCGAGGAGCGGGACGGCATCGCGAAGCTCGCGCGCTGCACGGCGAACGGGCTCGAGGTCGAGCTCTTCCACATCCTCACGTTTACGTAGGAGGGCTTGGCGAAACGTCGCTCGCCGCAGCGGTGCGCTCGGCGTGTGCGAGGCAAGGACGCAGCGAGGCCGCGTATCAATGCTGATACGGGGCCGAGTGAGGACGCAGCCTTGCGCCGCTCGAGCGTAACGCGGCGGCTCAGCCGGTGTTTCGTCAAACCCTCCTGGGCGCAGAGTCGGCGCAAACGGCGCGCCACAAGGCACACGAACCGGGCTACGCTCGAAAGCGGGTGGAGGCACGGGGTGGCCCCGCCTAAGGAGCGGGCTCTTCGGTCACGTCGATCTGGGCACGCTGGAGCTTCCCGGAGAAGTCGACGTAGATCGCCTTCCACTCGGTGTAGAAGTCGAGCGCGGCCTGGCCCGCCTCGCGGTGCCCGTTCCCGGTCTCCTTCATCCCGCCGAACGGGAGGTGCACCTCGGCTCCGGTCGTGCCGGCGTTGATGTACGTGATGCCGGTCTTCAGGTCGCGCATCGCCTTGAAGGCCCGGTTGACGTCGCGCGTGAAGATCGACGACGAGAGCCCGTAACGCACGCCGTTCGCGATCCTGATCGCGTCGTCCACGTCGTCGGCCCGGATGAGCGCCGTCGTCGGCCCGAAGATCTCCTCCTGGGCGATGCGCATCTCCGGCTCCACCTCGGCGAAGACGGTGGGTCGGTAGAAGAAGCCTTTGTCGAGGCCGTCACCGGTCGCGACCTCGCCGCCGGTCAAGAGCTTCGCGCCCTCGTCCTTCCCGATCTCGGTGTAGGAGTGGATCTTCTCGAGCGCGGCGCGATTGATCACGGGACCGACGTCCGTCTCGTCGTCGAGCCCGCTCCCGAGGCGCATCTTCTCGGTCCGCTCGACGAGGCGAGATGCGAGCCCGTCGTAGACCTTCGTGCTCGCGATCACTCGACTCGCGGCGGTGCACCGCTGCCCCGACGTCCCGAACGCCGACCAGAGGATGCCGTCGACCGCGAGGTCGAGGTCGGCGTCGTCCATCACGATGATCGCGTTCTTCCCGCCCAGCTCGAGATGCACGTGCTTCATGAGCGGTGCCGCGTTCTCGAGCGTCCGCACGCCCACCTCCCGCGAGCCCGTGAGCGAGATCAGAGGCACGTCGGGATGCTTCACCAGCCGCTCGCCGACGGTGCCGCCGCTTCCGTGGACGATGTTCATGACGCCCGGCGGCAGTCCGCCCTCCTCGAGGATCTCCACGAACCGCTCGCCGAGGAGCGGCGTGTCGGTCGCCGGCTTGAAGACGACGGTGTTCCCACAGACGAGCGCGGGCGCGACCTTCCAGCTCGGGATGGCGATCGGAAAGTTCCAGGGCGTGATCGCGCCGACGACGCCCACCGGCAGCCGGACGCTCATCTGGAACTTGTCCGGCATCTCGGAGGGCGTCGTGTGCCCGAACATCCGCCGGCCCTCGCCCGCCATGTAGTACGTCATGTCGATCGCTTCCTGGACGTCCCCGCCGGCCTCGGCACGCACCTTTCCCATCTCCTCGACCATCAGCTCGGTCAGGTCGTCCTTGCGCTCGATCAGGCGCTGTCCGACGCGGAAGAGAATCTCGGCCCGCTTCGGCGCCGGAACGAGACGCCAGCGCTCGAACGCGTCCTGCGCCGCTCCGACCGCTCGGTCGACATCCTCGGCCGTCGATTTCGGGAAGAAGCCGAGGACCTCGCCGGTCGCCGGGTTCGTCGTCTCGAAGGTCTCGCCGCTCGCCGAGTCGACCCACTCGCCGCCGATGTAGTTCTGGAACGTCTTCGTTCCTGTCGATGCCATGCAGCCCCCTCCTGATCCGGCGCGATTCTACGTACGCTGCCCGTCTTGCTCGACCGAATGCCGAGACTCCTGCTCCGGGCCGAGGGGCTCGCGCTCGCAACGGCCGCGCTCGTCGCCTACTTCCACGCGGGTTACGGCTGGGTGCTGCTCGCCGCGCTTGCGCTCGCCCCGGACGTCGCGTTCGCCGCCTACGCGTTCGGCCCCCGCGCCGGCGCCGTCGCCTACGACCTCCTCCACACCGAGGTCTTCCCGCTTGCGCTCGCCGCCGCGTGCCTCGTCTCGGGCGGCGGACGCGGCCTCCAGATCGCGCTCATCTGGCTCACGCACATCGGCGTCGACCGCCTCGTCGGCTACGGGCTCAAGTATCCGACCGCGTTCGCGGACACTCACCTGCAGCGGGTGTAGCGGCCGCTATCCGGGCGTGTCGGTCGGGAGAAACGTCCCGGGAACACGGGCGCGGCGCCGGTCGCGCGTCTCGCGCTGATCCGCGTGCTCGCCGGCTGCCTTGCCCTGCCGCCGGTCGGGACCGCTGCGCCGATCGACGATCACCTCGACGTTCGGGTTGTCCTTGTAGTGCTCGACGAGCTTATCGTAGAGATCGTCGGCGAGCTCGCGCGGGATGACGCAGTAGATCATCTCGTCTCACTATAGGCCCGCTCCGGGCAGATTCAGCGTCAGAGACGCGGGATGTCCGGCGCGATGCGGCCGTCCTCGTCGAGCGAGGCGTTCCAGATCCGGAACCGCTCGGAGATCTCGTCGAGGTCGTGGCCGCGCTCGGCGAGGCGAACCGGCTGGGCCGAGTCGAAGAGCACGCGGTACTGGTACCAGGAGATGTCCCAGGCGATCGTCACGACCACCTCGGGATTGACCCCGGACAGGAGCAGCATGCTGACGCGGGGCTCGCCCAGGCTCTTGGCGATGCCGGCGACGGTGCGCGGGTAGGCGGTCTGGTTGAAGCGCTCCGCGGCTTCGACGAGCGCCTGCTCGTCCGGAGGAAGGCGCCGCAGGATCGGCTCGGCGACGACGGGCTCGGGCTCGGAGCGACGAGCCTCGAGCGCGCGCAGCTTCGGCATGCGCCAGCGCCGGCGCGGCGCTCCGTCGATGACGGGTGTCGTCGGCGCCCCCTCGCGGATCCACCCGTGCTCGCCGGCCACGTCGACACAGAGAGCGCACACGTCCACCCATTCGTCCGAGCCGGGCGAGAAGCGGGCGGCCTGCTCGCCGAGGAGGATCGTGCGGCTGCAGACCGCGCACGTCCGATAGACGTCCTGGCGGCGAACGACGCTCGACATCTACGAGGCTTTCGCCTCCTCGCGCTCGCGCTTCGCCTGCTCGATCAGTTTCTGGGCGATGTGCGACGGGACCTCCTCGTACCGGAGGAAGCTCATGTGATAGTCGCCGCGACCGCCGGTCAGCGAGGTGAGTGACTGGGAGTAGGTCAGGATCTCGGCCATCGGCACCTCGGCGCGGATTGTCGTCATGCCGCCTGCGGGCTCCATGCCCTGCAGGCGCCCTCGCCGCGAGTTGAGGTCGCCGTTGATCGCGCCGACGGCATCGTCCGGAACCGTTACGTCGAGGGCCATGATCGGCTCGAGCAGCACGGGATCGGCCTGTGCGTAGGCGTCCCGGAAGGCCATCGAGCCCGCGATCTTGAACGCCATCTCCGACGAGTCGACCGAGTGGTAGGAGCCGTCGACGAGGCGGACCAGCACGCCGCGCACCGGCGCGCCGGCGAGTTCGCCGGCCTGCATCGCCTCCTGGATCCCCTTGTCGACGGCCGGCCGGAAGCCCTGCGGGATCACGCCCCCGACGATCTCGTCCGCGAACTCATATCCCTCGTGCCCCTCCCTGGGCTCGAGAACAACGTGGGCGTCGCCGAACTGGCCGCGGCCGCCGGTCTGCTTCTTGTAACGGCCGTGCCCGCGCGCCTCCGTGCGAATCGTCTCGAGATAGGGGACGCGCGGCTGGTGCAGCTCCACGTCGACGCCGAAGCGGCGCCGGATGCGTTCGACGGCGACCTCGACGTGAACCTGGCTCATGCCTGCGAGGAGCTGCTCCCCGGTCTGCTCGTCCCGCCGGACGACCAGGGTTGGGTCCTCCTCGGCGAGCCGGCGCAGCGCCTGTCCCATCTTCTCCTCGTCGCCCTTCGACTTCGGCGCGATCGCGAAGCTCATCACGGGCTCCGGGAAATCGATCGGCGCGAGCTCGATCGGCCGCTCCTGCGCTAGCAGGAGGTCGCCGGTCAGCGTCTCCTTCAGCTTCGCGACTGCGCCGATGTCGCCGGCCGCGAACGAGTCTGCCTGCACGTGCTCCTTCCCCTGCAGCGTGAGGAGGTGCCCGATCCGCTCCTTCCCGTGCGAACGGTGGTTGACGAGCGTCGAGTCCGGCTTCAGCTCGCCCGCAATGACCCGGAAGAGCGTGATCCGGCCGGCGAACGGGTCGGCGAGCGTCTTGAAGACGAAGGCTGCGGTCCCGTTGTCCGAGACCTCGGCCTCGAGCGGCTTCTTCGCCGGCGAGGGCACCCCCTCGACGAGCACGTCGAGGAGCGCCGTCGTCCCGAGGTTCTTCGTCGCGGCTCCGCAGGCGACGGGGTAGAGCTCGTCGCGGGCGACCGCGTTCTTGAGCGCGGCGGCCAGCTCCTCGCCGGAGATCTCCTCGCCCTCGAGATAGCGCTCCATCACGGCCTCGTCGGTCTCGACGACCGCGTCCACTAGCTTCTCCCGGTACTCGGCCGCACGGTCGGCGAGCTCGGGAGGGATGTCGACCGGCTGACCCTCGCGCTCGCCGTCTGGGGACATGTACGCCCGCATGTGCAGGAGGTCGACGATCCCTTTCAGCTCGTGCTCGGCCCCGATCGGGATCTCGATCGCGATGCACCGATCGGAGAGCTGGTTCCGGCACTGGTCGAGGACGGCGAAGAAGTCCGCGCGCTCGCGATCGAGCATGTTCACGAAGACGACGCGCGACGTCCCACGCTCCTCGCAGCGCTGCCAGAGCCGGCTCGTCTGCACCTCCACGCCGTTGACGCCGTTCACGACGACGAGCGCGCCCTCGACGACGCGCAGCGCCGCGAGCGCGTCCGACTGGAAGCCGGGATCGCCGGGCGTGTCGATCAGGTTGATCTTCCGGCTCTGCCACTCGACGTGACAGAGCGACGCCGAGAGCGACATGCCCCGCTTGTGCTCGTCCTCGTCCCAGTCGGCGACGGTCGTCGCATGCTCGGTCGAGCCGAGCCGGTTCGTCGCGCCGCCCTGGAAGAGCATCGCCTCGACGAGCGACGTCTTGCCGGATCCGCGATGCCCGACGACCGCGACATTGCGGATTTTCTGCGGCTCGAAGGACGCCATGCCGACGGCCGAGTCTAGCGAGTTGTCGGGCCCGTTTCGGCTACGACCCCTCGATGGGGACCTGCGCCATCGAGCCGGAGAGCCGGGCCTTCAGACGCAGGATCGCCTTCGTATGGAGCTGCGAGACACGCGACTCGGTGACGCCGAGGACCTCGCCGATCTCGCGGAGCGTGAGCTCCTCGTAGTAGTAGAGCGTGACGACGAGCTTCTCGCGCTCGGGCAGGCGCGCGATCGCCTCGCCGAGCGCTTCGCGAATCTCCGTGTGGGCCATCGCCTGCTGCGGCTCGGCGGCCTGGGGATCCTCGATCGTGTCGAGGAGCGCGATCGGATCGCCGGTCGACGAGCTCTGCCAGAGCTCGTCGAGCGCGGCGATCGACGATCGGGAGATCTCGAGCAGGGAGCCCTGGAAGTCCTCCTCCGAGATCCCGAGCTTCGCCGAGATCTCCTCGTCGGTCGGAGCGCGCAGGAGCTGGGCCTCGAGCGAGGCGATCGCCCGTTCGATGTCGCGCGCTCGCGCGCGGACGGAGCGCGGGACCCAGTCCATCGAGCGGAGCTCGTCGATGATCGAGCCCTTGATGCGCGCGATCGCGTACGTCTCGAACTTGATGTCCCGCTCGGGATCGAAGCGCTCGATCGCGCCGATCAGCCCGAGGAGGCCGTACGAGACGAGATCGCCCTCCTCGACGTGCGCCGGGAGGCCGCTCCCGAGCCGCCCGGCGACGTACTTGACCAGCGGGGCGTACGTCAGGATGAGGCGATCGCGCAGCGCGCGGTCGTTGGTCTTCTTGAACTCGAGCCACAGCGCCTGCGTGTCCTCGGGCCGAGTCGCCATCAGCGAGAGGATACGGCCTCGAGCCGCGGGACTACCGTAGCGCGCGGTAGGCCATTTCACCCATCCAGACGGCCAGCACAGCCGCGACGGCGGCGATTACCCACGCCGCCCCGCCCGCCCGGGCGGCGGTGTAGGCGACGCCCGCGAAGGCCACTGTGAGGAAGAGGAAGAGCGCGCCGAGCGCGGGACGGTTGCTCCGGGGCACCGCGTTGGAGTCTAGGAATCCCGGTCTACAATGCGGCGAGCCGAGGGCTGTAGCTCAATTGGCAGAGCACCGGTCTCCAAAACCGGGGGTTCAGGGTTCGAGTCCCTGCAGCCCTGTACCGCTTGGCTCGGCGAAAACGGCGGTAGAACGCGAACCGAGAATGACCCGACGCCTCGGCGGCGATCTTCACGGTGCGCCGCTGCTCAGGAACGCGAGGAAGGCTTCGCTCGCACGCGCGTTAGGAGGCCTTTTACGTTGTGCGGCGTGTGCGGTCGCTCGTCCTTACCTCGTGAGAATGCCCTGCACCTGAACGTGGCAGTCGGTACTGCGGTGTACGGAGTTGACTTGGAGCAGCGCCTGAGCCTCACCCTGGACCGCAAACGTGATCTGCTCGCCGCTGAAGGCCGCGGACTGGTGCCAGCTCCCACCGTTCGGGCCGAGTTGTAGGTAGACGGGGTCCGAGCCTCCGTCGTCGGAAAACACGTTGACCGTCTCGTCGCCACCGTTCGTGAGAAGGAGGTCGCCATTCGTCCCCAAGTCCGTGGGGCAGAGGTAGCCAATCATAAGCGTCGGGTTCGTCGTTCCTAAAACGATCATCCATGCGCCGTCGTTCGGGGCAAGCGCCGCCGCGCCGCGGACATTTTGACCCTCACCCTTCGTGAAACCGGACGAGTCGATCCCGTCGAGTAGATCTGAATCGGCGGCCTTGCCGTTCGCAGGCAGGAACGCGCTCGAGTCCTGACCGTCGAGCAGGTTCGAGTCCGCTGCCTTGGACGTTTTGCCGAGGAAACCGGTCGAATCGATCCCGTCCAGCTTGTCCGCGTTCAGGTTGGCGACCTTCGTGCCCGAGTTGGTCGTGAAGGGGGCCTTCCCGGCCGGGACGTTGAGCCCGAGCGCCGTCGCACCTGTGCCGGTGCTCTGCTGGGTGATCTGGAGCGCCTTGCCGGCGTTGTTCGAGGTGAGCCCGGTCTGCGAGGTGGCCGAGTTCGGCTGGCCGAGGAACAAGGTGCCGCCAGTCGCGGCATACGTCGTTCCGCCGAGCGCGACGAAAAGGGCGATTAGTGAAACGATCATCGAAGGGGACAGTCGCTGCTGGAGCTTCTTGACCATCCGATTGCGCTCCTCCCTGACCCCTCTGCGCTGGATCGGACAAGGAAACCACCTGGCGAAGGTCGCTTCAAGCCCGCTTGCGCGCAACTGCGACGACATGTCCCCGCGTAGCGACCGCTCGTAGCCGGCACTCCCGTGGGTGCCAACTCGGGTGCTGCAGAGCGGCCGATCCCGTCGCGGCGCTCACCTGCGAAAGTCGCCTGAATGGCGTTAGCGGACCCCATCACCGACCCGCCCGTCGACGCGCTCGCTCGCCTCGCCGACGTAAGGAAGGCACACGAAAGGCGTTAAAGCCCGAGAAGCCCTCCGTGCCGCGGAGAAACAATGTGCGACGAACTCGCCGGCCTCTTCCAAAACCGGGGGTTCAGGGTTCGAGTCCCTGCAGCCCTGTTGCACCTTCGCTCCCGAGGTCGCCGCGCATCGGTCGGCGCGCCGAAGGGGCTGATCCCTCGATCGAGTGAACTTCACCCGCCTCCCTCGACCGGGTGAGGAAAGGGTGCCCCGGCGCCCCTACGTTCCGCTCTACAACTGCGGCCCGCGCTCGGCGCGGAGACAAGGGGAGAGATGCGGTTCGGAGACATGAGAGGCCTGCGCTCGAGCGCACTATGGGGCAAGCGTGGAGGCGGAAGTGCCGCCGTGGGAGTCGTTCTCGCCCTCGCGCTCGTCGCCCCCGGCCCCGCACAGGCGACCGAGACGGCAGCCGAGATTCCCACCGCGCTCCTCAGCGCGGCCGACGCGTACCCGACGCGCCCGTTCCGGGTCATCGTCGTGGGCGACGGGATCGCGCCGTCGAAGGTCGCCACGCACGTCCGCGCGGCCGAGGAAACGACGGGCGGAGGCACGGTCGTGCGCGCCAAGCTCCGCTCTGTCAGCGGCGTGCTCGCCAACGTGTCCGGCGACGCTCTCCTCGCGCTTGCCCAGGACCCGCAGATCAAGACGATCACCCGCGACACGCTCGTCCGGGTCGACGCGTCGAACATCCAGGACTGGCCGACGATCTCCGGCGTCGCTGCGAACTGGCCGACCGACGCGAGCAGCGTCCGCCCGGCGACGATCGCCGTCGTCGACTCGGGCGTCGATCAGTACGCCGGATTGGGCCGCCGGCTGCTCGCGAACGTCGATCTCGCACGCTCGAGGCCGAACTCGCGCGGAGACGGCTTCGGCCACGGGACGTTCGTGGCGAGCATCGCCGCCGGCTCGGCGGCGGGACACGCCGGCGCCGCGCCGAACGCGAAGGTGGTCTCGATCGACGTCGCGAACGACTACGGCATGGCGTGGACGAGCGACGTCATCGAAGCGTGCGACTGGATTCTCAGGCACCGCAACACATTCGACATCCGTGTCGCCAACTTCTCGCTCCATTCGGCCCGGCCATCGAACTTCACGGACGACCCGCTCGACAAGGCGGTCGAGAGACTGTGGTTCGCGGGGGTCGTCGTCGTCGCCTCGTCGGGCAATTACGGGACCCCGGACGGCCCCTCGGGCGTGGTCTACGCGCCCGCGAACGATCCCTTCGTCATCACGGTCGGCGCGCTCGACACGAATGGGACGCTCGACCGGGCGGACGACTTCGCGGCCCCGTGGTCTGCGTGGGGTTACACCTACGACGGATTCGCGAAGCCCGAGCTCTCGGCGCCGGGCCGGAATCTGATCGGCGCGGTTCCGCCACTCTCGACAATGGCCGTCTTGCACCCGGAGCGCCTCGTCGCGACGGGCTACATGCGGATGTCCGGAACCTCCTTCGCCGCTGCGATCGTCTCGGGGGCGGCCGCTCAGGTGCTCGGCGCGCATCCGGCGTGGACGCCCGACGAGGTGAAGGGCGCCCTCATGCTCTCCGCGTACGGCAGCCCGAACTTCCCCCGCGCGCTCGGCGTGGGCGAGCTCGACGCAGCCGGGGCGGTCGCGCTGGCGAGCGCGCCGAACCCGAATCTCGCACTCGACCAGTTCCTGGTTTACCCGAGCGTAAGCGGCTCCCTCCCGGTCTTCGACGCCGCGAGCTGGGCAAATGCCGCAGCGGCGGACGCGAGCTGGGCCAACGCTTCCTGGGCAGACGCCTCCTGGGCGAGCGCCAGCTGGGTCTCGGCGAGCTGGGCGAGCGCCTCGTGGTCGAGTGCATCCTGGGCCGACGCGAGCTGGGCGAGCGCCTCGTGGGCGGACGCCAGCTGGGCCGACCTCTGGCTCGGTTAGGAGGATTGGCGACCCCCCGTCCGAGTGTCACCCCCCGGGGGAATTTACGGCCGGCGCTTCCGTCCGCATGCTTGGACGGGAGCCGTCACGAAGACATGGGAGCCGCACCATGGAATACCACCTACGCGAGCGCCTCGAGCGCTATCTCGTACGGAACGCCGAGGACCTCCTCGACCGTCTAGGCGAAGAGCACCGCGCCGAGCTGGAGGAGTTGCTCGTCGAGCACGACGAGCGCCGCGCGCAGGTCGCTGCCGCGGAGGCTCGCGTCGAAGATCTCGAGCGGCGACTCGCGCGGCTGGGCGGCGAGCGCTCGGAGGACGGGGAGCGCATCGCCCAGCTACTCGCTCGACTCGAGCAGAGCGAGACCGAACGAGCCGCGTTCGCATCGCAGGCGGAGGCGCACGAAGCCCGCCTCGCCGCGGCGGGAACGCAGCTCGCGGAGCGCGAGCGCCGCCTCGAGGACGAGCGCAGGCGGGGGGAGGCACTCGCCCGCACCGTGGGCGAGCTCGAAGCGAGGCTCGCCGAGGCACGGGCGGCCGAGTCGGTCGCCGAACGAGGCGTCGACGTCGCGGCGCGCGAGGCGGACCTCGCCCGTCGCGAGGCACGACTCGTGCCCCTCGAGCGCGAGCTCAAGGATCGCGAAGCCGCGGTGGCCACCGCGGAGACGACGGTCGGGTCCGAGAAGGAAAGGCTCGAGCGCCGTGAGCAGCGCGTGCGAGAGCTCGAGGACTCCGTTCGCGAACGGCTGCTCGAGCTCGATCGCCGCGAGGACGAGGTCGCCGAGCTGCGCGCGAAGCTCGAGGCGGACATCGAGTTCCGCGAGGACGCCGTCCGGTTCAAGGAAGGCGAGCTCGCGAAGCGCGAAGCGCGGCTCGGCGAGAAGGAATCGGATCTCGCCCGCTTCGCCGCGCGCGTCCAGGCCGGGATCGCGTAGGCCGCCGCGCCCGCCGGCGCCACGGCCGCCGCTTTCCGGCGTATCCTCGGCGTACCGTGAACTTGTCGCTGGAACGGCGCAAGCACCTCACGCTCGCTGCGACGATCCTGGGCTCGTCGGTCGCCTTCATCGACGCGACGGTCGTCATCGTCGCGATGCCGACGATCGAGCGCGATTTCGACATCGGCCTTGCCGGCGAGCAGTGGATCTTCCTCGCGTACTCGCTCACGCTCGCCTCGCTCTACCTCGTCGGAGGGGCGACGGGCGACCGCGTCGGACGGCGGAAGACGTTCACCTGGGGCGTCGTCGCGTTCGCGGCCGCGTCCGCGCTCGCCGGAGCGGCTCCGAACGCCGCCGTGCTGATCCTCGCGCGAGCGCTCCAGGGCGTCGGCGGCGCGTTCCTGACCACGAACTCGCTCGCACTCTTGCGCGCGACCTACGAGGATCAGGCGGGCCGGGCCATCGGCCTCTGGACGGCGTGGACGAGCGTCGCGACGGTGGCCGGACCACCGGCCGGCGGGGCGCTCGTGGAATGGGCCAGCTGGCGCTGGATCTTCTTCCTCAACCTCCCGCTCGCCGTCGCGACGATCGTCTTGGCGCGCCTTGGCACGTGCGACGAGCGCGGGCAGCTTCGGGCCGGGCATCTCGACCTGCCGGGATCGGCGCTCGCCGCCGTCGGGTTCGGCTCGCTCACGTACGGCATGGTCGAGGGCGCCGACCAGAGCTTCGGCGACGTCTGGTGGGCGTTCGCAGTCGCCGCGGCGGCGCTCGGCTCGTTCGTCGTCGTCGAACGGCGGGCCAAGGAGCCGATGCTGCCCTTCGAGCTCTTCCGGCGCCGAAACTTCGCGGCCGCGAACGCCGAGACGTTCCTCGTGTACGCCGGTCTCTACGGAGTGTTCGTGTACTTCACGCTCTTCGTGCAGTTTCTCGGCTACACGCCGTTCGAGGCAGGACTCCTGAACATCCCGTCGACGGTCGTGATGGTCGCTCTGGCCGCGCGCTTCGGCACGCTCGCCGACCGCTACGGCCCGCGCTGGTTCCTCTTCGGAGGGCCCGTTGTCATGGCGCTCGGCGCGATCCTCCTCGCCACTCTCGGCGCGAAAGGCGACCTCTGGACTCGCGGGATACCCGGGCTCATCGTCTTCTCGGTGGGCGTGTCGGCGATGGTCGCACCCATCACGGCGACCGCGCTGAAATCCGCTCCACCCGAGTACTCGGGGATCGCGTCCGGCGTCAACTCGACGGTCTCACGGCTCGGGAGCCTGATCGCCGTCGCCCTGATCGGACTCGTGATCGCGCTCGTCTTCCACTCGCACGTCGATGCGCCGAACGCCGTCCCGATCGGCAAGAACCAGCGCGGCGCCGAGCTTCGGGACGCCTCGCGCGACGCCTATCGAGCGGGGATGGGCCTCGCCGCCTTCCTGCTCTTCGCCGGCGCGGCCGTCGGCGGTATCGCGATCTCCAACCGCGAGGCGCGCGGCGAGCAGCCGGGCCCCGTCAGCGAACAGGCACCGGCGCCAGCCGAAAGCTGAGCGCCGCGGCGCGCTCGCGGCAGCGGAGCACCGCCTCCTCGCGCGTCTCGCCGAACCCGTACAGGATCGCGAGGCGGAAGCTCTGCGCGTCGTTGACGCCCTGCTCCGAGAGGGGCAGGCCGGGCCGGACGAGGAGCTCCATCTCGTCCTCGGGGTCCGGGACGCCGTCGACGTATGCGTCGTGGAAGACGCGCGCGACGTAGCTCACGCCGACGCCGTCGGGCCGGCCTGGAGTCCAGTCGGGGTCGCTTCCGGACGCCAGCTCGAAGAGCGCGTCGTACGTCGAACGGCCGTGCAGCCCGAGCACGAGCGGAGCGAACTGTGACGCGATGCGTCCGTTCACCTCGATGATCTGAGCCGGCCCGGTCTCCGGGACGAAGAACTCGACGTTGAAGAAGCCGTCGTCGAAGCCGAGCGCGGGCAGAACGCGCTCGACGACGTCCTCGAGCTCGTCCTGACGTTCCTCCGAGAGAACGGTGGGATACTCGAAGCGCTCGAAGCTGATCGTGTCCGGATACTTCACGGAGTCGGTGACGCCGATCGTCGTGATCGAGCCGCGGTACGAGTACCCCTCGAGGGTCACCTCCCGGCCGGACAGCAGCTCCTCTGCGAGCAGACCGTGCACCTGTGCCTCCGGGAGCCCGGCAAGCGCGGCGATCTGTGCGTAGCGGGCCGTGTAGCGGTCCGGCTCGCGCAAGCCGATCAAATCGCCCGGGTCGTCGACGCGGACGGCGTTCTGGGAGAGCCGGCCGACGACGGGCTTGACGAAGAACGGGAACTCGAACGGGACGCGGCCCTCGAAACTCGCAAACGCCGGGGTCGCCTCGGGCGCGGCGAGCCGCTGGAGCGCCCGCGACGTGGGCTTGTGCTGGCAGTTGAGGAGCGCCTGCGGCTTGGGGCTCGGCAGCCCGTGACGCTCTGCGAGCAGGGCGGCGAGGAGCGCCGACTGGTCCTTCGTCGCGACGACGCCGTCGGCCGCGAGACGCTCGTGCTCGGAGAGGAAGGCCTCCGGGTCGAAGCTCTCGAGCTGGTCGAGGTCGGAGCCCGCGTAACGCACCTCGTAGCTGTCCTCGAGGCAGGCAGCCGAGATCGCACGCAGGTCGCGCTCCTGCGGGCAGACGACCACGATCTCGGGGCGTCTAGAGTGGATCATGTGACGGAGGCTCGGAGCGACGTCGTCGGGAGCCTCTTGCGGCCTCCTTCGCTGCTCGAAGCACAGGAGCGCTTCGACCGGGGGGACATCGGGCAGGCGGAATTCAAGCGGGTCGAGGACGAGTCGGTCAAGGAGGTGCTGCGCCTGCAGGAGGATGCGGGGCTCGACGTCGTCACCGACGGCGAGATGCGCCGCCTCTCTTTCCAGAGCCAGCTCCCCGCTGCAGTGGACGGGTTCGGCGAGTGGAACCTGGACGCGTTCCTCTGGGGCGAGTGGCGGAGCGACGAGGTCGGGGACAGGACCGTCGCGCGCCCGCCGATCGCCGTCGTCGGCAAGCTGCGCCGCCGGCGCTTCCTCTCGGCCGAGGAGTTCGCGTTCGCGCGAGGCTGGACGAGCAAGGTGCTCAAGGTAACGCTCCCGAGCCCGTCCTTATTCGCCAATTTCTGGGATCCGGAGCAGTCGTCGGACGCCTATGCGAGCCTCGAGGACTTCCTCGGAGACGTGGCGCTCATCCTCCGAGAGGAGGTGGAAGAGCTCGTGCGCCTCGGCTGCACCTACATCCAGCTCGACGCGCCCCATTACCCGCTTCTACTGGACGAGTCGTACCGAACCTTCTACGAGAGCCGCGGTTGGCCGGCCGAGCGCTGGCTCGAGCTCGGTTTGCACCTCGACAACTACGTGATCGGGGACCCGCGCGACGACGTGAGCTTCGGATTCCATCTCTGCCGGGGGAATCAGGCGAGCCGGTGGCTCGTGTCGGGCGGCTACGACGAGATCGCGGCAGCGATCTTTCCGCAGGTGAACGCAGACCGGCTGCTCCTCGAGTACGACGACGAGCGCTCGGGCGGATTCGAGCCGCTCGGCGAGGTTCCCGAGGACAAGGTGGTCGTCCTCGGACTCGTCACGACGAAGTCGCCGAGGCGCGAGACCGTCGAGGAGCTCGAAGCGCGGATCCGCGAAGCCGCACGATTCGTGCCGCTCGAGCGCCTCGCGCTCTCGCCGCAGTGTGGCTTCGCCACGTCCGTTCTCGGCAACGCGCTCACGCGTGAGGACGAGCTGGCGAAGCTCCGGACGATCGCCGAGACCGCCGAGCGGATCTGGGGATGACGGTCGTTCTCGACGGAAACGGACTCACGCTCGCCGACGTCGTCCGCGTTGCGCGCGGCGGTGAGCGCGTCGAGCTCGCACCGAACGCCGTCGAGCGCATGGCGCGAACCCGCGCGGTCGTCGAGCGCGTCCTGTCGCGCGGAGAGCGCGTGTACGGACTGACGACGGGGGTCGGCGCGCGCAAGAAGTTCGACGTCGGCCTGGAGGAGCTGGACGAGTTCAACCGGAAGATGGTCTCGCGTCACCGGACGTCGCAGGGCCCGGAGGCGCCCGAGGACTGGGTGCGCGCGACGCTCCTCCGGCTCGCGAACGGGTTCGCGAAGGGAACGGCCGGCGTACGGCCCGAGCTCGCCGAGCGGGTCGTCACGGCGTTGAACGAGCAGCGGCATCCCCGCGTGCGGCTGCTCGGGTCGCTCGGCCAGGCCGACCTCCCGCAGATGACCGACCTCGCGCTCGGGCTCCTCGACGGCACCGGGCCTGCGCCGAAGGAAGCCCTCGCACTGATGAACAACAACGCCTTCTCGACCGGCGTCGCCGCCCTGGCGGTGGCCGATACACGCACGCTGCTCGAGACCCTGGAAGTCGCCGGAGCGCTCGACCTGGAGGCGTTTGCGGGCAACCTGTCGATCCTCCACCGAGCCGTGAGCGAGACGCGGCCGTATCCCGGTCTCCGCCAGTCGCTCGAACGTCAGCGCGCCCTCCTGGAGGGCAGCTACCTCTGGGACGACGGGGCCGCACGCAACCTCCAGGATCCGCTCTCGTTCCGGTGCATCCCGCAGCTTCACGGGGCGCTCCGCGACGCGCTCGGCTTCGTGGAGGCACAGCTTGCGGTGGAGCTCAACGCGTCGCAGGAGAACCCGCTCCTCGTCGAGGCGGAAGATCGAATCGTGTCGGTTTCGAACTTCGACGTGCTTCCGCTCGCGGCGGCCCTCGACTTCCTCCGGATCGTGCTCGCGTCCGTCTTGACGTCGGCCAACGAGCGCATGGAGAAGCTGCTCGAGTGGCCGTTCTCGGGGCTCCCCGAAGGGCTCGCGCCCGAACGCGGTCTGACGGAGGACTCGCTCGCGGAGTTCGGGGTCGCCGGCGCGGGGCTCACGTCGGAGGCGCGCCTGCTTGCGCATCCCGTGTCGTACGAGCTCTCGACGACCACGCATGCGGAGGGCATCGAGGACCGAATGACGATGGCGCCGCTCGGCGCCCGCCGGCTCGCGGAGATGACCGAGCTCGGAGCGCGTGTCGTCGCCATCGAGCTCGTCGTCGCGGCCCAGGCGGTCGACCTGCGGTCACCGCGAGCGCTCGGTGCCGGAACGCACGCCGCCCACGAGCGCGTCCGGGGCGTCGTGCCGTTTGCAGGCGAAGGCGCGTTCTTGCCCGACGTCGAGCCCGTCTTCGACCTCATCCGCGCCGGCCGCTTCGCCCCGTCCTCGTAGGCCATGCCCGGGGGTCAGACCCCGGGCGTGTCCCGGCGGTACGGGAGCGTCGTCCCGAGGCCGCGCTCGCGGGCGCGCTGGACGAGGAGGTGGCCGACGGCGACGTCGGTCGTCGCTAGGCCGCGGTGCCAGAAGAGGATCGTCTCGTCCTCGGACTCGCGGCCCGCCTTCTTGCCGACGACGATCTCGGCGAGCTCGGCGTGAATCGTCTCGCGCGTCATGCGGCCCGTGTCGACGTGGCTGCGAAGGGCGCCGAACGGACCGCGCGTCGCCTGGCCCCAGTCGTCCACGACGACCTTGTCCATCACGTCCGTGAGGGTGAGCTCGACCGCGCTGACCGTCCCGTACGGGATGACGAGCGCGCCGGGCTTGATCCACTCCGTGCGCAAGATCGGCTCGGGCCTCGCAAGCCGCGTCGCCTCCACGACGACGTCCGCCCCCTCGACCGCTTCACGGACGGTCTCGACGACGCGGACCGGCTTTCCGAGCGCCTCCTCGAGCCGCCGGCCGAACGCCTCGCGCGACTCGGACCGCTTGCTCGTCACGCGGATCTCCGCGAAGTCGAAGAGGTGGTCGAGCATCGTCACGTTGGAGAACGCCGTCCCACGCGCCCCGACGTGTCCGAGCACGCGGGCTCCACGCGGCGCGAGGTAGCGCGCCCCGAGCGCGGTGACGGCGCCAGTACGCCGTTCCGTGATCTCCGTCGCGTCCACGATCGCCACGGGCACGCCCGTACGCGCGTCGTAGAGCGTGAGGAGCGCGAGCTCCGAGGGCAGCCCCAGACGCCAGTTGTCCACGTAGTCGCCGACGACCTTCACGCCCGCAACGCCGAGCGGCGCCACGTAGCAGCGGAGCAGGTTGAAGTGGCCGTGGAACTCCGGGTCCGGGACGAGGTGCTCGCGCGGCTCCAGGACGACCTCGCCCCCGCCCTGCGCGCGCAGCGCGAGCTCCACCGTCCCCAGCACGTCGTCGACGGAGAGCTCGAGCGCGGCGACGTCGTCGCCGGACAGGAATAGGAGCTCAAGCAATCTCGAGCGGGTCGCCCGCGCGGACGACCCAGCGCGGCACGAGCACGTCCTCGGCGACGACGCTCTCGCCGGCTGCGTCGTCCAGCCGGTGCTCGCCGGAGACGAGCTCGAGCACGGTGACGTCGGCCTCCCGGCCCTCGGCGAGCGAGCCGAGGTCGCCGTCGCGGCGTAGCGTGCGCGCGGGCGCGGCGGTCGTCGCGGCGATCACGTCCTCGAGCGGCATCCCGAGGTAAAGCAGCTTGGAGAGCGTCGTCACCTGGTCGTAGACCGGCCCGGCGACGTTGTAGGCGTGGATGTCGCTGGAGATCGTCTGCGGGGCGAACCCCTGCTCGAGCGCCGCGCGTGCGACCCGGAAGGCGAAGCTCCCGACCCCGTGGCCGATGTCGAAGACGACGCCGCGGTCGCGCGCGTCGAAGCACTCCCGGAAGACGCGGCCGTCGCCGTCGAGGATCGTCCCGAGCGGCTCGCCGTGAAAGCAGTGCGTGACGACGTCGCCGGCGTGCATGGACTCGAGCAGGCGCGGAATCGGGAGCGGCATGTCGATCACGTGCACCATCAGGGGCAGCTCGAGCTCGTCCGCCGCCTCGCGCGCGAGGTGCAACGCCGGCTCCGCGTCCTGACCGACCATCTGGTAGCCGAGCCGCACCTTGACGCCGACGATCACATCGGGATGCTCGCGCGCCCGCGCGACGCACTCCTCGACCGAGGCCCAGCGGATGTCCTCGAGCTCGCCGACGACCGGCGAGATCATCCCCTGGACCGCGATGTGCAGGAAGGCGAGAACGCGTGTCCGGACGACGTCGATCACCGAACGTCGAAAGCCCGGAAACGTCCGCCCACCCGCCGAGCCTGTGTCCACCGCAGTGGTCACGCCGCGGGCAAGACAGTGGCGATCGGCCTCGACGCCGTAGTGGGATACACCTGTGTACACATGTGTATGGAGGTCGACCAGGCCGGGGACGACGAGGAGGCCGCTCGCGTCGATCGTCCGCACGGCCGGCCCGGGCCTTGCGATGCGGCCGTCGGCCACCGCCACCGTGCCGACCTCGTCTCGGCCCGACGCGGGGTCGACGACCCGCCCACCTTCGATGGCCAGATCGACCGAGGTCGCGGCGCTCACGGGGCGACGAGCGACGGCACGGAGACCGTCTCACCCGTCTCGAGGGCCTTCTCCGCGACGAGAGCCACCGCGAGCGTGCCGAGCGCGTCGCGCGGCGCGCACGCGACGGCGTTCTTGTCGCGGGAACGCACTGCGTCGAGGAAGAGCTCGTCCGAGCGCCGGAACGGCTTGCTCGCCGCCCGCGCCTCGAGCTCGCGGTCGGCCGCCTGACCCGTGAGCCGGAAGTCCGGATCGAGGACGAGCCGAAGGGTCACGTCGGCGGCGGCCACGTCGAGCTCGAAGATCCGCATCTGCCCCGGGTTCGTCCACGCCACCTCGATCGTGCCGATGCCGCCGTCGGCGAAGTGCAGGACGAGGACGACGGACGACTCGACGTCGCCCGCTTCGTGTGCGGCGAGCTCGACCGTCGTCGAGGCGGCCTGAACCCGCTCGACCTCGCCCGCGATCGCGCGCTGGAGATCGATGTGATGGCTCGCGCGCTCGAGCAGTTGCCCTCCCCCCTGCGAGCGGTCGAGAAACCAGGGTCGCGACTGCGTCGGACCGATGCTCTTCCCGGCGACGAGCGCAACCGTCCGGCCGTCGAGGGCGGCCCGAACGTGGTCGAGCAGGTCGAGGGCATGCCACTGGTAGCCGACGGCGCAGGGAGCGTCGCTTGCCTCGGCCGCGGCGACGATCGCAGCTCCGTCCTCGAGGCCGCGGGCGATCGGCTTCTCGAGGTACACGGCGATTCCACGCTCGAGCGCAGCAACCGCCGGCTCTCGATGCGTGAGAGGCGGCGTGCAGACCCAGAGCGCGTCGAGCGTCTCGCAGTCGAGCAGCTCGTTCCAGTCCGTGTAGACCGTTGCGGCGGAGGGCGCTCCTTGGTATGCGCGCTCCTCGTCCACGTCGCAGACCGCCACGATCTCGACGTCCTCCTGCGGCGCGAGCGCCTCCTGCACGTGGTCGCGGGCGATCCAGCCCATGCCGACGAGCGCGACGCGAAGCGCGGCCATTGCCGCCTAGTTTATGGCGATGGCCTCGCTTGCCCTTCGCGGAGGCACCGTCGTGACGCCGGCAGGGACCGGCGTCGCCGACGTGCTCGTCGAGGACGGAAGGGTCGCCGCGGTGGGCGCCGCTCCGCGCGCGGAGCGCGAGCTCGACGCGCGGGGCCTGCTCGTCCTCCCGGGCTCGGTCGACGCGCACGTCCACGTTCGCATCCCGTACGTGCGCCTGGACGGCGAGGTCGTCTGGTCGAACGACTCGTTTCCTCAGGCGTCGATCGCCGCCGCGCTGGGCGGGACGACGACGATCGTCGATTTCGCCATGCAGAGCCCGGGTGAGGACCTGCTCGGCCCTCTGGACGAACGGCTCGCGTTCGTCCGCGACAGCGTCGTCGACGTCGCGCTGCACTGCTGGGTGATGGAGGCGAGCGACGAAGCCCTCGCGCAGGTGCCGGAGCTCGTCGCGCGCGGCGTCCCCTCGTTCAAGGCGTTCATGGCCTACAGCCAGCTCGGGGAGCCGATGAGCGACGCCGACTTCGTACGTCTCTTCGAGGCCGTCGGCGCCGCAGGGGGCCTGCTCGCGCTGCACGCCGAGAACGCCCAGCTGAACGCGGCGGCGATCACGAGCCTTCGCGAGCAGGGGCTCGTCTCGTTCGACCGGTATCCCGAGTCGCGCCCGGCCGTCGGCGAGGAGGAGGCGGTCTCGCGCGGACTCGTGTTCGCGCACGCGAGCGGGACACCGGTGTACTTCGTCCATCTTTCGACGGCCGCGGCCTTGCGCCGGCTGCGCCTCGCCCGTCGCGCGGGCGAGATCGCGTTCGGCGAGACCTGCCCGCACTTTCTCCTCTTCGACGAGAGCGCGTACGAGCGCGACGACGCAGGCGACTTCATGATGGCGCCGCCGCTCCGTCGCCCTGCCGACCAGGACGCGCTCTGGGACGCCCTCGAGCAGGACGACCTCGACGTCGTCGCCACCGACCACACCTCGTGGCCGCGGGAGATCAAGAACTACGGCGAGGGCTGGCCCGAGTCGATCCAGGGAGTCGCCGGCCTCGGCCTCCTGCTGCCGCTCCTCGCGGGCGCCGCCCGCCTCTCCTGGGAGAAGATCGCGCGCGTCACGGCCGAGAATCCGGCGCGGATCTTCGGTCTCTGGCCTCGTAAGGGAGCGATTCAGCCTGGCGCCGACGCCGACCTCGTCCTCCTCGATCCGGACGGCCGCACGCGAGTGCCCGACGTCCCGCCGGCCTGGGTGACCGACAACGCGATCTACCGCGGCCTACCCGCGATCTTCCCGCAGCTCGTTCTCCGCCGCGGCGAGGTCCTCGTCGAGGGCGGTCGCTACGTCGGCCCCGAGACCGGAGGCGGCGAGTTCGTCGCCGGCCGGCTCGCCGCCGGGTAAACGGACCTACTTCGGCAGGAACCGGCCTTCGGGCTTGCCGCCGACCCAGTCACCGTCCTGGACGAGCGGCGCGCCGCGCGCGACCACGGCCCGGATCCGGCCCTGCAGCCGGAGGCCCTCGTACGGGCTCTCCGGATCGTCGATCGTCCATTCGGCGTCGGGATCCCAGACGACGAGGTCCGCGTCGGCGCCTTCCCGGATCGCGCCCTTCCGAGGCCAGAGCCCGAAAATCCGGGCGGCGTTCGTGGCGACGAGGTCGGCGAGACGCTCGAGCGGGATCCCGCGGGCCCGCCCGAGCGCGAGCAGCACGGGGAGGCGGTAGCGCGCGCCCGCGAGGCCGTACGGCAGTCCCGTGAAGTCGTCCGCGGCCGGCGGCTGGAAGCGGACCTGCGAGTGGTCGGACCCGATCGTATCGACCTCGCCCGAGCGGACCCCCTCCCAGAGCGCGTCGACGTGGCCGCGCTCCCGTAGCGGCGGAACCGTGAGATACCGGACGGGATCCGGGCCCTCGTAGACCGAGGCGTCGAAGGCCAGGTGGTGCGCGCAGGCCTCGGCCCACGCCGCCTGCCCGCGCGCCCGAGCAGCCCGAATCGATGCGAGGCCCCCCGCCGTCGAGACGTGGACGACGTAGACGAGCGCACCGGCGATCCCGCCGAGCGCGAGCACCCGCTGGACGGCTTCCTCCTCCACCTCCGGCGGCCGCGAGGCGGCGAAGAAAGGCGCCTCGCGCTTTCCCTCGGCGAGGAGCTCGTCGACGAGCGCGTCGATCACGTCGCCGTTCTCGCAGTGCACGAGCACCGGAAGGCCGAGCGGCGCGGCGGAGCGCATCGTCTCGAAGAGATTCCGGTCGGAGGCCTGCAAGCCGAGCTCCTTATAGGCGGTGAAGAGCTTGATGCCCGTCGCACCGAGCCCGGCGACCTCCTCGATCTGGGCCGCCGTAAGCGCGTCGGGGGCAGAGACGTAGGCGTGGAGAGCGACGTCGATCCCCGCCTGCGGCACGAGGTCGTCGCGCCCGCGGGTGAGCGCGTCGACGACGGGCTCACCCGCCTCGGGGAGGGTGAACGAGATCGCAGTCGTCGTGCCGCCTTCCGCCGCTGCCCGCCCCGCCGGAGCGACGTCGGTGAAGAGGTGTGTGTGCGGGTCGATCCCGCCCGGAAGCACGTAGCAGCCCGTCGCGTCGAGCGTCCGGTGGAACTCGCGGCCGGGGGGATGGAGGGCGGCGATCTTTTCCCCCTCCACGAAGATCTCGGCGCCCCGCACGCCCTCGGGCGTGACGACGAGCCCGCCTGAGACCTGCATCGGCACGGCATTAGGCTACGCGCGTGGCGGACGGGCGGCTTGGCGGACGGGTCGCGGTCGTGACGGGTGCAGCGTCCGGCCTCGGACGCGCGATCGCCCTCCGCTTCGCCGCCGAGGGCGCGCGGGTCGCGCTCGGCGACGTCCGCCGCGATCCCCGCGAGGGCGGACGGACGACGGAGGAGCTCGCGCGGGAGTCCGGCGCGGAGGTCGAGTTCGCCGACTGCGACGTCTCGCGCTGGGACGACGTCGACCGGCTCGTCTCGGCCGCCGTCGAGCGGTGGGGCCGGCTCGACGTGATGGTCTGCAACGCCGGAATCTCGGGCCGCTATTCGAAGCCCCTCCTCGAGACGACCGAGGAGGACTGGGACGCGATCATGGCGGTCAACCTGCGCGGCGTGTTCCTCTGCTGCAAGCGCGCGATCGGCGAGATGCTCGAGCAGGAGCCGATCGGCGAGATCCGCGGACGCGTCGTGAACATCTCGTCGCAGCACGGAATGATCGGCCCGCCGGGTCATGTCGCCTACGCGACGAGCAAGGGCGGCGTCGTCAACCTGACGCGCCAGCTCGCCGTCGACTACGGCCGGCGGGGAATCCTCGTGAACGCCGTCGCGCCCGGAAAGATCCTCACCGGCTCACCGGAGCAGCAAAACCCCGAGACGCTCGCCTACTCGGAGGCGCGCACGCCGTTCTTCCGCCTCGGACGGCCCGAGGACGTCGCCGGCGCGGCTCTCTACCTCGCCTCCGACGACGCCGCCTACGTCTCGGGCGTAAACCTGCTCGTCGACGGCGGCTGGATGGCGTATTGACCATCGATCCGCAGAGGCGCTGGGCGCGCGGTGAGAAGCCGGATCACGCCGGCGCGGTCTCGTTCGGCGGCGCGCCTTACACCGAGGACCCCGCCGACCTTCACGGCGTCGACGTCGCGATCGTCGGCGCCCCGAGCGACGACCTGGTCTCGGAGCGCCCGGGAACGCGCTTCGGTCCGCGAGCGATCCGCGAGGCAACCTTCCCGCCCGGTCGCCACCTCGAGGCGAAGGTCGACGCGTTCACGGAGCTTCGCATCGTGGATTTCGGCGACGCTCCCGTCGTTCCCGCGGATCCGGTCCGCTCGCACGCGGCGATCGAGGACACCGTCGGCCAGGTCGTGGACGCCGGGGCGATTCCCGTGACGCTCGGCGGCGACCACTCGATCACCGAGCCGGCGGCGCGGGCGTGCGCCCGTCGCCTCGGGCCGCTCGGTCTCGTCCACTTCGACACGCACACCGACACCGCGAGACAGGTCTTCGGCCTCGAGATCTCGCACGGCACGCCGATGTACCGGCTCGTCGAGGCGGGCCACGTCGACGGCGCGCGCTACGTCCAGATCGGACTCCGCGGCTACTGGCCCGAGGAGGAGGAGTTCGCGTGGCAAGCCGAGCGTGGCATCACGAGCTTCTTCATGCACGACGTTCGCGACCGCGGCATCCGGGAAGTCGTCGACGAGGCGATCGAGATCGTCGGCAAGGGGCTCGCCTACCTCACGGTCGACGTCGACGTACTCGATCCGGCCTTCGCGCCGGGGACCGGAACGCCGGAGCCCGGCGGAATGACGTCGGTCGACCTTCTTTGGGCCTGTCGCGAGGTCGCCGCTCGGCTCGACCTCGTCGGGGCCGACGTCGTCGAAGTGATCCCGACAGCTGTCGGGTCGGCGGACATCACGGCGCTCGTCGCCGAGCGAACAGTCCGGGAGATCCTCACCGGAATCGCGCTACGCCGCCGGAACGCGGGCGTGCTGCCGTAGGAACTCGCGCACCTCGTCCGGCTCCGCGGGGACCGCGAGTCGCGGGAGGGGCCCGACGCCGAGCCCGGAGAACGCACGCCCCAGCGCGTCGGCGTACTCGCCGTCGTCGAGCAGGACGACGGCGTAGTCGTTCCGCCGAAACTCCGCGACGTGCTCGGCGATCTGCTCGAGCCAGAGCTCGGCCGTCTCGCGGTCGAGGCCGCCCGGCGGCAGCTGGACGGCGCCGAACCGCTCCTCGTCGAGGACGTCGAGCAGGCGGTCGAGCTCCGGCTCCGCCACGAGCGCCATCTGGAACGAGCGCGCGTCCCCCCTCATTTCAGGACGGCTTCCAGGCGACGCCGCTCCTCCGCCTCGTCGTAGTCGGGCCACCAGTGCCTCGTGCCCACGCGTGGCGGCAGTTCGAGACCGCGCTCGCCGAGCTCCGCCTCGAGCTCCTCGACGAAGATTCCCCTCCCGGGCTCGAGCGTCGAGTCGTCCTCGAGGCGGTCGGGGCGCCCGCCCCAGTCGCGAGACCTCGGTGCGAACTCCGCGCCCATCGTCGGGCTCGTGTCGACTCCGACGAGGACGACGTCGTCGCCTGCCCGCAGATGCGGTTCCATTAGGGCGGCGACGAGCTTCGCGAGCCTGCGGCAGTGGCGCCTGTAGAGCGGCGTGTCGTACTGGTCCTTGACCCCCCAGAACCTGCGTACCCCGGCGAAGGCGAGCTCGGGGCACGGCATCTGCCGCAGCGTGTAGCCGTGCTCCCGTAGTACGTCGACCACCGGCCGGAACATCGCCGGGGCGTAGGCGCCCTCGTCCGTTTTCGAGTTCTGGTTCAGCAGGCAGTGAGCGAGGAAGGCGATCTTCTGCCGCTCAGAAGGCAAGGAGCACCTTCCCGAACTTCCCGGGGCCGGCCATGTACTCGAAGGCCTCGACGACGTCTTCGGCCGGGAAGACTCGGTCGACGATCGCGCGGACGCGGCCGGCGGCGAGGAGCGGCACGACCTCGTGCGCGAACACCTGGACGGCCGCGGCCTTCTCCTCGAGTGGACGCGCGCGCAGCACCGTTCCGAAGACGCGTGCGCGCTTGCCCATGAGCTTGCGCAGGGAGAGATCCGCGTCGGCGCCCGCGCCGGTCCCTACGACGGCGATCCGGCCCTTCAGCGCGAGCGCGTCGAGGTCGGCGTCGAGGTTCGGCGCGCCGACGAGCTCGAGCACGACGTCTGCGCCCCCCGCCGCTCGCAGCGCCTCGGCGAAGGCGTCCGCGGCCACCGGCTCGCCGCCCAGCTCGGCGATGCGCGCGTGCACATCCTCGGAGCGGACCGACCCGAAGACGCGCGCGCCTGCTGCGGCGCCGAGCTGCACGGCCGCAGTGCCCACCCCTCCATTCGCGCCGTTCACGAGCAGGTTGTCCCCCATGCGGAGTGCCGCCTGGGTGAAGACCGCGTCGTGCGCCGTGATGAACGCCTCCGGAACAGCCGCGGCTTCCTCCGGGCTGAGCCCGTCCGGGATCCCGGTGACGTGCCGCTCGTGCACGACCACCCGGTCGGCCAGCCCGCCTCCTCCCACGAGGCCGAAGACGTAATCTCCCTCGGCCCACTGCCGCACGGCGTCGCCGCACGCGACCACCGTTCCCGCGACCTCGAGCCCCGGGACGTCCTGAGGCGCGTCCGGCGGAGGCGGGTAATTCCCTGCAAGCTGGGCAAGATCCGCGGTGTTGACGCCTGCATACGCCGCCTCGATCAGCACGTCGTTCGATCCGTACGTAGGATCGGAGCGCTCTTCGAAGCGCACGTTCTCGGGCCCACCGATACCCTCGAAGACGACGGCTCGCACGGGATGAATCTATCCAGCAGCGACACCCGCAGCCTGCTCGAGCGCCTCGACGCCGGCCCGGTCGTCTGCGCGGAGGGGTATCTCTTCGAGCTCGAGCGGCGCGGTTACCTGCAGGCAGGGGCCTTCGTCCCGGAGGTGGTGCTCGACCATCCGGAGGTGGTCTCCGAGCTCCACAGAGAGTTCGTCCACGCGGGCTCCGACGTCGTCGAGGCGTTCACGTACTACGCCCACCGCGAGAAGTTGCGCGTGATCGGCAAGGAGCATCTGCTCGAGGAGATGAACCGCCAGGCCCTGCACCTCGCCGGCGCGGTCGCGCGCGAGACGGGAGCGCTGTTCGCGGGCGACATCTGCAACACGAACGTCTTCGAGCCCGACGAGGAGGCGCGGGCGAGCGTGCGGGCGATGTTCGAGGAGCAGGTGGGCTGGGCCGTCGACGCAGGCGTCGATTTCATCATCGCGGAGACGTACTCGTGGGCCGAGGAAGCCCAACTCGCCCTCGAGGTCGTGAAGGAAACCGGCCTCCCCGCCGTCGTCACGCTCGCCATCCACGCGGCGCCCGAGACGCGCGAGGGATGGTCGCCGGAGGACGCGTGCAAGCGGCTCGAAGACGCCGGAGCCGACGTCGTCGGCCTCAACTGCATCCGCGGCCCGCAGACGCTGTTCCCGCTGATCGAGAAAGTGCGGGACGCCGTGTCGTGCCACGTCGCGGCGCTGCCGGTGCCCTACCGCACGAGCGAGGACGCGCCGAGCTTCCAGCGCCTGACCGATCCCGAGACGGAGGCGCTCGGGATCGAGCGGCCGTTTCCGACGGCTCTCGATCCGTTCATGTGCACGCGCTACGAGCTCGGCGACTTCGCGCGCCGGGCCTACGAGCTCGACGTCCGGTACCTCGGCGTCTGCTGCGGCGCCGGGCCGCACCACATCCGGAGCGTCGCCGAGGCCGTCGGCAAGGAGCCGCCCGCCAGCCGCTACTCGCCGGACATGTCCAAGCACGCCTTCCTGGGCACCGACGAGACGCTGAACAAGAAGAACCTGGAGTACGGGAAGGTGTACTAGGCGGGCTAGGCGGTCGCGCCGAGGCCGGCGCAGACGTCCTGCGCCGTGGCGACGAATGCCTCGGCCGCCCGGAGGCGGTAGCGATCCTTGTGCCACGCGAGCCCGACCAGGCGCGGCGTGAGCCGGTTCCCGAGCGGGAGGGCGACCACACCTTCGTGGTTCGGGTCGTGGCTCAAGGACGGGATGACGGCCGCCCCCATCCCTGCCGCGACGAGGCCGTGCACCGTGCCGTTGTCGTCGGAGCGGAAGACGATGTTCGGCTCGATGCCACGGACCCGAAGCCGTTGCTCCGTCGTCCGGTTCTCGCGATAGCCGATCAGCGGTAGCTCGCCGATTTCCCGAAGCGTCGGCGCCTCGCCGTCGAGCGCGAACGGCGACCACGCCTGCACGAGCAGGACGAACGGATCGCGGAGGAGCTCGACCCCCTCGAACGGCCCCTCGTTGAGCGGATACACGGTGAAGGTGAGGTCGAGCTCGCCGCGCTCGACGAGCCGTAGGAGCTCGTCGTCGGAGGCCGACTCGACGAGCTGGACGTCCACTTCCGGCCAGGCGGCCGTGAAGTCGCGCATGACGGCGGGCAGGATGCGCGTTCCGACGCTCTGGTACGACCCGACTCGGAGCGTGCCGGCCGCACCGTCGGCGAGCGCGTTGACGTCGGCGCGCGCGGCGGCGAGGCGCGCGGTGATCGCCTCGGCGTGGCCGAGGAGGACCTGGCCCGCCTCCGTCAGATCGACAGGCCTTGGTCCGCCCGGACGCTCGACGAGCCGCTCCCCGACTGCGCGCTCGAGCGCCGCGATCTGCTGGCTCACAGCCGATTGCGTGTAACCGAGCCGGACGGCGGCGCGGCTGAACGACCGCTCCTCTGCAACCGCTTCGAGAGCCGCAAAATGGCGCAACTCGACCGCGAACCATTCATTAGTGTTGCTCATAGAAATCAATCATAGCTCGATTTGCGGTGATGGATCCGCTTCGGCACGATGGAGGCATGGAACACCCCGACACGCTCTACCGCCTGATTCGCCAGCGCCAGCAGGAACTGGAAAGCCAGGCCGCCGATTTCGGCCGCCGACCGCTCCTCGCCGTGCTCGCTCGCCTCTTCGGGCGCTAGTCTAGACTGACGCTCGCGGCTTCCGCGGTGTGCGCTTGCTCGCCAAGCGGAACACGAGTCCATCCTCGTCTACGGCAGCCTCGACGAACCTCTGCGTGATCGGTCCGACGACCGCATCGGGGACGAGGTTGTGCTTGCGTTGGAACGAGCGGACGGCTTTCGCCGTCTGCTCGCCGAACTCGCCGTCGACCCGCGCTGCATACGCGCCCTCTTTCTGTAGGACTTCCTGCAGGTGCGTGACCTGACGTCCGTGCGCGCCGAGTGTGAGCGGCCGCAGCAGCTCTCCGACGTGCTTTGCCTGCAGCCCACCGAGGTAGAGCGCGAACACGACGAAGAGCGTGCTCGCCGTGATCGCCAGGGCCTTTTGCCACGGTGCCGCACCACCCCAACCCAGGGCGATCGACGTCGATGCGAGCGCCATGAAGAGCGTCGTGATGGCGACGGCACGCACGCGATCAGGGTCGATGAGGACCAGGCGCATGCCCCCGACCGCGCGCCGGTAGTGCATCGTGCTCTCCCACGTCAGCGCGCCGATGCCGAACTCGTCGTCGAGTCGCTTCTCGAGGTACATGAGGAACGTTCCGGCACGCATCATGCGCAGGAACTCGGCGAGCCACACGGATGCGATCAGATAGCAGAGGAGCGGCGCGAGCAGGAGAAAGAGCATCGTTCGAGCCTCCGCCTCCGCCTGGGCGCCGGCGGCGAAGACGAGGCTGAGCGCAGCGGCGCCGAACGCGAGCACCGAGGCCTGCGTACCCATGCACGTCGTGATCTCGCCTCGGAGCGCCTTGTACTCCTCCAGCAGCGCCCCGTCCGTCTTCTTCGGATTCGTACGGTGGAGCCACCGCTGGGCCTCGCGAGCCCGGAGGTGACGCGCCTCTCGACGCCCGTGTCGGTAGCCCGCGAGCCACGACCGCCGCAAAGTCGCGTCACCCGCAGGCCGACCGTCTTCGCGAACCGCGTTGGTCGTCATCTCGCCGTTCCTCGTGCCGGGGACCTGCTGACGCGAATGTGACGATACGCCTTCGCGGCGCGCGTTACAAGGTGACGTTCGCGGCCTCGTCGGACAGCCGGTGACGGCTCAGTCGGAGCCGCGGGCGAGGGTGAAGAAGTTCTCGAGCACGCGATTCCCGTCCGGATGGTCGTCGTCCGACCACTCCGGATGGAACTGCGTTCCCCACCAACGGCCTTCCTCGTCCGCGAACGCCTGCACCGGCACGGTCGCGCTCCGGGCGAGCAACCGGAACCCGCCCGGGACCGAGACGACCTCGTCCTGGTGGTCCTGGAAGACCGTCGCCGTCCCCGGCAGGCCGGCGAGCAGATCGGCGTCGTCGAGAACCTCGACGGGCATGAACCCTCGCTCGGCGTCGGCACCGCGGTCTCCGAGCGGCCGGACTTCGGCGCCCGCCCACTCCGCCAGGAGCTGCATGCCGGCACAGATCCCGAGTACGGCCGCGCCGCTCCGGTCGACAGCCTCCCCGAGCCGGGCGATCTCCCTCCGATCGTGCGCCGCCCAGGGCGCGCTGCTCCCCGAGAGCACCACGGCTCGGGCACCCGAGAGGTCGCCGGCGTCGCGATAGTGAATCGCCTCGACCGGCTCGCCGGCCAGCCGCTCGAGCCGGGCGCGGACCTGCTCGTAGCGGGCTCGCCGCTCGGTCGTCAGGTAGTCGGCGTGCTCTGTGACGACGAAGAGCGTTGGAGCTCTCCCAGCTCGGCCGGCGAGCGGTGGCAGCGGATCAGGTGCTCCTCTCCCGCTTCCTGCCACGGGGGCGCCTCCTGCTCGCAGATGTCCCCGAGCTTGCGCGGGCACCGCGTATGGAAGCGGCAGCCCGTCGGCGGGTCGATCGGGCTCGGGAGCGCGCCCTCGAGCTTGATCCGCGGGCGCGGGTCGTCGAGCTCGAGCGTCGGGATCGCCGAGACGAGCGCCTCGGTGTACGGGTGGTGCGGCGGGTTGAAGACGTCGTCCGCGCGCCCGATCTCGAACAGCTCGCCCAGGTACATGACCCCGATCCGGTCGGAGATGTAGCGAACGACCGAGAGGTCGTGCGAGATGAAGAGGTACGAGACCTTCTCGCGCGTCTGCAAGTCGACGAGGAGGTTGAGGATCGCCGCCTGGACGGAGACGTCGAGCGCCGAGACAGGCTCGTCGCAGAGGACGAGGCGCGGAGTCCCTGCGAAGGCGCGGGCGATCGCCACGCGCTGCTTCAGACCGCCCGACAGCGCGGCGGGCCGAACCTCGAGGTGGCGCGGCTCGAGGCGGACGCTGGACGCCAGCTCGACCATCTTCTCGTTCTGCTGGGTCCCGGGCCGGAGGCCGGCGAGGAGCTTGAGCGACCGGCCGAGGATCTTTTGCACCGTGTGACGCGGGTTGAGCGCCGTGTCCGGGTTCTGGAAGACCATCTGCACGGCCCGCCGGAGATCGCGGTTCCGTCGCTGCTCGCTCGCCGTGACCGGCATGCCGGCGAGCTCGATGCTTCCGTCGGTCGGGTCGGTCAGGCCGACAATCGTTCGCGCAAGTGAGCTCTTTCCGCTTCCGGACTCGCCGACGAGCCCGAAGACCTCCCCCCGCTTCACGTCGAACGAGACTCCTGCGACCGCGCTCACGTCCCCTCCGCTCGCTCGGTAGGTCTTGACGAGTTCCGCGACCTCGAGGAGACCCTCGCCGTCGGTCGCCCGCGGCACGGCCGCCGTCTCCTTGCTCGGCGGGATATCCGGGACCTCCTCGTGGTAGTGGCACGCCGCGCGGTGGCCGCCGTTCACGTCGTAGAGCGGCGGCGGCTCGGTCCGGCAGCGCTCGCGTGCGATCGGGCAGCGGTCGGCGTAGATACAGCCTTCGACCTCGATCCCGAGCGGCGGCAGCGAGCCGGGAATCGGGTCGAGCCGCATCGTGTCCTTCCGCATTCCGAGTCGCGGCACGCAGCGCAGGAGCGCGAGCGTGTATGGATGACGCGGCTCGGCGAAGAGCTCCTTCGCCGGGCCCTCCTCGATCAGCCGGCCGGCGTACAGGACGCCGACGCGCTCGCACATCCGCGCGACGATCCCGAGGTTGTGGCTGATGAAGAGAATCGAGGCGTTGAACTCGTCTCGCAGCTGCTCGACGAGGTCGAGGACCTCGGCCTCGACGGTTGCGTCCAGCCCCGTGGTGGGCTCGTCGAGAACCAGGAGGTCGGGATCCGTGGCGAGCGCCATCGCGATCACGACGCGCTGCTGCTGCCCGCCGGAGAGCTCGTGCGGGTACCGCCGGAGCACGCGGTCGGCGTCGGTGATCCGCACCTTCTCGAGCATCCCGCGCGCGGCCTTCCGCGCGTCGTCTTTGTCCATGTCGCGGTGGTAGCGGAAGACCTCGCCGATCTGGTCGCCGACCCGGATCGAGGGGTTCAGGGCGCTCCCCGGATCCTGGTAGACCATCGCCATCTTCTCGCCGCGCCAGGCCCGCAGCTTGTCGTCGGAGAGCTTCAGGACGTCCTCGCCGCCGAAGAGGATCTCGCCGCCCTCGATCACGGCGTTCGGCGCGAGATAGCGCATGAGCGCCATGGCGATCGTCGACTTCCCGCAGCCGGACTCGCCGACCAGCCCGTACGCCTCGCCGGGCCGGATGTGCAGCGAGACGTCGTTGATCACGCGCAGGTTCGTGCCGCGCCGACGGTAGGAGAGGGTCAGGTTCCGGATCTCGACCGCATTCGTGTCGGGCGGCGCCGCGACGGCCATCGCTATTCCTCCACGACCTGTTTGAGGCCGTCGGCCACGAGGTTTACGCCGACGACCAGAGTGGCGAGGGCGATAGCCGGGAAGACCACGATCCACCAGGCGATCTGCAGGTAGGCGCGGCCCTCGGCGACCATGAGCCCCCAGTCCGGCGACGGCGGCTTGAGGCCGAGGCCGAGGAACGACAGCGTCGCGGCCGTGAAGATCGCGTATCCGAGCCGCACGGTCGCCTCGACGGCGATCGGGCCCGTGATGTTCGGGAGGATCTCCGCGAACATGATGTAGCCGCCCGACTCGCCGCGGAGCCGCGCCGCCTCGACGTACTCGCGCTCGCGCTCCGCGAGGACGGTCGACCGCACCGTCCGTGAGACGAGCGGCGTGAAGACGACCGCGATCACGAGGATGACCGTCAGCTTCGAGCGCCCGAGCACCGAGAGGACAAGGACGGCGAGCATGATGAGCGGGAACGAGAGCATCGCGTCCACGAGGCGCATGACGACTGCGTCGACGGCCCGCCGGTAGTACCCGGTCACCAACCCGACGAGGGTGCCGCCCGCGATTCCGAGCGCCGTGGCGGCCGGCGCGACCGTGAGCACGGAGCGGGCGCCCGCGAGCACACGCGAGAAGATGTCGCGCCCGAGGTTGTCGGTGCCGAAGAGATGCTCGCCGGACGGCCCCTTCAGCGTCGCCCCCACGTCGGTGCCGAGCGGGTCGTGCGGCACGAACACGGGCCAGAGGATCGCGTCGAGGATCCAGAAGAGGAGGATCGCCGAGCCGACGACGAACGTCTTCGAGCGCAGGAGCGCGCGGGCGAGGTCCTTGTACCGCTCGCGCCGGGTCAGGCGAGCAGCCGGCGTCGCGGCCGGAGCCGCGCCCGTCTCCGGAATCGCGACGGCCGACGCGGGATCCGAGCGGTCGACCGCCATTACGTCGCGAGTCTCACGCGCGGGTTGAGGACGCCGTAGAGCACGTCAGCGACGAGGTTCGAGACCATGTAGAGGATCGCCACCATGAGGACGGTCGCCTCGAGCACGGGCAGGTCGTGGCCGACCGCCGAGTCGAGGACGAGCTTTCCGATCCCGGGATAGTTGAAGAGCGTCTCGATCACGACGAGCCCTCCGACGAGGTAGCCGATCTGCACCGAGACGACCGTGATCGTCGGCAGGAGCGAGTTGCGGAGCACGTGCCGCCAGATCACGGTCCGGCGCGGAAGCCCCTTGAGGATCGCCGTGCGGGTGTAGTTGGAGAGGAGGGCGTCGACCGTTCCGGCCCGCGCCATCCGCGAGATGTAGCCGAAGAGCACGAACATGAGCGGAATCGCCGGCAGGAGGAACTGCTGGAAGATGTCGGCCGGATTCGCCGAAGGCGGATGCGAGGACACCGGGAACCAGCGGAGCTTCACCGCGAAGATGACGAGCAGGATGATCCCGGGCACGAACTCCGGGAGGGCGATCAGCGAGAGTCCGGTGATCGAGATGAGCCGGTCCTTCCAGCGCCCGTAGTTGAGCGCGGCCACGACGCCGAAGAAGATCGAGACCGGGACGATCAGCACGAGCGCGAAGAGACCGAGCTCGAGCGAGTTCTTCAAACGCTCCCACACCAGCCCGCGGACCTCGGTGTTCAGGAGTGCCGACTGACCCCAGTCGCCGGTCACGAAGCCGCTGATCCAATTCCAGTACTGGACGATCAGCGGCTTGTCGTAGCCGAGCTCGTGGTTCAGGCGCGCGACCTGCTCGTTCGATGCGTACGGCCCGAGGATCGTCCTTCCGACGTCGCCGGGGAGGACCTGGGCGACGGCGAAGACGAGGATCGAGACGATGACGAGCGTGATGAGGGCGAGGCCGAGACGGACGAGGAGAAACCTGCGCATCTTCTCGGCCTCGCTCTCCGCTCCCTTCCTTAGGCCAGGTACATGCTTCGGACGTCGAGGTGGAACGTCGGTCCGGACGGCAGCCCGTGGACGTTCGACCGCGTCGTCCTCTGCTCCTTGATCCAGTACGCGATGACCACCGGGACCTCGTCGTTCTGGAGCTTCGCCGCCTCGACCGCGATCTGCATGCGCTTCTGCGTGTCGAGCTCCTGGTCGAAGTCGAACACGAGCTTGTCGTACTCATCGTTGCACCAGTGGGCCGAGTTCCACGCGCCGCCCGCGTTCGAGAGGTCGGGCTTCGGCACCGACCGGCACAGGTAGGCGGGGCTGATCGTCTGGCTCGCGCTTCCGCGGGCGCCCCAGTCGACGATCCCGAAGGGGACGACGAGCCACGGCTGGTTCTTGCCGGTGCCGTAGAACGTCGTCTGGTCCTCGACGTTCAGCTTCACGTTGATCCCCGCAGGTTTGCACTGCTGCTGGATCAGCTGAGCGTACTGCGGGATCTCCAGGAACTGCTCCGTCGTGAGCTCGACGTCGACCGTCTGCCCGCCCAGGAGCTGCTTCGCCTTGTCGTAGTCCTGCGACCGCTGCGGCACCTGCTTCGCGGCCTCGGCGGCAGCCGGATAGATCGGCGCGAACGCGTGGTCGTTCCCCAGCTCCGCCCTGCCGTCGAAAAGGCCTTGGATGAGGCCGGGACGGTCGAGGCTGTAGGCAACGGCCTGCCGGACCTCCTTCTTGTCGAACGGCGCCTGGTCGACGCGCATGTGCACGGCGCGGTACTCGCTCGACCGGTCCTGCAGGACGGTGATGTTCGGATCGTTGAAGAGCGCCTGCGAGCCCTGGAACGGCGTCTGCGGAAACACGTCGATGTCGCCCGCCTGGAGCGCGAGGACGATCGGCGGCGTGTCGTCGTAGTACTTGATCTCGACGGCGTCCATGTACGGGAGCGACTTGTCCCAGTAGTTCGGGTTCTTCGTGAAGGTCGCGCCCTGCTTGGCCGTGTACTGCTTGAGGATGTACGGCCCGGTCCCGATCCCGCCCTTCGTGAACTGACCGATCTCGTAGTTCTGCGGGAGGATGATCGAGTTGTAGTTGAACGGCGAGACGAGGTACGGGAAGTCCACGAACCCGCGGTCGAGGTGGAAGACGACGGTCTCCTCGTCCTTCTTCTCGATGTTGCCCTTCGAGAGGATCCCCGTGTAGGCCGAGAGCGCCGCGGAGTTCCCCTTCGGGTCGGTGAGCCGGTCGAACGTCGCCACGACGTCGTCGACGGTCAGGTCGGAGCCGTCATGCCACTTGACGCCCTGGCGAATCTTGAATTCCCACGTCTTCGGATCGGAGGCGTTCCAGCTCGTCGCGAGGCGCGGATCGAGCTTGTACTCCGGATCCGGGAAGCAGAGGTACTCGCCTGAGACCTGCGTCGTCATGATCGCCCCGGTGTTGAACATGGTGACCGGGTCGACGTCGGACGCCGGAACCGTGATTCCGAAGCGCCCGGTCCCGCCCTTCTTGGGCGTGCCGCCTCCGTCGCCCTCGTTGGTCGAGCCGCCGCCTCCTCCACCACCCCCACCGCAGGCGGCAAGCAGCGCGGCAATCGCAGGCATCGACAACCCGAAGACCGACGCCCGGCGGACGAGGTCTTTCCGGGTCATGCGGCCCGCGCGAACCTCCTCCACGAGATGGATTTCGTAATCGCGCACCGTCCCTCCCTCTCCTGGCTCGCGGCTGGGCGAGCATTCACCCGTGCTGAATCTGGGACGCTAACGCCTAAAGCGGGTTAGCGAAAGCCCCGAGCCCTCGAACGCCTCGCTCCAGGCGTCTACCCGAACGAGATGAGGCGGCCCTCGTCCTTCGTCTCGAACGCCTCGATGGCCTCCTGGACATCGGCCACGCTTGCCTTCAGCGAAGCCCGAACCTCCTCGAGCGGCCGCGAGAAATCGGTCTCGTGTTCCGCGAAGCGCTCGAGCTTGCGGGCTGCGACGAGCGCCTTGTACCGGCTCCACTCGACGAGCGCGATCTCGCGGCCGTCGGCTCGCAGGAGCGTCGAGAGATCCGTCGGATCGGCGATGCTCGGGTGCGGCGTGTAGTAGGAGGCGACGAGCGTGATGCGGGGATAGCGCTCCTCGAGCCGCGCCGCTCGGTGCAGCACCCTGTGCCCCTGCTGCAGCACCGCCCAGCCCGGGCCGCGCCACTCAGGCGCGACGACGCGGTCGGGCGGGAGGCCCTGTCCGGACTGCAGGAGCTCCTTTCCCTCCTCGACGCTGCCGAGGAAGTACTCGAAACGGCCGCCCTTCATCGGCCTCGGGTCGTTCACCATGAGGACGTAGTCGAACGAGACGACGTCGTGGTGCCACTGGTCGATGTTCTGCTCTAGCTCGTCCGGCGCGTAGTTGATGTGGACGGCGTGATGCGACACCGGGTGCGGCTCGAGCGGAGCCTGGGCGAGGTCGCGCAGGAAGCCGAGCACCGCGGGGTCCTCGTACATGCCGCGCAGGAACTCGGAGCGATACACGCCGCCGCGTGTGCGCTTCGCGATTCGGTTGTCGCTTCCCGCCGACTCGCCGAGCTCCGTGCAGATCGCCTGCAGGATCTCCACCGCCTCGTCGCTCAGGAAGCGGAACGGCGTCGTGATCGCGACGGGCGAGAGCGCCTGCTCGCCTTCGGCCTCTGGCCCGAGCTCGGCGAGGAGATAGACCCGCTCGGGAGGCGTGATCTCGACGTACGACGGGTCCCACGGCCGATCGGAGCGAACCGGCTCGTAACCCGGCGGCGCGCCTGGCGCGATCGTCACGGGCCCATCTTATTAAGGGGGTGGCCGATCGGGGAAGACCACGAGCCTGCGGAGGCCGTTGCCGCGTCGCAGCTGGTCGAACGCAGCCTGGAGACCCATGAGCGGAATCCGCTCGCTCACGAGCTCGTCGAGCTGGAGCCGGCCCGCCGCGTAGTGGTCGAGGATCCGCGGGACGTCGACGCGGATGCGAGCCGAGCCGAGGAAGCAGCCCTTCAGCGTCTTCTCCTCGATGAAGTGCCACGGGTCGATCGAGATCTGTGTCCCCTTCGGGACCATGCCCACGACGACGACGGTGCCGCCGGAGCGGGCCGCGCTCCAGGCCTGGCGGATCGACTCCTCCCGCCCGATCGCCTCGAAGGCGTAGTCGACTCCTCCGTCCGAGAGGTCGCGAACCGCCGACACGGGGTCGGCGCCCGAGGCGTCGACGACTGCGGTCGCGCCGAGAGCCCGTGCCGCCGCGAGCTTGTCGGCGTTCACGTCGACGGCGACCACGGCCGCGGCACCGGCGAGCCGGGCGGCCTGGACGACGTTGAGACCGACGCCTCCGCAACCCCAGACGGCGACGCTCCGGCCCGGCTCGACGGCCGCCGTCCGGACGACCGCGCCGTAGCCGGTCAGAACCGCGCAGCCGACGAGCGCCGCGACGTCGAGCGGCACGTCGGCGCGGATCGGAACCGCGGACGACGCCGGCACGACCGCGTACTCCGCGAACGAGGAGATCGCGTTGAAATGGTGCAGGTGTGTCCCGTCGAGCGAGAGTCGGCTCGTCCCGTCCGCAAGCGTCCCCGTCGCGGCCATGCGGCTGCCGTGCTCGCAGAAGTTCGGCCGCCCGAGCCGGCACGCGCGGCAGCGGCCGCACGAAGGGACGAGCGCCAGCACGACGTGGCTTCCGACGCCCGGGTCGTCCACCCCGGGGCCCGTCTCGACGACGACGCCCGAGGCCTCGTGGCCGAGGACGAGCGGGACGGGCTCGGGCAGCTCGCCGTCGACGACGTGGAGATCGGTCGCGCAGACGCCGCAGGCGGCGATGCGCACGAGCACCTCACCTGCGCGGGGGGCAGCGAGGTCGACATCGCGGATCTCGACCGGCGTTCGCGCTCGCCGAAGCACGGCCGCTTCCATCCGCATGGGGCGAGCGTACCGGCGCGGCCCCGTGCGTAGAATCGCAGCCGTGCGGGCGGCGGTGCTACGCGCGGTCGGCGAGCCTCTCGGTATCGAGGATCTCTCGCTCGCCCCGCCCGGGCCGGAGGAGGTCGGCGTGCAGCTCCGTGCGAGCGGGGTCTGCCACAGCGACTGGAACGTCGTCTCGGGAGCGACCCCGAAT
>Ga0081539_10000712_pt1 | contig 66647 bp, 71 predicted proteins | sample TabmetS4T2R2_FD_71023 | JGI IMG/M metagenome (GOLD analysis project Ga0081539, IMG submission 71023) | Tabebuia heterophylla rhizosphere microbial communities from the University of Puerto Rico - S4T2R2 | ecosystem: Host-associated > Plants > Roots > Rhizosphere ...
CTCCTGCCCCCCTTCCCCTCCCGCTTCGACTCCCCCCGGCTGCGAGCGCTCGCGCCGATCCTGCTGCTCGTCTCCTTCGCGGCATGCGCCGCCGTGCTCCTCGTCGCGCCTCCGGTCAACGGCGCGCACCGCTGGTTTCTCCTCGGTCCCGTCAGCATCCAGCCCGCCGAGCTCACGAAGCTCGCCGTCTGCATCTGGGCATGCGCCGTGCTCGCGCGGCGGCCCGCCCCCCGGACGCTCGGCGAGCTGATGAAGCCCGTCGGGCTCGTCGCTTGCGCCTTCGGCGCGCTGATCGTCGTCGAGCCCGATCTCGGGACGACGATCACGCTGTTCCTGATGATCGGCGGGATCCTGATCGTGTCCGGGATCCCCATGCGGCTGCTCGTCCTCGCGACGTCGCTCGCGGTCGGCGGCGGCATGCTCGCGATCTGGATGGAGCCGTACCGCCGCGAGCGCGTCTTCAGCTTTCTCGACCCCTGGAAGGACGCGGAAGGCGCCGGCTTCCAGAACGTCCAGGCGATCATCGGCATGGGGTCGGGCGGGATCACGGGCGAGGGCCTCGGGCAGGGCATCCAGAAGGTCAACTTCCTCCCGGAGGCGCACACCGACATGATCTTCGCGGTCGTCGGCGAAGAGCTCGGCTTCGTCGGGTCTGCACTCCTGATCGCCGCGTTCGCCCTCTTCGCGTGGGCCGGCTTCAACGTCGCGCTCCGCTGCCGCGACCCGTTCGGGAAGCGCCTCGCGGCAGGCGTCACGACGCTCGTCTGCGGCCAGGCGGCCGTCAACCTCGCCGCCGTGCTCGGGATGGCTCCCCTCACCGGGATCCCGCTGCCGTTCGTCTCGTACGGCGGTTCCTCGCTCCTCGTCCTGCTCGGCGCCGTCGGCGTGCTCCTTAACATCGCGGTGAATGAGCGCGTCGTCGGAGCTCGCGTGCGTGATCGCGGCCGGGGGAACCGCCGGGCACGTGCGTCCGGCGCTCGCGGTCGGGGAGGCGCTTCGCGCACGCGGGGTGACGGTGACGTTCGCCGGCACCGCCGACCGCGTCGAGTCGCGGCTGGTGCCTGAGGCCGGGTTCCCGCTCGACACGTTTCCCGTTTCCGGCCTCCCCCGGCGGCCGGGTCGCGCGCAGATCGTCGCCGCGTGGAGAGCGTCGCGCGCGCCGGCGCACTGCCTCCGCATCCTGCACCGGCGGCGGCCACAGGTCGTGCTCGGCGGCGGCGGCTACGTCGCGGGGCCGATGGTGCTCGCCGCGCGCATGAGGGGCATCCCCGCCGCGCTCACCGAGGCCGACGCGCACCTCGGGCTCGCGAACCGGATCGCCGCGCCCTTCGCGCGACGGCTGTTCCTCGCGTACGCCATCCCGGGCCAGAACGGCGCCAAGGTCCGCGTCGTCGGGCGTCCGATCCCGAAGGCGCACCGTGGCGCGACGCGCGAGGAGGGACGTCATCGGTTCGGGTTCTCGGAGGGCGCTCGCGTCGTCGCCGTGTTCGGGGCCCTCGCCGGGGCGCGGTCCCTGAACGAGATGGCGGTGGACGCATGGGGCGCCGGGGGCCCGGACGTGTTGCACATCTGCGGCGAGCGGGACTTCGACGCGCTGCGCGGGCGGGTCGATCGCCCCGGGTACGTGATGCTGCCGGAGACCGACTACTTCGGCGAGGCGCTGGCAGCGGCAGACCTAGCGGTCTCCCGCGCAGGCGGCACCGTCTGGGAGCTAGCAGCGGCCGGGACGCCCGCGATCCTCGTCCCGTATCCGCATGCGACGGCCGACCACCAGACCCTGAACGCGCGCCACTTCGAGCTGGGAGGCGGCGCGGTCGTCGTTCCCGACGCGGAGGTCGCTCGCGTCCCCGCGCTCGTGGACGAGCTGCTCGGCGATACCGAGCGCCTGGGAAGGATGCGCACGGCGATGCTCGCGCTCGCGCGCCCCGACGCCGCCGAGGTGATCGCCGACGAGCTCGTCGCCCTCGCCCGCGGTGGGACGTGAGGCGGTGGGGAGTGAGCTTGTGTTGAATCACCACAAGCTCCTCGAGGGCCGCCGTCTCTACATCGTCGGGATCGGCGGCTCGGGGATGTCGGCGTACGCCAACATCGCGCGGGCGTGGGGCGCGGAGGTGCGCGGCTGGGACACGCAGGAGACCATCTTCAGCGAGACCCTCGAGGGCATCCCGGTCGACCTGGGCGGCGAGCCGCGCCCGCCCGACGGGTTCGAAGTGATCGTCTCGACCGGCCACCGCGACCGGATCGACGGCACGTCGCGCGCGGCGTTCCTGGCCGAACTGGTCGAAGCGAGGCCGTCGATCGTCGTGACCGGGGCCCACGGCAAGACGACGACCACCGCGATGATCGCCCACGCGCTTCGCGAGACCGGCAACGACCCGGCGTGGATCATCGGCGGCGTTGTGCCGCAGCTGGGCGGCAACGCCGGCGGCGGCGCCGGTTGGCTCGTCGTGGAGGGCGACGAGTCCGATCGCTCGGCGTTCGCGCTCCGACCGCGACTCGCGGTCGTGACGAACGTCGAGCTCGACCACCACGCAGCGTACGGCTCCGTCGCGGAGCTGCAGGACGCGATCGACGCGTGGCTCGCCGCCGCGCCGGAGGCGATCCGCGGGTGGGAGCTCGAGCCTGCGACGTTCCCACTCGCCGTGCCCGGCGAGCACAACCGCCGGAACGCAGCCGCGGCGCACGCGGCGCTCGTCCGGATCGGCGTCGACCCGGAGGAGGCGAAAGCGGCGCTCGGGACGTTCGCCGGCGCCGACCGCCGCTTCCAGCTCGTCGGCGAGGCAGGCGGTGTCACCGTGATCGACGACTACGGACACAACCCGTCCGAGCTCCGCGCCGCGCTCGTGACAGCCCGCGCTCGGACGTCTGGTCGGCTCGTCGCCATATACGTGCCGCACGTCGTCGAGCGCACGCGGCACGTCCACCGCGAGCTCGGCGAGGCGCTCGGCCTCGCGGACGTCGCAATCGTGACCGACTTCGTCAGGCGACGGGACGCGCCGCGCGAGGGCGTCACCGGTCGGCTGGTCCTGTACGCCGTCCCCGAGCACACGCGACGCGTCTGGGCCCCGACCCTCGAAGACGCATCGCGTCTCGCGCTCCGCATCGTCCGTCCCGGGGACGTCGTCGTCACCCTCGGCGTCGGGGAGCCATGGCGGGCGGCGCGTGCGATCGTGAACGGGCTCGCCGCGTGAGCCTCGCCTTCGAGGAGAACGTGCCGCTCGCGCGGCTCACGACCATCGGCACGGGTGGACCTGCAGCCGCGTTCACGAGGCCGACGTCGCTCACGGAGCTCGAGGAGGCGCTCGGATGGGCGGTGGAGCGCGGCAAGCCCGTGGTCATCGTCGGGCTCGGCTCGAACGTCCTCGCGTCGGACGCCGGCGTCGAGGCGCTCGTCCTCCGGCTCGAAGGAGAGCTCGCCGCGGTCGAGATCGACGGCCGGGTCTTGCGTGCTGGAGGCGGAGCGGCCAACGCGGTCTGCCTCCACCGCGCCCGCGCCGCGGGGCTCGGCGGCTTCGAGTTCGCCTGCGCGATCCCGGGAACGGCGGGCGGTGGGGTGCGGATGAACGCCGGCGCATACGGCTCCGACTGGGCGGCGATCCTCGAGCGCGCGCTCGTCGTCTCGGCGGAAGGCTCGGGCTGGCTGACGCCGGCGGAGCTCGGGCTCTCGTACCGCCACTCCGAGCTCAGCGCGGGACAGGTCGTGGCGCAGGTCGAGTACCGGCTGTCGCCGCGGCCGACCGACGAGATCAGGGCACAGGTGTCCGACCTGATCGCACGGCGCAAGGCGACGCAGCCGACGAACAAGCGGACGTTCGGGTCGGTCTTCAAGAACCCGCCGGGAGAGCTCGGCGCCGGTCGCATGCTCGAGCTCTGCGGGCTCAAGGGACACCGAATCGGCGGCGCGGTGATCTCACCGCGCCACGCGAACTTCATCGAGAACGCCGACGGGGCGACGAGCGCCGACTGCGTCGCCCTGATGCGCGAGGCGCGGCGACGCGCGCTGGAGCAATACGGGATCGAGCTCCAACAAGAGGTAGTTCTCCTGGGTTTCTAATGGCACGTCGCCTCCGCAGGAGTGCGACGGGCCAGGACGAACCCGGTCGCGTGGCACGGAATCGACCCAGGGCGAGCGTCGTCGTCCCGCTTCCGCGCACGGCCTCCGACGATCGTCTCGAGCTCGGTCCGCTCGTCCCCTCGGCCCGCTCGCTCCTGATCGCGTTCGCGGTGCTCGGCGGCGTCCTCCTCGCGCTCGTTCTCGCGCGCGAGACATCGATCTTCAGCGTCCAGCGGATCGAGATCAGCGGCGCGAACGATCCCGTTGCGCGGCAGGTTCGTCGGGCGCTCGAGGACAGGACCGGCCACAGCCTGTTCGGGCTCGACCTCGAGGCGGCCCAGGGCGACGTCGCCGCGCTTCCCACCGTGGCCGACGTCAGCTTCGACCGCGCCTATCCCCATACGCTTCGGGTCACCGTCGTGCCCGAGCGGCCCGTCGCCGTGGTGCGCCAAGGGGCCGACGCGTTCCTCGTCTCGGAGCGAGGCCGCGTCATGGCCCGCGTCGAGCGAACCGTACGGGCCTCGCTTGCACGCATCTGGGTGACGCGGGCCGTGCAGCTCGATCCGGGCGCGCTGGTCGACGGCGACCTCCTGACCGCGGTCGGCGCGGTCGCGCCGCTCGCAGGGGCCCGGTTCCCGAGCCGGGTGGTCTCCGTCGCCACGACGGACGGCCTCACCCTCCGACTCCGGTCCGGTCTCGAGCTCCGGCTCGGAGACCCACGCGACGTCGACCTCAAGCTCGCCGTCGCCGCACGAGTGTTCCCGCGCCTGCCCGAAGGCTCGGGGTACCTCGACGTCAGCGTCCCGGACCGTCCCGTCGCAGGCCCGCCGGGCCTCGACTCTCAGGTAGAGGTAGAGAGTTCGGCCTCGACCGGCGCTTGAGAGTCGTGTTGACAATGCCGACAAGGAGTCCGTACCCTGGCTTCGAATGGGAGACGAACGCACTCCCGTAGCTCGATGAGAGCTTGACCCTCAGGTAGGTCGAGAGATGAGCACGCAGAACGGCAACTACCTCGCAGTCATCAAGGTCGTGGGCGTCGGCGGCGGCGGGACGAACGCCGTCAACCGGATGGTCGAGTCCGGTCTCACCGGCGTGGAGTTCATCGCCGTCAACACCGACGCGCAGGCGCTGCTCGACACCGATGCCGACGTCAAGATCCACATCGGCTCGAAGGTCACCCGCGGGCTGGGCGCGGGCGCGAACCCGGAGGTGGGCCTCGCCGCCGCGCAGGAGAGCCGCGACGAGCTGAAGGAGACGCTGAAAGGCGCCGACATGATCTTCGTCACGGCCGGCGAGGGTGGCGGAACCGGCACCGGCGCGGCCCCGGTCGTCGCGGAGCTCGGCCGCGAGCTCGACGCCCTCACGGTCGGCGTCGTGACGAAGCCGTTCGCCTTCGAGGGACGTCGGCGGGCCGAGCAGGCCGAGGTCGGGACGCTCAACCTGCGCGACCGTGTCGACACGCTCATCGTGATCGAGAACGACCGCCTCCTGCAGGTGGTCGAGAAGACGACGCCGATCCTCGAGTCGTTCCGGATGGCCGACGACATCCTGCGCCAAGGCGTCCAGGGCATCACCGACCTGATCACCGTCCCCGGCCTCGTCAACCTCGACTTCGCCGACGTCCGCACGATCATGCGGGACGCCGGCTCCGCGCTGATGGGTATCGGCACTGCCCGCGGCGAGGGACGCGCGACTGCCGCTGCGAACGCGGCGGTGTCGTCGCCGCTTCTCGAGACGACCCTCGACGGCGCCACCGGCGTGCTCCTCAACATCTCCGGCCCGCCGGGGATCGGCCTGTTCGAGGTCAACGAGGCGGCCGAGGTCGTGACCGGCCACGCGGACTCCAACGCCAACGTGATCTTCGGCGCGGTGATCGACGAGTCGCTCGGCGAGGAGGTTCGGGTCACCGTCATCGCGACCGGGTTCGGCACCGGGCGCCCACGACGGAAGCGACTCGAGCCGGCCGCCGTGTCGTCGGGCTCGTCCGAGTCGCCGGTGCCTCGGTTCGACCCGAGGCCCCGCGACGACGACGACGAGATCGACGTCCCGAGCTTCCTGAAGGACTAGCCCGGATCGGCGCTCGCGCGCCGATCCCAGGTGTGCTCCACAGGACCCGTCGTCCGGAGAGATCGCGCGGGTGGCCAGGTCGCTCCACAGGACGCGTCGTCCGGAGAGATCGCGGGTAGCCGACACCTAGTGAGCCGGCGAAGCCGGATCGCTATTGTCGCGCCCGTGAACGCGACGCTCCGCCGGACGCCGCTCTACGAGCGGCACGTCGCAGCGGGGGCACGGATGGTCCCGTTCGCAGGCTGGGAGATGCCCGTTCAGTACGACGGCGTGATCCCGGAGCACCTCGCCGTGCGGGCCGACGCGGGCGCGTTCGACGTGTCGCACATGGGTCAGATCCACGTCGAGGGCCCCGCAGCCCGCGAGCTCCTGCAGTCGCTGCTCTCGAACGACTTGGACCGTCTCGGAGACGGCGACGCGCAGTACACGCTCCTCACGAACGAGCAGGGCGGGATCGTGGACGACCTGATCGTCTATCGCATGAACCATGGACACTTCTTCCTTGTTGTCAATGCAGGCAACAGAGAGGTCGCATACGAGTGGCTGAAGGAGCGCGAGATCCGCGGCACTGAGGTGCGAGACGCATCCGACGACTACGCGCTGATCGCCGTCCAGGGCCCGAGCTCCGTGCAGAAGCTCGGCCTGCCCGACGCGCCGCCGTTCACGCACGCGATGGGAGAGGTCGCGGACATCGAAGTGATGGTCTGCCGCACGGGCTACACGGGCGAGAAGGGCGTCGAGCTCCTCTGTCCGGCGGAGGACGGCGCCGAGCTGTGGGACGCCGTCCTCCAGCGAGGCGTCGTCCCGTGCGGTCTCGGCGCCCGGGACACGCTCCGCCTCGAGGTCTGCTACCCGCTGCACGGCAACGACATCACGCAGGAGACCGATGCGATCTCGGCCGGGCTCGGCTGGACGTGCGCGCTCGAGAAGGACTTCACCGGCGTCGAGACGCTTCGCCAGGTGAAGGAGCGTGGGCCCGAGCGCAAGCTCGTCGCGTTCGTGATGGAGGAGCGCGCGATCCCGCGGCAGGGCATGTCGATCGAACGCGGCGGCGAGGTCACGTCGGGGACGCATTCTCCGTCCCTCGACGTCGGTATCGGCATGGGGTACGTGCCCGCCGAGAGGGCGGCGCCCGACACCGAGCTCGCGATCGACGTACGTGGCAAGACACGGCGGGCCCGCATCGTCAAGAAGCCGATCTACCGGAAGGAGACCTAGGAACCGTGGCGGCGAACGAGAGCTACCCCGACGATCTGCGGTACCACCCCGAGCACGACTGGGCGCGGGTCGAAGGCGACGAGGCCGTGCTCGGCATCACGTGGTTCGCGCAGGACGCACTCGGCGAGCTCGTCCACTTCGAGGCGCCGGAGATCGGGGCGACGCTCACGCAGAACGCCTCGTACGCCGAGGTCGAGTCGGTCAAGGCCGTGTCGGACGTCATCGCGCCCATTTCGGGCGAGGTGCTCGACGTGAACCAGAAGGCGGTCGACGAGCCCGAGACGATCAACGAGGACCCGTACGGCGAGGGCTGGCTCGTGCGGATCCGCCTCGCCGACGCGGGCGAGCTGGACGCGTTGATGGACGCCGACGCCTACAAGGCGCACGTCGCCGAGCAGTGAGGTGAGCACCGAGGGCTACCTCTCGCTCACCGACGCCGACCGGGAGGCGATGCTCGAGGCGATCGGCGTCGGGTCGATCGAGGAGCTCTTCGAGCAGATCCCCGAGGGCGTCCGGTTCGGACGCGAGCTCGACGTCCCGGACGCGCTGCCCGAGGCAGCGCTCGTCGCCCACTTCGAGGAGCTCGCCGCGCGGAATGCCGACACGTCGCGCGAGCTGAGCTTCTTGGGGATGGGGATCTACGACCACTACGTCCCCTCGATCGTCGACACGTTCCTCTCCCGCGGCGAGCTCCTCACCGCGTACACGCCGTACCAGCCCGAGATGAGCCAGGGCGTGCTCCAGGCGATCTTCGAGTACCAGACGGCGATCTGCGAGCTGACCGGCATGGACGTCTCGAACGCATCGGGCTACGACGGGACGACCGTCGCCGCCGACGCCTGCTTCATCGCGAAGGCGCATACAGGGCGCAGGCGCGTCGTGCTCGCCGAGACGCTCAATCCGATGGTGCGCCAGGTCGTGAAGACGTACGCGCCCGGGTTCGGCATGGAGGTCGTGGAGGTCGCACACGACGGCGGCACCACCGAACCGGCCCGTTTTGCCGAGGCCGCGCAGGACGCCGCGATCGCGATCTTCCAGCAGCCGAACGCATTCGGCTGCCTCGAGCCCGCACCCGAGCTCGCGACCGCGGCGACGGAAGGCGGGGCGCTTCCGGTCGCGCACGTCGACCTCGCCTCCCTCGGGCTCCTCGAGGCACCCGGGAACTACGGCTGCGCGATGGCGATCGGCGAGGGTCAGTCGATCGGCAACTACCAAAGCTACGGCGGGCCGCACTACGGCTTCCTCGCCGCACGGATCGAGTTCATCCGCCGGATGCCCGGACGGATCGTCGGGGAGACGACGGACATCGAGGGGAAGCGCGGCTTCGTCCTCACGCTGCAGACCCGCGAGCAGCACATCCGTCGCGAGAAAGCGACGTCGAACATCACGACGAACCAGACGCTCCTCGCGCTCGGCGGGCTCATCACCTTGTGCTGGCTCGGCCCCGAAGGGCTGCGCGAGCTGGGGGAGACGTGCACGGCGCTCGCCGGGTACGCGAAGGAGCGGGTCGGTCTGCCGGTCGCGTTCGACCGGCCGTCGTTCAAGGAGGTGGCGTTTCGCACCCCGATCCCGGCCCGGGAGGTCGTCAGCCGTGCGCGCGAGCACGGCGTCCATCCCGGCTATCCACTCGGCCGCGACTACCCGGGCCTCGACGACGTGCTTCTCGTCGCGCTCACCGAGAAGAAGACGCCGACAGACGTCGACCGCCTCGCCGAGGTGCTGGCGGAGGTGGCGCGCTAGTGGACCTCGTCTACGAGAAGTCGAAGCCCGGGCGCCGCGCCGGTCGCATCCCGTCGCATGGTCTTCCGGTGCCGGAGCTGCCGGCCGAGCTCCGGCGCGAGCGGCCGCCGCGGCTGCCCGAGGTGCCCGAAAACGAGATCGTGCGGCACTTCACCGCCCTCGCCGACCGGAACTTCGGCATCGACACGGGCTTCTACCCGCTCGGCAGCTGCACGATGAAGCACAACCCGCGCGTCAACGAGCGCGTCGTCGGACTGCCGGGGTTCCGCGACCTCCATCCGCTCCAGGAAGACGAGGGGGCACAGGGTGCGCTCGAGCTGATGTGGGAGCTCGAGCACATCCTCGCCGAGGTCGCGGGCCTTCCCGCGGTGACGCTGCAGCCGGCCGCCGGCTCGCAGGGCGAGCTGACCGGCCTGATGCTGATGCGCGCGGCATTCGCCGATCGCGGCGAGCCGCAGCGGAACGTGATCATCACGGCCGACACCGCACACGGGACGAACCCGGCGAGCGTGACGATGGCCGGCTTCGAGCTCGCGAAGGTCGCCACGACCGACCGTGGCAACCTCGACCTCGACGACGTGCGGGCGAAGGTCGACGACCGCACTGCCGGCCTCATGCTCACGAACCCGTCGACGCTCGGGCTGTTCGACGAGGGCATCGAGGAGGTCGCGGAGATCTTCCACTCGCGCGGCGCGCTCCTCTACTACGACGGCGCGAACCTGAACGCCGTCGTCGGGCGCTCCCGACCCGGCGACATGGGCTTCGACATCGTCCACTTCAACCTCCACAAGACCTTCTCCCAGCCACACGGCGGCGGCGGCCCCGGCGGCGGTCCCGTGGCGGTGCGTGCGGAGCTCGAGCCGTTCCTGCCTGTGCCCGCGGTCGTCCGCGACGGCGATGCGTTCCGGCTCGACCACGACCGGCCGAAGTCGATCGGACGCGTCCGCGGCTTCGCGGGCCCGTTCGGCGTCTTCGTTCGCTCGTACGCGTTCATGCGTGCGTACGGGAAGGCGCTGCGCGACATGTCCGACGTCGCGGTGCTGAACGCGAACTACCTGCTCGCCCGGCTTCGCGACGTCTACGAGCTCCCGTACGACCGTCTGTGCATGCACGAGTTCGTCCTCTCGGCGCGGACGCTCAAGCGCGAGCACGGCGTCACGGCGCTCGACGTCGCAAAACGGCTGATGGACCACGGGATCCACCCGCCGACGATCTACTTCCCGCTCGTCGTGCCCGAGGCGCTGATGATCGAGCCGACGGAGACGGAGGCGAAGGAGCGGCTCGACGAGTTCGTCGACGCGATGCGCTCGATCGCGAAGGAGGCGGCATCCGACCCGACGACGCTGAAGGAGGCGCCGCTCACACGGCCGGTCCGGCGCCTCGACGAGGTCAAGGCGGCCAAGGAGCCGGTCGTCCGCTACGCCTTCGACGAGACCGACACGGCGGCTAGGATCGAGACCAGATGACGACGGCACTGGTCGCAAACGAGCTCGTGGAGCTCGCCCACGATCTCGCGCGCGCCGTCTCCGAGCACGACGTCCCGCGTCTCGAGTCGATGCTCGCGTCCGAGTTCACGCTCCAGGGAGCCGCGGGCCAGCTCGACCGCGAGGCGTTTCTCGAGGCCGCCGCGGGGCGGTACGAGATCGACGAGTTCACGTACGAGGAGATCGACCCCGAGATCTACGGCAATACGGCCGTCCTCGTCTCCCGCTACAGCCAGGTTGCGCGGCTCGACGGGCGTGACCTGACGCACCGGATGCACGTGACCGACATCTGGACGAGACGCGACGGCCGGTGGCAGATCGTCCGGCGCCATGCGACGGTGGCCGACTGATGAGCTTGCAACACAGTGTCACAAGCCCGGACCACGCCACGCCGGAGGAGCTCGAGGCCGGGCTCGGCGCGGTGCGCGACGCTCCCCGCGAGATCGGCGTGCTCGAGCTGATCGTCCGCCGGCCGGCTGTCGAGGAGCGCGAGGTCGTGGAGCTGGCCGAGCTCGATCTCGAGGACGGGCTCGTCGGCGACAACTGGCGCACCCGCGGGCGCTCCGGCGGTCGGCCCGCCAACACGAAGGCGCAGATCACGGTCAAGAGCGCACGCGCGGCCGCGCTCATTGCGCGGGAGCGCGAGCGCTGGCCGCTCGCCGGCGACCAGCTCTACGTCGACTTCGACTTGAGCGGCGACAACCTGCCGCCTGGAACGCGTCTTGAGATCGGCTCGGCCGTGATCGAGGTGACCGACGAGCCGCACACGGGCTGCAAGAAGTACAGCTCGCGGTTCGGCCTCGATGCGCTCGTGTTCGTCAACTCGCCGGAAGGCCGCGCGCTCAACCTCCGCGGGATCAACACGCGTGTCGTCCGGGGTGGAACGATCCGCGCCGGCGACACGGTGCGCAAGCTCGAGGCGCGCTAGCCGTCTCCCCACCTGCGCCCTCGACATGGGTGCCGACGACCTTATGATGATCGGCACGAGATCCGTCGAGGCACGCTCCCCACTCGTGGCCGGCAGGATGGCGCGGCTGGCTCGTGTGCTCGTGACTGCACTCGTCGCCGTGTCCTGCGTGAGTGCTGCGAGCGGCGCAGGGGCCGCGTCGTGGGGCGGTCGCTGGCGACTCGACGCCAGGCAGAGCCCCGGGCTCTACGATGGCCCGACCTTCACGTTGAGGCAGCGAGGCGCGAGGCTGGTCGGCTCCTTCTCCTGGCAGTTCAGGGCCGAGCGTGGATTCGGTGGAGCGTCGTGCGCTACCGGACACGGCGGTACGCTGACCGCCACCATCAAGCGGCGCACGGCAACGGGCACGCTCATCTATCCAGCTCGGGAGGGTCACCGTCGGTTCACGGCAAGCTTTGAGGCAACACTCTCCGCGAACCAGCGGCGGCTCGACGTTCGCGGGCAGTCCATCACTGGCGAATGCGGTGCGGGAATCGGTTACGTGCTTGTCGCCAGGCGAGTAGCCGGTTGAGTTTCCGCCTGCGGCGATCGCTGCAAGAACGCATCGAGGCGCGCCTTCACCTCGCAGCCCGGTCCCCCCGGAACGACTAAGGAACGTCGATGGAGTCGACCGGCGCTTACGCTCCGGCGCTCCGCACGCGTGGTCGGCCGCGGTCGCGTGGAGGAGCCGCGAGCTGGCCGCACGCTGCCGCGATGTCACGGCCGCGGGTCAGGCGAACGGTCGAGGGGGGGCCTGTGCGCTCCAGCTCCGCCTTGAAGGCAGCGATCGCCGCGCGCGACGAGCCCTCGTACATGCCGGTGGGGTTGTACGGGATCAGGTTGACCTTGAAGGCGTCCCGCCCGAGCAGCAGGCCGAGCTGTCTGCCCTGCGACGGCGAGTCGTTGACCCCGGCGAGCATCACGTACTCGACGAAGACGCGGCGATTCGTCCGCTCCCAGTGCCGGCGGCACAGCGCGAGGACGTCGGCCAGGGCGTAGCGGTCGTTGACGGGCATCAGCTCGCTCCGGAGAGCCGGGTCGGCCGCGTGCAGCGACAGCGCGAGCCGGATCGGCTCGGTGACCTCCTCGACGAACCGCTCGAGGCCGGGCACCCAGCCGACGGTCGAGATGGTCGTCCGACGGTGCGTGACGCCGACGTCCGGGAGCCGTCGCGCGGCCTCGAGCACCGCGTCGACGTTCATGAAGGGCTCGCCCATCCCCATGAAGACCAGATGGTTCACCGCCTCCGACCGGCGGAAATGGAGCACCTGGTCGAGGATCTCCGAGCTCGTCAGGTTGCGCCCGAACGCCATGCGCCCCGTCGCGCAGAAGGTGCACGTCAGCGGGCAGCCGGACTGGGAAGAGACGCACAGGGAGCGCCGGCCGTCGCGGTAGCGCATCAGCACGGCCTCGACGGGATGGCCGTCCTCCGTCCGGAAGAGGGTCTTGACGGTGCCGTCGGGGGCGCGTTGCTCCGTCTCGACCTCCAGGCTCGAGAACGGGACGCGTTCCGCCAGCGCGTGGCGAAGCGCTTTCGGGAGGTTCGTCATCGCGTCGTAGCCCGCGGCGCCGCGCGCGGCCCATCCCCACACCTGGCGACCGCGGTACGCGGGCTGGCCGAGATCCACAAGGACCTCGTCGAGACGTTTCAGATCCACGCGGCAAAGGTAGATCACGGTTCACGACGCGAAGCCGTGTCGCGGCGTCGAACATGCGCAGCGAGGCCGCCGCCGAGGACGAGCTCGAGGTCGGAACCCACGTCGGCAGCGGCGCGGATGCGATGCGCGCTCTCGCGCAGCGGTCGTAGCGCACGTCCCCCGCCTTGGCCGGGATAGGGTGCGGCGGTGATCGACCTTCGGTCCGACACCGCCACACGGCCGACCGACGGGATGCGGGAGGCGATCGCCGGCGCGGTCGTCGGCGACGAACAGAAGCGCGAGGATCCGACGGTCGACGAGCTCCAGCGACGCGTCGCGGAGCTGCTCGGCCAGGAGGCGGCGCTGTTCCTCCCGACCGCCACGCTCGCGAACCAGATCGCGCTGAAGCTGCATGCGCGGCCCGGCGACGTCCTCGTCGCGGAGCGCAACGCCCACGTCGTCATCTACGAGTACGGCGGAGCGGCCGCACACGCGGGCCTGATGGTGGAGACGATCGAGGGCCGTGCCGGCCGATTCGGCGTCGCGGAGCTCGACGCCGTCACCGTGGCGAGCACGAAGATCGCCGACCAGCGCGCTGCTGTCGTCGCGATCGAGAACACGCACAACTCGTCCGGCGGCCGCTGCTGGCCTTTCGCCGAGCTCGCGGCGATCACGGCGGCCGCACGCGAGCGTGGGCTGGCGACGCACCTCGACGGCGCTCGTGTGATGAACGCCGCCGTCGCGACCGGGGTACCCGCCGACGAGATCGGCGGGCTGTTCGACACGGTGACACTCTGTCTCTCCAAGGGTCTCGGCTGTCCACTCGGCGCGCTGCTCGCGGGGTCGACGGAGCTCATCGAGCGCGCGTGGCGCGAGAAGCACCTGTTCGGCGCCGCGATGCGCCAGGCGGGGATCGTCGCGGCGGCGGGGGTCTATGCGCTCGACCACCACGTCGAGCGGCTCGCGGACGACCACGCTCGCGCGCGGCGGCTCGCCGGAGGCTGGAGCGATGCGGGCCTGCCGGTCGACCTCGAACAGGTCGAGACGAACTTCGTTCAGCTCGACGTCGGCGCCCTCGGACTGGTCCAGAGCGAGGCGCTCGCGACGCTGCGCGAGGCCGGCGTCGGCCTGTCGGCGACGATCCACCCGACGCTGATCCGTGCCGTCACGCACCTCGACGTGGACGACGAGGACATCGATCGGGCGATCGAGATCGTCCCGCAGGCGCTCGGTATCCGTGCGGCTGCCTGACGCCCTCGCGGAGAGGCTCGACCAGCTCGTCGCGACCGCCCAGACCGAGGAGCGGATGCCGTCTGTGAGCGCCGCGGTGTTCCGGGACGGCGAGGTCTTGTGGCGGCGCGCGATCGGGCTGGCGGACGTCGAGCGCGGCGAACGTGCCACCTCCGAGCACGCCTACCGCATCGGGTCGATCACGAAGACCTTCACGGCCGTGTGCATCCTCCAGCTGCGCGACGCTCTCGTCCTGGAGCTCGACGACCCGCTGCGCACGCACATTCCCGAGGCGCCCGCGGGCCCGACGGTCGCCGACGCGCTCTCCCACCTGAGCGGCCTCCAGCGCGAGCCGCCCGGCGACATCTGGGAGACGTTGGCCCCGCCCTCGCGCGAGGAGCTCCTGGCGGAACTCGAGGACGCAGAGCGCGTCCTTCGACCGGGCGAGGCATGGCACTACTCGAACCTCGTCTTCGGGCTACTCGGCGAGATCGTCGCGCGGCGCAGCGACCACGGGTACGAGGAGGCGTTGCGGACGCGCGTCCTCGAGCCTCTCGGCCTCGCCCGCACGAGTTTCGACCCGCCCGGGCCGCGCGCGACGGGGTACCTCGTCGATCCGTACAGCGACCGGGTGACCGTCGAGCCCGATCTTGCGACCGAAGGCCCGACGGCCGCGATGGGCTGGCTCTGGTCGACGGTCGACGACCTTGCCCGCTGGGCGGACTTCCTCGCGACGGGCCGCGACGGCGTGCTCACGCGAGAGACGCTCGACGAGATGACGCGGGTGCGGGCGATGGTCGACCAGGACGCCTGGACACGGGGCTGGGGCCTCGGGCTCGCCCTGTACCGGCGCGGAGACCGCGTCTTCACCGGGCACGGCGGAGCGATGCCCGGGCACGTCGCCGGCGTGTATGTCCATCGTCCCGAGCGAACGGGCGCCGCCGTCCTCGTCAACTCGAGCGCGGGCGCCGATCCCGAGACGCTCGGCCTCGACCTCGCGGAGGCGGTGCTCGACGCGCTGCCGCGGACACCCGACCCGTGGCACCCCGACGAGGGCGCTCCGCCGCGTGTGGCGCCGATGCTCGGCCGCTGGTGGTCGGAAGGCTCGGAGGTCATCCTCACGTGGCGGGGCGGACGCCTCCGGCTCGAGCTCGTCGACGGCCCTGTCGGGCGGAGCGTTTCGTGGCTCGTGCCGGACGGCGAGGACCGGTGGCGAATCGTCGAGGGGCGCGAGCTCGGCGAGGCACTACGCGTCGTCCGCGACGGCGCAGGAACGCCGACCAAGCTCTACGTGGCGACGTATCCGCTGACGAGGACGGTGTCCGCGTTCGGCGACTCGGCCTCGGCCTGAGACCCGTTTCCATACACCGCGTTCGGGGTACTCGAGGGGATTCGTCGGAACCCGTTGTCGACAGAGGAGCGCCGAGTGTCAGCCTGGGCATGGATCATCGTCGTCGCCGCTGTCGCGGTTCTCGTCGCGGTCACAGCGTGGCTGTTCATGGGGAAGCGTCGGACGCAGCACTTGCGCGAGCGCTTCGGTCCGGAATACGACAGGGTCGCCCGCTCGGCACCGAGTAGACGTGACGCCGAGGCGGAGCTGGAGGCGCGTGAAACGAAGCGCGACCAGCTGAATGTGCGGCCGCTCGAGGAGGCATCGCGCGCCCGCTACGCCGAGGCTTGGGCGGACGTCCAGAAGCAGTTCGTCGATGACCCAGAAGGCGCGGTCGACAAGGCCGACGACCTGCTTCGCCAGGTTCTGACCGAGCGCGGCTATCCGGACGAGGACGACTTCGAGCGCCGGGCAGCCGATATCTCCGTCGACCACCCGCGAGTGGTCGAGAGCTACCGCGAAGGGCGTCGTCTCGCGCTCGCCAGCCGGACCGGAGAAGGGACGACCGAGGACCTGAGGAGCGCAATGCAGCACTACCGCGAGCTGTTCACCGAGCTCGTGGACGCACGAGAGCCGTCCAACGCGTAGAACAAAGGAGCTCCGATGAACGACGATACGACACAACCCGAAGACGAGCAGCAAGAAGGGGCAGCCCTGCGTGCCGACGAGCCTGGAGCGTACGACGTCGGAGCGGCGTCGCCGGAGACGACGTCGGTCGAAGCGATCGACTCGACTTCGCACGCGGACGATGTGGCTCCCGCCGCCGCTGACGACGACGCGCAGGTGGCGGCGCGGGCACCGGATGCCTCGGCCGACGGTGGAAGCGACAGGGACAAGGCGCTTCTTCCTGCCGATCAGAACGATCGCTTCCGTGCGCGGTGGGACGAGATCCAGACCGCGTTCGTCGACGAGCCGCAGCACGCCGTGGAGCAGGCGGACGCGCTGGTCGCGGACCTGACGCAGCGTGTCGCTGCCAGCCTCACGAAGGAGCGCGAGCGTCTCGAAGGGCAGTGGGCTGCCGGGGACGAGGTCTCGACCGAGGACCTTCGCGTCGCGCTGACGCGCTACCGCACGTTCTTCGACAGATTGCTCACGGCGTAGGAGACCGTCGACGCGATGACCGGCGTGGAGGACGGGGACGCTTTATCCTCGCGGTCGCCCACCCCGTAGAACGCGACCACGATCGCCGTGTAGCCCAGCAGCAGGATCAGCCCCCGGCCCTTGGATGCCCTGCCGTCCCACAGGACGGCGGCGGTGAGAATCAGGCCGCCCGCGAGAGCGGCGAGCTCGACCTGGCGGAAGCCGAGCGCGAGCGGCTCGACGACAAGGGACAGCAGCACGACCGCGGGCACGAGGAAGACGGCGACCTGAGCAGCTGACGCGAGGGCGATCTCGGAGGCCAGCTTCGCCTTCCCCCGGCGCGCGACGACGACCGCGCCGCCATGCTCCGCCGCGTTGCCGACGATCGCCACGATCACCGCTGCGACGAAGAAGTCGGTCAGGCCCACCCGGTCGGCGAACGCCTCGAGTGAGCCCACGAGGAGCTCGGCGACGAGGGCGGTGACGACGGTCGCTGCGCCGAGCACGGCCAACGACATGCTCAGTGACCACGAAGCACCGTGCTCTGTCGCAGGCACGTACATCGCCCGGTGCCGCCGCAGCGAGTGCCACGTCACGGCGACGTACACGACGAGCAGCGCGATCGAGACCGGAATCGAGATGTCCGCGATCGAGCCGCGGTCGGGATTGCCGTCCCACGACGGGATCGACGGGATGAGGAAGAGCAGGAGTGCGACGGCGATCGTCCCGAGGGAGGTGAGGCTCGACAGGCGGTCCAGCTCGTCGCGCGGGCCCACGAGCAGCGAGAACCCGAGGACGAGCAGGAGGTTCCCCACGACCGAGCCTGTGAGCGAGCCGCGCACGACCTCCGTCAAGCCGTCGTGCACGGCGATCAGGGCGATGATCAGCTCCGGGGCGTTCCCGAACGTCGCGTTGAGGAACCCGCCGATCCCCGGACCTGTGCGCTCGGCCGCGTGCTCCGTCGCCTCGCCGATCAGCCACGCGAGCGGGATGAGGGACAGGGATGCGAGCACGAACTCCACCGTCTCGTCCGTGTCCAGCGCGTAGTGGAGGGCGATGGTGATCGGCCCGAGCGCGAGACCGACGAGGAGGGCGCGACGGACCATCACGGCACACTAGTCAGTCCGGAAACCGGCGCCTGGCGGAGGTTCTCGTCTGCCGAAGCGCGCCTGCCCTACCCGTTTCGCCGCTCCACGTCAAGTCTTGCGCGACCGTGTCCGACCTTGCGACCATCTCGATATGAGTGACGTCGCTCCGGCCGCGGTAGCGCCGGCGGACATCCCGCTTCGCCCGCAGGACGAGGTCGAGTGCCGCCGCTGCGAGGTCCATTGCGACCGTGTCGTCTATCCCGGAGCATGTGTCGCCCGTGACTGTCCGTTCGTCTACGCCTACGAGGCGTGGGGGCACACGTACATGGGTTGCATGCAGAAGGTCTTCGACGTCGAGATCGACCTCGACCTGCTCGTCGAGCTGGAGGAGCGGAGCGGCGGGTTCGGCGCCGTCAAGGCGCGCCGGACGCCACTGCCGATGTGCCAGTCCGAGATCTCCCCGTGCTACGAGCACCGGGCCGACGAGCTGGGCTGCCGGAACCCCGAGTTCCACGAGCTCCCGCTCGCGAGCCCGAGCTTCCGCGTGTTCGCGACGATCTAGTCCCGCAAGACCGGATTCCCCAGGAGCGGAACCCGGTCGCGGACATCCCGGCCTGCTGCCGGGCAGATCCCTGAAGCGTCGGCTTCGGCGCCGCAACAACCTTGTTGCCAACGAGCACTATCGCCAGCGCTTCGGGCGTCGGCGGCGCCCTTTGCGGTGGAGCTCTTCGAGCAGCGCGAGCTCGCCGACGTAGGTCCCGTCCGGCCCTCGCGTCTCGAGGATCGCCGGTAGGTCCTGAAACGCGGGGTGCGCGAGGAATGTCGCCATCCCGTCGCCGATCGTTCCCTCGCCGAGTGAGGCGTGCCGGTCGCGGTTCGACCCGAGGCCGACGGCGGCGTCGTTGATATGCAGACACCGGACGCGACCGGGGCCCATCCGGCTCTCGATGTCCGCGAGCGCGGCGTCGAGCGTGTCGGGGTCCGTGATGTCGACGCCCGAGGCCCACCAGTGGCACGAATCGAGGCAGATGCCGATGCGCGGGTGGTGGTCGAGCTTCTCCGCGATGACCGCGAGCTCGTCGACCGACCGCCCGATCGTGCCGCCCGCGCCGGCGGAGTTCTCGAGGAGCAGCCAGAGGTCGTCCGTGGTCAGGTCGAGGAGCTCGCGGAGCGGCGGCACGATCCGCCGGAGCGCGCCGACGAGGCCCTTCCCTTGGTGCGAGCCGACATGGAACATGACGCCGTCGGCTCCGATCGCAGCCGCCGTCTCCAGGGACGCGCGGAGCGCGGTGACGGACTTCTTGCGGATCTCGCGATCGCCGCTCGCGAGGTTGACGAGGTAGAGCGCATGGCAGACCACCGACCGGACGCGCGACTCCTCGCGCCGGGCGCGGAACTGCTCGAGCTCCTCGGCCGCGCGCACGGTCGGCTTCCACATGCGCGGGCTCTGGGTGAACACCTGGACGGCGTCGCACCCGAGTTCCTCCGCGCGTTCGATAGCGGTCGAGATCCCTCCCGAGATGGCGACGTGCGCGCCGAACAGCACGGTCGCACGCTACCCCTCCGCACGAGACGCCCGTGGCTAGGCTCGGCGGCCGTGGGAATGCCGTTGCGTGAGCGGCTCGGCGCGCTCCGGGAGCGCGACTTTCGCCTGCTCTTCGCCGGGACGATGATCACGACGGTCGGCGACCGCCTCGCGGGCATCGCGCTCGCGTTCGCCGTCCTCGACATCTCGTCCGCGACGGCGCTCGGCATCGTCTTCGCCGCGCGCCAGGGCGTCCAGGCGCTCGTCGTCGTCGGTGGAGGGGTGCTCTCGGACCGGCTGCCGCGCAACCTCGTCCTCGCGGGGGCGTCGGTCGTCCAGGGGGTCGCCCAGGCGGCGACCGCGGCGTGCGTGCTCGGCGACGTCGGCGGCGTCGCCGCGATCGTCGTGCTGCAGTCGATCTACGGGATCGGGCTCGGGCTCGTGATCCCGGCGGAGGTCGGTCTCGTCCCGTTGACGGTCAGCAAGGAGCGGCTGCAGCAGGCGAACGCGCTGCAGGGGCTGACGCGGAACTTCGTCGCGGTTCTCGGGCCTGCGGTCGGCGGGGTCATCGTCGTCGCCGGGAGCCCCGGGGTCGCGCTCGCCGTCGACGCGGTGAACTTCCTCGTCTGCGCAGAGCATCCACCTCACCCTCTGGTTCACCGTCTTCCAGCAGCAGATCCCGGAGTCGGCGCAGTCCCGCGTCGCGTCGTACGACACGCTGGGGTCGTTCGTGCTGATGCCGATCGGGCTGGCGCTCGTCGGCCCGCTCGCCGACGCGATCGGGATCACGCAGACGCTCTGGCTGGCGCTCGGCGTGATGTGGGCGAGCTGGGTCGGCATCCTCGCGCTGCCGTCGGTGTGGGCCATCCGGCGTGACGAGAGCGCCGTCCCGGCGCCGAGCCCTGCCTGAAGGGCGCGTCGAGTCTCGCCCCTACAATCGGCCGTCGATGAGCGTACGGGTCCGCATGGCGCCGTCGCCGACGGGGTTCCTCCACATCGGCGGCGTCCACACCTTCCTCTTCAACTGGCTCTTCGCCCGAGGGGCAGGCGGCGAGTGCCTCCTGCGGATCGAGAACACCGACACGAGCCGCGAGGTCGTCGAGGCCACCGAGCAGATCCAACGCTCGCTCGTCTGGCTGGAGATCGACTGGGACGGGCCGGTGACGTTCCAGCTCGACGCGATGGACCGCTGCCGCGAGGTCGCCGCCCGCCTCATGGGGGAGGGAAAGGCCTACGAGGACGAGGGCGCGATCCGGTTCCACATGCCCGACGAGGGTGCGACGACCTGGGAGGACGCCGTCCGCGGCCGGATCGAGTTCCCGAACGAGCAGCTCGAGGACCTCGTCATCGTCCGCGCCGACGGCCGGCCGACGTACAACTTCGCCTCGCCGGTCGAGGACATGGACGACGCGATCACGCACGTGATCCGAGGCGACGACCACATCTCGAACACGCCGAAGCAGATCCAGATCCTCCTCGCGCTCGGCCACGAGCCGCCGGTGTACGGGCACGTCGCGAGCATCCTCGGCACCGACGGGAAGAAGCTCTCGAAGCGGCACGGCGCGGTGTCCGTGGACGAGTTCCGCGCCGCCGGCTACCTGCCCGACGCGCTCGTCAACTTCCTCGCGCTGATCGGGTGGGCGCCGGACGGCGAGACGACGATCGTGTCTCGCAACGAGATCGTCGAGCGGTTCCGGCTCGAGGCGGTGAGCCCGAGCCCCGGCACGTTCGACTACGCGAAGCTGGACTGGATGAACGGCGTCTACATCCGCGCACGCGAGCCCGAGGCGTTTGCCGACGACGTCGTGACGTACCTCCGCGAACGCGGCATCGGCTGGCCCGAGCGCGACGTGCGCGCGATGGCGCCGATCGTGCAGGAGAAGGTGTCCACGCTCGGTGAGATACCGGCGCTGGTCGGGTTCCTGTTCGGCGACGTCGAGCCGGACCCGGCCCTGCTGGACGGGCGCATCCTTCGCGAGGCGGAGGGGACGCTCGCCGCGGTCGAGCCGTGGGCCGCCGACCGGATCGAGGAGGCGCTCAAGGGCCTCTCCGCGTCGCTCGGCGAGAAGCCGCGGACGCTCTTTCCCCCGATTCGCGTGGCGGTGACCGGGTCGAAGGTCTCGCCCGGCCTGTACGAGAGCCTGGAGCTACTCGGTCGCGACGTCGCGCTCGAGCGCATCCGGCGTGGGGCAGAGCTGGCGGCGTGAGCGTGCTCGACGTCGAGGGGTTCGAGCGCCGGCTCGAGGCGTACGGGATCGAGCGATCCGAGGAGGCACGCGCGGTCCGCGTCGGCGAGAAGGAGACGTCCGAGCAGGCGGCCATCGTGGCGCGGTACGCGGATCTCTTCACGCGCGAGCAGCTCGATGCGCTTCGCGAGGCCGAGGAGGCGGGGTCGGGCGAGACGCGCGAGGCGATCGCGCGGCTTCGGCTCACCTGCCAGGAGGGCATCGTCGACCGCGAGCTCGCAGCCCGGGAGGACGAGCTGGAGAACGCGCTCCTGGCGGCGCGCGTGCCGTGGAACGGCGAGTCGTTGCCACTCCGCTCGGCACAGGCCCGACTCGCCGTCGAGGCCGAGTACGCCCGCCGCGACGAGCTCGGCGACGCCGTGCTCTCGGTGTCCGCGTCGTTCAACGACGAGCGTCGGGCGCTCCTGGCGGCACGCCACGAGCTCGAAGCGAACGTCACGGGCATCGCCGATCCGGTCGCGCGGAACGAGCACGACAAGGGCGTCCACATCCGTCCGATCCTGGACGCGGTCGACCGCGCGCGCGTCGCGAGCACCGAGGCGTTCACGCCGCAGCGGGAGCGCTGGCTGGATCGGCTCCTCGGGCCGGAGCGCGCGGACATCCCGGCGAGCTCGCACATGGCCTGGATCCGCCGGCTCTCGCCGCTCGAGTCGACGTACACGAAGGAGCGGAGCGTCGCCGTCTGCCTCGCGACGCTGCGTTCACTCGGCTTCGATCTCGAGGCCGAGCGGGGCATACGCACCGACCTCGAGGACCGGCCGCAGAAGTCGCCGCGGGCGTGCGTCATCGCGTCCGACCCTCCCCGCGTCGTCCACCTCATCACGCGCGCGCAGGGCGGGCTGCACGACTACGAGGCGTTCCTCCACGAGGCCGGGCACGCGCTCCACTACGCAGGCTGCGACCCCTCGCTGCCATTGTCCTTCCGCCGTCTCTCGCGCGACCACGCCCTCACGGAGATCTACTCGTTCCTGCTCGACTCGATCTCCGCCGAGCCCGGATGGCACGCCGAGCACTTCACGCTCTCGGACTCCGATGCGATCGACAACGCCGACGCCGCGCGCTTCTCGAACACGATCCTCTTCCGGCGCTACACGGCGAAGCTCGGCTTCGAGATGGACTTCTGGAGCCGGTTCCCGTCGGACGGCGGCACGCCCGACGGCTACGAGGAGCGTCTCACGGCGGCGACGGGTATCCGCTACCGGGCCGAGAACCACCTCGCGGACATGGACGCCGGGTTCTACTCCGCCGACTACCTGCGCGCGTGGATCCGCTCGGCGCAGCTCCGCGCCAGGCTCCGGCAGGACGTGGGGGAGGACTGGTGGCGCCGGGAGGGGACCGGCGATTTTCTCCGCGACCTCTTCCGCGAGGGAACCCGGCCGACGACGGAAGAGATCGCGGCGCGGATCGGCTTCGAGCCCCTCGACACGGGGCCCCTGGTCGGCGAGCTGACGGCCGCGGCCTAGCCTCAGATCCTCGTTTCCACGTGGTCCGAGAGTCGGTCCGACGCACGGATCGCGGAGACCTCGAAGCCCTCGAACGCCGGTCGAGGAAAGCCCGCAGCCTGGATCGCCTCCTGCACCTCCGGCTCCTCCGCCATCGCGTGCCGACCCTCGTCGGTCTCCCACAGGTTGACGATGAGCACGCCTCGGTCACCGTCGCGGGCGACGATGTTGAGCAGGCCGCCATGCTTGCCGGCAAGACGCTCGGCGACCGGCTCGAGGTGCTCGTTGAGGCGCGCAACGAGATCGTCGGGATCGCCCGGGATCCGCATCATCGAGAGAACAGGCATCGCTACCTCCTTGGTCGCGGCTCGCGTTCGCGGCCAAGCGAGCATATTCCCGCCGGCCCTGCTTTGCCGGACGTTTGCCAGACGCTTGCCGGACGCTCACCGAGGCGCTATAAGAGAGACCTGAATCGGGTCTCAGGTTTGACCCGGATACGTCCATTGGAGGGCACATGCAGCGGTGGCACAAGCTCGCAGCGCTCGTCGGGGGCCTGGCCGTCCTCGCCGGCGCGGGAGCGACCGCTCGGGGCGCGGATGCGGCCCGCAGCGCGAACGCACCCATCCAGATCGGCGTCGTCTACTCGCGGACGGGCCTGCTCTCCGCCTACGGCGCGGAGTACATCCAGGGGCTCCGTTACGGCCTCGCGTACGCGACGAAGGGCACGAACGCCGTCAACGGCCGCAAGATCGAGCTGACGCTCGTCGACGACGCCACGGACCCCGTGAAGGCGGTCGCTGGCGCAAAGGATCTCATCGGCAAGGGCTACAAGGTCGTCGTCGGGTCGGTCTCGTCGGGCGTTGCGCTGCAGCTCGCGCCGCTCGCCGCTCAGAACAACATCCTCTACATCTCCGGCCCGGCGGCCACCGACGCGATCCAGGGCATCAACAAGAACACGTTCCGCTCCGGTCGCCAGTCGATCCAGGACGTCCTCACGGCCAGCTCGTTCCTGGGCGGAGGAGCGGGGAAGAACGTGACGGTCTTCGCGCAGGACTCGGCCTTCGGTCAGGGCAACTACCTCGCCGTCAAGACGTTGATCGGCGACCTCGGCGGGCAGAAGGTGAACCGGATCCTCGTCCCGCTGTCGGCGCAGGACTTCACGCCGTTCGCCCAGCAGATCAAGCAGCAGAAGACCGACCTGCTGTTCGTCGCGTGGGCGGGGGCGACCGCTCCGGCGATGTGGCGGGCGCTCGAGCAGCAGAACGTGTTCGGCTCGGTCGACAAGGTCGTCACGGGGCTCGCCGAACGGGCGACGTACCCGACCTTCGGGCCGGTAGCGAACAAGATCTCGTTCCTCTCGCACTACGTCTACAACGCGCCGAAGAACAAGGTCAACGAGTTCCTCGTCAAGGCAATGCGGAAGCGCGGCCAGGTGCCCGACCTCTTCACGCCGGACGGGTTCGTCGCCGGGCAGATGATCGTCCGGGCGCTGAGCAAGGGCTCGGTCGACGACGTGGGCAAGATGATCGCGGCGCTCGAGGGCTGGAGCTTCACCGGCCCGAAGGGCCAGCAGACGATCCGGGCCACCGACCACGCGATGCTGCAGCCGATGTTCCAGGTGAAGCTCGTCGAGGCGAACGGCAAGTACACGACGCAGGTGCTCAAGGCGCTCCGCGCGAAGTACACGGCGCCGCCGGAGAAGAAGTAGGCCGGCAAGCCTTCCGGACAGGAGGATCGTGTCCACCGCGACGCCGATCCTCGCCACTCGCAACCTCGGGCTCGACATCGGCGGCGCTCGGATCGTCGCCGATGTCTCGCTCGAGGTCCGCGAGGGCGAGCTCGTCGGGATCATCGGGCCCAACGGCGCGGGCAAGACGACGCTGTTCAACCTGCTCTCGGGCCTCGTCCGCCCGACGACGGGTCACGTCGAGCTGGACGGTCGTGACGTCACGCGTCAGTCCCCGCACAGGCGCACGCAGGCGGGGCTGGGGCGGTCGTTCCAGGTGTCGAGCGTCTTTCCGCTGCTCTCGGTCGGCGAGAACGCCCGGCTCGCGGCGGAGGCGAAGCTCGGCGGCACGCTCAACCTCGTCCGTCGTGCGCAGCGATTCGCGCCGGCGCTCGGCCGGGCGCGCGCGGCGCTCGAGCGCGTGGGACTGGCGGGGCGCGCGCGCTGGCCGGCAGGGATGCTCTCGCACGGCGACAAGCGGAAGCTCGAGATCGCGATGCTGCTCGCGGGCGATCCGCGGGTCGTCCTCCTCGACGAGCCGATGGCGGGCGTCTCCGCCGAGGACGTCGACGGGCTGGTCGACGTGATCCGGTCGGTGCACGAGGACGAAGGCCGGACGGTGCTCATGGTCGAGCATCGGATGGAGGTCGTCGTCGGGCTCGCGCAGCGGATCGCGGTGATGCACCACGGCGCGCTCCTCGCCTTCGACACGCCGGATGCGGTGATGGCGGACGCGACCGTTCAGAGCGCCTACCTCGGGGAGCCGCTGTGACCGTCGAACCCCACGGGCTCCGGCTTGAGCCAGAGCCCGACAGCGCGCCGGTCCCTCGCCGGCGCCGGCTCCCGACGGTTCAGAGCGCCTACCTCGGGGAGCCGCTGTGACTGTCGAACCCCACGGGCTCTGGCTTAAGCCAGAGCCCGACAGCGCGCCAGCGCTCTCAGTGAGGGACCTGCACGTCCACCTCGGCGAGTCGCATGTGCTCCAGGGGATCACGTTCGACGTCCCCGCCGGCGGCGTCACGGCCGTCCTCGGCAGAAACGGGGTCGGCAAGACGACGACCATGCGCGCGCTGATGGGGCTCGTGCCTCGCAGTCGCGGCTCGGTGGCGCTCGCGGGTGACGACGTCACTCGCCTCGCGACGCATGCGGTCGTGCGGCGGGGCGTCGGATACGTGCCGGAGGACCGCGATGTCTTCGCCGGCCTCACCGTCGAGGAGAACCTCCGCCTCGCCGAGCGCGACGCGGAGCCGCAGTACGAGCTCGTCTACGACCTCTTCCCCGAGCTGCGCCAGCGCGCGGCTCAGCGCGCGGGGACGCTCTCCGGCGGGCAGCAGCAGATGGTCGCCATCGCCCGCGCGTTGCTCAACCGCAATCGGATCTTGCTCGTCGACGAGCCGACGAAGGGCCTGGCGCCGCTGCTCGTCACCGAGGTGGCCGCCGCGCTCGCGCGGGCGGCCGAGCTGACGACGATCGTCCTCGTCGAGCAGAACCTTCCCGTCGTGCAGCGACTTGCACGCGACGTGGTCGTGGTCGACGCGGGGCGGGTCGTGCACACCGGGCCCGCGGCGGAGCTGCTCTCCGACCCGGAGCACGTCCGGCGGCTGCTCGGCGTCCACGGAGGCAGCCATTAGCACCTTCGTCCTCCTCACGATCACGGGGCTCGGGCTCGGCGCGATGTACTTCCTCGTCGCCTCGGGACTGTCGCTGATCTACGGCTTGATGGGCGTTCTCAACTTCGCGCACGGGGCGCTGATCACGGTCGGCGCGTACGCGGCGTGGTGGTTCGGCGACCAGCTCGACGGCGGGCTCGGGACGCGGCTGCTCGTCGGCGGCGTCTTTGGCCTCGCCGCCGGCGCGGCGATCGCGGCGCTGATCGAGCTCGTCCTCATCCGACCGCTCTACCGGCGCCCCGTCGAGCAGGTGCTCGTCACCGTCGGCCTTGCGCTCGCGGTCGGCGCGCTCGTCCAGGGCACGTGGGGCCAGGACGCGAGGCCGTTCCCGGTGCCGGACTGGATGTTCGACACGACGACCATCCTCGGCGCGAACATCCCGAACGACCGCTTCGTCGAGATCGGCGTCGCCGCCGCGGTGCTGCTCGGGCTGACGGCGTTCCTGCGCTACACGCGCTTCGGCCTCGTGATCCGCGCGGGCGTCGAGAACCGGTCGATGGTGAGCGCGCTCGGGGTCGACGTACGCCGCGCCTTCACGATCGTGTTCGCGCTCGGTGGCGCGCTCGCGGCGCTGGCGGGAGTGCTCTCGGGCGTCTTCTACTCCTCGGTCGACCCCGGCCGCGGGACGTCGCTCCTCATCTACGCGTTCATCGTCGTCGTCATCGGCGGTTTTGGCTCGATTGGCGGCTCGGCCGTTGCGGCCGTCGCTGTGGCCCTGATCCAGCAGTACGCCAACTACTACGCGTCGAGTGGCACCGGCGACCTCGCCGTCGTGCTCCTGCTCGCGAGCGTCCTCCTCGTGCGCCCCGGCGGTCTCGCCCCGAAGGTGGCGCATTGAGGCGCTACGCGGAGCTCGTCGTCCCGCTCGTCGTGCTCGCGCTGCTCGCAGTGCTCCCGAAGCTGTCGCTCGACATCCCGATCGTTCTCAACGGGCCGCTCGACAACCCGGGGACGCTGCAGTTGCTCGGCCTCTGCCTCCTGTTCGCCGGCATCGCGCTGACGTACGACGTGCTGTTCGGCTTCACCGGGCTCCTCTCGTTCGGCCACGCCCTCTACGTGGCGCTTGGCGTCTACATGACTGCGATCGCGCTCACGCGGTGGGAGTGGGGGCTCTGGCCGACGCTCGGATTCGTCGTCGTCGTCGGGCTCGCCGTGCCGCTCGTGCTCGGCGCGGTCAGCCTGCGCGTCGGCGGCATCGCGTTCGCGATGGTGACGCTCGCGTTCGCGCAGGCGGGGAACGTCCTCGTCCAGAAGAACCCGTACGGCTGGACGGGCGGCGAGGAGGGAACGGGCCTCGACTACGAGGCGGTGCCGGACGCGTTCGTCGGCGTCCTCAACACGAAGAACCTCTACTGGCTCGCGCTCGGCTACGCGGTGCTCGTGTTCGTCGTCGTGCGCTTTGCAGTGGGCTCCTCGGCCGGTCACGTCTGGCGCGCGGTGCGCGAGAACGAGCTGCGCGTCGAGGTGATCGGGCTCGACCCGTATCCGTTCAAGCTGATCGCCTTCACGCTCGCCGGATTCCTCGCCGTGCTCGGTGGGATCGTCTGGCTGCTCCTGATCGGCGGTGCGACGCCCGAGGTGACGACCGCGAACTTCACGCTCGCGCTGCTGGTGATGGTCGTGCTCGGCGGCGCCGGCACCCGGTATGGGGCGATGATCGGCGGCTTCCTCTACACGCTGCTCGACCAGCGGCTCGGGTCGCTCGCCGGCTCGAGCGACGTCCAAGGCCTCCCAGACGTCCTCCGCGTGCCGCTTTCCGAGCCGCTCTTCCTGCTCGGCGCGCTGTTCGTCGCCCTCGTGTTCTTCGTCCCGGGCGGGCTCGCAAGCCTGCCCCACCGGCTCCGCGGTCTCCGTCCGCGCCGCCCGCCGCTGCCCGAGGAGGCGGCGGCGTGAACGTGCGGATCGCGTGGGAGCGCCACGGCGCGGGAGAGCCGCTGCTGCTGATCCACGGGCTCGGCTATGCGCGGTGGGGATGGGAGCCGGTGGTGCCCGCGCTCGCCGAGCGATTCGACGTCGTCCTCTTCGACAACCGAGGGATCGGCGAGAGCGACGCCCCGCCGGGGCCGTACACCGTCGCCGAGATGGCGGAGGACGCCGTCCAGGTGCTCGACGAGACCGGGATCGAGCGGGCGCACGTCGTGGGGACGAGCCTCGGCGGGATGGTCGCGCAGGAGCTCGCGCTCTCCCATCCCGAGCGCGTCGACCGGCTCGTACTGGCCTGCACGACCCCGGGTGGGCCGAACGCGTATCCGATGCCACAGCAGACCGTCGCGCTCCTCGCCGAGGCGGCGACGCTCGCGCCCGAGGTCGCGCTCCGCCGCTTCGTCGAGAACGCGCTCGCCCCGGGGACGGTCGCGGAGCGGCCCGAGATCGTCGAGCGGATCATGGAGCACCGCCTGGCGACGGCGCAGGATCCCGCCGCCTGGGCCGCGCAGGCCGCCGCAGGCATGGCGTTCGACGCGTACGAGCGCCTCGGCGGCCTGCGGGCGCCCACCCTGGTGCAATCCGGCACGGAGGACGTCGTCGTCGATCCGCGGAACAGCTTCGTCCTCTCCGAGCTCGTGCCCGACTGCGACGACGCGCACTTCCCGGGCTGCGGACATCTCTTCTTCTGGGAGGCCCCGGAGGGATTCGTCCGGTCGGTCATCTCCTTCCTGGAGGATGGCGCGTGATGGGACGCAACCTCACGATCGGCCGCTGGCTGGCCGACCGGGCGCGCGCGACACCGGACCGTGTCGCGATCCGCTACCTCGGCGGCGAGCTCACGTACGGCGCGCTCGACCGGCGCGCCTCGCGGCTGGCCGCGGGCCTCGCCGACCGGGGGGTTCGGCGCGGCGGTCGGCTCTCGACGCTGACCGGCACCTCGCCGGACCACGTCGCCACGTTCTTCGCCTGTGCGCGTCTCGGGGTTGCGCTGCACCCCATCTCGTGGCGGCTCGCGCCGGCCGAGGTCGCGTACCAGCTCGCCGACGCGGAGCCCGCGCTGCTGCTCGCCTCGGCGGAGCACGAGGGGTTGGCGGCGGCAAGCAACAGTCTGTTGCAAGCTCGAGGTGGCGCGGCCGTCGAGATGGCCCGGATCGGCGATCCGACGCTCGAGGCCGACCCGGACGTGGACGACGTGGCGGAGGACGACGACCCGCTGCTCCTCGTCTACACGTCGGGGACCACCGGCCGGCCGAAGGGTGCGCTCCTCACGCATGCGAACTGCTTCTGGACGAACCTCTCCTTCGACCGGACGGCGGGCGTCCGGGACGACGACGTCGTGCTGCAGGTGCTGCCGCAGTTCCACGTCGGCGGCTGGAACGTGCAGCCGCTGCTCGCGTGGTGGCGGGGCGCGACGGTGGTGCTCGAGCCGTCCTTCGACGCCGGCCGAGCGCTGCGCCTGATCGAGGTGCAGCGCGTGACGACGATGATGGGCGTCCCGGCGACGTACCTCTTCCTCGCACAGGAGTCGGGCTTCGCCGACGCCGACCTCTCCAGCCTGCGCCTCGCCGTCGTCGGCGGTGCGCCGATGCCGGAGGCGCTCCTCGAGACGTGGCACGAGCGCGGCGTCGAGATCGTCCAGGGCTACGGGCTCACCGAGGCGGCGCCGAACGTCCTCTGCCTGCCGCCCGAGGACGCGCGTCGCAAGCTCGGCTTCGCGGGCAAGCCGTATCCGCACGTCGACGTCGCGCTTCGCGATCCCGAGAGCGGGGCGCTGCTCGACGGACCGGCGACGGGCGAGCTCGTCGTTCGCGGCCCGAACGTGTTCGCCGGCTACTGGCGCAACCCGAACGCGACCGCCGCGGCCTTCGCCGACGGCTGGCTTCTCACCGGCGACGTCGCGGAGCGCGACGACGAGGGCTTCTACCGGATCGCAGGTCGGCTCAAGGACATGGTCATCTCGGGTGGGGAGAACGTGTACCCGGCCGAGATCGAGAGCGTGCTGCACGACCACCCGGCGGTGCTCGAGGCAGCCGTCGTCGGCGTGCCGGACGAGCAGTGGGGAGAGGCGTGCGCCGCCTTCGTCGTCCTGCGGGAGGGGTCGGTCGCGACCGCGGACGAGCTCCAGGCGCACTGCCGGGAACGCCTGGCCCGGTTCAAGGTGCCGAAGACGTTCGCCTTCCTCCCGGCGCTCCCCCGCTCGGGGATGGGGAAGGTGCTGAAGGACCGGCTCGCCGTCACCACGAGCGGGGCGCCGCGATGAGTGACACGCTGACCGGCGCGGACGGGCGGCCGCTCTCCAAGCGCGGCGAGCGAACGCGCCGACGCCTGCTCGAGGCGGCCGAGGCGGTGTTCGCCGAGCTCGGCTACCACGAGGCGTCGATCGTGAAGATCACCGAGGCCGCCGGCGTCGGGCAGGGCACGTTCTACCTCTACTTCGCGAGCAAGAAGGACGTGTTCGAGGAGGTCGTCGTCGACCTCAACCACCGCGTGCGGCATGCGATGACCGAGGCCGCCTCCCACGGTCGCACGCGTGCCGAGATGGAGCGGCTCGGGTTCGCGGCGTTCTTCCGGTTCACGGCCGAGCATCCCGCCCTGTACCGGATCATCCGCCAGGCCGAGTTCGTGTCGCCGGAGATCCTCCAGCTCCACTACGAACGGCTGACGAGCGGGTACGTCGCCGGCCTTCGCCAGGCGATGGAGAGCGGGCAGATCGAGCCCGGCGATCCGGAGCTGCTCGCGTGGGCGCTGATGGGCATCGGCGAGCTCGTCGGCATGCGCTGGATCCTGTGGGCCGACCGCGAGGAGCTGGCACCTGAGGTGCTCGACGAGCTGGGACGGATCGTGACCCGCACCATCGGCTCCCGGGACGGGAGCGGATGAATCGGGTCGGCGTCGTCGCGACAGCCCACTATCTCCCCGAACGCTGGATGACGGCGGCGGAGGTCGGTTCGGCCAGCGGCATTCCGGAGAGCGTGATCCTCGAGAAGTTCGGCCTTCGGGGGAAGCACGTCGCCGCGGACCACGAGCACGTCAGCGACCTCGCTGTCGCCGCCGGGCGGCGACTGTTGGAGGAGCACGATGTCGATCCGAGCTCGATCGGAGTCGTCCTCTACTACGGATCGACCTGGAAGGACTACCCCGTATGGCAGGTTGCGCCGTGGATCGCCCACCGGCTCGGGTGCGCGAATGCGTACGCGGTCGAGTACGACAACGTCTCGATGGGGACGCCCGTCGCCCTGCGCCTCGCGCGTGCTCTGCTCACGGCGGAGCCGGAGCTTCGGAACGTCCTCCTCGTCGCAGCGTCCCGCGAGTCGTACCTGCTCGACTACGGGAACGAGCGCGCGCGGTTCATGTTCAACTTCGGCGACGGCGCGGTCGCGGGCCTGCTCGAGGCTGATGCCGGACGCAACCTCCTGCTCGGCTCGCACGCGATCACCGACGGGTCGTTCTCGCTCCAGGTGAAGGTGCCTGCAGGCGGCAGCGTGGAGCCCGCCTCGCACGCCACCGTCGAAGGGCACCGTCACTTCCTCGACGTCGCCGACCCCGCGCAGATGAAGAACGGCCTCGACGACGTGTCGCTGGCGAACTTCGTGGCGGCCGCCGAGGGAGCGGTCGCCCGGAGCGGCGCGACGCTCGCCGACGTCTCGTACGTCTGCGGGATCCACATGAAGCGGTCGATGCACGAGGCGATCGCCGCGGCGCTGGGCGTCCCTCTCGACCGCGTGTCGTATCTGGACGACACCGGGCACATGAGCGGGGTCGACCCGTTGCTCGCGCTCGATCGCTCCGTGCGCGCAGGCGACGTCCTCGACGGCGACCTGGTGCTCCTCCTCGCGGCGGGTACCGGTTACACGTGGGCGGCGAGCGCCGTACGCTGGGGGCCGGCATGAGCGGTTTCGCTGAGCTGGTCGGCAAGGAGCTGGGGCCGACGGAGTGGTTCGAGATCGACCAGGCGCGGATCGAGGAGTTCGCGCGCGCCACCGACGACCCGCAGTGGATCCACACCGACCCGGTGCGCGCCGCGGCCGGCCCGTTCGGGACGACGATCGCCCACGGCTTTCTCACGCTGTCCCTCTGCGTCCCGTTGATGAGCCAGGCCCTGCAGCTGGACGGCTACCGCATGGGCGTCAACTACGGCGTCAACAGGGTGCGCTTCCCGGCGCCCGTGCCCTCCGGCTCGCGCATCCGGGCGCGGTTCACGGTGCAGTCGGTCGAGGAGGTGCCGGGCGGCGAGCAAGGCGTCGTCCTCGCGACGGTGGAGCGGGAGGGAGGCGACAAGCCCGTCTGCGTCGCCGAGCTCGTCCTCCGGATGATCCGGTGAGGCGATTCGAGGGAAGAACCGCGCTCGTCACGGGCGGCGCGCGCGGGATCGGCGCGGCGACCGCCGAGCGATTCGCGAGCGAGGGCGCCCACGTCGTCGTGGCGGACTTCGACGAGAGAGCGGCCAAGAAGACGGCGGAACGGATCGGCGGTCGGGCGATCCGCTGCGACGTCACATCGCGTGTCGACGTCGAGGCGGCCGTGGCCGCAGCGGCGGAGAGCGGCCGGCTGGACTTCCTCGTCACCTGTGCCGGGATCATCCGCGACAACCTGATCCACAAGCTCACGGACGACGACTGGGATGCGGTGATGGCAACGCACCTGCGAGGGACGTTTCTCGCCGCCCAGGCCGCGCAGAATCACATGGTCGAGCAGGGCGCGGGCGCGATGGTGCTCATCTCGTCGACCTCCGCGCTCGGGAACCGCGGCCAGGCGAACTACGCGGCCGCCAAGGCCGGCATCCAGGGTCTCGCAAAGACGCTCGCGATCGAGCTCGGTCGGTTCTCGATCAGGGTGAACTGCGTCGCGCCGGGCTTCATCGCGACGGCGATGACCGCGCAGACGGCAGAGCGGATCGGCGTCGCGTTCGAGGATCTCCAGGCCGCGGCGGCGGAGCAGACCTCGCTCAAGCGGATCGGCCAGCCCGAGGACGTGTCCGGCGTGATCGCCTTCCTCTGCTCCGACGACGCCGCGTATGTGACGGGTCAGGTCATCTACGTTCGCGGCGCGCCGTGACAGAGGTTGCGCTCGTCACCGGCGCCGCGGGCGGCATCGGCCGCGCGATCGCCGAGCGGCTCGTCGACGACGGCTGGCAGGTCTTGAGCGTCGACCTCTCGCCGGACCTCGACGGCCCCGGCGAGGCGTTCGCCGCCGACCTCACGACCCGTGAGGGCAACCGCCTCGCGGTCGAGACCGCGGTCGACTGGTTCGGTCGCCTCGACGCGGTCATCCCGAACGCCGGCTTCCAGCACGTCGCCCCGGTCGAGGAGTTCGACGAGGACCGCTGGGACGCCATGGTCGCGCTGATGCTCACGAGCCCGTTCCTACTCGCGCGCTATGCGTGGCGGGCGCTTCGCGAGTCGGAGAACGGACGGATCGTCGTCGTCGCGTCCGTCCACGGACTCGTGGCGTCGTCGTTCAAGGCGGGCTACGTCTCCGCAAAGCACGGCGTCCTGGGGCTCGTGAAGACCCTCGCACTCGAGGGCGCAGGCGTCGGCATCCGCGCATCGGCGGTCTGCCCGAGCTACGTGCGGACGCCGCTCGTCGAGCAGCAGGTCGCCGACCAGGCGCGCGCCCACGGCATTCCCGAGGAGCGTGTCCTCGAGGACGTGATCCTCGCGCCGCAGGCGCTCAAGCGGCTGCTCGAGCCGGCTGAGGTCGCCGACGCCGTCGCGTATCTCCTCGGGCCGAGCGGGTCCGCGTTCACGGGCGCACCGCTCGTCATGGACAGCGGTTGGACGGCGCGCTAGCGCGTGTCGATGTACGTGCCGCGAAGCCCGCTGGCGAACGCCTCGACTCGCTCGCGCACGCGGTCGCGCCTGGACCGAGTGTGTCGACGTTCGACCGACGCGCCAAGGAACGCGCCCAGCCGCTTTGCTTCGCGCTCCTCGAGGGCCAGAGCGGCGACGGCGCCCTGCTCGTTCCAGATGCTGAGACGGACATGCCGGTTGCTCCCCATGTAGCGAGAGACGCGCAGGCCGACAGGTTCCGTCTCGATCAGCGGATGTCCGCGGAAGTACTCGACGATCTTCGACCGCTGCGGCGCCGCACACCAGGGGCAGAACCGAAATGCGTCCTCGAACTCCCCGTCGCACTCCGTGCAGCGCATCGCACCTCCTCGATGATCGAGCCTGAGTATCCCAGAGGCGCGCTTCGGAGACGAGATCGCGACAGGCTGCAGTCCGTTTTACGCTCCACACACGGATTCCTCACAGTGCGGTGTTTCGATCGGCGCGTCCACACGCCCGGAGGTGTCGCATGAACGCCCGTCTCCTCGTCGCCGCGTCGCTCCTTCCCCTCGCGGCCGCGCTCCTGGTCTCGACCGCGTTCGCAGGCGGCGACGCGAGGAGGGGCGCCGACATGGCGCAGCTCCGCGGTGTCAACTTCGTGTCGCGGTGTGCGTTCAGCCACCGGGCGGCCGACGACCCGATCGTGTTCTTCGGCCAGCCAGGCGCATCGCACGACCACTCCTTCGTCGGCAACAGAGGGACGAACGCCTCGTCCACGCTCTCGACGCTGCTCGCCGGCACGACGACGTGCAACCGGCCGGGAGACACCGCCGCGTACTGGATGCCGACGCTCTACGTGAACGGGCAGGCGGTCGCGCCCACGTTCGCGCAGATCTACTACCGCCGCAGAACGCTCAAGCGCGTCGAGGCCTTCCCGGCGGGCTTCCGGATGATCGGGGGCGACTCGAAGGCAACGGCCGCGCAGCCGCTCCGCGTGACCTTCTGGAACTGCGGGATCGGAGGCGGCGTCGCGCCGACGAGCACGGTGCCGACGTGCCCGGATGCCCGGTTCAACTCGCTGCGCCTGCACGTGACGTTCCCGAGCTGCTGGGACGGTAAGAGCCTGGACAGCCCGAACCACCAGAGCCATGTCGCGTATCCGCTGCGCGGCCGATGCCCTGCGACGTTCTCCCATGCGCTGCCGCAGATCTCGCTCATCTACCGGTACCCGACCACGGGTGGCCCGTCGTCGTTCCTCGCGTCGGGCGGCCAGCTCTCCGGCCATGCCGACTTCTTCAACGCCTGGCGGCAGAGCGACCTCCAGGCGCTCGTCGACGGCTGCCTCAACGCGCTGAGACACTGTCAGCGCGGGGTGTAGGTCACCGGCACGTCAGTTCGCGCGGCCTGCTGGGCGAGGCCGCGTCGCACGCTTGGCCTCGTACATGTGAGCGTCCGCGCGCGCGACGAGCGAATCCATGTCCTCCTCACGGTCCCGGGTCGCGATCCCGGCCGAGGCGCGGATGCTGCCTGGAGCCCGGCGTCGAGGCGCCTGACGATCTCGCCGGACTGCTCCTCGCCGGTTCCCTCGAGGATCAGTCCGAATTCGTCTCCGCCCAGGCGCGCGAGGAAGTCGACCTCGCGGACCGCCAACGCCCAGGTCGCGCTCACGGTGCGGAGCAGCCGGTCGCCTGCCGCATGTCCGCCACGGTCGTTGATTTCCTTGAACCCGTCGAGGTCGAGCGTGACGACGCTGAGCGGCAGACCGGAGCGATCGGCACGGGCGCGCGCTTGGTCGAGGTGCTCGTACCACGCGCGCCGGTTGGGGAGTCCCGTGAGCTCGTCGGTGACTGCCCGGTCGGCGAGCCTGCGCATCAGGTCCGCCCTGACGAGCGCCGTGGCGATCAGGTTGGCGAGCAGGCCCAGAATCCGCGCATGTCTCTGCTCGAACGCACGCGGGGGCCCGCTATACACCTTCAAGACACCCGTGCGCTGCCCGTCGTGGACGAGCGGAACGACAATCATCGAGCGGGCGCCGACCCGCCGGCACGCCTCGCGGTCGACGCGCACGTCGTTCTCGCTGTCATGGCAGATCAGCACGCTTCCCGTTCGGAGCGCCAGACCGGAGATCGCCGTCTCGCGGCGCAAGCGCAGGCCCAGATACGGCATGGCCGTCCCCGACACGGCGCGGTACACGAGCTCCTCACGATCCGGGAGCTCGACCACTGCGGCGTCGGCCGAAGTCAGCTGCCGAGCCTCGTCGACGACGGTCTGGAGCACCACCTCGAGTTCGAACTCCGCGGTCGCGATCGCGTTCTGCGTCGCGAGCAGCCGCTCGAGGTCGTCGCCAGTGCGCGAGACGCGACGTGTCGGGCGCCAACGGCTGATGCGCTCGATACGGGAATCGGCATCCGAGCGCACGGGGTTGAGTCGTTCGGCGGCCCCTATCACACCTTGGGCGCAGCGATGAGAATGCGCCGGTGCAGACGCGAACGCGCGAACCGAGCGGGAGATCCTAAGGGCGGCGATCCGCGTGTTGCCGCGCGTGGCGCGCTGATCTCGAGCTTGTCCGGGTCCTCGTCCGCGAGGTGACGCGCAGCCCACAGCTGCAGAACGAGGTCGACGAGATCGCGCACTCGTTTGCCTAGCGGGCCGGCAGCGATTGATCGCGAGGCCGACGCATCGCCGAACAGCGCGGCTCGCGCGCGCGATGACCGACGCTAGGTTTGCGAACGTGCGCCTTCGCCGTGCTTGGAACGTGACGTATCCTCTGCCGCTGTACGGCGAGGACCGCGAGCGCGGCGACCTTCGCGACTGAGCGCGGGCCGATCCCGCCTCCGTCGTCCAAAGGAGCTCTCCCCGTGATCACCGTCCTCGCCGTGGCCGCCGCCACCTGGGGTATCGCAATGGCGATAGCCCCGCTCCTCCAGATCCGTGCCATTCGGGCACACGGCTCGTCGGCCGGCGTGTCGATCGGCTACCAGCAGGTGCTGCTCGTCGGCTTCCTGCTCTGGCTTGCCTACGGCATCGCGCTCGGCAACGCCGCCCTCATCGTCCCGAACACGGTCGCGGCGGTTGTCTCCGTCCTCACGATCGTCACCGTGCTCCGCTTCCGGAGCCGCTAGTAACCCCTGAGCGCACCAAAGGCAACGCCAACCAGCACGACGGCGGCGGCCGCGCCACCGAAGACGATGAACGCTCGTGTTCTGAGCGCATCCAAGTCTGTCCGCAACCGCACTGTCTCCTGCCCGGCGCACTCCGAATCCGTGGTGGGCGGCCGGCAGGCGCTGTCGCGGCTTCGCAGCCCCGGGCGCAGCAGCTTGGCGGGGTATGCGACCTGTTCGGTTTCCCAGCGGCCCGTCGTCAGATTCCGCGTCTCGTATCTGCCGGCCGGGATCGTCAGCCACGTCGCAACGAACAGGACGATGAGCGCCGCCAGCACCAGAAGCGTCAATCGTGCGGGTCGATTGATGATCATTGCTCGGTCGTGACGATTGCAGATCGCTGGCAGTCAGGCGCCGGTCGTTCACTCGAAACGACGGCAATGGAGGCCATGCTCGACTTAGACCGAGGGTCCCGCGCTTCGGGCGATCGAAAGAGGCCCATACGGGATTCGAACCCGTGCCGCCGCCGTGAGAGGGCGGTGTCCTAGGCCACTAGACGAATGGGCCGTGGCGAGCGGGGAGTGTACCGGACGGCCGTCGGGCGACCCAGCGTCGGTCAGGCCGTGGCGGGCGGCGTGGTCGCGAGGTTCGGATCGGGCTCGCGGGCATCGATCCGCTCCTCGAACCGGCGCCGGATCTCCTCGCCGGTCGCGAGGAGGTCGTAGCGCGCGCGACGTGCCGGGAGCTTCACGACGCGGACAGAGGACTCGTCACGATCGCCGTGGCAGCGCGCATAGGCGGCGGCCTCGTCGAGAGGCCTCAGGCGGTCGACCTTCCGCCAGAACGGCACGGTCGTTCTCTACCAGGCACGGCGCGCGGTGGGAACCCGGCTCTCGAGCCGGGTTCCGCACTTTGCGCACGAATCGTGTCTGGCGCTCAACTCCACGGCTTGCACGACCACGGGCTCCAATCGCGGCCTGAGCGGACGAAGTAACGATACGCCGCTTGGGCCTGTTCGATCGCGGTGGATCCGTGTCCGAACAGCCGCCGTTCGCTCGTGCCCATCTGGAAGAGCCCGAGGTACTGGCCGTTCTGCGCCCTCGTGCTGTACCCCGACTCGCAGTGGGCGACCTGCAGGGCCTGTCGGCAGTACGAGCCGAAGACCTTGCAGATGGCGGGCCCGGGTCGAAGTGCCGCGAGGGCCCGAGCGCGACGCCGTTGCTCGGCGCGTGCGAGTGCGTGCCTCGCGCGCGCCGCTCGGGCGCGTGTCGCCGCCAGTCTCTCGTGGGCGACCCGGAGCCGGAGCTTCGCCTCCTGCTGGAAGCGCGGGTCGGACAGGAGCCAGCGGTGGTTTTCGAAGAAGCGGATCACCGTAGAGCTCTTTCGCATCGCCGCGACCTGTCGCGCGAGCTCTGCCCCGTAATCGGCCTTCGATTCGCTTCCTGCTTGGGCTGCGACCGGTGTCGCACAAAGCACGAGTGCGCACAGGCCCATGGTTAGGGCGTTCAGATCGACCTCCCCCGTCGTGAACGGCGCGCGCCGCAGTCGGGCTCACCCCCAAAGTGGCCCGGCGCTGCCTTTCATGTAAACGCGATCGTGCGAGGCTAGCCGGGAATCGCTCGCGAACGCGTGTCCGCTTACGAAACTTTCACATGATTTGACAACATGCGTTGCCCGCTCGGAAAAACGCGAAACGCCCCAGAAGGGGCGTTTCGAAGCTGCGGGACAGGGACTCGAACCCCAACTTCCGGAGCCAGAATCCGGCGTCCTACCATTAGACGATCCCGCAGTGGGGACTCGGATTGTACCCGGGGCCGGCCGGAGATCAGATCTCGAGCCGGTAGACCGGCACGAGTCGCTTCTCGTCCGCGGTGTCGATGTGCGCGATCACCTCGACATGCGGCTCGAGGCCGGAGCCGCGCAGCTTCGCCTTCAGAAGCCCGTCCACCTGGAACAGGCCCGACGAGTTGTTCATGACGATCTCGATGCGCACCGGCTTCGTCTCGCCGTCGGTGATCACGACCTCCTCGACGGCCGCTGCCGAGAGTGAGTGCATCGTGACCTGGCCCTTCTCGAAGGGGATCCGCGAGCGCCCCTTCGCCATGTCGAGCGCGTCGGCGACGCGGAGGATGCCGGCCTCGAGGGACAGCGGCTCCCCGTCGGCGCGGTGGCTCGTGATCGCCTGGAGCACCTCGCTCACGATTACCGTCCGGTCGGGCTCGTCGTAGATCCCGTCGAGCAGCTCCCGAAGCTTCGGTTCCGCGAGGAAGAGGCTCCAGTCCTCGTGCCCGCGCCGGTGCACGGACATCCCGACGCAATGCGTGAGCGCGGCGAGGACGACGACGAGCTCGGCGTCGTCGTTCTTCATGCCGTAGTCGCGGACGACGGACGGTTCGACCCCGTGTTTGGTCAGCTGCCGGAGGAGCTTCAGGGCGATGTTGGCCACGATCTGGATGTGCACCCACGAGTGGTCGTTGATCTCGAGACGCACGACCGCGTTGACGTTCGACACGTGCCACCAGCCCTTGAGCTCCGGGTCGGCGTTCGTGCGCTCGAGGACACGCCGTAGCTTGCGATTTCCGCGCTCCGGCAGGCGGATGCGCATGTGCTCGACCGCCGCGGCGGGCGTGAGACGAGCCTCGCGGACGGCGTCCGCTGAGGCGGGCTCCTCGATGCGCGCCTCGGTCTCGGGGTCGAGGTCGGCCGGCTCGGCTGCCGCGCGTGTATCCGACCCATCCGAGGACATGCCTCGATCCTACGCCACGTCGCTCCGGGCGAGCTCGCGCCGGACGTGGGTGAGCGCCTTGCCGAGGCGGGCGCGGTTCGTGCGGTCGTTGAGCCAGCCGCTGGCGCCGGACGGGTGGGGCAGCGGGATCGCGACCGCGTCGCCGAACAGGAAGCTCTTCCCGATCGCGTCGGTCAGCCGGCTCACGCCGAGCAGCTGCCGCGCGGGCTGGAGGCCCACGGTGACGACGAGGGCGGGACGGAGAAGGCGGAGCTCGTGCTCTTGCCAGGAGGCGCAGAGCGCGATCTCCGTCGGCGTTGCGTGCCTGTCACCGCGGCCGCCGGGGCTCGGGCTGGGATAGCAGCGCGTGACGGACGCGCAGTAGAACCGCGCGAAGAACGTCTCCTCGTCGAGCTCGAGCCAGCGGCGCAGCGTGCGACCCGCGCGGCCTTGCCACGGCCTGCCGGTCTCGGCCTCGACGCTGCCCGGAGCGAGCCCGAACAGGTACGCGCGATGGTCTCCCGTCCCGGCGAATACCGGCGGAGGCACGATCGGGAAGCCTGCCTCGAGGCAGCGTCGGCAGCGCGCGTTGTCCCGCTGGAGGCTCGCGAGCGAGCGATAACGCCGCGGGCGATCCCGGGCGGTCGCCGAGGCGGTGGGCACGGGCATCCGTCGTAGGGTAGGCCCGATGCCGCCGCTCGAGTCCGTCCCGAACGTGTCGGAGGGTCGCGAACCTGCGGTCGTCGAGGCGATCGGAGCAGCCTTCGCGAGCGGCGGCGCACGCCTCTTGGACACGCACGTCGACGCCGATCACCATCGCTCGGTCTTCACGCTGGTCGGCTCGGACCGTGCGTTGGAGGATGGCCTCGTCGCCGGGATCGCCGAGGCGTGCCGCCGGATCGACCTTCGTCGTCACGATGGGATCCACCCGCGTGTCGGCGCGGCGGACGTCGTTCCCGTCGTGCCGTTGGCCGTCGGTGACATGGCGCGCGCGACGGAGGTTGCTCGGGCGGTCGGGGAGCGTGTCGGCACCGAGGTGGGGGTCTCCGTGTTCTTCTACGGCGAGATCGGCGGGGCGCGCCGACCCGTGTTCTTCCGGCGCGGAGGGCCGGACGAGCTCCAGCGCCGGATCGATCGCGGCGAGCTGTCGCCCGCGTTCGGGCCACGGCGCCTCGATCCTCGCTGCGGAGCGGTGCTCGTCGGTGTCCGCGCCCCGCTGCTCGCGTTCAACGTGTCGCTCGACGGGGCGCTCGAGGCGGCGGAGGCGGTCGCGGTTGCGGTGCGCGAGTCCGGCGGAGGGATGCCCGGCGTGCAGGCGATCGGCCTTCGTCTGGGCGACGGCACGATCCAGGTCTCGACGAACGTCATCGACCTCGAGGCGACACAACCACACGAGATGGTCGAGCGAATCGTCGCGGAGGCCGAGGCGCACGGGGCTCGTGTCGGTGGGGGCGAGCTCGTGGGGCTCATTCCGGCCGCGAGCGTTGCCGCGGCTGCGCGGGCGGCCGGCGTGGAGCGGCCGCTCGACGCGCGCGGGCTCCCGACGGACGGCGCGCTCGGGGCCGCCGCCCGCGCGCTTCGGCTGGAGCGGCTCGACGAGGATCGCGTACTGGAGTGGCATCTCGCCGAGACGTGACGGGGTGTTTCTATTGCGCGGTGCGGCCCCGGCTCAAGGCTTCGGACGCCCGTCGTTACGAAGTGGGCACAGAGGCGTCACACACCTGAGTGCGGTGTCGCGATAGCGTGACTCCAGGGAGCCTCACTCCCCCATGAGGGGAAGCTACCCGGCCCCTTTGTTGCCATGGTCCCGCGGCCGGTTCGCGAACGGCCGCATCGAGCGACCCCGTCGAGCGACCCGTCGAGGGACCGCACGTGACCGCGACGACGCCGGACTAGACTCGCCGGCGTGCCGGCCGTTGTCGAGTTGACTGGCGACGATCTCACCATCGGCGACGTCTGGGAGGTCGCGGTCGAGGGCCGTAGCGCGACACTCGGCGACCGAGGCCGGAAACGCGTCGCCGCATCGCGCGCCTTCCTCGAAGCCCAGGTCGACGACCACACGTACGGCGTCAATACGGGGTTCGGGCGCTTCGTCTCGGAGTCGATCCCTCCGGAGCAGGCTGCGGAGCTCCAGCTCCGGCTGCTCCGGAGCCATGCGTGCGGCGTCGGCGAGCCCTACCCGGACGACGTGATCCGAGCAGCGATGCTGCTTCGGGCGAACACCCTCGCGAAGGGCTATTCCGGCGCTCGCGTGGAGACCGTCGAGTTGCTGATCGCAGCCCTCACGGCCGGCATCGTCCCTCGCGTGCCCGCACGCGGCTCCGTCGGTGCGAGCGGCGACCTCGCGCCGCTCGCGCACCTGGCGCTCCCCCTCGTTGGCGAGGGCGAGGCGACCCTCGACGGTCGCCCGCTGAGCGGCGCCGAGGCGCTCGACGAGGCCGGCCTCCGACCGGTCACGCTCGCGGCGAAGGAAGGTTTGTCGCTCATCAACGGGACGCAGTTCATGACGGCGATGGCGTCACTCGCGCTGGTTCGGGCCCGACGTCTCGCGCGCGCAGCGGACGTGGCGTGCGCGATGTCCCTCGAGTCGCTCCAGGGGACGCCGACGAGCTACCACGCCGCCATCCACGCTGCCCGACCGCTGCCGGGTCAGACCGCCAGCGCCGCGGCTCTCCGAGCGTTGCTCGCCGGCTCCGCGATCGTGGAGGCCCACCGCTGGTGCGACAAGGTGCAGGACGCGTACTCGCTGCGGTGCGCTCCGCAGGTGCACGGCGCGAGTCGAGACCTGATCGATCACGTCGAGCGGAGCGTCGCGATCGAGCTCAACGCCGCGACCGACAACCCGCTCGTCCTGCTCGACGAGGAGCTGATCGTCTCGAACGGCAACTTCCACGGGCAGCCGATCGCGATCGGGCTGGACTGTCTGGCGATCGCATGCGCCGAGCTCGCCAACATCAGCGAGCGGCGGACCGAGCGCCTCGTGAACCCGAGCCTCTCGGACGGGCTGCCCCCGTTCCTGGTCGCCCGCGAGGAGGGTCTCAACTCCGGCTTCATGATCCCGCAGTACGTCGCCGCGGCGCTCGTCTCCGAGAACAAGGCGCTTTGCCACCCGGCCTCCGTCGACTCGATCCCCACCAGCGCCGGCCAGGAGGACCACGTGTCGATGGGCAACGCGGCGGGACTGAAGGCGCTGCAGGTGGTTGGTAACGCCGAGCGCGTTCTCGCGATCGAGTTGCTGGCCGGGGCTCAAGCCGTCGAGTTCCTCGCGCCGTTGGAGCCCGGCGTCGGCGTGCGCGCAGCGCGAGCGTTCGTGCGGACGTTGTCCGAGCGGGTCCGGGAGGACAGGCCGCTCGCCGGCGACATCGAGCGCGTTGCAGACTCGATCCGCGACGGGAGCCTCCTCACGGCGGTCGAGACGGAGCTCGGAGAGGCGCTTCCGTGAGCGATCTGCCGCCTCCTCGTCAGCCGTACCGCACCGTGGCGCTGCTCCATGCAGGCCTCGCCGCGGTGATCCTCGTAGTCGCGGGCGTGACGGGTGGCGGTCTCCTCAAAGCGCTCGCGGTCTCCGTCGGCTACTTCGTCGCCGCGACCGGGTGGAGCTGGTGGCGGTTCCGTCAGCGCGAGAATGCCTCGCGACGACCCGGGGCTGCGGGAACCGAAGGCCGATGAGCGACGACCTCGTCGAGCGGCTCGTCGGGGACCTCTCGGCCGTGCGCGCCCCGCGCGGGCCGACGCTCCACGCGCGCTCCTGGCAGACGGAGGCTCCGTTGCGGATGCTCCTCAACAACCTCGATCCGGAGGTGGCCGAGCATCCGGAGTCGCTGGTCGTCTACGGCGGTTCGGGACGTGCGGCGCGCTCACACGACGCGCTCCGCGAGATCGTGCGCACGCTGCTCCGGCTCGGAGACGACGAGACGTTGCTCGTCCAGTCCGGGAAGCCCGTCGGGGTGTTCCGCACGCACCCGGGAGCGCCTCGGGTCCTCATCGCGAACTCGCTCCTCGTACCCGCCTGGGCGTCGTGGGACGAGTTCCGGCGACTCGAGGCCGAGGGCCTGACGATGTTCGGGCAGATGACCGCCGGGTCGTGGATCTACATCGGCACGCAGGGGATCTTGCAAGGGACGTACCAGACGTTCTGCGCGGCCGGCGAGACGCACTTCGGCACGCCCGACCTGTCTGGAAAGACGGTTCTCACCGCCGGGCTCGGAGGCATGGGCGGCGCGCAGCCGCTCGCCGCGACGATGGCGGGTGCGGCGATCCTCTGCATCGAGGTCGACCAACGGTCGATCGACCGGCGTCTCGAGACGCGCTACGTCGACGAGCAGGCGGCGTCGCTCGACGACGCGCTGGCCCGCGTGCGGACGGCGGCCGCGGAACGCCGACCGCTGTCCGTCGCGCTGCGCGCCAACGCCGCCGACGTCCTGCCCGAGCTGGTAGTGCGTGGCGAGGCCTTCGACCTCCTCACCGACCAGACGGCGGCCCACGACCCGCTGACCGGCTACATCCCGGCGGAGGTGCCCTTCGAGGAGGCCGCTTCCCTTCGCGAACGCGACCCGAGCGAGTACCTGCGACTCGCGTCCGAATCCATCGTGGCCCACGTCGGTGCGATGGTCGAGTTCGTCCGCAGCGGGTGCTACGTTTTCGACTATGGCAACAACCTACGAGGTGAGGCCTATCGAGCGGGTCTGAGCGACGCCTTCACATACCCGGGCTTCGTCCCGGCCTATATCCGCCCGCTGTTCTGCAAGGGCATCGGACCGTTCCGCTGGGCGGCGCTCTCCGGCGATCCGGACGACATCGCGACGATCGACCGCACGCTGAAGGGGCTGTTTCCCGAGGACGTCCTGCTCCAGCGTTGGTTGTCCATGGCGCCGGAGAAGGTTGCGTTCCAGGGCCTGCCGGCACGGATCTGCTGGCTCGGCTACGGCGATCGTGCGAGGGCCGGTCTCGCGATCAACGCACTCGTCCGCTCTGGCGAGGTCGCAGCGCCGGTGGTGATCGGGAGGGATCACCTCGACGCCGGCTCCGTTGCGTCGCCGTACCGGGAGACCGAGGCGATGCGTGACGGCTCGGACGCCATCGCCGACTGGCCGATCCTGAACGCGCTGCTCAACACGGCCGCCGGCGCGACGTGGGTGAGCGTCCACCACGGCGGCGGCGTCGGGATCGGCAACTCGATCCACGCCGGAATGGTCGTCCTCGCCGACGGGACGCCCGATGCGGACGAGCGGCTCGAGCGCGTCCTCGCCGCCGATCCCGGCACGGGGGTCATGCGCCACGCCGATGCGGGCTACGACGAGGCGATCGAGGCCGCGCGGAGCGGCCGGCTCGACCTCCCGGGCATCACGACGTGAGCTCGGCGCATGGCCGGCCCGCCACGGGCACGCTGCTCATCCGAGACCTCGCGCAGGTAGCCACCCCGCGCGCCCCAGGCCCCGCTCGAGGCGTGGCGCTCCGCGACGTTGCCGTCGTCGAGGACGCATACGTCCTGGTTCGTGACGGTGCGATCGCCTCGGTCGGCCCCATGCGGGACTTGCCGCAGCTCGACGGCGACGTCGCGGAGCTCGACGGGCGTGGGCTGTCCGCGATCCCCGGTCTGGTCGACTGTCACACGCACCCGGCGTTTGCGGGCGACCGCGCGCACGAGTTCGCGCTCCGCGCCGGAGGGGCGACGTACGAGGAGCTCCTCGCCGCGGGCGGCGGGATCCTGTCGACGACGCGCGCGACGCGGGCCGCTGGCCCGGCGACGCTCGAGGCAATCGTCGCAAGACACCGCGACGCGATGCTCGCCCACGGCACGACGACGTTCGAGGGGAAGAGCGGGTACGGGCTCGACCGCGACACCGAGCTCGCGCAGCTGTCGGCGGTGCGCGCTGCGGGAGGCATCCCGACGTGGCTCGGGGCGCATGCGGTGCCGCCCGAGCAGCCCGACGCCGACGCATACGTCGAGTGGGCGGTCGCAGAGGTGCTTCCCGAGGCCGCGCACACCGCAGTCGCCGCGGACGTCTTCGTCGAGGGAGGCACATTCGACGTGGCGCAGGCGCGCCGCTACCTCATGGCTTGTCGGGACGCGGGGCTGGCCCTGCGGCTGCACGGCGATCAGCTCTCGGAGATCGGCGCCGTCCCGCTTGCGGTCGAGCTCGGAGCGCGCTCGGTCGATCATCTCGAGTCAACCGGGCCGGCAGGCATCGGGCTGCTCGGCGAGAGCGACGTTGTCGCCGTGCTGCTTCCGGTCGCCGCGCTCTACCTCGCGCGGCCCATGCCGCCGGCGCGTGCCCTCGTCGACGCCGGTGCCGTGGTGGCGCTCGCGACCGACTTCAACCCGGGGAGCGCGTTCTGCGAGAGCCTTCCGGTGGTCTGCACGCTCGCGTGCACGCAGCTCGGGCTCGTGCCGGAGGAGGCGCTGTCCGCGTGCACGGTCAACGCGGCGTACGTGCTCGGCCTCGAAGACCGTGGCCGCCTCACGCCCGGAGCGCGTGCCGACGTCGTGCTCCTCGATGCGTCCGACTGGCGTCACCTCGCGTATCACCTCGCCGGCGACCTGATCCACACGGTGGTCCAGGACGGGACGATCGCTTTCTCGCGGGCATAATCGTCTCGTGGCCACGCAGAAGCAGCGACGGAGGCGCGCAAAGGAGAAGCGGCACGAGTACGACCTCGTCGAGATCGACGGCGAGGGGAACGAGACCGTGCTGACGGCCCGCGAGCTCAAGGTCGAGAGCGCCTCGAAGCCCTCCGGCGCGAAGGCGCCCTCGAAGCGGCGGGCGGGCGCGACTGCGTCCAACGCACGGCCGGCCCGTGGAACGCCTCAGCCTCCGTCGTGGCGGCGTGTCGCAAAGCGGAGCGCACTGTTCGCGCCGATCTTCCTCGCGACGGTCCTCCTCGTGAGCGGCAACAAGCTGTCGTTCGCTGTCGTGAACACGATCTTCCTGCTCGCATTCTTCGTGCCGGTGAGCTACTTCATGGACCGCTTCGTCTGGCGGTCGTACCAGAAGCGGCAGAGCCGATCGAAGTAGCGGCGCCGGCGACCCCGCGCCCGCGCACGTGGCGCTAGACCGGCGCGACCTCCGGGTAGTGCCCTGGCCCGGGCCACGGCGCGAGGATCATCAGCACGCGCGCACCGCCGTCGCTCGAGATGGCATGGCGCTCGCCCGGATCGAAGGTCACGAGCGTCCCCGTGCGTGCCTCGACCACGCCGTCGCCGGACCGGATCTCCGCCTCTCCTTCGATGACGACGACCCATGCCCGCTCGCGCACCTGGTGATCACGGAGCGCTTGACCCGCCTCGAGGCGGATCGCGATCGCCCGCGCTCCGTCGTCGGTGGTCAGCACGGCAGGATCGATCGTCCCACCCGGAGCTTCGATCTCGGTGAGCGACCACGACCTCACGGACGCAACCGTATCGTGGCCCGCGATCCGACGACGGGTGCGTCCGTAGACTCGCGATCGTGCCGCCCGTGGTCGACCAACTTCCGCTCGGCCCTCTCCAGACGAACTGCTACGTCGTGCGGGCCGAACGCGGCGCGACCGAGGCCGTCGTCGTCGATCCGAGCGGCTCCGCCACGGAGATCCGACTCCACCTCGCCTCGATGGGGGCGCGCTGTGTCGCGATTCTCGTCACGCACGGACACTTCGACCACATCCTCGGCCTAGCCGACCTCGCCGAGGGCACCGGCGCACCCGTCCACGCGCCCGAGACCGAGCGTGTCGCGCTCGAGGAGCCGGCGCGGTTCACGCCGCCCGGGCTCTCGATCCGTCCCTCCACGCCGGACGTGCTGCTCCAGGGCGGCGAGACCCTCGAGCTCGCCCGGGTCGCGTTCGACGTCATGTCCGTCCCGGGTCATTCCCCCGGTCACCTCGCGTACGCCGTCGACGGGGGCGTGCTCTCCGGCGATGTCCTGTTCGCAGGCTCCGTCGGCCGCACCGACCTTCCGGGCGGCGACTGGGACGCCCTCCTCGCCTCGATCCGGACGCTCCGCGACGCCTATCCGCCGGACACGGTCGTCTATCCGGGCCACGGCCCGACGACCACGCTCGGCGCGGAGCTCGCGCGCAACCCGTTCCTCGGCGAGCTGCGGCTCGAGCGCGAGGAGGCGGGATGAGCGACAAGCCTCGCATCGAGCGTCCGCGGGGGACGCACGACGTTCCGCCGGGGGAAATGCCGCAGTGGGAGCGCGTCACGGGAGAGATCGAGCGGCTCTGCGACCTCTACGGCTATCGGAGGATCCTCACGCCCGGCTTCGAGGACACGGCGCTCTTCGCACGGACCTCGGGTGCGGGCTCGGACGTCGTCCAGAAGGAGATGTACACGTTCACCGACCGCTCGGACCGGTCGCTGACGCTGCGGCCCGAGGGCACCGCGCCGATCTGTCGCGCCTACGTCGAGCTGGGCATGCATCGCGATCCGCATCCGGTGAAGCTCTTCACGATCGCCCCGATGTATCGCTACGGCGCCCCCGGCCGCGGGCGCTACCGGGAGCACTGGCAGGCATCCGTCGAGGCGCTCGGGACGGGAGACCCCGCGATCGACGGCGAGATCATCCAGCTCTACGACACACTGCTCGCACGGCTCGCGATCACGCAGTACCGCCTCGAGTTGAACTCGATCGGCTGTCGCGACTGCCGCCCCGCGTACCTCGACGAACTCCGCGCCTGGCTTGACGCGAACGCAGACCGCCTCGATGACGAGACCCGCGCGAAGATCGACGTGAGCCCGCTGCGCGTGTTCGACAACCTGCTCGCGAAGCCGCCGGCCGTCCGCGAGGCGCTCGAGGACGCGCCGAAGATCGGCGAGTCGCTCTGCGGCGCATGCGTCGAGCATTTCGCCGTCGTCCGGCGCCACCTCGACGCGACGGGCGTCGACTACACGCTCGTGCCGACGCTCGTGCGCGGACTCGACTACTACACGCGAACGACGTTCGAGTTCATCGGCCCGATGGAGAATCAGAACTCGACCATCACGGGCGGCGGCCGCTACGACTACCTCGTCGAGGAGATCGGAGGCCCGCCGACGCCCGGGATCGGATTCGGCGCCGGCATCGAGCGGCTCCTGATCGCGATGGAGGAGGAAGGCGTGGACGAGGCGCCCGAGCCGGCGATCGCGGCGTTCCTCGCTTACGAGCATGGGGCGCCTCGGGATCGGATCGCGACCTGGCTGTCAGAGCTCCGCCGCGCCGGCATCGCGGCGGACACCGACTACGCGGGCCGCTCCCTCAAGGGCCAGCTGACCCAGGCACGCAGGCTCGGCGCGCAGCTGATCGTCGTCGTCGGCCCCGAGCGCGCGACGCTACGCGAGCCAGGGAAGGCCGACCAGGAGATCGGCCACGAGGAGATCGTCTCTACGCTCTCGCGATGAGCTGGCGCGACCTCATGTGCGGCGAGCCGCGGCCCGAGCACGTCGGTCGGACGCTCACCCTGGCCGGATGGGTCGCCCGCAGGCGTGACCTGGGAGGGCTCGTCTTCGTCGACCTCCGCGACCGCACGGGCGTCACCCAGCTCGTGATCAACCCCGAGCGGTCGTCCGACGCTGCGGAGCTCGCCGGCGAGCTCCGCAACGAGTTCGTCGTCCAGGCGCGCGGCGAGCTCGTCGCACGGTCGCCCGACACCGTCAACCCGAAGACGGCCACCGGTGAGGTCGAGCTCGCCGTCGACGACCTGACGGTCGTCTCCCGCTCGACGCCGCTTCCGTTCCAGCTCGACGAGGAGAACGTCGACGAGACTCTTCGTCTTCGCTACCGGTGGCTCGACCTGCGCCGCGAGAAGCTGCAGCGCAACCTCGGGCTCCGGGCGCAGATGGTGGGGATCATCCGCCGCCACATGGAGGAGGCGGGGTACCTCGACATCCAGACGCCGATCCTCTACAAGTCGACGCCCGAAGGAGCGCGCGACTTCGTCGTTCCGAGCCGACTCCACAAGGGCAAGTTCTTCGCGCTCCCGCAGAGCCCGCAGATCCTGAAGCAGCTCACGATGATCGCCGGCTTCGACCGCTACTACCAGATCGCGATCTGCTTCCGCGACGAGGATCTCCGGGCAGACCGCGTCCAGGAGATCACGCAGCTCGACGTCGAGATGAGCTTTCCCGACCGGGAGGAGCTCTTCGCCCTCATGGAGAAGACGTTCGCCGCGATCTGGCGCGAGGCCCTCGGCATCGAGATCCCGACGCCGTGGCCCAGGCTGACATACGACGAGGTCGACGGTCGGTTCGGGTCGGACAAGCCCGATACTCGGTTCGGCCTCGAGCTCGAGGACGCGACCGAGGCCACGCGCGGGTCGCAGTTCGGCGTCTTCGCCGCTGCCGCGGCCGTCCGCTTCCTGCGGGTGCGGAAGGTCTTCTCCCGCGCCGAGATCGACGGGCTCGAGGAGATCGCCAAGGAGCGGGGAGCGAGGGGGCTCGCGTACCTGATCCGCGACGACGCGGGTGAGATCCGCTCGCCGATCGCGAAGTTCCTGTCCGAGGACGAGATCGCCGCGCTCGCACCCGCGCCGGGCGAGACGCTGCTCTTCGCCGCAGACACGTGGGAGCTGACGTCGCGGGTACTCGGCCATCTGCGGCTCCACCTCGGGCGCGAGCTCGGGCTGATCGACGACTCCGCCTTCACCTTCCTCTGGGTTACGGACTTCCCGATGTTCGGCTGGGACGAGGATGAACAGCGCTGGGCGGCCATCCATCACCCGTTCACACGCCCCACCGACGAGTGGCGCGACTCGTTCGACGCCGACCCGGGCGCGTCCCGGGCGTATGCGTACGACATCATCGTGAACGGCAACGAGCTCGGCGGTGGCTCGTTCCGGATCCACGAGCCCGAGATCCAGTCCCGCGTGTTCGACCTCCTCGCGCTCTCGCCGGAGCAGCAGCGGTCGCAGTTCGGCTTCCTGCTCGACGCCCTTGCGATGGGGGCTCCGCCGCACGGCGGGATCGCGCTCGGCATCGACCGCATGACCATGGTGCTCGCCGGCGAGCCGAACCTCCGCGACGTGATCGCGTTCCCGAAGAACCAGGCAGGGCTCGACCCGATGTCCGGAGCGCCGACCGAGATCACCGACCAGCAGCTCGAGGAGCTCGGGCTCCGGGTGGTGGTCGAGAAGGAGCCGAGCTGAGCGCCCGGATCGCGCAGCGGCTGCTCGCGCTGGCGGCGATCGCGCTCCTCGCTGGGGTCGTGGCTGCCGCGGTCGTCGAGCAGCGGAGGGAGAAGCCGGTCGCGGCGCCGCAGGGCGCGATCGCGGCCGGTGGCGGGTGGTACGAGGCGCTGGCCGCGCCGCGCCCGCCCGGAGAGGACGCCGAGCGCACGAGCTGCGGCCTCGTGCTCACGATCCGCTCGCTGGGCGTGACGCATCCGGTGCTTCCGTGCTTCGCGAAGATCCTCGTCCGGTACGGCGGCGAAACCGTGCTCACCGAGGTGATCGACAACCAGCTCGCCGCCACGGGTCGGCAGTTCGAGCTGACGCCCGCGCTCGCACAGCTCGTCGGTCTGGATGGCACGCAGCAGGTCGAGTGGCGGTATGCGGCTCGCTCCTGACCTTTGGCCCGGGCGACGACTACAATGCGCGCAGCTCGACGCTACGCGTGGCCTCGGGCTCTCAACGTGAACCAACGATCACACGAAGGGAGCCCGGGTCCGGAGGACGGTGTCACCACCGGAGTCCGGCAGGGCACCCACCTGGAGAAGCGGGTTCGCTTTTCCGGCCCGGGGTCACGCGGAGCGTCGGGCGTCCTTTCGTGAGCAGCGCGATCGTGGGCCTCGACCATGTGCAGGTGGCTGCGCCGGCCGGGAGCGAGGCCGACGCGCGGCGGTTCTACGGCACGGCCCTCGGGCTCGAGGAGATCGTCAAGCCACCGATGCTCGCCGCCCGCGGCGGCGTCTGGTTCCGCGCCGGCGCCCATGAGCTCCACGTCGGCATCGCAGAGGACTTCACGCCTGCGTCGAAGGCGCACCCTGCCTTCCGCGTCGCGTCCGTCGTCGAGCTCGAGCGGATCGCCAGCGTGCTGATCGAACAGGGGGCGGAGGTCACGTGGGCCGAGCCGGCGGAGATACCGGGCACCACCCGCTTCTTCTGTCACGACCCGTGGGGGAATCGCCTCGAGCTGATCGCCTGACGTCAGCACGGCGATCGGCGGCTCACATGCGTCTTGCGAACGGTGTGCCGGCCGCGGGCGGGCCGGCGTGCGCGGGGGGCGCGCGAACCACGCATGGGCCGTCGGCGGGCGGCGCGGGCTGCGCGAGCCGCGCATCAGCCGTTGGGCCGGCCGGCGCGCCCCGGCACAGATCCGGCACGAAGTCGGCACACCGCCGACGCGGATTCCTCGATAGCGTGCGTTCAGGGACACGGGAGTGCCCCTGGGGGTCGTTTCCTGCGTCGTCGGGCAACCGACCGGGAGCCTCGCGCACCGAGAGAGTCGGGACAGAGTCGGGACAGAGGCGGGCCCGGGCCCGAGCTCGGCCCCAGCGTGGCCCGGGTCTGGCCGGAGCCGGTCCAGCGCCGACCCGGGTGCCGGGTCCGGCGGGCGCTAGCCTGAGTCGATGGCGGTCGAGGTGGTCGGTGACTCCGCGCGAGGCGACGCGTACGTCGTCGCGCGCCTCGTGATCGACGAGGAGCTGATCGTCGAGGCCGACGCGCCCGGTATGGCGCGTCCCCTCGCCGGATTGACCCTGCTCGAGGCCGCCGCGGTCCCGGGCGAGACGCTTGCGGCGGACGCCGTCGCCGACGCGCTCGGCCGCGTCTTCCGCGCCGCGCCGACGCCGGGGCGCGTCGCCGTCGCCATGAGCGGCGGCGTCGACAGCGCCGTCGCCCTGCACCGGGCCGGCGCCGACGCGGTCGGCGTCACCCTCAGGCTGTGGCTCGACCCCGTAGGACCGAATGTCGAGCGCGCGTGCTGCTCCCCGGACGCCGTGATCCGCGCGCGGGAGACGTGCCACGCCCTCGGCGTGCCGCACGTCACGCTCGATCTGCGAGAGGAATTCCGGGACGTCGTCGTTCGCTCCTTCGTCGAGGGCTACGCGGCCGGCACGACGCCGAACCCGTGCATGCGCTGCAACGGCGCCTTTCGGTTCGACGCGCTCGTCGCCTTTGCGAATCGTGCGGGGGCGGACGTCCTCTGGACGGGGCACTACGCGCGGCTGGTCGAGCGGGGCGGCGTGCGGCTCGTCGCGCGCGGCGCCGACACGAGGAAGGACCAGTCGTACATGCTCGCCACGGTCCCGCCGAGGCTGCTCGAGCGCGTCGGCTTCCCGCTCGGCCAGGACACGAAGAGCGAGGTGCGCGCCGAGGCGGAGTTGGCCGGTCTTGCCGTGGCCCGACGCCCGGAGAGCCAGGAGGCGTGCTTCCTCGGAGGCGGGGACTACCGCGCGTTCCTCGAGCGGCAAGGGCTGAGCTCGAGCCCCGGTGACATCGTCGATGAGGACGGAGCCGTGCTCGGTCGCCACGACGGGGTCTGGCGCTTCACGCCCGGCCAGCGCCGCGGGCTGGGGCTCGCACACCCCGAACCGCTGTTCGCGCTGCGGTCGGACGCGGGCACGAAGACGCTCACGGTCGGCCCGCGATCGGCCCTCGGCGCGCGCAGGATCACCGCACACGGCCGGCTCCACGTCCCGGTCTCCCGGGCCGAGGCGAAGCTCCGCTACCGATCTCCGGCCGTGGCGGCCGCGGTGACCGCCACCGACCGCGGCTTCGCGCTCGAGCTCGCAGAGCCCATCGAGGCGGTCGCGCCGGGACAGGTCGCCGTTCTCTACGACGACGACGCGGTCGTGGGAGCAGGAGTGATCGATACGGCGACGGGGTAGGATCCCCCGCGATGACGCTCGCCTTCTCCGCCGGTGACGTTGCCTACGTCGGCCTCGCGATCATGCTCGTCGCCGTCGGCCTCGGCTCGCTGTGGGCACTGTTCAAGCTCGGCCAGCTCTTCGACCGGATCTCCTCGTTCATCGGCGGCACGGAACGGGATCTCCTGCCCGTGATCGTCAAGACGGGAGGCACGGTCGACCGCGTCAACTACCAGCTCGACAAGCTCGACACGGTCACCGACAGTGCGGTCTCGATGGCCGACAGCGCCGACACGGCCGTCCGTGCCGTCTCGACGGCGATCGCGAAGCCGGTCGAGAAGGTCTCGGGTCTCGCCGCGGGGATCGCCCACGGCGTCTCGTCGCTCCGCAAGACCCGCAACGTCTCGGACGCGATGGGCGCGGCCAAGGAAGCCGCTCGCCGGCGCGAGCACGACCTCGCCGAAGACCTCCGGGTGGCCGGCCGGACGCCGCCGTCGTCCGAGCGGCCGACGCCGACGCCGACACCGGAGCCGACGCCGAAGCCGGAGCCGACGCCGAAGCCGCCGCCGAGCCCTCGGCCTGACCCGGCGCCCGTCCCGCCGGACGAGCTTCCGTAGCACGAAGCGCGACCCCTCGAAACGCTGCGGCCGCACGTCGCGGGCTCAGGATCGCTCGGAGCACGCCGCTACGATCGACGCATGCGGACGACCGCTGAGCTGCGTGAGGGATTCCTCTCGTTCTTCGAGGAACGAGACCATCGGCGGCTGCCGTCGTTCCCGCTGATTCCTCCTCCGGAGGACCCCTCGACGCTGTTCGTCTCGGCGGGGATGCAGCCGCTCAAGCCGTACTTCTCCGGCGTCAAGGAGCCGCCCGCCCCGCGCTTCACGACGGTCCAGAAGGTGCTGCGCGCCGGCGGCAAGGACACCGACCTCGACGAGGTTGGTCTGACCGCGCGGCACGCGTCGATGTTCGAGATGCTCGGCAACTTCTCGTTCGGCGACTACTTCAAGGACGGGGCGATCGACCTCGCGTGGGGGTTCGTCACCGAGCAGATGGGTCTCGACCCCGACCGGATCTGGCCGACCGTGTTCGCCGGCGATCCGGTGCTCGGGCTCGGCGAGGACGAGGTCGCGGTCGCGGGCTGGCAACGGATCGGGATCCCGCGCGAGCGGATCATCCCGTTGCCGCGCTCCGAGAACTTCTGGGGGCCGGCCGGCGAGACCGGCCCCTGCGGGCCCTGCTCGGAGCTCAACTACGACCGCGGCGAGGAGTACGGCTGCGGCTACCCGGACTGCGCGCCCGGGTGCGAACGGTGCGAGCGGTTCCTGGAGTTCTGGAACCTCGTCTTCATGGAGTTCGACCTCGCGGCCGACGGCACGCTGACGCCGCTGCCGCGGCAGAACATCGACACCGGCCTCGGGCTCGAGCGCGGCTCGATGCTCCTCCAGGGCGCCGAGTCGATCTTCGACACGGACGGCTTCCAGCTGATCATGGAGTGGATCGCCCGGGAGTCCGGGGTCGCGTACGGCGAGTCGCCCGAGGCGACGAAGGCGCATCGCGTGCTGTGCGACCACGGCCGGGGCGTCACGTTCCTCGTGGCCGAGGGCGTGACGCCGTCGAACGAGGGACGCGGCTACGTCCTGCGGCGGCTGATTCGGCGCTCGGTCGTGCAGGCGCGGCGCATCGGCCTCCCGGCGGTGTATCCGCTGCCGGCGATCGTCGTCGACCAGGTGGCCGCCTGGTACCCGGAGGTCCGCGAGAACGAGGCGCAGATCGAGCGTGTCGTGCGGGCGGAGGAGGAGCGGTTCCGCGAGACGCTCGACCGCGGGATGAAGGAGTTCGAGGAGCTGTCCGGCCGCGACATCGACGCCGAGGACGCGTTCCGACTCGCCGCGACGTACGGCTTCCCGATCGAGGTGACGGTCGAGCTCGCACGCGAGCGTGGGCACCAGGTCGACGTCGACGGCTACCTCGCCGAGATGGAGCGCCACCGGGAGATCTCGCGCGGAACCGGCACGCCGGGGCTGACCCAGCGCGCGGCCGACTTCGCGCGCGACGCAGGCTTCGAGTCGGAGTTCGTCGGCTACACGAAGATCGACGCCCTCACCCAGATCGGCGCGCTCGAGGACCTCGGGGACGGAACGTTCCTCGCCAAGCTGCGGGAGTCGCCGTTCTATCCGGCCGGCGGCGGCCAGGTGACCGACCAGGGCTGGATCGAGCGCGACGACGACCCGTCGGTACGTGCGGAGCTCGTCGACGCGTACCGGTTCGACGACGACCAGGTGCTCGTCTTCCGCGGCAGCGGCTTCGCCGCGAACGACCGCGTGCGCGCCGTCGTGCCGTGGAGCATCCGGTTCCCGACGATGGCGAACCACACCGCGACGCACCTGCTGCAGGCCGCTCTCAGGGAGGTCCTCGGCGACCACGTCACGCAGGCGGGGTCGGCCGTCCGGCCGGACAAGCTGCGGTTCGACTTCACGCACACGGCGCAGCTCACCCGCGACGAGCGTGAGGCGGTCGAGGGGCGTGTGAACCGCGCCGTGTTCGAGAACCATCCCGTCCACACGTTCGAGACGACCCTCGACGAGGCGCGCGCCCTCGGCGCGATGGCGTTGTTCGGCGAGAAGTACGGCGACGTCGTGCGCGTCGTCGACGTCCCGGGGATCTCGACCGAGCTCTGCGGCGGCACCCATGTGCGCACGACCGCGGAGATCGGATCCTTCGCGATCCTCACCGAGGGCTCCGTCGGCGGCGGCGCGCGGAGGATCGAGGCGGTGACGTCGGGCGAGGCCTGGGCGGCTCTGCACGCGCGCGCGAACGAGGTCGACGCCCTCCGCAACGAGCTCGAGGAGGCTCGCCGGGAGCTCAAGCGCAAGCCGGACGCGAGGGCGGCTGGGGCGACGACCGACCCCGAGCCCGAGGTCAGCGCCGTCAATGGGATCAACCTCGTCGTGCAGGCCGTGGACGGGTACGACGGCGACGCCCTGCTCGAGCTCTCCGACCGGTTCAAGCAGCGTCACGCGCCGGCGGCCGTCGTCCTCGGCTCCGCCGACGAGGGCAAGGTCTCGCTCGTCGCGAACTTCGACCCGGGTGTGGCCGAGCGGATCAGCGCGTCGGACGTGATCCGCGGTGCGGCGCCGCTCGTCGGCGGCGGCGGCGGGGGCCGTCCGACGATGGCGCGCGCCGGCGGCAAGGACGCCGAGAGGCTCCCGGATGCCTTGGCGGAGGCCGAGCGGCTGATCCGCGCCGCGTTGTAGATGCGCGTCCTCGCGCTGGACTACGGTGCCGCGCGCACGGGCGTGGCCGTCTCGGACGCGACGGGGACGCTGGCGCGTCCGGTCGGCGTGGTCGAGCGGGCGGCTTCGGCGGACGGCCTCGACCGCGTCGAGGCGCTCGTCTCAGAGCACGACGTCGAGCTGGTCGTCGTCGGGCTGCCGCTCACCCTGCGCGGCGAGCGGGGTGAGCAGGCACGCGAGACGGAGGCGTTCGTCCAAGCGCTCCGCACTCGCCTCGCCGTCCCGGTCGAGACCGAGGACGAGCGCTTCACGACCACGCTGGCGCAGCAGACGCGAGGACGGGCGCCCGAGGACGCGCTCGCCGCGGCGCATCTGCTCCAGGGATGGCTGGAGCGCTCCCGATGACGCGCGGCCTCGCCCTGCTCGCGCTCGTGGCCGTCGTCGGCATCGGCGCATTCGGGGCCGCCGCATGGGTCGGCGGCGGAAAGGAGGCCCCGCCGCCGGAGCCGACGGTCACGACGTCGCCGCCCCTGGCGCGGCTGCGGATCATCTTCCCCGAAGGCTTCACCGTCGAGGAGATGGCCGACCGCGTCGACGCGGTGCGGAAGATCGCGATCTCCGAGCGCGGCGTGACGCCCCGGCTCACGGGGGACGGCTACCGCCGGGCGGTCAAGCGGGCGCTCGCCCCGTCGCGCTTCCGCAAGGACGCGAAGCGGAGCTCACTCGAGGGCTTCCTCTTCCCGGCGTCCTACGAGTTCACGCAGAAGACGACGGCGCGAGAGCTCGTGGCCGACCAGCTGGCGGCGTTCAAGGAGCGCTTCCGCGGCGTCGACCTCACGTACGCGCGGTCGAAGAACCTCACGCCGTACGACATTCTCATCATCGCCTCGATGATCGAGAAGGAGACCGCCGTGCCACGCGAGCGGCGGCTCGTTGCCGCCGTGATCTACAACCGCCTCCGGAACCGCATGACACTCGGGATCGACGCGACGATCCGCTACGGGCTCGGTATCCCGGGAACGGAGTCGCTGACGAAGGCCGCGATCCGCTCGCAGTCGCCGTACAACACCCGTAACCGGACGGGACTGCCGCCGACGCCGATTGCCAATCCCGGCCTCGCCTCGATCCGCGCCGCCGCCAACCCGGCGCGGAACGTCGACTACCTCTACTACGTGCGCAAGCCGAACTCGCTCGCACACTACTTCACCGCGAGCGAGCGCGACTTCCTGCGCAAGGTCTGCGAGTTCGGCTACGCCTGCGACTGATGAGGAGGGCCTGGCGAAACAGCGTCGATGTCACCAGGGGAGCGCCGGTTCGCCGTGATGCTGCGTCCTCGGTCGCGTCCATATCTGCTGATATGGACGCTCCCTGCGTCCTTGCCTCACGGCGACCGGCGGCACCCTGGGAACGTGGGCCGTTCCGCCAGGCCCTCCTACACGGCGGGGCCGAACTCGTCCTCGTGAAGCCGCAGCTGCAGCGCCTCCCGCTGCGCACGCACCCGTTCGCGGGCCCGCGCCAGGATGTCCTCGAAGAGATCGTCGAGCGCGTCGGCGGGCTGTCCTGCGGCGTTGATCCACTCCGGCGGCAGCAGCTCGCGTCGAGCGCGCTCGTGCGCCGTGCTGGCCTCGAACCGGGAGAGCAGCCTTCGATCGACGTTGTCAGGGCTCATCGGCGTCGATATCGGCAGTTCGACGCCGTGAGATGAGTGCCCTGCCGGCCGCTCCGGCGATACTCCGTCCGTGACGAGCCCTTGTCTCGAGATCCGTGGCACGACGACGCTCGTGGGTCTCCTCGGCTGGCCGACGAGCCACTCGCTGTCGCCGCGGATGCAGAACGCCGGCTTCGCAGCGCTCGGGCTCGATTGGGCGTACGTGCCGTTGCCGACGCCTCCCGAGATGCTCGAGGCTGCCGTGCGCGGCCTCGTCGCGACGGGCTTCGCGGGCGCGAACGTGACGATTCCCCACAAGGAGGCCGTGATCCCGCTGTGCGACGAGCTCGACGACGTCGCCGCCCGCGCGGAGTCGGTCAACACGCTCGTCATCGAGGACGGGCGTGTGCTCGGGTCGTCGACGGACGGGCGGGCCGTCTCCTCGCAGGTCGAGCCCGAGGGACGCAGGGCGCTCGTCCTCGGAACCGGCGGTGCCGCGAAGGCCGTCGCGGAAGCGCTCGAGGACGGGGGCGCCGAGGTGGTCGTCCGCGGCCGGCGTCACCCGGAGTGGCCACCGACCGCGGAGGGGTTCGACATCCTCGTCAACGCGACACCCGTCAAGGACGAGCTGCCCGTCGCGCCGCGCGCGGGGATGCAGGTCGTCGACCTCGCGTACCACCCGGACGGCATGCCGACGAGGCTCATCGCGGCCGCCGAGGAGCTGGGCTGCCATCCCCGCGTCGACGGCCTCGACGTGCTCCTCGCGCAGGGCGCGGAGTCGTTCGAGCGCTGGACGGGCGACGCGGCGCCGCTCGTCGCGATGCGCGAGGCACTGCGGAGGGCCTAGCCGATCGCCGCTTCGGCGGACGCCAGGGTCGGCGACGGAAGGATTAGCGTCGCTTATCCGAAGCAACGCTCGGATCAGCGCCACGGCGATGTCCGCGTCCCGGTTTTCCACAGAGGCACACGATCTCCAGTCGTAGCGTCGTCCGCGCCGGGGAGAAACCGACACCGAATTGGCACAGCCTTGCCCTAGACGAAGATCGGTGTCTGACACCGCTCGGGTACCTCATGCCGGCGAGCGTAGGATCGCGCCATGGCGCTCAGGCTGACATCGGCCGGGGAGTCGCACGGTCCGGCGCTCGTCGCGATCGTCACCGGCCTCCCGGCCGGGCTCGTCCTCGAGAAGGAGCGAATCGACGCGGATCTCCGCCGCCGCCAGCAGGGTTACGGGCGGAGCCCGCGGCAGAAGCTCGAGACGGACGAGGTCGAGGTGCTGGCAGGCCTTCGTCACGGCCGCACGATCGGGACGCCGCTCGCGCTCCTCGTCCGGAACCGCGACCACGCGAACTGGACGTGGGGCATGAGCCCGTGGCCGCCGGACGGACAGCCCGAAGGCAAGGGCGCGAAGGTCGTGACGCTCCCGCGACCCGGCCATGCGGATCTCGCGGGGGTGCTCAAGTACGGCCACGAGGACGTCCGCAACGCGCTCGAGCGCGCATCGGCACGGCATACCGCGGTGCACGTCGCCGCCGGCGCAGTCGCGAAGGCGCTGCTGCGCGAGCTCGGCATCGACGTGGCCGGGCGGCCCGTCGAGGTGGGGGGCGAGACGACCGAGGAGGGCATGCGCGAGGCGACCGACGCGGCGCGGAAGGACCGGGACACGCTCGGTGGCGTCGTCGAGGTCGTCGCGACGGGCGTCCCGCCGGGGCTCGGCTCGTATGCCGAGAAGCGCGACAGGCTCGATGCGCGGCTCGCGGCGGCGCTGATGGGAATCCAGGCCGTGAAGGGCGTCGAGATCGGCGACGGGTTCGCACTCGCACGACGGCGCGGCACGGATGCCCACGACGAGATCGACCCTGGCCTCGCACGCCGCACGAACCGGGCGGGCGGGATCGAGGCCGGCGTCTCGAACGGCGAGCCGATCGTCGCTCGCGCCGGGATGAAGCCGTTGCCGACATTGATGCGTCCGCTCGACTCGGTCGACCTCGGGAGCGGCGAGTCCGCGCAGGCGCTCGTCGAGCGCTCCGACGTCCAAGCCGTCGAGGCCCTCGCCGTCGTCGCGGAGGCCGCGGTCGCCTTCGAGCTCGCGCGCGCCGCCCTCGAGAAGTTCGGCGGCGACGCGCTCATCGACGTCGTCGCGGCGCGTGACGCCTATCTCGCCCGGATCGGCGGCCGGTGGCGCGAGCGCTGACGGGACCGGCGGCGGCGGCGGCGTACGGCATCGCCACGGGCGCGTTCGTCGCGGAGCGCGACGATTGGCCGACCGCGATCGCCCGCGCTCGAGACGAAGGATGGCGTCGGCTCGAGCTGACGGCCGTCCGTGGCCGACTCGACCCCCTGCTCGCGTATCTCGCGGCAGAGCCGACGGCATTGGACGGCTTCGAGCGAGTCTCCCTCCACGCTCCCGCGAAGACGGAGACGCCCCCCGCGGACGTCGTCGCGCAGGTCGAACCGCTTCCGTTCGACGTCGTCCTCCATCCCGACGTCTACGGATCCGAGCCCGCCTGCGCACGGCTCGGTGCTCGCGCGGTCTTCGAGAACATGGACGTCACGAAGCGATCCGGCCGCGGCGTCGACGACCTCCGGCCGGTGTTCGACGCATTCCCGCAGACGACGTTCTGCCTCGACGTGGCACACGTCTGGACGAACGACCCCACGCTGGGCCTCGGCCACGAGCTGCTCGACGCGTTCGGCGACCGGCTTCGCCAGCTCCACGTGTCCGGGATCGAGGCTGACGGGACGCATCGGCCGACGACGTCGGCGGATCTCGACCTGTACGAGCCGCTGCTCCGTCGCTGCCGTCATGTGCCGTGGCTCCTCGAGTCCGAGCTCGTCGAGGAGGACTCGTGATGGCCCTGAACGCGCTCGGCCGGCACCTCGCGCTGGCCGGGTTCATGGGCTCGGGGAAGACGCAAGCGGGTGAAGCGGCCGCCGGCCGGCTCGGGCGCAGGTTCGTCGACCTCGACCGTCAGATCGAGACCCGCACCGGCGCGAAGGTCGCCGAGCTGTTCGTGACCCGCGGCGAAGCCGGCTTCCGCGCCGTGGAGGAAGCGATCGCCGCCGAGGTCCTGCGCGAGGGCGATCCGCTCGTCGTCGCGCTGGGCGGCGGCGCGGTGCTCTCCGAGCGCACACGTGCCGAGCTCGAGCGCCGCGCGTACACCGTTCTGCTGGACGTCGAGCCGGAGACGGCGTGGGAGCGGGTCGAGGGCTCGGGCCGGCCGCTCGCACAGGACGAGGATGCGTTCCATGCGCTCCATCGCGAGCGGCAGCCCGTGTACGAGGCGGTCGCCGACGCGCAGGCGCGCGACGTCGACGGGATCCTGCTCGCGGCCGCCGGCGTCCACGTCGAGCTCGGCGCGGTGGACGAGCTCGGCGAGCTCGTCCCCGGAACAGGGGCGGTCGAGCTGGTCGTCGACGCCCACGTGTCGGGCATCCACGGCATCCGCGCCCAGGTCGCGCTCGGCGCGCGCGATCTCGTGCAGCACGAGGTACCTGCGGGGGAGGCGGCAAAGACGCCGGCGGTGCTCGAGCGGCTGTGGTCGCAACTCCGGATCGGGCGGGACGGGTCGATCGTCGCGCTCGGCGGAGGCTCGACGACGGACGTCGCCGGGCTTGCCGCCGCGACCTACATGCGGGGCGTCGCGTGGACGGCCGTGCCCACGACGCTCGTCGGCCAGGTCGACGCCGCCATCGGCGGGAAGACTGCCGTCGACCTCCCCGGCGCGAAGAACGCCGTCGGCGCCTTCCACTGGCCCGCACGTGTCGTCTGCGACCCGTCGCTCCTCACGACGCTTCCCGAGCCGGAGCGGCTGAACGGCCTCGCCGAGGTCGTGAAGACCGGGCTGCTCGCCGGTCGAAGGATCTGGGAGCGCAGCGAGCCCGACCAGGTCCGCTTCTGCGCGGCGTTCAAGTCGGGCATCTGTCTCGCCGACCCCCACGACCGCGGGGTCCGGACACAGCTCAACCTCGGGCACACGTTCGCGCACGCGCTCGAGGCGGCCGCCGGATACGCGCTGCCGCACGGTCGTGCCGTGGCGCTCGGCCTGCTTGCCGCCCTCCGGCTGTCCGGGCTTCCGGACGAGGTCAGGACCGTGCAGGAGATCCTCGCGCCGGAGGCGGTGCCGGTCGACGCCGACGCGGCATGGGCAGCGCTCGGACGGGACAAGAAGGTCGCGGACGGCTCGCCGAGGCTCGTGCTGCTCGATGCCCCCGGACAGCCGCGCTGGGGAGTCGAGGTTCCCGAACCCGACGTCCGGCGCGCGCTCGAGGAGCTGATCGCATGACCGGCGGATGTCTGTGCGGCCGGGTGCGGTTCGAGCTCGACCCGCCGCTCCGTGAGGTCCGGATCTGCCACTGCTCGCTCTGCCGGCGCAGCGGGACGCTCGCGGGGGCGTACACCGCCGTCCCGCACGATGCGTTCCGCCTCACCGCCGACGAGACGCTCGTCTGGTACCTCGACGTCAACGTGCGGCGGCGCGGGTTCTGCAGCGCCTGCGGCGCGAGCCTCTTCTGGGTCGCGAACGACCGCGACACGATCTCGGTCTCCGCGGGCGCGCTCGACGGGCCGACCGGGCTCGTCGTCGAGACGCACGTCTACGTCGACCAGGCGGCGGACTGGGAAGAGACGACCCACTAGCATCGGCTCGTGCGCATCGACGTGCTCAACGGCGTCAACCTGAATCTCCTCGGCCGCCGCGACCCCGCCCGCTACGGTGAGGGCTCGCTGCAGGATCTCGAGACGCAGATCTATGCGTGGGCACGGCGGATCGGGCTCCAGGTGCGGTGCCGCCAGACGAACCACGAGGGCGAGTACGTGGAGTTCCTGCACGCGGCGCTCGACAGCTCCGACGGCCTCGTGGTCAACCCCGGCGCGTGGACGCACTACAGCTGGGCGATCAGAGACGCTCTCGAGCCGTTCGGCGGGCCGGTGATCGAGGTGCACATCTCGGACGTCGACGCGCGCGAGGAGTGGAGGAGGCACAGCGTCCTCACCGGGCTCACGACCGCGCGGGTCACGGGCGAGGGAATCGACGGCTACCGGCGGGCGCTCGAGCTGCTCGCGGAACGGAGGGACGGATGACGCGTATCGAGCGGCTCGCAACAGGCCTCGACGACCCGCTGCTCGTCACGGGGCTCGTCAACGTGCAGTACCTCACGGGCCTGCAGAGCTCGAACGCGGCGGTGCTCGTCGACCCGGCCGGCGAAGCGACGCTCTACACCGACTTCCGCTACGCAGATGCCGCCCGCGCGATCGACGGGGTCACGTTCCACCAGACGCCCCGGCACGTCGTCCCGGCACTCGCCGACCTGCTCTCGGGTCGCCGAATCGGCGTCGAAGCGCCGCATCTGTCGCTCGCGTCGGCGGACGCCCTGCGAGCCGGCGGCGTCGAGGTCGCGTCGACGTCCGGCCTCGTGGAGCGCCTGCGGGCGGTCAAGGAGCCCGGCGAGCTCGACGCGATGCGCCGCGCCGCAGCGATCTCCGACCGCGTCTACGAGGAGCTCGCGAGGCAGCCGTTCGTGGGGCGCACCGAGACGGAGCTCGCGTGGTGGCTCGAGCAAGCCTGGCACGAGGCCGGCGCGGACGGGCCGGCCTTCGAAGGGATCGTCGCGTTCGGCGAGAACGCCGCGCGGCCGCACGCGAAGCTCCGGGACGAGCCGATCCCGGAGAACACGCTGGTCGTCGTCGATGCCGGCTGCACGGTGGACGGGTACCGGTCGGACTGCACGCGCACCTTCTTCACGGGCGAGCCGGAGGGACGGCTGCGCGAGCTCTACGACCTCTGCCTGCAGGCGCAGCTCGACGGGCTCGCCGCGGTCGCCCCGGGGGCGGCCGGACGGGACGTGGACGCGGCCTCGCGGGTCGCGATCGAGGCGGCGGGCATGGGCGAGCTCTACGGTCACGGGCTCGGCCACGGCGTGGGGCTCGACGTCCACGAGGAGCCCAACATGCGGCCGGAGTCCGATGCGGTCCTCGCGGTGGGCAACGTCGTCACCGTCGAGCCGGGGATCTACCTCGCAGGAGACGTCGGCGTGCGGATCGAGGACATGGTCCTGGTGACCGAGGACGGCTGCGAGCGGCTCACGAGCGTCACGAAGGAGCCGATCGCGGTCGGCTAGGTACCCTGGCGCCCGCCGATGGCCGAGATCGTCAACACGAACCAGTTCCGGAACGGGATGCACATCGAGCACCGCGGCTCGGTCTGGCGGATCGTCGAGTTCCAGCACGTGAAGCCCGGCAAGGGTGGCGCCTTCGTCCGCACGAAGCTCAAGAACCTCGAGACCGGCGCGGTCGTCGAGGACACGTTCCGGGCGGGGGAGAAGTTCCCGCGGGTCCACACCGAGGTGAAGAACGTGCAGTTCCTCTACGACGACGGCAGCGAGGCGCACTTCATGGACGAGGAGACCTACGAGCAGTTCGGGCTTCCGAGCATCGACATCGCGGGCGAGCTCGCCTACATGCTCCCGTCCTCGACCGTGCAGATCCTCCAGGTGAACGGGAAGCCGTCAGGCATCCAGCTGCCCGCGTCCGTGGAGCTGGCCGTGGCGGAGACGGAGCCGGGCGTCCGCGGCGACACCGTCTCGAACGTGACCAAGCCGGCGACGCTCGAGACGGGCGCGGTCGTCCAGGTGCCGCTGTTCGTCGACGTCGGCGAGCGGATCAAGGTCGATCCGCGCGAGGCGCGCTACATCTCGCGCGCCTGACGCCTACGCGGTGCCCGGCGCCGTTCGGCACCGAAGGCCGACGCGGTACGGGAAGAGTCGTTCGGGATCGTCCAACGCGAGCTCCTCGAGCGCCTCGAGCCGGAGTCCTGCGTCGAGGAAAGCGTGTAAGAAGTGACCAAGCGGCAGGTGGGTTGCGCCAACTCGCGCGCGCAGTCCATCCGGTCCTATGGCGGGGCCGTCGTCGTACCACCCGGTCGAGGCGTATCCCGGATGGAGTGCGGGCGCGCCTTCTCCGAAGATGAATCGCGAATGCGGACCGACGAAGCACGGGTGTGCGCCGATGTAGACGAGAGGCGAAGACGGTCGAAGTACCCGCGCCGCTTCGCGCATCGCTCTCGGGAAGTCCTCGACGTCGGTGTGCGTCCAGAGCGAGACGACGGCATCGAAGCTTTTGTCTGCGAACGGCAGCGACTCCGCCGACGCCCGCACCAGCTGTGTGCCGTGTACGACTGCGCGGGCGAGCATCTCCTCCGACACGTCGACGCCGACCGGCGTCCAACCCAGTGCGCGAAGCGCCGGCAGCGCGACGCCCGTGCCGCAACCGAGGTCGAGGCAGCGGCCGCATCCCGATCCCAGAAGCCGTGCGAGGACCTTGGTCTCGACTTCGTCGAGCTCGGGCCTGAACGTCTCGAACCACGATGCATGTCCGTCGTACCGAGCCGTGGTCGACACGACCTCGATCGTATTGCAGGGGCCACGGGGCGCCGGGGCTCTGGCTTCAGCGAGAGCCCCGCAGCGTCGACTTCGCGGCTAGCCGCTCCCGCCGCTGTCGATCACATCGCAGAAGACGAAGCCATCCCGTTCCACCGCGTCGCCCACCGCGCACGGAATCGGCTGGGCGAAGATCGGGCCGGCGTGGACGAAGGTATGGAACTCGCCGTTCTCGCCACAGGGGTCGACGTCGGGAGGAAGGTCGGCGAGGAGCCGCTCGTCGTACGGCCGTCCGGCGAAAGAGGCGTCCAGACGGCGAGGGTCGAGGCACACGATGATCGCTTCGAAGCCGGCCGCGATGAACTCGCGGGCGAGCAGTGCGGTGTCCTTGCCCCAGAGTGGGAAGAGGCCCCGCTTGCCGGCCGCGGCGAGGCGCTCTTCGCGGTAGGCACGGACGTCTTCGAGGAAGAGGTCGCCGAATGCGACGGCGTCGACGGCCGACAAGGGCGGTGAGGCGAACGCCGCGGCCATGCGCGCCTCGTACAGCTCGTTGGTGCACGCGGGCG
>Ga0081539_10000713_pt1 | contig 66646 bp, 64 predicted proteins | sample TabmetS4T2R2_FD_71023 | JGI IMG/M metagenome (GOLD analysis project Ga0081539, IMG submission 71023) | Tabebuia heterophylla rhizosphere microbial communities from the University of Puerto Rico - S4T2R2 | ecosystem: Host-associated > Plants > Roots > Rhizosphere ...
CGTACTTTGCCAGCTTTACTCGATGCGTTGAGAGAAGCCTTCGCATCGATCACCCTGCACGATATTCTTAGTTGGTTTCGCCATTGTGGCTATCGGGTCGCACCCACCTGAAAACCGCTCTAAGCCCACGGCCACGCATGCCAGTACGCTCAACGGCATTGTCGAGAAGAACAAGAACACGATTGACTTTGTGCTCATCTGCTATGCCTTGGACGATGACGAGAAAGCTGTGTACATTCTCAAAGCCGTGGGCAACAAAGTCTTCAAAGACAAAGACACAATTAGTGTCGAGAACCTCGTGTTCCAGTTTTACACCGAGCCAGAGAGTGACAATCCAGTCACCGACGCGCCTGATTTCGTCGTGCCGTCGACCGGCACGTTCCCGCCCGTGCGGGAGTATCGCATTAAGTCCAACAAGTAGTGAGGATGAGTCTGTCCTAGAGGCTGGAATGAGGGGACCAATACTCGCACGGGGTCAAGCTCAATCACGTAATCGGCATGAGACAGAGGACAATTCAAGGCAGTCGTTGTTTTGTCTTCTGATTTCCTTCGGAAAGGAGAATACACCATGAAACATCTCATTTGTATAGTGTTAGTGATCACACTGTTCTGGGCTACGAGCACAAGTGCACAATCTGTGAACCCAAATCAGTCTATGAAGGTCCGCGTGACCGGCGCGATGTTGCCGTTTGAGGAGCAGCAACGGGACGACTTGGTCACGGCGACGATCTTCGTTCAAGACAAACCTTGGTTCTTTCGCGTAGGCAAAGCTGAAGGGTCGACTAGCGAAGAACGTGAGCAAGCGGTGAAGGATGGGGCGTTGTTGGAGCAAGTCCGCTTTCAGGGGCCTGACGCGGTGATGCGACGGCTACAGAAAGCCAACCTGATCGGCAAGCTGCTTACTATTGAAGGACAACTCGACGCGAAGGGGCGGCGGTTCCTGATCTCCTCAGTGGAAGAAGGCAAATAGGTGTCGTCGGGAGCGTGGACGTCCCGCCCGCATCAAAGCCTATCGAAGGGGCGCCTGAGACGGTCGCACTCCTAGGAACGGAGGAGCGATCATGAAATACATCAGTCTCATTAGTTTACTTGTCTCGAGTCTTTGGATTCATGCTGTGAACGCAGAGCCTCTTTCGCCGGAACGGTTACAAACCCTGCGCGTAACGGGGATGCTGGTCCCGTACGAGGCGCAATCTCGCGATGCTCTGCGGACCGTCAGTATCCTTGTGAACGACAAACCGTGGCTGTTTCGTATTGGTCGCGCTAAGGGACTCACCGACGGAAGTGATGTAGTACCAGATACTACAGACGCATCCCTCCTGAAGGACATTCGCGTCACTGGCTCTGACGCCCTGATGCGACGACTGCAGAAAGTCAATCAGATGGGCCGGTCCCTGACTCTTGAGGGACAGCTTGATGCCAAAGAGCGGTGGTTTCGCGTCACTGCCATCGAAGAGACCTCTGACGCGTTACTGCCCAGGCAATAGTAAGTATCCGACAATTTCTTTGAGAACAGACACCTGGATTCCGGGTCTCGCGTTGCTCGCCCGGAATGAGGAGCTTGGGGGCTTCGTCATTCCAGCCCTTCGACTGCGCTCAGGATAAACTCCAGCTGAAATCCAGGAGCCGAAGCGGGAATAGAGGTTTCGTCTCTCAGCAGAGGAGCATGGATGACGAAACAATTCAGAGATTGCTTAGCTCCTTAACAATCGCTCGCAATGGCACCTCTGCTGCGAAACGGAATATCGTTGCGTCGTTGTATGGTGGGAGACCACAAATGAAATTCTACGAGATCGTCGAGCAAGCGCTTGTGCTGCTCCAGCGCCAAGGCCGTGTTTCCTATCGCGCGCTCAAGCGAGAGTTTGCACTTGATGATGATGTACTTGAAGACCTGAAAGTTGAATTGATTGATGCCAAGCAGGCTGCTCGTGATGAGGACAGGAAAATCTTGGTGTGGGCGAGTGAAGGGGTCAATGGGGAAAAGGATAAACGGATAAAGGGCGAAAAGAGAGGGGACTTCAGACTTCGGCTACTGGACGCTGGACGGCCTGTGGCAGAACGTCGTCGGCTCACCGTCATGTTCTGTGATCTGGTCGATTCCACTGCCCTCTCGGAGCAGCTTGATCCCGAAGAATGGCGTGAGGTGGTACGCGCGTATCAAGCGACCTGTGCTGCGGTCATCAGCCGTTTTGACGGCCATATTGCCCAGTATTTGGGCGATGGCATCCTCGTCTACTTTGGCTATCCCTTGGCCCATGAGGGTGATGCTCAGCGGGCCATACGGACAGGGTTAGGAGTTATTAAAGCGTTGCGAGAATGCAAGCCGCTGCAGCTTGTGGTTCCCTCTCCCTGGAAGGGAGAGGGTTGGGGTGAGGGTAGTCTAAATGCACAGTCTTATGATCCCCCTCACCCTAACCTCCTCCGACTACGCGAAAGACAAGCTCTCCCCGCTGGGGAGAGGGGATTTCCTTCTCTCCGGCTCCGTATCGGCATTCACACCGGCTTGGTCGTTGTAGGCGAGATAGGCGGTGGAGGTCGCTACGAGCAGTTAGCCTTGGGTGACACTCCCAACATCGCCGCACGAATACAAGGGCTGGCTGAGCCTGATACCGTGGCGATCAGTACCGCCGCCTATCGGCTCGTGCAAGGCTTGTTTGAGTGTCAGGACTTTGGTGCGCATACGTTGAAGGGGATCTCAACTCCGATGGAAGTGTATCGGGTATTAGAAGAGAGTGGCGCACAAAGTCGCTTTGAGGTAGCACTTCGCTCTGGGCTGACTCCCCCACTGGTGGGGCGGGACGAAGAAATGGAGTTACTGGGTAAGTGCTGGGGACGGTTGAAAGCTGGAGAAGGTCAAGTAGTACTCCTGAGCGGCGAAGCCGGGATCGGCAAATCCCGCCTGCTCCAAGAACTCAAAGAACACGTGGGGAAAGATGATTGTACCCGGATCGAATTTCGCTGCTCCCCATATCACCAGAATACTGCTTTGTATCCGGTGATCGAGCATATCCAGCGATTTCTCCAGTTTCACCGTGATGATTCCCCGCAGGAGAAGCTGAACAAATCGGAGCGAGTGCTCAAGGAATATCATTTACCCTTGCAAGAGGTAGTGCCGCTTTTTGCTGTGCTGTTGTCTCTGCCCCATCCCGACCAGTACCCTCCAATTAACCTAACCCCACAGAAGCAATGGCAGAAGACCCAGGAAGCGCTGGTGGCATGGCTCCTAGAGGAGGGGGAGCGGAAAGCGACACTAGCGGCATGGGAAGATCTGCACTGGGCCGACCCCTCCACGCTAGAGCTTCTGCGCCTGTTCCTCGATCAGGCCCCGACGATTCGTATCCTGACCCTGTTAACATTTCGGCCGGAGTTTAGTCCGCCTTGGGAGATGCGCTCACATTTCACTCAACTCACACTCAGTCGCTTAGGACGCAGGCAGGTCGAGGGCATGATTGTAGGGGTGATGGGAGGTGAGGTCTTACCGTCAAAGGTGGTGGAACAGGTGGTGAGTAAAACCGATGGGGTGCCTCTGTTTGTGGAAGAGTTAACCAAAATGGTGCTGGAATCCGGGCTGCTGCGGAAGAGAGAGAACCACTATGAGCTCGATGGCCCACTGCCACCACTGGCAATTCCCGCGACGCTCCAAGACTTGTTAATGGCTCGGCTCGATCGGCTCTCTGCGGTCCGCGAAGTGGCGCAACTCGGGGCGACTCTGGGACGGGAGTTTACCTACGAGTTGCTGGAGGAATTAGCTATGACCAGAGCAGCTCATGAAGGATAAGTCCACAGCGTGGATGGAATGCGACAAAATCCGGAGCCACAATTCCCCGGATTTCATCCGGGCTACGATACTACTGTCTATTCGAGTACTTCTTCTAATGCCCCAAGAAACCGGCGGAAATCATCGAGCGTAAGATGGCCCATGCTGGCGACGCGGAAGATGCCAGTCTGCAATTTTCCTTGTCCTTCGTAAATGACGAAGCCGCGTTCTTTGAGACCGTCGTGAATACGTTGATAGGTCATGCCCTCTGGAAGCAACAATGAGGTGAGTGTATTCGACTGATGGACTGCAGGTAAAAGGGCTTTGAGTCCGAGTCGTGCAAATCCCTCACGTAACAGTTGTGCGGCCGCACGGTGCCGCTGTATCCGTTTAGGAACGGTCTCTTCTAATAACTCGTCGAGAGCTTCATCAAGCGCGTACCAGGTCTGCACTGACGGAGTGAACGGAATACTGCGTTTTTCCTGGGCTTCCCAATGTAACGGCAAGTGTAGATACAACGACCGACGTGGGAACTGTTGCATCGCGGCCATTGCTTCACTACGGATGAGGACGAAGGAGACGCCAGGTAACCCTTGGATACATTTGTTAGCAGTGCAGGCACACAAATCGACACCATCACGAACGAGCTCGAGGTCTTCGGCAGCGAGTGAACTCACCGCATCAAGCAACAGCCAGCGACCAGCACGGCGCGTGATCATGCCAACTTCGGTGACCAGGTTCAGTAAACCAGTTGTAGTTTCGTGATGTACCAAAGCAACGGCATGAATCGCTGGATCATCGCGCAATGTTGATTCGATCTGACTCAGGTCCGGCCGTTGTGTCCATTCGTAGTGTAACTCGACCGTTGGGATACGATGCGCCTCGGCCATGCGCAACATGCGCTCGCCGTAGACGCCGTTGTTGATCACCAACAGTTTCTTTCCGTCAGGCAAGGCAGAGGAAACCATCGACTCAACCGCGAGTGTTCCAGAACCAGTTACTGGCACGGCGGTGTATCCGGACGGAGCAAATGCCTGGAGCAGCTTCGTGCGAATCGCCACCAGTAGGTTAGAAAACTCTTCTTCGCGATGGCACAGGTCGCCACGCAACAAAGCTTGTTGCACACGTGGTGAGACGTTCACTGGGCCGGGATTGAGGAGAATGTGTTGGCGCATAAAGAGCTATTAGCTTTCAGCCGTCAGCTTTGAGCTAAAAGAAGGCAATCAGAGACGGCATCTCGTTTCGAACTGAACGGGCGAGAGAATTACTGCTCCTTTTTGATTTGCTGACTGCTGACTGCTGATCGCTGATTGCTTAGCGCAGCCATAAACCGCGCGGCAATCTCCGGGGGTTCGTGCGTAATGCGTCCGATCTTGCGTTCTTCGTGGTCGGGTCCGATCTTAATGAGCAGGAAGGACGGTCCAGGCTGGGTGAGAAATTCCCTTGCTGCGGTACGCAGCGCCACTTCACTATCTACCCGGTGCGCATGAAGGTAACCGCTGGCGCGGGCAATTTCTTCCAACGGAACTTGGCTGGACACTGTCCGCTGATTGCCGGTGGACCCATAGACTTCATTGTCAAAGACAAAGTGCACGAGGTTCTTTGGCTGCGTGGCCGCAATCATCGCCAAGGAGCCCATGTTCATCAACACATTGCCATCACCATCAAATACCACAACACGACGATCTGGCCGATTGAGTGCAACTCCGAGCGCAATCGATGAGGCTAAGCCCATCGAACCAATCATGTAGAAATTGCCAAGTCGGTCATTGATGTTGAACGATTCACGTGAGATGAATCCGTTAGCGTGGACAACAACTTCATCCCGTAGCAAGGGGATCACAACGGCGAGCGCTTCAGCGAGTTTCACTGCATGACTCCAGGAGGTAGTAGCAGAGCCACAGGCTTATTGGTGTGCTTGAGAGTTTCTGCTGCCCAGTCGATCGATTCTCTGACAATGTCGGTATTGAGTATTTGGTGGGGAATCTTCAACGTCGACAGTAACGTTGGAGAAATATCTCCCATAATCAAATGTTCTGGTGCATCTTTTCCCTGATACCCACGCCAGGTGATAAGCAGTAAACACGGGAAGTTATACATCAGGCTCAGCGAAGCAAGTGCATTGACACATACGCCGAGACCGGAGTTTTGCATAATCACGGTTGGTTGTTTCCCGGCCATATACGCACCAGCGGCAAGGCCGACCGCCGCGTCTTCGCGAGTCTCGGGAATATAGCCACCACGTTCTTCTAACGTCGCAATCAGGCTTTTTGCCAGTGAGCAGGGGACCCCAGTGAAGAAGTCAAACCCAGCATCGAGAAGGAAACGAAGAAAATCTGGACCGGAAACCATAACAATTAAAAATGGAGAATTAAAAATTGAGAACGAAAAAAAGTACAATGCTTTTCGGATAAACCCTATGGCCCACAGCCTTCTTCTTCAGACAATCCCTACAGCCTTAACCCTGTTTCTTAATGCCTTCGCGCGACGCGGCGTCGCACTTGTTCTTGCACACGTTTTTCTTTCTTGGTCACTAATTCTGTCAGAGTCACGCCAGCCTCCTGCGCTGCAGGGTGAGTCAATAACATCGGCAGCACTCCCAGTGAAGCAATCAACACACTACCCACTGCTACGGTTAGCAACAATCCCATACTGAAAATGCCATAGTACCGTGCTACCATCAGGCTGCCGAACCCTACCATAGTCGTCAGTGAGAACAAGGCCACAGCTTGCCCGGTGCTGCCGGCGACCAATTCCGGTCCACTTTCTCCGGCTTCGCGGAAGCGATGGACAATATGAATGCCATTCTCGACGCCAATGCCAATAATTAACGGAACCGCGACCAGGTTCGCAAGGTTAAATTGCAAATGAAAAATCTTCATCAGTCCGGCTGTCCAGATCACTCCGAGTGCGAGCGGGAGAATCGCGAACAGCGTATCACTGGGGCGACGCAAGGTGAAAAACGTGACTAGGACAATGGCAACAAAGGCATAGAGTGCACCTTCGAGGTACCCTTGTTTCATCGCACGGATGGATTCATAGCCAATGACCGGAGAGCCGGTGACATCTGGGTCAACCTGACGTAATTGACTGATGAACTCTTCCAGTGGTTCTCGTTCACGAATGTTGTGTTTCGGATAGATCTGTAAGAGAAACTTAGTTCCATCTTGGCTGACGAACCGACTCTTTAACTGGGTGGGAACGTCAGCAAAAGAGATTGGTCCTGAAGGATCGAGGTTGCTACGTAGTAGGCTCCATTTATCTTGGAAATCACGGAGCAACGCCTGCTGGAAGAGCACCAACGCGGCTTGAGCCTCGCCTTCCGGCATCGTCTGCAGCCGTTCGATCACATTTAGTAGTGCTTGTCGTGCTTCAGTGAGTTCTTGTTCAGCAGGCTTTTTTTGCGGGTCCCATTCGCTATTGTCGGGCCGTATTTTTAACTTGAGTTTGTCTAAAGTGTCCTGCAAATCTCGGACCTCTACCGGTGCGGTGGGAGGGAGCGCTGGAGGGAGGTCACTCAGTAATGGCGCAAGAGAACGGACCAAATCAAGCCGTTCTTCTTGCTGTTCAGGAATCAGCGAAGCGACACTTTCTACTGTACCGACAGAAGAGAGTTGTTTGAATGCTACAGCCTTGCGCATCGCTTCGGCTGGAGTCGAGGCAGTTGTTAAGGCATTCCACGAGGAACGTTCGGAATTTTCCAGAATGCGTTTTTCCCATTTGACCGATTCGGTGCCGTGCGCTTGTAAGTTGAGGAGATTGTAATCGAACGACAGCGTTGGCAAAACAACGAGTGAAGCGCCAGTGATAAGGCCCAGCAGCATCAGCAAGGCCTTTCGTTGGTGGGCCACCATTGATCCCAGCCACGCAAACCCTCCAGTTAAGAAGGTCCGTCCACCGTGGGTAGCATGCCACGGACGGTATGACTCCGCGAGAACCACGAGTGCAGGCAGAAGAGTAAGGGTGGCGATAAGAGAGAGAAGAAGACCACCACCGGTGATCAAGCCCAGCTCTTGAATGCCGCGAAAGTCAGCTAGCATGACCGCGAAGAAAGCCAGCGCCGTGGTGACGGCACCCGCCGCAATACCGGGTACACTATGCTCGAAGACCTCAGCAAGAGCCGCTTCTGCATCGTGTCCATTTGCACGCTCTTCCTCGTAGCGTGTCATGAAGTGCACCCCAAAGTCATCCGCGAGGCCGAGGAGCATAGGGCCAACGAACATAGTAATGATCGTGAGATGTCCGACCGTTAGGGCGATAAACCCTAACGTCCATCCCAGCCCGACTGCTAGCGTCAGCGCGATCAGCAAGGGGTGACGCATCTTGCGGAAGAAAAGAAAATACAACAGCGTCACACCAACAAAACAGGCGACAGTGGCGAGTCCACCATCGGCTTGCACACTGACCATTTCATCGCTGTCAAGCGCCTTGGTGCCGGTCACTCCCACGTTAAGGCCAGGAAACTGCGGCCGTAACGCGGCGATAGCTTGTCGAATCGCAGCAATGGATTCTTGTCGTTCGGTAAAACCGTCGGTGCCGAGGATTTTGGGCTCCACCATGAGAAACACAAAACGACGATTGTCGGAAATCAAATAGCCGTTATCGGACCACTCTTCTGTGCCACCGAAAAACTTCGCCCACGGAGAATGGTACTCGTAGTCTTCGCTCGTCAGGGCGCGATGAAGCTCTTGCAGGAGCGATTTGAAGAAGCCAATTTGCACTGGCTTTTTCTCTTCTTTGGTAGTCTCAGTTTCTGCTGACGAATCAAGACCAAAGAGATTTTTCACCAGATGGGAGACCATTCCCGAACTCACTTGTTGATTGATCGCACGGAACAGTGGGTTAATCCCAGGAGCAGTCGTCAGGTCATGCACGAGCGTGTGATATTGATCAAGATTCTCGTGCAAGGCACGCAGATCTTCCGGCGACAGGTACAGTAGCTTCTTACCTTCTAACGAAGACGTATCAATACGATAGAAGACTTCGGCAACGTGGACCGTGTCTTGGCTCAAGATCTCGCCGAGTTTGGTCACGAAGTCTTTCCCTTGCTGTACATTACGCGGTTCGACGACGACGACGACTTGGTCGACGCCCATGAACTCGTGCGAATACGCCTCGTCAAGCTGGATGTAGCGTTTGTCCGAGGAAATTAAGTCGTTCCGACCAGTGACGAAGTCGAGATGGGAGAAGGAATACAGTACCGCAAATGCGGCGAGTACGATGCTACTGAGGACAATAACCCACGGTGAGGTTGTTGTGAGCCGGGCAAGAGAACTGAGGAGGCGCTGTTTCTGGGTCAGGAGTATACGCGTTTTCCCTGCGGGGGAAGAATATTCCATAGTCGTCTCTCTTTTGTGGTAACAACGGGCTAACTCTCGGCCAGTTTCTCTCGCATCCGTTTGATGAGTCCTTGATATGATTCTTTGGTGATTACTTGTTGAACTTGGCTTTGGACATTACTGACTAAGCTCACACCATCAAGGAACACATCATCAATGAGCCATTTCCCGTTGGCTTGGTGGAGTTGATAGTCAATGCCAACCTGACCTTCTTTCGGATGGCTGACCTTTGTTTCCACTGTGGCCTCTGTGCCATTGAGCTTTTCGTTGGCATAATCGATTTTAAGTTCGCCAAAGAATTCTGCTGATTTAGGGTACGCAATCTTTTGCAGCAACTGCATCAGCAATTGGGTGAAATCCCTTTGCTCGGCAGTGTTGAGTTTGCTCCATTGTGGTCCGAGGATCCGTTTGGAGAGATCCTGAACCGCTACCGTCTCTTCCGAGACTTTTTGCGCTTTGGTGTTTGCTGCGCGATCTTGGGCAGATAACGACGCAGTGCCGGGCTTAAATGATCGGACCGACTCCACAAGTCGCTGCACTGTGTTGGTTGGTCCCTCTGCCCAACTGACGAGCGCGAGGCTCAGCATGGCGGCGACGGCAATACTTGTGAGAATCCCCTTCTTCATCTCTTTCTCCCTTACCGGAGAAGTCAGAGTTGTTCCCTACTTCTTTGGACCCTAAACATGAAAGCTGCCATGGAGTCGTGCCGAAATCCTTACTTATTTAGCAGAGTTCCCTGCTTTCGACAAAGCGTCTGTGCCCCACATGCAGGTTTCTGAGAAGCCGCTAGTATTGCAGGTCTGAGACTTCCTCACCAATAACCAGGCTGAGTTTTGCCAAACCGATGTTGTAATCGCGTACGGCTTCATAATAATCGTTAGCAGCGCGCGTATAATTGCCTAGACCAAGAAAAATATCTTGCGGCTCGCCAACGCCAATCTCAAAGTTCGCGGTTGCCAGTGCAACCAGTGCACGGCCTGCTTTGCGGCCATCGTCAGTAATTTTGACTCGGTCTTTGGCTTCTTTGATGTTGAGATACGCTTCTTTGACTTCTACTGGGAAACCGCTCTCAGCAGTTTTCTTTTGGGTTTGTAGCTTCATGAGCTCGGCCTGCGTTCGTGCCACTTTGGCGGCGGTGCCACTAATATCAAAGTTCCAGCGTAGCCCGAGCACTGGACCTGCGGACGCAAAGTTGAAGTTGTCGTAGGCGAATGGGTTCGTCTGGCGTGAGCGTCCAGGCGCGTAGCCGTAACGAATCGGGACTGACACAAAGAGTGTGGGAAAATAATCACTGCGTGTCAACGCGAGTTCCGCTTCTTTTGCTTGAATGCCGAGTAGAAGTCGACGCCACTCGGGGCGATGTGCGAACAGGCGCTGCACATAATAATCGAGCTCTTTGAGTTGAGCAGGTTGTGGTATCAATGCTGGTTCGGCAAGCGCCAATTTCGTTGTTTGCGGTAAACCCATGACTCGCAACAGCGCAGCTTTTGTCAGTTCAATACCATTATCAAGTTTGCCGGTTTCCTTGGCGACTCCAGCGTAACCAATCTTGAGGTTCAGAACATCGAGTTGGGAAATCTTGCCTTTGTTTCCCTTGACTCGGCTGTCTGCTGTTGTCACCGCTTTCTGGAAACCATCGCGAACGTCATCAAGGAGTGATTTGATCTGTTGAGTATATTGCAGGGTGTAATAAAACTCTTTGACCTCGCGAATCGCTTCGTCTTTCTTCTGCTCAAAGTTGGCTTCCTCTTGCTCGACTCCTTTCGCAGCGGCCTCGATACCGTTAGTAATCTTTCCCCAAGTAAACAATGGGTAGACAAATTGTCCTTCGAGCCGGGTAAATGGTCCAAGCTTATCGATGCCGCCAGTGCGTATAGGGCGATTCCCGGCCAGACTACCTTTGACATCGTTTACGGCCCCAAAAATGTTAACAAACTCACCGGTGGGATAGGTGCCAGCCTTTGCTTGCTGGAGATCAGTTTCGCGGATGGCGACGTCCCATTTCACTTCTTGTACTGACGGGTGATTTTCTGTTGCTCGTTTGATGCACTCAACCAGAGTAAGTTTCAGGGCCGCTCCGGCTTCTTCATCTTCGGCTGCGCAGCTGCGACCTCCGGAGAGGAGGACCAATACGAAGACCGTGAGGGTAAGTTGAGTCCTCACTGCGTGATACCTCCATTGCCATTGCATACGAACACCCCCTCCCCTCTTATGCAGGTTGTGGATCCACGGGGACCATCAACCTGCCCCTCACTTCATAACAATTATCTTATTTCTTTGATCTTTAGAGGTAGAAGGAAACGCTACAGGTTCCCCATTTGAGCTATAGATGTCGCCGTTCATGCTTCGAGCCTTCGACGAGCGTAAGACAGGCTTTACCCTTTGGGCTAGCTCAGCACGAACGGAAATCGGTACATGGCAAAGGACCATTCACCCTGAGCTTATCGAAAGAGAAGTCGAAGGGCGAACACAAACTATTTCAACAAGGGTTCCTATATATCACAGTTGTTGTTCTAGATTACGCTTTAGTTGGCACCGTTACTGTAGCTGTACCAATGACCCAGCGCTCGCCGTCGTCATTTTCCATCCATAGGTCACATTCGACCGTGTGATCGGTTTCATTCTTCTGCGTTACGGCACCGCGCAAGTGAATGTCTCGATCAGGTAACACCGGGCTGCGAAAGGTTGTGCCAATGCGTTTGATCGTCGCCGCTTGGTTCCAATCACTAATCATGCGCGCCAGCAAGCCCATGCTCATGACGCCAGGCGCGATCATGCCCGGCAGCCCTTCTGCTTTTGCTCCTTCATCGTCGGTGAAACGTGGGACATACATATTCGCGGTTTTGGCATACCGTCGCACCTGGTCTTTACTCAACGGCATGTCGATCGGCGTAATTTCATCGCCTTCTTCGATTTCTTCAAAATATAGAATGCTCATCGTTGCATAATCCTATGGTCGATTACCGCAACCTGTTCACCTTTTTGATTCTTCACTTCGTTGCGGATGACAATGAAATACATCGAGCCTGTACGCCCAGTCTTTTCATAAATTTCATGGATAGTGCTGAGCATGGTGAGTGTGTCGCCGGGACGCACTGGCGCTAGCACTTCGAGATCACGCCCACCATCGAATCCGACCTTGCCAAACTTGGGCAGATTCTCTGGAGTAAATTTCTTGGCGCGGAGCTTGGTCACGAAGGTGGGAGGAGCAACTAACCCTTTGTGAAGCCCCTCGCTAGCGGCAACTTCATCTGTGTACAGGGGGTTTGTCTCCCCAAGGGCAGCGGCAAATTCGAGGATTTCTTCCTTCGTCACCGGAGGAAAATCTGTTTCATCAAACACTTGTCCGATAAGCGATTTATCAAACTCAAGCGCCATAACTCATTTCCTTAAGAAGTAGTAGAATCTGTTTGTCGCTGAGGGCGAAAATCGACCGGACGATAGCCGCCCACACGTAAAGCATCAACTAAATCTTCTATCGTGTTGATATCGCGCTCGAACTCGGTGGCACAGAGTCCGACGAAACTCACTAAGTGAGAATCGCTGCCACCGAACGCGTGGTAGCCATATTTATCGATCAATGCAGAGACGCGTTCATTCTCACCCTTCTTACTACCGCCATTGAGTGCCTCAACCCCGGTCACACCTTCAAGCGGTGGCTTGGTTTGGTAATGTTCAATCAGTCCGATCGTTGGTCGTCCCGGATGGCACGGCATGGCGATGCCACCCATACGCGCGACTTCGGTGATCAATTCTTGGGCAGGAAGACGAACATTTTTGAAGTCGTAGCGTTTGAGAATATCGTCGTTGACACCATAGACGAGGACATGTCCATACTCAGTTTCGACTTCTGACGCCTTGAGGATCAACATGCCGTATTTGTCTTCAAGATCACGATAATCTCCAGCGGTATTGAACTGCCGGTGTTCGGTCAGAACCAGACCTTCGAGTGGGCGTTCGTCGCGCTTGCGGGCCAGCCATTTCAAATAGGCTTCGACTGGAGCGCGGCTATCATCTGATGCTTCTGAATGAAGATGTAAATCGAGAATCCGTGCCATATTCTGTCCTAAATAGCCGGCGTCGCGGCTCGGCTTTTAGTTTTGCAACCCGGCTATGGTGCCAGAATGGGCGAGGGATAGCAATGTGTCATTGAGATTGGCTTGCTCAACTCCTTCCCTGCCACTGCTTGAGGGCTTTTGTAAACCTTGAGCTTCACTTTATACTGCCTTGAATACGAAATAGAGATCGAAGACGCAAAGCTGAAGAATTTGTGGAGGTGAGGGTGAAGAAGCTAGAGTAAGTAATGCAAGAGAAATTTCCTAGATTGGCACAACACCAGTATTACCGATAGGAGCATACGCCCATGCCAAAAACTACATCCAGCCGGAGAATTCGAACATTAAGGAAGAGAGAGAACCTGAGGTTAAAACTCTCTGCTTTTCTTAGGCATCTCGGGTTTGTAGTGATCTGGGGTCTAGGATTGCTGTCGACCGCGGCGTTCGCTGCGGGAATTACGTATGTCGACCCGCAGATTTCGTCGAATTCATGTACAAAATATAATCCCTCAACGCGGTCTTGTAGCTCAGGTGCAGATTCTGCCTATAAGACGATTGCCGGGGCCGCCGCTGCTGCCACGGCTGGTACTACGGTACTCATTCGTGGAGGCTCCTATGATGAACCACTGGCCCCGCCAACCTCAGGAGCGCCAAGTCAATACATCACGTTTAAGAATTACGGGACCGAACAAGTGTTCCTTGGGGGTGAGACTGGAATTGTGCTTTCCCACCGTCGCTATATCTGGGTTGAAGGTTTGCATGTCGAAGACCGATTCTGGTTAGAGTCCAATAATTCAGAGGCTGATTTTGCCAGCAATTTTCAAAACCGGAACTTCAACGTGATCAAAAGTTGCATCTTTAAGCGGACACCTGCTTCCGGTACGACTGGGAATATCCGCTTTGTCCAGAGTCACGACAACCAGTTACTCGATAATACCGTTGAGGACGGCAATGATAATATTCTGCTGATCGATTCAGAACGGAACCTGGTGCAAGGAAATAATGTCACCAGTGCGCATCACAGTCTCTTCGGGGTGCGGTGTGGAGACTACAATGCCATCCGCAATAATTATTTCGCCAATCCGCGACAGAAGATCGGCGAGGTCTATGATTGCGGGCAGGACACCCATGCGGTGCCCAATTCGTTTAACTCGACCAAGCACAATCTCCTTGAGAACAATATCTTCGCGGACACTTCTGAATACTATCGGACCTCCGGTGGTAACGGCATCCAGTACGCCGGGCAAGATGGCCTGATCCGCCGAAACGTGTTCTACAATAACAATGTCGGGATTGGCATGACGAGTTATGAGGACGAAGCGCGCTATAACGTCAACAATCGAGTTTATCACAACGTGTTTTATAATAACGACGCTGCGGGCATTGCGCTACATCCGGGTGTGACAAATAGTCAGTTCAAAAATAACATTCTGTTCTTGAACAAGGGATGCATAGAAGATTGTACGAAGCTGACCCCAGGACAGGTCGTCTATCGAGAAAGCCAAAATAATGACTCTGTCTGGGCAACCTCTGTGTTTGTGAGTAATTGTATCTTCTACGAACAGACCGGACAGTCAGTCATTGAGGACGAATTTGGTGATGGACGTTCGATTGCCAACTTCAACGCGCAGATCAAACAGGCGTTTCTTAATTCGCGTGAAGTAAATCCCCAATTTGTCAATGCCACAAGTTTTGATTTTCATTTACAGAATAACAGTCCATTGATCGATGCCGGGGATTTTCTGACGAAAACGGCTGAGGCGAAGACAGAAAGTACCAGCATGCGTGTCGAAGATGCTGCGTATTTTTACGATGGATACGGCATTGCCGGAGAACAAGGGGATGTCATTCAGTTGCAAGGCGGAACCACGACAGCGCGAATCGTGACAGTCGATTACACGACCAACACGCTCACTCTTGACCATCCGCTGAGTTGGAGTGCCGGGCAAGGAGTAGCGCTGCGGTTTGCTGGAAACGCACCCGATATTGGCGCATTTGAAACCAATCTCTCGGCCGCAGGATCACCTCCACGCGCGCCAACGAATCTCCGGGCGCAGTGACGCGAAAAAAAAGGAACTTTTCGAAGGGATAGAAAAATGTTCTTCCTGATTGAATACAATTGGTCCCAAGGTCGTATCGTCACATTTAGAAAATTCGCTGACTCGGAGCGGGAGAAAGCTCAGGACGACCGTCTCGAATTAGAACTCGATCTTCATCGTCTGGGCCTAGCGCATGAAGTGGGTATCCTAGAAGCGGTATCAGGAGAAGCCGTGCGGCGCATGCATCGCCGATACTTTGAGGATTTGGCTGAACTCGCAAAATTGCCAGTGCTGTAGGGGCGTATTGCAATACGCCCCTACAAAGACTATCTCGCTGGCCGAAACAACGGAATCGAAATTTCCGGCGTTGCATCTTCAAACGTCACTTCAACTGGCATGCCGATTTTAACATCTTCAGGTTTGCACTCGACGATGTTGGTCAGCATGCGCACGCCTTCGTCCAGTTCAATATACGCCATGATGTACGGCAGGTTCTCACGAAACCCTGCACTCTGATTCTGCTGCGTGACCGTGAAGGTGTAGACTTTCCCTTTGCCACTGCACTTTACCCAGTCGAGAGCTGGCGATAGGTCATCTGGGCAGAAAGCACGGGCGTAGAAAAAGACTTTGCCGCAGCTCCGGCATTTCTGCACGTATAGCTCGTGCCGCGCGCATGCTTCCCAAAACGGTCTGTTCTCTTCGTCAATCCGCGGAATTGGCTTTTTGTATTTCTTTTCTTCGGCCATGATTCAAATCTCCTAAAACGTGATTCGTGCTACGTGTTACGTGAAGAGAGAGGTGCAAAGTCATGCAATACGCAATACGCAACACGGCTTACACTCCAAGCACGAGTGACGCGCCACTATGCCGCAATCCGAGCGTCCCACCGGTGCCGTGCACCATCGCTAGGTTGCAATTTTTCACCTGCCGTTCGCCGCATTCTCCGCGCAACTGTTTGGTGGCTTCGATCACGAGGAAAATACCGCGCATACCAGGATGATTAGAGGAAAGACCACCGCCATCGGTGTTAATCGGTAGTGCACCACCTAAGCCAATGCGGCCATTCTGCACGAACGAGCCGCCTTCACCTTTTTTGCAGAACCCTAAACTCTCCAGTGTCACTAATACGGTAATAGTGAATGAATCGTAAATCATCGCCATGTTGACGTCTTTGTGAGTGACGCCTGCACGTTCCAGTGCTTTGGGGCCGGACTGCTTAGCTGCGGCGTTGGTCAAATCCCGTACGCCAGCGCTGGTGTGATAGCACGCTTCTGCGGCGCCCAGGATATTCACTGGTTTCTTTTTGAGGTCACGGGCGCGCTCTGCCGAAGTGACGACTACGGCACCACCACCGTCAGAAATCATGCAGCAGTCAAGCAGATGCAATGGTGATGACACAACGCGTGAGGTTATGACGTCTTCAACCGTAATTGGGTCACGGAATTTCGCGTACGGGTTCATGGACGCATGCTTACGCATGGTCACGGCGATTTCCGCGAGTTGTTCACTCGTAGTGCCAAATTCGTACATGTGACGTTGGGCAGTCAGCGCATAGTCACCAACTGTTGTAGGGCCGTAGCAATTTTCGAATTGCTCTGACGGATCGCCACCACTTGCACCACCTGTCCCGATAGCGAACCGGTCAGACGACCATTTGCTGCCGTAGAGAATCAGCGCCACATTGCAATAACCGGCGGCAATGGCGGCGGCCGCATGCGCGGTATGCGAGACAAAGGAGGACCCACCAATCGAGTTTGAATCTAAGAAATCAGGATTGAGATTGAGATGTTCGGCGAGCGAGACAATGCCCATCCCGCTCACGCCTGAGGTGAACAGGCCATCCACATTTTTGATGGACAGTCCGGCGTCCTCTAACGCGCCGCGCGCGCTCTCGGCCATGATTTGGTATTGTGTCTTATGCGGTGCCCAGCGCAGTGGATGCTCATAGACCCCCGCAACAGCAGTTTTGCCTTTGATGCTCATAGTTTCTCCATTGTATGCACCACGTGTTGCGTATTGCGTGTTGCGTGACCGTCCCGGTTCCTTTTACGTATCACGCATCACGTTTTATCCTAAAAACGCCGTAATCGCCTCGCACGCTTCTTGTGGCTTCTCGATTGGTAGCCAGTGCCCAGCTTGTGGAATCACAACAAGTTTTGCTCCAGAAATGCGCTCGCGGAGCAATTCGCTCTGTGTCACTGGGGTGCTTTGATCATCTTGCCCAGCAAGGATTAACGTCGGTTTACGAATCTCGCCAAGCTTTGCGGTGAGGTCTACCTGCTGACACGCTACGAGATCAAAATACCGCACACGCGGATCAGTCTTAATCTGTTCACCCCAACCTTCTTGGATGATACTCATCGGTGTGGCTGGAGAGCAAGAATCCTTCGTGAATGGCTGCCCAGCGCGGCCTTGCATCACCTGCTTCCACACATTCGCCCGTTCATCGGTAATGTTAAACTTCGCTGCCGTGCACGTAAGAATAAGCCCCTCAACCATGTCCGGATGGCGGAGAGCCAGATCCATAGAGACAGCGCCACCCATTGAGTGACCGATTAGATAGGCCGGACGTAAGCCCAATTTTTTCCAGAAGCCATAGACCAGTTCGCTGTAAGCCGTTACGCTCTTTAAGCTTTCTGTGCCGCTCGAACGTCCGTGCCCAGGATAGTCAAGCGAAAACGGACTGTGTTTCGCCGATAGCAGATCAAGCATCTTGTGACCAAAATGACCGTTGCTGCCTGCGCCGTGCAGATACAATAGCAATTTTCCTTTGCTGGTGTCCGGCGTCACATTGGGCAGCGTCGTGCGGCCGGTGTGAAAATAGTTCACCGCATAGCCGTCAACTTCCACATATTTTGTTGGCATGAGTCCCTCGCAGGAAAAAAACTGTCCCTTGACTAATTGGCTGGCCTATCTTTGTCAAGGGTTGAGGGCGACGAGCCTGAAGAGGTATTGAATCATTTGCTCCTTGAGTCATTGTTACATTGAATTATTTGTTTATCGGGTCATCGAGTCATTGCAGAAAACAGTCCTTCTCCTCTTCAATGGCTCAATCACTCAACTGCTCAATGGCTCAATTCTTCGATCAGCGCCTTCGCTTCCTGCAAATCTTTCGTATCGAACCCTTCGGTGAACCAGTTGTAAATCTCAGATAACATCTTGTGTGCTTCAGCGAGCTTGCTGCGTGTTTCACGGGGTGTGGGGCGTGAGACGTGTTGCGTGTTGTATGATTCTTGCTCTGCCTCTTTGCTTTTTGCTCGTTGCCCTAAGGCTTGCTGTTGCCATAATTGTGCGAGGCTCATCGTCGCACGCAGTTCAAGCCATTTAGCTTGTTGCTTGCGGGAGATGTCGATGGCTTTGAGGAAACACTCCTCTGCCTCACGCTCCGCCCCACTTAAGGCTAGAGGCTTGCGACTTGAGGCTTGGGGAGAAGTGGAACTAGTCTCTAGTCTCCAGTCTCTAGTCTCTAGTTGAAGCGTGAGTTCCCCCTTGAGCCGGTAGAGCTCGGCTTCCGATTGCAGGTCTTCACCGTCAGACACAACGCGTAACCCACTGTCAACAAAATAGAGTCCTTCTTCAAGATGTCCGGCTTTTCTAGAAACCTCAGCGAGGAAACTGAGAAGAAAAGGTCGACCCCCAGAAGCTCCAGCCTGCCGTAGCGCAGCGCTCGCCGTTAGCGCAAGTTGTTCTCCCTCTTCAATGCTTCCTTGCGCAACCAATGTGATTCCACGGAACAGCATTGCCATATGACGATAGTGCTGAAAAAGCTGCTCTTCCGCCAACCGGGATAGCTCTATTGTCTGCTTGTGCGCAGCCTGAGCCTCACCACGCAAGAAGTGAACGAGAGCAACGTAACTTTGAGCAAAGCATTGACTCAATGGATGGACAACTCGCTCGGCAAGGATTACTGCTTCATATGCTTGCTTGAGCGCTTGATCAGGGTATCCCAAATACCACAAATTGAGAGCTCTATAGGCTAAGCTCGCCATCCCTGGGTCTACTCCGCACACAAACGCCAGCGAGCGGTCGCGTTCAAACTCGTAGAGTTCTATTGCTCGCTTCAGATGAGTCTCTGCCGTGGATAGCTCACCAAACCAGTGAAGAAGCGCCCCGGTAAAAAAGTGCGACTGTAGTAGTAAAGAAGGATTCTGCTGGAGCTCGGCCAGCGTCAGACATTTTTTCATTAATTGGCTAGCGATGCGATTCTCGCTCGCGTTCGTATAGAAGAGGGCCATTCCCCACAATGCACGAAACAATTGAAAAGCGTCAGTAATCTGTTCACTCAGCTGATGTGCACGTTCGTAACTATTTCTCACTGTCAGAGACGAGTAGCCCTGCATGGCAATCAGAGGCACAGCCCGCAGCAGCAGCAAGGAAAGTTCTCCTGCAGCCCGTTCTGCAGTATCCGGCAACGTACTGAGTAGCTCCAAGGCGGAGGTCAAGTGCGTGATCGCCTCGGCATTCGCCGAGCGCTGCACGGCCTGCTGCCCGGCAAGTTGCAGGTAATCCACGGCCTTTTGCGTATTCCCGCTTCGACTGTAGTGATAGGCTAACTCGCTGTAATGGTCGTCCAGTCGGTGACGATAGACGTCCTCTATCGCTTGCGCGGTGCGTTCGTGTAGGACTTTGCGCCGCTCCACGAGCAACGAGTTGTATGCCACTTCTTGGGTGAGCGCATGCTTGAAGATGTACTCCACTTCGGGGAATGCTGGCTGTTCGTAGACAAACTCGCCCGCTTGTAGACGCGATAACAAGCGGGCGAGTTTGTCTTCACGTTCGGTGACGACTTTACGTAAGAGACTTGAGGAAAATTCACGCCCAATAACCGCAAGGGTTTGTAAGAGGGATTTCTCTTCGGATGGCAAACGATCCATACGAGCAGTGAGGACGCCTTGGACGGTGGTTGGAATGTGTAGGGGCGCACCTGTGTGTGCGCCCGGTCCCAACGGGCTGACACGTAGGTCGGCCCCTACAGTGTCACGGGTGAACATGCCTCGTTCGCGTAACTCTTGTACAATCTCTTCCATGAAGAAGGGATTGCCTTCGGTTTTGGCGAGGATGAATTGATGCAGGGGCGGCCGGCCGGTCGCCCCTACAGGGTCGCCCAGGAGAGCTGAAAGCATCTCCTCGGCTTGTTCTTTCCCCAATGGATCAAGTCGCAGTTGCGAGAAGTAGGTCTTGCCACTCCATTGCTGCTGGTATTCGGGACGATAATTGACGAGCAGTAAAATTCTCGCCGTGGCCACACCTTCACTCAGCAGTTGCAGAAACGCTTGCGTCTCAGCATCGAGCCAGTGCAAATCTTCAAAGATGACGATCAGTGGTTGATTGAGGCTCTCTCGGAGCAACAGCCGCTTGATCGCATCTAAGATGCGCTTGCGCCGAATCTGTGGGTCTATTTGCTGCAAGGGCGACGTGAGCTCAGCAATACCCAACAAAAAAAACAGGTACGGGAGGATATCTTCCAAGCCACGATCAAGCGTGAGCACTTTGCCGGTGAGCTTCTCTCGGCGTCGACGCTCATCATCCTGATTGGTGAGCTGGAAATAGTTCTTCAGCAGATCTATCAATGGTAGATACGGGTAGGCTTTGCCGTGCGAGACCGAGAAGGTTTCCAACACCAAACATCCTCGTTGTGATAGGAGTTTGAATTCATAGAACAAGCGCGACTTCCCGACTCCTGGTTCCCCCATCACCCCAGCAATCTGTCCATGTCCTGCTTTGGTTGACTTCAAAGCACGTTGAAGCTGCTCCAGCTCACTCTGCCGCCCGACAAAGCGCGCCAACCCACGTCGCACTGAGAGTTGTAACTTAGTGCGTAATGGTCCCACTCCTGCCACTTCGTAGATATTGAGTGGCTCAGCAAAGCCTTTCACCTGCGCTTGGCCTAACGCCTTGAACTCAAAATACCCTTCCGTCAGCTTGTACGTCTGTTCACTCACCAAGATCGATCCCGGCGTGGCGAGACTCTCCATTCTCGATGCGAGATTGGTTGATTGGCCGACTGGTACATAATCCGTATGCAAGTCATCTTTGCGGATCGAACGCAAAACGACTTCGCCGGTATTCACACCAACACGCAGTTGCAGATTAATCCCTTGCTCTCTGCGTAACTGCTCGGCACGTTTCCGACCCTCCTCTTGCATTAACAATGCAGCATACAGTGCACGCTGAGGATGATCTTCATGGGCAATCGGGGCCCCGAACAGGGCAAAGATGCCGTCACCCAACGCCTGGGCCACATAGCCTTCATAGCGATGGACCGCGTCCATCATCAGTTGCAGAGTCGGATCAATAATTAGCCGCGCTTCTTCGGGATCAAGGTCAGCGATGAGATCAGTGGAGTCTTTAATGTCAACAAACAGCGCCGTAATGCTTTTGCGCTCACCATCAGTGACACCGCGAGCTTCCATCGCTTCACGCTCGGCCTGAATGCGCTCAGCGAGATGCCTCGGTGTGTAACTCGCCGGAGGCAAAGGTTGAAGACTTTGAACCTGGAACTTTGAACTTGGAACTGGCGGTTGTGGTGTGGAAGAGAGGGACGTTCCGCATTCATTACAAAATCGACTGCTGGGCGGGTTCACGCGCCCACACTGAGAGCAGGCGGCGTCCAGCTTCGCGCCACAGGCGTTACAAAACTTCGCGTCTGCGGGATTCTCATGTTGGCACTGCGAGCACGTCATGGAGTTTCCCTCTTTCGGCTATGCCTTTAGCAGAAAAAAGAGAACTCTGCTGCACCCTCGGGGCAAAGAAAGCCACGGAGTCAGATTGCTGGTGGCTTAGTTGTCTAGCTGTCCTGATTCATCCTGGTGGATGTGAATACGTAACTGATAGTCCCAGGGGATATTGCCCAGCTCGACGTCACCGTTCGTTAGGGAATCTCCATAATATCTAATGTACGTGATGAGTCGCTGCTGAAAAAATACGCGGCGTTCATGCGTATGAGAATCGTTCGTTACCTGCCAGTCGTTATGATCGGGTAAGTGTGGCCATAACACCTGTTGAAGGTCCGACAAAATAAACTCCGGGGCAAAGGGTAACTCGCGGTCGGTAAAGTTTTCAAAGTGCAGGGTGTTTCCATCGTAGCGGAGAAGAAAGGCGCGCGTTTGCCACGGGGTGAAGCCCAGGAGCAGGATAGTGTCCGGGGTAATTTCAACATGAACCCGGAGCGCGAATTTCTCGCCGCGGGCGTGCCCTTCCAGCAGATGTTGGGCAACGTAAGAACGACCGAACGTCTTTGGCGCAAGGAGAGGATAATAAGGAGAAAGGGGAATAAGAGGCGACGAGGACGAAGAGGTCACTGGCGGAGCTGGGGTGAGGCTGCCGCAGCCTGGTAGACAGAAAAGGAGCAAAAGGAGGAGGAAAATGCGCTTCACGAGGGAGGCTGTCCCTCATAGGCAAGCGGAGCCAAGACGAGGGCTCCGGTTATACCAATCAGTACGGTTAATCCGATAGCTTGGAGCACGGCTTGGCCACTCAGGCTCAACAGACCGAACGAAAGGATCGTGCTCAGAGCGGAGAGAGTCAGGGCCAGTAAGGTCGTCGGGCCGGCGTCAGGCGGACTTTCCGCAATGAAAATCGTGAAATCAACCCCCATACCGAGGATGAGCAGCAGCACTAACGTGTGAATCAAGTGAAGCGGATGACCCAAGTAACCAAAGATACTGATAGTGACAAACGTAGCGAGCAGTGGTGGGAGCAGGATGAGGCCACCGCGTTTGCCGTAATACCAGATTAAAATCGCAAAGATGAGGAGATAGACGCCCCCAACCAGCCACATGGCTTGCTGACGATACCGCTTGAACAGATGGGTGAAGTCCGCAACCTGGTCGACGTAATGGATTCCATCAATAGTAGCGAGCACCCCTTGAAGCGCCGGCATATCGTTGATCCGTATCACCTGGACCAGGATGGACGTTTGCGTAGTGGTTGCGTCAGTGCTCTCCAGCCATAGATGCCGTAACCCTAATGATGCCTCGTGTCGCAGCCACACTTCAGGGTAGAGCATGTGGTCTGCTGGAGAGCGGAGCGTCTGAAAAAACTGTTCCAACGTTTCTGGCGCAAAGCCGAGCTGGGTGAGTTCCCGAGTGAGGAACTGCTGGTGGTCAAGCAGACGTTGCACGGCTCCGAAATTCGACTTTTGCTGTTTGAGGCTGGGAAGAAATGAGGTCAAGACTGGACCTAACTCAACACAGGGGTGGCCATCCTGTGGGTCCAGTAGTGCGGTCAGTTGTTCAAGTTTTTGTAGTGCCTCCTCGGCTGTTTCACCTTTCACAATCAGATAAGTTTGGTTTTGCGGCAGACGCATGACATCACGGACTAGTTGATCTTGCGACAGTAGATCTTTTGGTAAGGCGTTTAATACCCGCGGACTATCGCTGGTATGGAGCGACCACAAGCCAGGGAGACACAACAACAGGGTAACCCCATAGCTGACTAGTAAAGGCTTGCGAAAGCAATGCCAAAATACAAACACACGGTGAGCGCCACAATAGAGCAAGGGGACATGATGGGCGTGGGGGTGCGCTTCCTGCAGGAGATAGGGAAGCCAAAAAATTACTGTTCCAAACGAGATGACAATTCCGCACGAAGCGAATACGGCAATCTGCTGGAGCCCTACGAGGGGAGTGAAGGCGAGCCCCAAGAAGCTCAGAACGGTGGTAAGGGCGCCGAGGCTCAACGCGGGCAGAAGTCGACGCATAGTTCGCCGAGCTTGCCATGGGGTAGTGACACGATGGTAAGCGAAATAATGAAAGCTATAGTCGTCGCAAATACCTATCAAGCTAGTGCCAAACGTGAGCGTGAGGGTATGTAGGCTGCCAAACAGCCAGAGTGATATACCCACGGCACTCCATATCCCGATCGCGATGGGCACCAGAGCCAACACCAGATGTTTCAACGTCTGGAATGTCCCAAGGACCAGTAAGGTAAGGCCCAGCGTGGAGCCAATGCTGATGAGCGCAATATCTCGAAGGATAGTCCGCTGGGTGACTGCGGCAAAACGGATCGCCGACGTACCAGCCACATCAAGCTCTGGCCACGTTTGCTCTAAATTGTGAACCCATTCGTTCCATTGTGTTTCAAACCGAGCTTGGGATTCGACGGCAAAAGGGTCGACCGCAAGGTGCGCCATAATAGCATGATACACACGACCGTCGTGGCGCGCAGATAAGAAGCCGTCTTGCAGCTGGAGCTGTGCTGCTTGCTTCCCCCAGTCCTGGACGAGAGAGGGAAAAAATAAGAGAGGGTCGTCCGCTAACAATTGTGTCATCAACGATGAAGTGGGTTGATAAAGAAGCTGCTTAAGTCGTTGCACAAGCGCGAGGCTTGCGTCCGGCGCGTTGAGTTGACGGCGTATGACTAGACTCAAGACACGATACCGCAAGGGAAAATACAAGTCGAAAAAGGCTCGTTGGCCACCACTATAGTCCCATTGCACAGTCTCGAACAATGGACTAGCTGCCATCCACTCACCAAGAGCGCGGGTAGCCGCATGAGCAGCTGGCTCTTCAGCATGCCCGACCAGAAAGAACGCAGTCCGCCCTAAGTTGCTTGATGCGATCTGTTTCAGTGACTGTATCGCAGGATCACTCTCGTGGTCGGGAAGAAGGGCGAGGACATCGGTTTGCAGCTTCCAGCGATATACAACCTGATAGGCAGCAAAACTACACAGCGCGGTCACAATGCCGCACCAAGCGAGCGCGCTTTTTCTCCCCACCATGACGTACTGACGACGTTAATGGGTCCAATCGAACTGGGCTTGGTAATCCGCCCAGTGCGACTCTGGCACAAGCTGTGAGTCCAGGAAGTGGTCATGGGTAACGTCACCGTTGGTTTCCTGCATCCAGAGAGTAACCAGACGTGCCTGTTCGCCTTCAAGCACGAGACAAGAAATCAGTCGTGCCATGGCCTCGTTTATCGGTTTGAGGCCTAATTGCCATTGCTGTTGGTCTTGCATGAAATACACCTCGAAATGAGTGTGGAGCATATCCCAGGAACCGGCAAAAAGGGCCAAGAATGCTCCCACAAAAACTTGCGCTGCGGGGAGCTTATCCAAGGCCACGACTGTTGCGCCGTCATCTGCTGCATTGCGCTGATGAATCGCCTCAGGCGTAATGACCAGTTCTTGCATGAAGGGTTTTTGTAACTGTCGATATAGACCATGCGTGGGAAGGAAAATCAATTGACCTGAAGACATCAGCGGCTGGTGCAAAACAGCGATTCGTTTTTCTTCTGTGAAGGGAGAAACGAACCCAAACCCTTTGTGCGACGCTAGGAAGCGCACCAATGTTTCCGGGGCTGTGGCTTGGGTGAGGCGCTGTGGGAATCGGGTGTTCCAGTCAGCACACGGCATGTTCATCATGGTTGGCGGTGCAGCAACAACTGAGGATGCCGTGAGCAGCCAAAACATCACAAACCACATAGATCCTCCTGAACGAATACAGCTTGCTCCAATACTGCCCGGGATTTTTTACCACTTTTCGCTTATCTCTCGCGGCCCTCACCTTTTCACTCCTTCTCCCGCTCAGCGGGAGAGGGAAGCCCGCAGGGCAGGGTAAGGGCTAGGCAGCCGTGGCCCCCACAATCTACATCTTGGTGTATTCTGCATATAATCCGCACGTACTATAACATTCTCACCGCGCTCTGTCATAAAGAGAGCTCCTGACCGCGGGATGGCGCGGAAATTTTGAATCTGTTATACGCCTCGCGTGGAAACTGATCCCGAGCAAGTTGCGGTACCGCTCCCACCACATCCAGTGTTACCTCGTTACTATACGGATGAGCGCATGCGGCGGACGTATGTCGCTCGAGCCTTTGATGCGTCGGCGCAATACTATGACAGCATCAGTCGCTTCATGTCCTTTGGCACGGACTGCTGGTATCGACGTCAGACCCTCTTACGAGCGAAACTTGCTACAGGGATGGTAGTGTTGGATGTGGGCTGCGGGACGGGACTAGGGGCCGGAGCTGCACGAGAGATCGTTGGACCTCAAGGGTATGTTGTCGGACTCGATCCGAGTCGGGCTATGCTTGGTGAAGCCCTGGAGCGTCACCGCGTCCACATAGGTGTTCGAGGCATCGCCGAGTTACTACCCATCGCCGATAATCGGTTTGATCTCTTGTGTATGAGTTTTGCGCTTCGGCATGTGTCGGATCTGCATCGGGCCTTCCAAGAATTCCAGCGTGTACTTAAACCCGGGGGGGTACTATTGATCGTCGAGATGACACCACCACGAACAAGCTTCTTCTATTGGTTGTTACGATTCCATCTACGATACGCCGTGCCGCTCATCACGCGGTTGTGGTCGGGCAGCCGAGTGGCGCAAGATCTGTATCGCTATTGTTGGGATACGCACGACCAGTGTGTTCCACCTGACACGATTTTAGCCGCTCTCCAAGCAGTGGGATTTCAAGAAGTCAAGCGTTGGATCGATATCGGACTCTTCAGCGAATATACCGCCAGGAAATCTGCAGCATGAAGACGAGGTGCGGGTGTGGACCATACTAGCAATCTATAAGGGCATGAAACAACTGTTAGTGATGAGGTTCATGCCTAAGCAGCGTGAGCCTCCTGAGTGAGTTGCTTCAGATGCCCTGCCGTCGAAATAGCAATCGTAGCATCCGGACTAACATCCCCGTAAGCAGTCGGGTATGTAACCAACTCAACCGGACATTATCCCAAAACAAGCGAAAGTGAGACACGCCTCCCGGTGGGTAGAAGACTCGCGTTTCTACGTTCCGTATCTCAACACCAGCCCAATAGAGCCGAACAGCAATATCAGGTTCAAAATCCATACGGCAACCGAGGCGTTTACGTTTGAGCAGTGCCACGCTAGTAGCGAGTGGATAGAGGCGAAACCCAAACAGCGGGTCACCAATTGTGTGGGAGAGGGTTTCTACCCACACACACCACTGCGAGATTTTCCGGCCATAGTAGCGAGAGCGGGGGACATCAGGACCAAAGAGCGGCTTGCCAAGAATCAGCGCTTCGGGATGTGCAACGGCTTCTGCCAGGAAGCGCGCAATATCGTGCGTATTGTGTTGCCCATCCGCATCAATTTGGATGGCGTGCGAGTAGCCTTTGTCATACGCATATGAGAAGCCTGTCGCCAGAGCTCGACCTTTGCCACCATTGTGTTCGTGTCGGAGGACATAGACCCACGTATATTTCGCTGCTTCTTGATCAAGGACCTGGCGAGTCAAGGCATCTGAGCCATCATCGATAATAATACAGGGTAAGCGGTACGGCACGAGGTCGGTGAGAACGGCGGCGATAGTATCTTTATGATTGTAGATAGGAATGAGCACACATGGATTCATGCTGGGCTCACCAGGAGACAGCCAGAGGCGAAGCGTTGGGTGTCGGTATAAATCTGATAGTGCCAGCTCGCCGGTTGCCGTACGTAGATCAACTCGAGCACACAAGATTGACCAGGAAAGAGTGGTCGCAAAAATTTCACGTCTTTCAGCGCGTTTATATGCAAGGGTTTTCCACTACAGGTTTGGATGTAGTCAATTACCCATTTTAATTGGCAGACACCCGCAACAATTGGCATTTGCGGGAAATGCCCGTCAAAGTAGAGCAGATCCTCCGGGATTTGGAGATAGAGCACGTACCCGCTGTCGGTGCGTTCCATTTTGACGAGGAATGGAGAGTTTGGCCGCGGTTGCCCATCGGACATCGGTTACTCCTTAGGTGGAAAGATTTTCCTAAAGAGGGAATCTGTCGGCAATCCGACATAGCGGCGAAAGCGCCAATAGCGGTAACATAACTCTCCTGTGAATAACAATCCTATCGCGCAGTAGGCAATGAAGCCGTTATAGAGGCTCCAGACTTTGAGCTCTGCACAACAGGCGGTCAGGCTGGCGATCGCGGCATTGCCGACAAAAAAGATCACCCATATCAGAGTGAGGAGACGACAATAGCGAATCGTCTCCTCGGAAATATCATTCGTACTCATTCTCGCAAACACCTCGGCCATACTCGGAGGATAGACAAGACTATAGCTAAAAGATAAGCCGAGGTTTATCGAGATCAGGAACGGAAGATAGAGAAGCACACTCGATTGGTTCAACAGGGCACTGAGAACACACAACGTCAACGTTCCAAGGACAGGAAAAAGAAGGCGCAGGCGATATGGTCCTGATTGTATCTGCAATAAATTATAGGTCACGCCTGTGCCAAGCAAAATTGCTATCAGACGGGGGGAGTAATGTTGCAATCCCCAATACATCAACAAGGGATAGAAAATGAAACCGCAGGTGATGATCAGCTGAAGGATTGTCTTCAACATTGCGGCGGTGAATCTCCTACTGCACTAGGGAAAACGAGAGAAGAGTATACGCCCAATGCACGCCCGCAAGATTTTATACATTGATTCTCTGATAGAGGATATCGACGGCGTCAGCAATCGTACGAATAGCACGGAGTTCTTCTTCCCGTAGAGTGATTCCCGTCTCTGCTCCTAACGTGACGGCCAGCTCAACCGCATCAAGACTATCTAAATCGAGATCCTCATAAATGTGCGAGTCGAGAGCAATACTGCTTTCGTCGAGCTCGAACACCTCGACCAATAATTTTTGAATGCGCGCAAAGATCATTTCTTTTGTTATCATTAGAGGGAACACCCAAAGTCTATTTCCGGTCGAGCAGGATTGCATCTCCCTACATCCAGAAGACCAGGATTAGAGGTCTTCGGCCCACGGAGTTTTTGCTGGAAAAGATGTTCGAGATGTTGGGTTAGTGCTCGCGCCTGGAGCGGGACGCCCTGCTTATCGGCAACCGCCGAGGGAACCTCCAGCGGCGGGAGGAAACGCAGAGTCAGGTTAATGGGACGGGGAGGGACTGCATACCAAGGTTGGCCTTTTGACAGCGTTGGCGGCTCACAGGTGATCACAACTGGTATGATAGGAGCGCCCGTGCGTATGGCAATTTGTGCAGCGCCGCGCGTGAAAGGACGTAACCCATCGGCAGGGGAACGGGTCCCCTCGGGAAAAATAAGCAGAGAGTGACGATCTTGCAGGCGGCGAGCGCAATCGTCGATAAGCTGCACGGCATGGTCATTCGCAATATAGCCGGCAGTCCGTAGGAGCCTGCCAAAACAAAAGTTCTGCAACAGCGATTTCTTGACGATGCACTGACATGCGGGAAGACAGCTAATAATCGCCACCACGTCGATCAAGGTTGGATGGTTTGCAATAAACAGAACCCCCTTGAGTGAGGATACCTGTTCTAGCCCATGAACGTTAAAAGAAGCGATGGGATTCAACATCTGCATGTAACGCATAAAGAACTTGAAGGCATAGTGGATGAGTTTAAGGACTCTTTGTTCTTTCTGCTCTGGTGTTGAAGAGAACAACAGAATAAGAGGGAGAGCGGTCAAGGTAAGTATCAAACCCCCGCATAAAAACGTGAGAAAACAAAGTCCTGTCATTATAACACGCCATTTATGGGAGAGATTTAGCTTGTCTAGCATGATTCGGACACCTTGTCGCACCCAATTCGCATTCAGGGAAACATTGCAAACGAGAAACGAGAAGCGTGTGTTCGCGCTCCTTATACGAACATTACGATCAATAGTGTTCGGCACTCGTTATGGAGATGCGCCAAAGCGTTCCTTCTCCCTCTGGGGGAAGGACAGGATGAAGGAAAGAAAGAAGAGTACTCCTTATTATAGATTCCCTCACCCTAGCCCTCTCCCGGAAGGAGACGGAATTCCGTTGCCCAACGCCAAAATTTGTGCTGAACAGTATTGACATTGCGATACTCTAGGAAGTGAACATCGTTCTAGGGTCTATCATCGTTCATTCCGACGATCAACGCTGTCGTCCTTACCACGACCGGCGTGACGCTACCGAGAGCCCGGTCATCCAACGGGTAGCCTTACGGATCTGTACGATGCAGAAAAAAAGAGCGAGGCCGAGACGAAGTCGCAACGGCTTGCGATCAAAGGCAGCACCACTCAATACCCAGACAACCGGTTGCTCAAGTCGGAGCGGACGGCGTTGCGAGAACAGAATATCTAAGAAGGCCGGATCGTAAAATCGACGAATAAAGGGGATAAACGGTGCCATGCCGCGACGGAATCGTCTGGCATACCCGCGGAAGCGCCGTGCGCTGAAGTCATGAGAGTGGAAGGCTTGCATAATCGCATCGGCCGCAAGTTCAGCGGATCGCATAGCGAGGAAAACGCCGGTGGAGAATATAGGATCGATGAAACCCGCAGCATCCCCGATGGCGAGATAGCGGTCGCCGACACAGGGTGAGATACGGTACGAAAAATTGGCGACGGGATGCACTGGCGTCACGCGTTGAGCATGGACGAGCCCCGCAGTGATACGTGGGGACGTTGCCAGCATCTCGTCAAATAAGGCATCAATCGAGCCTCGACGCGCTTTCACGACCTGGGCATGTAAAACACAGCCAATGCTGTCCGTCCCATCCGCGAATGAAAACCACCATAACCACCCCTGTGGGATGAGATAGAGGCGCGCGTTACCTTCTGGAATTGTGGGATCACGCTCTACGTCCCGAAAATGAGCAAAGAGCGCAACTTTCCCCAAGTGGGGGAGGGGTTCGCGTTTCCCCAATTTCGTCCCGAGAAAAGTATCGCGACCGCTCGCATCAACCAACATATGAGCCCGTACCTCACGGGTCTCACCTTGTGGAGAAGCGATCCACGCGACTACCTGATCTGGATCATGTCGTGTGCGTTTAACCACATGCTGCCGATAGACACAGGCTCCCGAGTCTGCCGCATGGTGTAACAAGACGTCGTCAAACGGAGCGCGAACGACGTGATAAGCAGAGGCTGGTTGAAACGGGAGGTGCGGAAACGAAATCGTAATACTCCCACGCCTTTCATATTCATCGTAGAGTGTGGCTCCAGGCTTCTCGATAAGGCCAATTTTTTGCTGGAGCGCCCGGTGGCAGCCTAAACGGTCGAAAATCGGCAGATTGGCTGGTAAAAGAGATTCACCGACATGAAAGCGGGGAAACGCCTCCTGCTCAAACACCGCCACCCGGAGTTCCTGCCGGGCGAGTAAGGTAGCTGCAGTTGAACCTGCCGGCCCTCCTCCCACAATGACAACATCGTATACACTCTCATCTCTGAGGTCAGCGGTGGTCATCTCGGTCTTTCCCTCTCTTCATTTATTGAGTGGGTGGCGGTCCGATAAGAAGAGCCGTTTGCATTCCACCCCGGGCGAGCCCATGGACGAGAATAACACTTGGTGATACTGCTCCTGGCTGCCGGGCAAAACAGATGTCTGAGCGTATCGGCTGGTCAAGATAGGAAAGCGTCGGGAGCAACCCCGCTGTGGCCGTGACGGTCGCAGCAGCCACCCGCAAAGTACCTACGCTGCCATATTCGCCGCTGAGGTGAGTCACTGACGTGAGGAGTGGGCGCCCAGCACCAAACGCTTCTGCCACTAACGCCAGCTCAGCCGTATCGTGGTACGGATCTCCAGACCCTGAGAGATAGGCAACACTGAAATCTTTGGGCGATAGGGCAGCCGAGGCTAATGCCTGGCCGAGCAAACGATAGTGGAGTTGAGACAATGCTGGATAATGATACGGACGTGTGGTGATCGCTCCCCAACCTGCGCTATACACCTCGGCTAGAATCGCAGCCTCACGGGCCTGGGCGTGTTCGAGCGTCTCAATAACTAAAGCGGTTGCACCCTCGCCCAATACCGGTCCGTTGTGTCGCTGATCAAAAGGGCGACAGGCCTCGTCACCTCCATCGCACGGAGAAAGCACGTGCAAGCGTCCAAGGGTTTCATACAGCACGGAAAAGAGTTCATCGACACCACACACAATAACCGCGCGGGCACGGTTGGCAGCAAGCAACGCCAGCGCCCGTATCACCGCCAGTTCGCCGGCAACACCAGACTGATTCAGTGTCAGAATTGGCCCCTTAATGCCCAAGGCAAGACTGACAATACCGGCCATCGAATTCATGACCGTGTTCGGGAACAGGAATGCTCTAAGCCCTCGTGGTCCGCGCTGGAGAAAGCCCACGTCAAAGGCTTCCGTTGATTGTAAGTCGCCGAACTCTGTCCCGATGACCAGACCAAACGGATGTAATGCTTCCGGGGCAGACAGCTGTGCTTCCGCAACTGCCTGACGACAGGCCGCAACCGCCATCTGGCTCACTCGACTCCAACGGCGGCCCTCTTCGTCTTCCACAAGATTGGTGACAGCAACCTCGGCACCCAGATGATGAGAGAAGGTTTCCGTTGCAAAGCCACGGATTGGTGCAATCGCGCTCGCATTCGCCCGCAGCAGCGAGGCGACAACCTCAGAGCCACCCACACCAAACGGACTCACACAGCCAATACCGGTTATCACCGCACGACAAGGAGGGAGAACTGCCATGACGCTACTCAAAGACCCGAGGATGGCGAAAGACGACACTCACGTTCTGGCCACCAAAGCCAAACGAGTTGGACATCGCATTGTCCAAGACACAGGGGCGCGCGGTGTGCGGTATGCAATCAAAAGGAACGTCAGGGTCCGTCTCGTCGAGATTCGCCGTAGGCGGAAGAACTGCTGCCTCAAGAGCCAGGATAGTGGCGAGCGCTTCCATTGCCCCTGCTGCTCCCATCGTGTGGCCAATCAGCGATTTAGTTCCGCTGAGCAAGACCTTGCCTGGACCAAAAACCTGCTCCAGGGCAGCAGATTCAGCCTTGTCGTTTTGCACAGTGCCTGTTCCATGAGCATTGACATAGCCGATATCACTAGGGGTTAAATCGGCACGCCGCAGCGCCTCCTGCATCGCGCGGACCGCTCCCTCGGCGTCGGGTGGTGGGGCAATGGGATGAAACGCATCCGACGATATCGCGCCCCCAGCCAGAACGGCACGAATCGGAGCACCGCGAGTCACTGCATGTTCATACGACTCGAGCACCAAAACGGCGGCTCCTTCACTCACTGACATGCCTCGACGGTCCCGCGCGAATGGACGGCATGGCCGTGTGTCAAGGAGTTTTAATGTATTGAAGCCCATGAAACAGACCCGCGTTAAGCTGTCGACACCGCCAGCAAGCCCGACCTCGACCACACCAGTTGTGATTAAATCTGCGACCGTGACCAGCGCTGCGGCACTAGAGCTACACGCGAGGATCGGGCTCTCGCGTGGGCCTTCAATGCGGAATCGTCGGGCCAGCGCTTCAGTTTGGGCAGCGGGAATCATAGTTCGTAACGCGCTACGCGCGCGTCGATCGTCTTGCTGACGCGAATACTGCTGATGCCACGTTTCAACCTCCAGCATGCCGCCGCCAGTGCCACCAATACTAACCGCTGCCGAGGTCAACGCTTGCCGTGACAGGCCGGCCTGACCCACCGCTTCGTCCGCTGCCGCAAGCAAGAAGCGGTTCGCCCGTGAACGTTGGGCCGTACCTATCTCTCGCACTGTTTCCTCTGGCACTTGGCCTCCGACATTCGAGGGAAAACCCTCCGTGGGGAAGAGCCTGAGCGGCCCAAGCACACAGATCCCAGCAGAGAGGCCAGTCCAGTAGACATCACAGCCGCGTCCGTATGGACTGATAACCCCCAGGCCAGTGATTACCACGTTCCGTGCGTTCCGAGCAGATATGGACCGGCTCATGGGAGTTCACCCTGCATGTGTATAACTAACTGTGAAATCCTTTCTAGACTCGAAAAATGTTCTATCCAGCCTTCTTCTGCATCTTCCTTAAACTCTAGCCCGAACTCATCTTCCAGCCCTAAAAGCAGTTCAATGCAATCAAGCGAATCCAGCCCCAATCCACCTCGAAGCAACGGTGAGTCTGCTTCAAGGGCCGCAACACGTTCCGGAGCGACGCGCAATCGCTGGGAGAGCATCTTTTTTACCTCGACGATGATTTCTTCTTGTGTCATAGCGCGTATCCATGCGTAGTGCTTGTCAAAATCTAACTTTCCGATTCGGCTGTCGAGTGCCATTGCTGGCCTGCCCTCTCCTTCAGGGGGCTTGTCCAGCAGTGCTGTAGAGCCATCTTTCCTGGGATGAATTTCACAGCCAACTCAGTATCGACCACGCCTCTCCCCAGCGTGAGATGCATAGTATCCGCTCACATTGAGCCTCTGCAAGAGCGAGCAGCAGTCCGATCAGTGGTGTTGCCGCGAGACAGGTACCTGTCCGGGTGTTCACTACCGAAATAGAAGGGACAGCGCTTGATGACCAATGTTGCCGGAGTTGCTTGGCCAACTGGCAACTGTGCCTGATCGTCGATCCGCACAGCGTGATAGCGGCTGTTGCTGGAGTGCTTCGCAGCGTCTCAAGCATTGCAGGTGGAATCAACTCGTTTGTCTGATTGTTCACTGGTGTATTTCCCGCCGAGTACTTCATCGTAGCGAGTGAAGGATGACGCTCCAAGAGTAAACACACCGCCGTTTCAACCAGTGGCATGCTGAAGAGCCGACGGCCCCGTGTATAGAGGTCCTCGCACTCTATGAATGTTTCTACTCCGAGGATCAGTGCACGATCGCATTGGTCAGTGTTGAGTAGAGTAGCTGCTTGCCATAGGGCTTCAAGCCCGGCGTTGGCGCCGCTCAAGAAGGAAAGATACGGACCGGTAATGTTGAAATACATGCTGACTTCGCCTGGCACTGCACTTGGTGCGGTATAGGGAAAATACATGGCACTACTGGTGTCGGCATGTAAAAAGGCCCAATTGGCGGCGACGTAAGACGAAGCACTCGCATACACCAACGCCGTACGCTGCCCAGCGAGCTCAGTGGCAGACCAGGAGCTATGGAGCAATGCCTGCTCTACTGCAGTGATGGCTAAGAGGCATTCTCGGGTGGCGCGACGCAGGTGATCATCGGCGAATTGAGGAGTTGACAGCGGCAGGATTCGACGACCTGCCGCCGCAGCGTAGGCATCGGTGGGAAGACAGTGGAGACCTTCTCCCCAACCGGTAAGGAGACTCGTGCCACGAAAGCTCATGAGGCCCCTTCAAGTACGAGGCACGCGTTACATCCGGCAAATCCTGCTGCGGTCTTGAGGCTCATACGAGGGCGAACCGAGCGCGCATAGTTCGGCACGTAGTCCAAGTCGCACTCAGGGTCTGGTTCGCCATAGTTGAGCGTCGGCGGAATCTGCCCGTGCCGCCACGCGAGGATACACATGATTGTTTCCAAAGTTGCGGCAGCCCCCATAGTATGACCCATGTGGGCTTTGATGGAGTTGATGGGAATAGCAGAAGCGCGCGCACCGAGCATATTTTTGAAAACGATCGTTTCGATGCGGTCGTTTACCGGTGTCCCGGTTCCGTGGGCACTGATAAAATCGATCTGTTCAGGAACCACACCGGCATTGTGCATGGCCAAACGTATAGTGTGTTCGAGTCCGCGTCCTGCGGTATCCGGGGCGCTGATATGTGCACCATCAGCGCAACTGGCATGCCCAAGCAGAAAGCCCAACGGTTGAACTCCCCGTTGCCGTGCTGTGGAAGTACGTTCCAAGACGACAATTCCAGCTCCCTCGCCCAATAAGAGACCATTCCGCCGACGATCAAAAGGCCGTACCTTATCTCGGGTCAACGAACGCATACGATTGAAACCCTGCATGACAAAACGGCACAGGATATCGACACCGCCGGCAAGAACCGCTGTCACCATCCCGGCACGGAGCAGGTCAGCCGCAACACCGAGACTGGTTGCTCCTGAAGCACACGCAGTTGAGATGGTCATGACAGGACCAGTGGCGCGCAACCAGTGAGCTAAGTTACGTGTCGGGCCATCATAAGGTGCTTCGGTCAAGGCGTGCAAATCACGCGGTCGTTCCATCAAGTATTCGGCTTGGCCAATCCCACCCAAGGCGCTGCCAATGACCACACCTAGACATTGATCGGCGAATGGGGCCTCAGACCAGTGCGCCATCTGCAGAGCCTCACTGGCAGCGAGGATCAGGAATTGCGAAGCGCGGCACTTTGGCAGGGAAGACGCAGCCGTTGTCGTTGGGTCTCTCAGGGTTTTAATTTCACCGCCACTGTTCACGCGCATTCCCTCTGTGGAAAACCGCTCAATGGAAGAAATGCCACATCTTCCGTTGACCAAGCCTGACCAGTACGTTTCCACGTCTTGACCGATGGGGCTGACGACTCCCATGCCGGTGATCGCGATCCGGTCAGCGGGCTGCGGCGGAATGATCCCAAACGTCATAAAAGTTAAACCACTGGTCAGGAGCTAAAGCGATGTAATATTCCAGAACGCGGACCATCTGCTGGAGGGCTTCTTCCTCATTGTCACGTTCTACAGGAATCGCTTCTCCAATATGTATCTCATAGTGATGATCTGGGCGCATTAAGCAGAAAAATGGGATAACCGGTACCCGTGCCGCACGGGCCAAGACGAAAGGGCCACCAGGAAAAGAAACCGGTTGGCCGAAGAAGTTGACAGCCATATCACTGCGATGCCCGGTTGCGCGGTCGACCTGCACTGCGACCACGTCTCCACGGCGCAGCGCCATGAGCAATTGCACGAACCCGCCAGTATTATCGTTGGAAAGAAAACGGAGCGAGGAGGGACGATGTTCTTCTCGTAGGAGACGCTGAACTGTGGCGTGCTGCTCGGGGGCCATCACGACGTGGACGGTCTTGCCAAAGGGGCTGAGCAACCGGCCAGCCAGTTCCCAGTTGCCTAGATGTGCCGTAGCTGCGACAAAGCCCTGGCGAGACTCTAGAATAGGTTCGAGGCGGTCAAAATTGTGAATGCGATGGACGTAGCGTTGTTGGATCTGCAGGGGCTGGCGGTTGAGCGATAATAAATCAGCAAAATAGTAGGCAAAGTGGCGAAACAGCGACTGTGCAACTTGTGTGATAATTGCGGGGGATGCCGCCGGGAGAATGCGGGCGATATTGCGCTGAGCCGCTGCATATTCTCTCGGCATCCGCCAGCGATACAGATCAGCGAGTACTCGTGCACAACCAAAACGCAGAACGCGAGGAACCCGTGGTGCGCATATCGCTACTAGCTGATAGAGCACCGGTCCATCATACGAATGGGTATACCATCGAAGTCGTGGCGGAGATGCCACAGGCTGCACTTCTGTTGCCATATCAGAGGAAAAAGAGACAGACGGGCTCTACGCCCACATTAATCAATACGTGGACGATAGATCATCTCTCAACCCAGTTGTGAGGTTGGTTCCTGTCTATCCCCCTCGGCGGGCATTGTGGAAAGACGAGCGTTGCGCGTCAAGCCCATTGAAGAGGGCTAGCAGGAAATACCAGGATGATGATAATGCCTAGAGCGTGAAGGCCACGGTGGTGCCAACGATCTGGGTTCCTGAGACCCGAATCGGTATCTGGTTTCAGGCCTCTTCCCTCTGGCGGAACTTTGTTGTCGCTCCTGCAGTGGACGGACTTGCCCGTACTTTCGCATCGGTCAGAGGGTATTGCGAGTCGCCACGGATACTTGATGCCGGGTGCGGAGATGGTGGTGCGTTCGCTCTCTTAGAGCAATATTTTCACCCAAGCTCAATCGTTGCCGTTGACATCGATACGCGCTTGGTAGATCGTGCCCGCAAGGCGACGCAAAGATGTCATTGCGAGGTGGTTGTTGACGTGGGGGACCTTGGGAATCTCAAAATTGCTGATGCGTCCGTCGATATGGTTTTCTGTCACCAATCGCTTCACCACGTCAGCGACCAGGTGAGTGTTCTCAGGGAGTTTCGGCGCGTGCTACGACCGAAGGGAGTCTTATTGGTCGCGGAATCGTGCCGCATATTCATTCGCTCGTTGTGGGTGCAGTTGTTCTTTCGACATCCCATGGAGGTACAGCGCTCTGCGTCCGAGTATGTCGCGCTCCTGCGCAGAGAAGGCTTTCTCGTGGATGATGGCCACGTCCTCACGACCTCGCCGTGGTGGTCGCAGCGCGATTTCGGCTTGCGAGAGCGCCTGGGTTGGGAGCGGCCTTGCGGGCGCGAGCCTACGCAGGTCCGTGTGGTCGCTTTTCGTGAAGCGGCGAACTCTTGAGAACGTTGGCACTATTACACGAATAGGAGGAAGAGATGAAGCAACGATACTGTCTAGTGTTTTTCTTGGTGGTTTTATTGATCGGATCACTATTTGTGTCAGGAGCGTCTGCGCGCGACACATTACACACCTTGAATGCGCAAGAAGCCATACAACAAGGCCTGCAGAAGGGAGAGATCCTCAGCGACGTAAAACTCTTTTTTGCTGGACAACCGCATCCGCCAGTAGAGAAACCCCTGGGGGAATTTCGCACGAACAGAAAAACGAATGCCTTTAACAAATCAGATGAAGATGCCTGCCAGTGGGCGTTCTTTTCCGCCATTAAGTCCTTGCAGGAACGGGCACTCAGCGAAGGTGGCAATGCGGTAATTGATATCAAAAGCAATTACAAGAACCATGAGTTTAGCAGTGCGACAGAGTACCAGTGTGGAGCTGGCGTTTTTGTTGGTGGTGTGGCTCTGAAGGGAACAGTAGTCAAACTCAAATAAACTGGCGCCGGTGGATGTCCTTATGAAGTGTCTAGCTTGGATGAAGCCCTTCGACTTCGCTTCGTTCCGCATAGTTAAGCCATGAATGAGACTCCATCCCTTGTGAGTACATTCTCCCGTGTCGTGCAAACCCATCCTGATGGACTCTTCCTCGATGGTGAGCAGCAGTTCACGTACAAAACTGCCGCCGAACATGTCGCAAAACAGGCTGAACAGTTCCGTGCTGACGCCAACGACACGCCAGTGGTCCTCCAGGGACCGAATACGGCGGCATGGGTGCTGAGTTTCTTAGCCGCGCGTGCGGCGGGACTTGTTGTCATTCCGTTTCCTGCGGAAGCAACCGCAGAGCAATGGCACAAGCTCGGAGAGCTCATCGGCCCATTCTATCGATTTGACACAGCACAGGAGAAGAGCGAGCTGATCAATCCAGATGGAAAACGTCGACAGCTGCCACGTCGCGTTGGCTTCTGCTTGCCAACCTCAGGTTCGACCGGTTTTCCCCGACTGGTCTTGCGTTCTGACCTCAGCCTCCTCACTGAAGGTGAACGCTACCTAAAAGGTTTCAATTTTGCTCCAACCGACTGTATTCTCGTTGCTCTCCCACTCTGTCATGCTTTCATCCTTGGGCTAGCGCTGGGTAGTGCGTTGGTGTCAGGTTGTACGTTGTACCTCACTCCGCGTTTCATCCCGCGTGTTGCGCAACGGCTGCTTCGTGAGGGCAAAGGTTCGATTTTACCCCTGGTTCCCGCCACGGCGCGAGTGCTGTGCGAGGCGTTTCAAGATGACGGGGCAGCGCCACAAGGAGTCCGTCATATCATCATTGGAGCTGGTCCGGTTTCTGCAGAATTAGAACAGCTTGTGATTCATCGACTCGGTCGTGTACCGGCTCGCAATTATGGCAGTTCGGAAACCGGGGCGACGCTGGGAACTACTGGGCAAGTTGTGCCCGGTGGCGTGACCGGAGCCGCGCTCTCAGGGGTGGAAGCAATGGTTATGGGAGAAGAGCAATCAGGGTGTTTATTCGTGCGCATAGCAGCGCCATTCCTTGGATACTTATCTCCCGACTATATCGATACCAGCCGTGTGAGTCCGGATGGCTGGTACTCTACTGGTGATTTCGCCACTCAGGATGCAGAGGGTTGGGTCACCATCATCGGACGGCTTGGGGATGGGCTCCGTCGCGGGGGACGATTTATCCAGCCTGCCGAAGTTGAGCGAGCCCTGAGGAGTCATCCTGACATTGTTGATGTTGTCATAATTGGTCGGCGTGATGCCCATGGCGAAGATGTTGTCGAGGCGCATATTGAAACCCGTGCTGGGGTGCAACTGCAGATCGACACTCTGCGGCAGCATGCGGCTCAATTCCTTGAGGCCTATAAACTTCCCGCGGTCTGGCAGTTCCATGCGCGATTGCCACGGACCAGCGGAGGAAAACCTGATCGTTTACGCCTCGTAGAGGGGGTTATCCCCGACCCTCTTGCTCAGGCCGCAAAACTGAAAGAGGAGTGAGCTCATGGATAAGATCAAGACTGCCCTACGCGAGATCTTTGTCGAAACCCTTCGCTTACAGATGAGCCCAACACAGGTCGGTGAGGAAGACTTGGTTGCGCAATTGGGCATTGATTCCATTGGACTTATGGAAATCATCACCCGCGTTGAAAATAGATTTCATATCATTGTTGACGACACGGAGGTCTCGCCCTCCTTGGTGAATTCATTCGACACGCTCGCCCTATATATTGCTGGAAAGAAGAGTGAGGGGTCGAACGATGACAGCAACAACCTATCCTCCTCTGGAACAACTCTTGCCACATCGACCGCCAATGATCTTGATTGACCGACTGGTTGCGGTCAGGGGGCAGGAAGGAATATGTGAGGTGACAGTAACCCCACAGTCAATGTTTCTCGAAGCGTCCGGCGTCCCAGCGTTTGTCGGGATCGAGTACATGGCACAATCTGTGGCGGCCTACGGAGGCTATCAATCCTATTTGGCCAATGAGCCCATTACGGTTGGCTTGTTATTGGGAACGCGTCGCTTAGAGTTATACTGTCAATTCTTCGAGCTGGGCCAAACGCTGCGTATTCAGGTCGCACACGTGTGGGGAAAACATGAAGTGCTACGGTTCCGCTGTTCTATTACCTCGGCAGTAGCGGGTACCCTGCTTCAACAGGCGGAACTCAATGTTTTTAAGCCGAGGGCCTTACAGGCGTATTTAGAAGAGGTTGGCCATGATAACTCGCGTACTCATCAGTGGCGCTAGCCGTGGCATCGGACGAGCGATTGCTCTCGCGCTCGCCGCTCAAGGGCATGAGATAGGCATCAACTATCTCAACAACCATACGGCGGCCCAAGAAACGCTGGAGACCATACGTGCGGCGGGAGGAGCTGCCTATCTTATTCCTTTTGACGTCGCAAACCGTGAGGCGGCAAAGGAGGTCATTACCCAGGATATAAAGAATCGTGGGATCTACTGGGGCGTGGTGTGCAATGCTGGCATTACTGCCGATGCCCCCTTCCCACTCCTGTCTGGCGACAAATGGGATCGTGTGCTGCGAACGAACCTCGATGCCTTTTACAACCTGTTACATCCGGTGGTGTTACCTATGGCCCAAGCACGCCGCGGCGGTCGTATTGTCACGCTCTCTTCGGTTTCTGGTTTGGTTGGCAACCGTGGACAGACAAATTATGCCGCGGCCAAAGCAGGTTTAGTTGGGGCGACGAAATCCTTGGCTCAGGAACTGGCACGGCGGCAAATCACCGTCAATAGTGTTGCGCCAGGCCTGATCGAATCAGACATGGTAGCGAATCTACCCACAGAAGAACTCTTGCGTCTGATTCCCATGCGCCGCTTTGGCAAGCCTCAGGAGGTTGCTGGTCTGGTTACTTTTCTGTTTTCCGAAGCAGCAGCCTACATTACCGGCCAAGTCATCTCTGTCAACGGAGGCTTGATATGACGCGTCGAGTGGTGGTGACGGGAATGGCAGGTCTGTGCCCTCTCGGCAGCCACTGGGATGAGGTCAAAACCAAGTTACTAGCGAAAACGTCAGGCATTACTGTGCAATCGGACTGGGACACGATAAGAGGACTTCGGACCCGGTTAGGCGCAACCGTCCCTGATTTTCAGCGGCCCTCACATTATCCTCGTAAGAAAATTCGCACAATGGGAAAGGTTGCTCTCCTTGCCACTCGCGCAACAGAACTTGCGTTAGAAGAGGCGAAGTTGACGGAGAATCCAGCCCTGCACCAGCACACGACTGGTGTTGCGTATGGTTCGACTTCGGGCTCTCCTCCCGCCCTGCAGTATTTTGTTGAGCAACTCATTGTGAACAAAACGTTAGAGGGCATTACCGGGAACCACTTCACCCAATACATGAGCCATACTTGTGCCGCCAATATCGGCCAATTTTTCGAGATCACCGGGCGGATTGTGCCAACTAGTTCGGCGTGTACCGCGGGGAGCCAAGCCATCGGTTATGCCTATGAAGCGATCAAATATGGCCGACAAGACCTCATGATCGCTGGCGGTGCCGAGGAGCTGCATGTGGCCAGTGCCGTCGTTTTCGATGTCGTCTATGCCACGTCGAAGCAGAACGAGCACCCAGACAAAACCCCCCGCCCGTTCGATGTAGACCGTGACGGCCTGGTTGCTGGAGAGGGAGCCGCGACCCTTATTCTTGAGTCGCTCGATCATGCTCAGCAACGGGGAGTACCGATTTTAGCGGAGATCGTTGGTTTCGCCACAAACTGTGATGGTGCGCACATGGTCAATCCCTCAACCGAGGGAATGCAACAGGTAATGCAGTTGGCTTTACGTGAGGCTAATCTGAGTCCAGACGCCATTGATTATGTCAACGCGCATGCGACTGCAACCGAAGTTGGCGATATTGCCGAATCCCATGCTACTGCAGCATGTTTTGCACGCCCTATCCTCATTAGCTCACTCAAAAGCTATCTTGGTCATACTTTTGGCGCGTGCGGCGCTGTTGAAGCCTGGCTGTGCATCCACATGATGTCTGAGGGCTGGCTGGCTCCCACTATCAATCTGGACCGTGTTGATCCTCGCTGTGCAGAACTTGACTACCTTACCGATATCCGTCGTTGCCAACCCCTTTATATTATGTCTAATAATTTCGCCTTTGGTGGGATCAATACATCGCTCATCTTTAAGCGGTGGGATAGCTAAATCGGACTATACGGTATTGGGGCACTCCGCGTAGCGCGCGCTGTGCGCGCGAACCCCCAGCCGCCTCCATTCGTGCGCATGGCGCACACTACGAAAGAGGACAGTGGTTCAATTTCGTCTGCCCTACGTCGGTTGGCCGAGATGTTTCTTCAAGTCCAGTTGCAGATTCTCTAGCCAGTTTTCTGGGACTGCCGGTTTACCCTCGTAGGTAGATTCATTCAGAATCTTGATGACGCCATTATCCACCTTGAGGGTGGCTTTTGCCTGGTAGGAACGGTGATTAAGGGTGCCGACAACTTCTTCAGGTGAGTGTCGCTCCACCTGCCATTCTCTGCCGACAAACGTGCGAATCATGGCTTCTTCGATCTGCTTGGACGAGAGATGTGATGGGATACTCACGGTCAATGGAGTGTCATTGTATTTCGTGACCACCTCTTGCCCCGTCTTTGCGAAACAGCCAGTCAACTCAACTACCCAAAGAATCCCTACAAGCCACACTGAGAGTGACATTCTGGAGTTTTTTTTCGTTTGCTCTGACATCATGCTCTCTCCTCCTTACTTAAGCATACCCAACACTGGGAGCCCTGGTACCTGGGAATGTACAATCTCCCCCCGATCGCTTTTTACTGATAGCTATCGAGGCCAACTAGCAACTTTGGCAGAAGCTTGGGAGCGATAGTCCTGAAGAGCTCTATTGACAATCTCAATCCATGCTTCGTCAGGGACTATTTGACGCGAGTCTTCTACATGAATACTCACAATAGTAGGGGTGGCAATGCCACCGATATCCAAGTCTGTTGTGATATTCGAGTTCACGGTGATCGACCAAAAACCAGGTTGGAGCCACGCCCAGAACTTCTTGATATGTATGTCCAGCATCAAGGGTGATATTCCAGCCTCAGTTGGGTCGTTAGTCACTTTGTAGCCAGCCTGTTGTAAAACTGATGCGAGATTCTCTCGGATCACACCTTCTACGGTCTGGCCTCCTTCGAGGAGAACATCGCCGAGAGCTTTGCCATAGGCATTGCGTTTCCGACCGATAGCGCGGGCCTTTACCTCTGAAGATGCCTGTATGGCTCCACCGTGGCCTAACGACGGTGTGCTGGGATCTGAAGGAGCTTCCTCAAAAACACGCTCGTCTTTGACGGAGCGTATAAGTACCACCCGCCCCCCGGTGCTGGTACTTGAAGGGGTGATCACGGTAGGGCGGCTCAGTTTAATTTCACTACGACTCGTAGCACAGCCGATTATTGCTACGCATAACATTAAGATTGAGACTTTAATAACATCGATCCAGGACGGTATCTCAAACCTCATTGACAACGGCACCTTCGACGATGTTTGTCGTCGATCTGACAGCATGCTTACCCCTCCTTAATCGGGATATTGTACCCTGGAGTATCATTCTGCTGCAGCGTTGCGCTCTTGAGTCGACGAGGTGGTAGTGTCGAGTTCTTTAATCTTGTTCTCCAGGATTTGCAGGAGATCTTGGTATGACGATTTGCTGATAATACGGTTGAACTGGTTCCGATAATTCCGCACCAGACTGACATTCTCAGCAATCACATCATAAATAAGCCAGTGGTTGTCCACTTGATGGAGTTTATACGAGAGCGAAAATGCTCGGTTTTGTCCTGGGTCAAAGATCCGAGTATCCACCTCGGCGAAATTTCCATCGATCCGTTCTTGATCATAGAGGAATTGTGGTACATTCGCGTTGTACCGATCAAGCATATGCCCCCAGGTTTTCTGTACGAGATCTGTGAACAGGCGGATAAATTCGTTCCGTTCTGCCTCTGTGCGCCCTTGCCAATACGGGCCTAGCGCACGCTTAGCGACCTCTCGCACATCGAATTGCGGCTCGACGAGGGCGCGCAATTTGGTAATGCGAAGTTGAAAATTCTCTTTTCCTTGATTGGATGGGTTCTGAAGAATCACAGTGGCCTGCTCCACCGTGTTACGGATCATCGCCATCGGCGATTCTTGCGCCCGGACGTGGGCAGGGAAGGCCAACAACGTCACTACAGCTATTTTCCACCATACTGAACACGCGGTGTCCACAACATCCTCCTCGTACACCATACTCAGGAGAGAGATCATTCTTTGATGAGCTTTTCTCTCCGCTGCACATAACCGTCTTGTACGGCACCGTACAGATCAACCGATGACCGTTGCACATTTTCGAACAGGTCAAGGTTCAGTGAACGATAATTGACCGCACTGGCAACTCCAATCCCACCTTTGATTGCCAACACTTGGAGAGTCGAGAGGAAATAATTCATCGGATTTAATGCTCCATCCACAGCTGTGCCAGTGATGTCTCGCAGCGTTGAGGGGCCGAGAAAAGGCAGCACCAGATAGGGGCCATTATTTACACCGTAGACCGCTAAGGTTTGGCCAAAATCTTCTGGATGTTCCTGCCAGCCAAAGAGGGGGTCGGCGACATCAAGAAAACCCGCGCAGCCTATAGTCGTGTTCACAAGAAACCGTCCGACTTCTTCCCCAGCACGTGGGAATTTACCTTGAAAGAGGTTATTAGCGAAGCGTTCGACCACGCCTAGGTTTCTGAAGAATCGTCCCACACCACGTTGGGCCGCATCAGGCAATATTGCATCATATGCCTTTGCTACTGGTCGCAGCGCGTATTCATCAACTTTGAGATTAAATGTGAACATCGCTTGGTTAAAGGGCTCCCAAGGGTCACTGATCTGGACGTCTGAGTCTTCCTCCTGGGCCCAGATCTCTTCTGACTGCACTCCCAGACCTACGATACTGATGAAAATTGCGACCAGAAATACACCTCTCACGTTCCTACTCCATTCTTTCTCCGGGCTATCTGATTATTACAAGCAGATAACTCAGGCGATTTCTAGGACATTAGAATGGCGCCTCTTCGCCGGCGAATACATTCCTGTCAAGGACAATTACATCAACGCCCATTCCTTTGGGCAATAGCGGAAGTTCAGCCGGGCCAATGATGAGTCCCTCACCAAGCGAGAGTGAACTGAGCACACCTGAACTTTGATTGCCGGTAGAGTGGACCGTGTAGTGGCCATGCTCGTGAGTGAGGCGGCAGCGGACGAATTCCGTTAGTCCTTTAGCTTTTGCAACCTCCGTGCCCATGGTTGCATGTACGGTGGGAAGGAACAACTTTTCATGCCCTGCCATTCTACGCAGTGCTGGATACACGTATAAGTAAAAGCAGACCAATGCGGACACCGGGTTACCGGGAAGACCGAAGTAGGGCCGCTCACGCAACAATCCGAAGGTAAGCGGTTTTCCTGGGCGCTGGGCAACCTGCCAGAACAACCGGTGCATGTGTAGTTCGTCCATTGCTTGCTTGACGAAGTCAAAATCACCAACAGAGACTCCGCCGGTTGACAGTACCACATCATGGCGAACCGCTTCAGCCAAGGCGGCCCGAATTTCGTCCAACGTGTCACGCGCAATTGCCAATGGAACAGGAATCCCACCTATCTCGCGAACCGCGGCAGCGAGCGTGTAGGCGTTAGAATTTACAATCTGTCCAGTACGTAAGGCTTCGTCGACTTCGGCCAGCTCATTGCCAGTGCTCAGGATTGCGACCCGTGGGCGTTGATGCACCAAAACGAGGCTTCGCCCTACTGAGGCGAGGAGCCCGATATCGGCGGGGCGTAACACTCGGCCTTTTTCCAGTACTGCTTGTCCACGCTGAATATCCTCCCCACTGCCGCGCACGTTGTTGCCGGAACGCTCACTCCGTTTGATCCATACGCAACCGTCATGTTCCTCGGTATCTTCAACCTTTACGACAGTGTCGGCACCAGACGGCATCACCGCGCCGGTCATGATCTTGCTGGCAGTACCAGGAGTCACAGACTGTTTTGGCACTGCTCCAGCTTGAATGACTTCTAACACGTTGAGCGTGACTGGCTGATCCGCATTCGTCGCGCGAATGTCGTCCCAGCGAACGGCGTACCCGTCCATTGCCGAGTTCGCAAACGGTGGAACTTCGCGCTCCGATCGGATTTCCTCAGCAAGGACTCGACCAACGGTATCCAGAAGTCCGATCCGTTCACCAGCTAAAGGGCAAACGGTATCGAGAATTGTTGTTAAGGCATCATGTACAGAAATCATAACAACAGAGTAGGCAAAATGAACAGGGATCGTCAACGTAGGTAGCAGGAGCGGAGAGCCAGTACGTAAGGACCACGCAACACGTATTACGTAACAGTGTTGCGTATTGCGTGGTCCTGATTGCTGGTTATGCCTTTTCTCCGCGCAGCCGTTCCTGCAGTTTCCGATCCTTTTCCAGCGTCGCTTTGGCAAGATCATCTTTGAACTTGACCATACGAGCAAAAAGTTCAGTGTCCTTGACCGCAAGAATCTGGATCGCAAGCAGACCCGCGTTGCGGCCTCCATCGATCGCTACTGTAGCAACAGGAATTCCCGGCGGCATTTGTACCATCGAGAGCAGAGAATCGTGCCCCTGCAAAGCCTTGCTTTTGACGGGAATACCAATCACTGGCAGTGGCGTGTGAGCAGCAACAACACCAGCCAAATGCGCTGCGCCTCCAGCTCCGGCAATTATCACTTGTAGTCCTTTTTGATGTGCCTGTTTAGCAAACTGTGCCGTTTCATCAGGCGAGCGATGCGCCGATAGCACATGCATCTCATAGCCAACGCCGAACTCTTCGCAAACTTTTGCAGCTTCTTCCATCACTTCTAGATCAGAATCACTACCCATGAGAATACCAACACGGGAGGACATAATCTTTACTCTCCTCTTTCTTTTTCATGTAACACGTTTTACGTACCATAGTGTTGCGTGTTACGCAGTGCATGTTACTTGTTACGTCTCTGTGACTTTCCGCGTGACTTCTTCCAACCGAATCCCACGTGAGCCTTTGACAAGAACTAATTGTGGTCCACGAAAACTCTCTATCGTTTCGCGTACGAACGTTGCCGCTACATCAGACGTTGCAAACCATCGAACAGGCACCGGAGTTTTCTCTACCGTTGCAGCAATGAGCCTGGCTTCTTCACCAACGGCGACAACCGCGTCTGGCAGAGGGGCAAGGGTTGCGACCATTGCGCCAACTTGTTGGTGACGTATACGGCTAAGGTCACCGAGTTCTAACATATCGCCAAGCACAAGGATCACTCGTTCTCCTGCAGCGCGTACTTGCTGGACCGTGAGCAAGGCTTGCTGCATTGAAGCTGGGTTGGCATTGTAGCAGTCATCGAGCACGGTCAGTTGTCGAGCTGGCAGATCAACGACTGCCATGCGTCGCACAGCTCCTTTAGCGACGCTGAGCGCTGTACAGGCATCGGCGAGAGCAATGCCACAAGTTGTGGCAGCAGCGACTGATGCAGCAGCAGCTAAGGCAAAATGGCTGCCGAGTAATTTCAACTGTACTTCTTGGGTCCCGGTCGGTGTCGTCAAGGTAAATCGCGTCCCATTTCGCGTTACGTGTAGGTTGCTAATACGAAATTGATTCGAGCGGTGCTCACCAAAGGTCATAACCCGACATCGTGCCTGGCGATTAATGGTCTCAAGTAACTCGTCGTGGTCACCATTGACGATCGCTACTCCATTTTGCGGCAAGGCAGCGATTAGTTCAGTTTCCGCAGCGATCACGCCAGCTAAATCCTTGAATGTTTCAGTATGTTCTTCAGCAATGGAGGTAATCACGCCAATTTCTGGACGCGCGATATGACAGAGCGTTGTTAGTTCTCCAGGCCCACTCGTTCCGAGTTCAAGCACAAGCACTGCCACATCGCCATCTGAGCGTAAAATTGTCAGTGGCAACCCGATATGATTGTTAAGGTTTCCTTGCGTAGACCAGGTTTTCTTTTGCGTGGCGAATACTTGGGCCATCAACTCTTTGGTAGTGGTTTTGCCATTACTGCCCGCGATACCTATTATGCGACCGTGTAACCGATTTCGATACCAGGTCGCTAAGTTTTGCAGAGCAGTGAGCGGGTCGCGAACTCGAATCGCTGTGGCATTATCAGGAAGCTTAGGCTTTACGCTTTCCGCGAAGAAGAAACCTGCAGCTCCTTGCTGGACCGCTGCCACCAAGAAGGCATGTCCATCGGTTCGAGTACCAGGAAGGGGAACAAATAGCGCGCCTGGTAGAACTGTGCGGGAGTCAATCGAGACCGCAGTAAACACAGTATCGGAAAAACCTCGGACGAGCATACCGCTGGTTGCGATGCAGATCTCCTGAGCCGTGAGCTTCATGGTCGGGCAACTGTAACTAGCCGTATGCAACCCTGCAAGGTCAGCCTAGGCTTCGGAAACAGCTTGCCCTACAGTTCCGGGCAGGGGAAACGGGGAAGAGGGTAAAAGGCGAAAAGGACGAATACCAATAGCCTCCATTTTTCCTTTTCTCCGTTTCCCCATTTCCCTTTTCGCCCAACCTGTAGGCAGACTTTGCCCGTTGAGAAATCCATTAGCGGAAACACGAATTATGGGCTTTCGTTAGTAGAGGCACGCATTGATCCCTTGCGGTCCACATGCCACCATAAATAAGTGAGCGAAAAAGAACAGCATGCCCGGGCGATTGTGCAAACCTTGCGCGAACGCGGATTCACTGCATATTTTGCCGGTGGGTGCGTCCGCGACAAACTGCTTGGTGTCGAGCCGAAAGATTTCGATGTCGCTACCAATGCTAAGACAGCAGACGTATTGCGGTTGTTCACGCAAACAGTTCCAGTGGGTGTACAGTTTGGAGTCGTGCTCGTTATACAAGCGGGAATGCCGTTTGAGGTGGCGACCTTCCGTTCGGATGGAACCTATGTCGACGGCCGTCATCCGACGAGTGTCCGCTTCAGTGATGCCCGTGAAGACGCCCTCCGCCGTGATTTTACCATCAACGGTATGTTTTATGATCCACTCACAGAGCAGATCATTGATTATGTCGACGGGCAGCGTGATCTCACTGCTGGGATTATTCGTGCGATTGGCGATCCATATGCGCGCTTTGCAGAAGACCGCTTGCGGATGTTACGTGGGGTTCGCCTTGCGGCCAGACTTAGGTTTACCATCGTGCCGGAGACGTTTGCGGCCATCCAAGATCTCGCTTCCACCATTGTTGATATTGCCTGGGAGCGTATTGGAGACGAAATCGTCAAGATTCTTGTCGAAGGTGGCGCGCAACGTGCGTTTCAGCTTCTCGCGGAGTCAAGACTACTCCTTGTGATTTTGCCAGAGATCGCTGCCATGCGGGGTGTGGAACAATCACCGGACTTTCATCCTGAAGGCGATGTATTTGTTCACACGCTCCTCCTTCTTGATAAACTGCGGCAACCGACCGAGACACTAGCGTTGGGTGCGTTACTACATGATGTTGCCAAGCCGGTGTGCCGTGTTCAGAGTGAGAAGCGGATTACTTTTTATGGTCATTGCGAAAAAGGAGCAGAGATGGCGATTGACATTTGTCAGCGCCTCAAACGCTCGCGCGAGACCTGGGAGCGAGTTGCCTATCTGGTGAAAAATCATTTGCGGTTGATCAGCGCGCCGGAAATGCGAGCCTCAACCCTTAAGCGTTTCCTCCGCGAAGACGGGATTGAGGAACTGCTTGAGTTGGCACGAATTGATGCGTTGTCATCAAGCGGTGATCTTCGGTCCTATGAGTTCTGTCGCCAAAATCTGGCCGAACTCGGACCAGAACAGATTGCGCCGCCACGACTTCTCACCGGTCGTGACTTGATCGACTTAGGGCTTCAACCTGGACCGCGCTTCAAAGAGATCCTTCACGCGGTCGAAGATGCCCAGCTTGAGGGGCGCATACAGACCCCTGCGGAGGCCCTCTCGTGGGTGCGGCAACAGTATGGCATATGATGATGAAAGAAAGGGAGGAACAAACGTATGAGCCTCTTTCCCAAAGACACCAATTTTTACGACCTCTTCGAGCGTGGTGCGGGCAAGGTCCGTGAAGGCGTAGAGCTGCTGGCCGAGCTGGTGAAGGATTTCACCAATGTCCCGCTCAAAGCCAAACGCATCAAGGATGTCGAGCATGAGGCAGACCTCATCACGCACGAGACGATCGAAAAATTGAATAAGACGTTTGTGACTCCGCTTGATCGGGAAGACATTCATGGTCTGATCAGTTCGTTGGATAACATTCTCGACCATGTTGAGGCAGCAGCCGATAAGTTCTCACTCTATCGTATTCCTGAAGTGCAGCCTGATACCGCGCTCCTCGCCGATATTTTGACCCACAGTGTCAAGGAAGTGCAGACCACTATTGGACAACTGCGTAATCTCAAACAAGCCGACGTGATTCTGAAGCACTGTATCGAGATCAATCGCTTGGAGAATGAAGGTGACTTTGTCTACCGTTCTGCGATCGCAAAATTGTTTGAGAATCATGCCAATGACCCACTGACTGTCATCAAATGGAAAGAGGTATATGATTCGATTGAAAACGCGATTGATAGTTGCGAGGACGTGGCCAATGTCATCGAAGGGGTAACGTTGAAGAACAGCTAGCCGTTAGCGGTCAGCTTTTCCCAAATTCATAGGAAGCTGACTGCTGATGGCTGAGAGCTATGAGAAAATCACCTTCAACAACGGCTGACCTACCAAATATGTGCCTGCGGCAATAAGTGCAGAGCCTGGAATTGTTAAGACCCATGCCCATACCACCGTGCGGGCAACTCCCCACCGCACGGCAGACAGCCGTCGTGCAGCGCCGACTCCCACGATCGCACCAGTAATCGTGTGAGTTGTGCTTACTGGAATACCGGCATAGGCAGTGCCGATCAGTGTAAGTGCCCCAGCGGTCTCAGCGCAAAATCCGCCAACCGGCTGTAACTTCGTAATACGCATGCCCATCGTGCGGACGATACTCCATCCCCCAAACATCGTCCCTAGTCCGAGAGCAGCATGACAGGTGAGGATTACCCAAAACGGTACATAAAATGTCTCACCGAGATACCCGGCGTTGAACAGCAAGATGGTAATAATGCCCATCGTTTTTTGCGCGTCATTGGTGCCGTGTCCGAGGCTGTAAAATGCGGAAGAGACGAGTTGCAGGCGGCGGAAGGATTTATCTACCCGCCCCGGCGTCGCTTGCCAGAAGAGGTTCAGAACAATCACCATAAGTGTCACTCCAAGCCCAAGTCCGATTAACGGAGACAAGACGATAAACGTCGCGGTTTTTGAGAAACCGCTGAAGATGACGGCTCCGAATCCTGCCTTTGCGGTCGCAGCACCAGCAAAGCCGCCGATCAGTGCATGCGACGAACTACTTGGAAGGCCATAAAACCAAGTAATGAGATTCCAGGCGATTGCTCCCATCAAGCTACCAAAAATCACGTATGGATCGACGATGGCTGGATCGATAATACCTTTGCCGACCGTCGTAGCGACATGTACGCCAAAGCCAAAAGCAGCGACAAAGTTGAAAAAGGCTGCCCACGCAACCGCCTGAAATGGTGACAGCACGCGTGTCGAGACGACTGTGGCAATCGAGTTAGCAGCATCATGAAAACCATTGATAAAATCAAAGATCAAGGCAACGAAAATCAAGAATACAATAAGCTTCATTCCCACCTCTCCCTACGGTCCGCTCTCTTGTGCCGGAGTTGTGGAAAAGAATCAATCGGAAGACGATATATCGCAAGGAGTGAAGAGATTATAAACGTACGACTGAAGCTGTAGCCGGCGCGGTAGTAGGGCCAAGGGGAAGGAAAATTCGCACGGTTGTGCCGTGCTTGAGCTGGCTTTCGATACGAAGAAACCCGTTGTGACCTTGAATGATATGCTTGACGATTGCGAGCCCGAGTCCTGTTCCCCCGAGTTCACGCGAGCGCGCTTTATCCACACGATAAAAGCGTTGCGTCAGACGGGGAAGGTCTTCTTCGGGAATGCCGCAGCCGGTGTCAGTGACTGCAATTTCCAGCCACTCGCCTGGACGGGAGCCACTACTGCCGTTCCTGTCCGAAGTCCGAAGTCCGAAGTCCGAAGTCCGTTTCTCAAATACCGACCTCTGATCCCTGCCCCCCGACCCCTGCGCAATTTGTGCTGAAACGGTCACCGTCCCGCCCGTGGGGGTATACTTAATCGCATTATCGACCAGATTGACGAAGACTTGTTGGAGACGATCATTATCTCCTTTCAGTGAAGGGAGGTCTGGTGGACATGTGTGTACCAAAGTGATGCCTGCTCGCTCAGCTTTTTCCTTCACGACTTCAAACACCTCGTTCACCAATTCTGACACAACGACCTCTTCATGGAGTAACTCTGTCTTGCCGAGTTCGAGATTGGAGAGCGTGAGGAGATCGTCAATCAAACGGCTCAGTCGCTCGGAGTGGCGATCGATAATCTCCAAAAAACGCTGCGCGGTGATAGGATCTTTCAGTGCACCATTGCGCAAGGTTTCTGCATAGCCTTTGATTGCGGTGAGCGGAGTGCGGAGTTCGTGCGAGACATTGGCGACAAAATCTGCCCGTACCGATTCTAACCGTCTGATCTGGGTAAGATCGTAGAAGACCAGAACATACCCACTCACTGTGACACCGTCTTCACAGATTTGCATTGCACTGACCGCGAGATAACGTTCCTCCTTGGTCTCGACTTGTATCTCACGGGTCACCGGAGGGTCTCCAGCGCGTCGATTCGCAACTTCGCGCAGCAGTTCGTGGAGTAAGGGGTGACGCGAAAACGCTTGGATGGGTTTTCCCTGCCACTCCTGATTGACTCGTAAGCCGAACAGCTCTCGCGCTGCACGGTTGCACAAGGCAACGTTCCCCGAGGGATCAATAACAACTACCCCTTCAGCCATGCTCTGTAACATTGCTTCAAGCTTTTTTTGTTCTGCCTGTAATGCGCGGAGTCGATCATGCTGGCGCAGCATAAGTTGCTGGATGCCGCGTTCGAGCGCACCGACTTCATCTTCGTTCCAGACCGGGAGTGAAGGGGGCTTGTCTCGTTCTGAGGCAACGGACAAGAAGGCCGTGAGGCTGCCCAGGCGGCGCTGCAACCGTATGCCGAAACCGATAATCCCTCCAATAGCTATCACTGCGAGTGCAGCAGCGCTATACCACAAGGGCGATGGGCGATGGGTCAATGGTAGGAGATAGAAAAGTAGGAAGCCACTAACAGCGACAAAAGTGAGAAAGGCAAGCGCGGCGAACGGAAAAAGAATGCTATTCTTCGAGGGCATCGGGATTGAATTTATACCCCACACCCCGCACAGTCAAAATAAGTGTAGGATTGGCGTCGTCACGTTCCACACGTTGGCGCAGGCGACGGATATGGACGTCGACTGTCCGTGGTTCGACGTAGACATCTTGTCCCCAAACGAGGTCAAGAATCTGCGCGCGGCTAAACACGCGATGCGGATATTGCACGAAGAACTTAAGTAGTTCGAACTCACGGAGTCCGAGGAGGGAAGGGTGGCCATCGAGCGTGACTTCGTAGGTATCGTAGTCGATATGTAAGCGGCCTTTATCGTAGACCTCATGCGGACGCTCGAGAGTAGGACCATAGGCGCGGCGGAGTACGGCTTTGACGCGTGCGACGAGTTCGCGTGGGCTAAAGGGTTTTGTGACGTAATCATCTGCACCCATTTCCAAGCCTAACACTTTGTCGACTTCCGACGCACGGGCAGTGAGCATGAGAACGGGAAGATGCAGCGTCGCTTCTTTGGAGCGAAGGAGGCGGCAGACTTCCAGACCAGGAACACCAGGCAACATGAGATCCAAGATCACAAGGGCTGGTCTCTCGCTCGCAGCAAGCTTTAACGCTATCTCACCGTCGCTTGCTTCTACGACACTAAAGCCTTCGGTTTCCAAATTGTAACGAACGAGTTCACGAATATCTTGCTCGTCCTCGACCAAAAGGATCTTGCGCTTGGTTTCCACGGCAGTGGATTTGCTTTGCAGTTGTGGTTCCATAAATTACTTTGGGGAAAGGGTCAAAGGTGAAATGGCGAAAATAGAACCGACTACTATTTCCTGCGGTTTTTCCATTTCGCCCTTTCGTCAAAGTGAGGCCGGTGGCGGTGACACATGACGGATACTCTTCCCTTTCGCCATGAAGATGACCATCTCGGCGATGTTGGTTGCATGATCAGCGATGCGTTCAAGGTATTTGGCAACAAAGAGATGACGCATGGCACGACTTACATTCTGCGGCTCTTGCGTCATCTGTGAGAGCATGGCACGAAACAGTTCTGCGGTTAAGTTATCAATGAAATCGTCGCGCTGACAAACTTGCAGTGCTAGTTCTGTATCTTCACGGACAAACGCATCTAAACTGTCACGCAGCATCGCCTGTGCCCATTCGGACATCCGCGGTAGATCGGGAGAAAAAGTAAGTGGAGTTTCCTGGTTCAGTTCCAGGGCCCGCTCGCAAATGTTTTGCGCAATGTCGCCAATGCGTTCAAGATCTGTGGTAATTTTCAGGCTTGTCATAATGAGCCGTAGATCGCGCCCCGCCGGCTGATGGAGCGCAAGCAGGCGGGTACAGCTTTCATCGGTGGCCACGTCGAGATAATTGACCGTGCGATCACGGGCAATCACTTCCTGTGCTTGCGATGAGTTCCGCGCGATCAGCGCGGTCATCGCATCGGTAATTTGTTTCTCGACAAGCCCGCCCATCTCTAAGATTTTCGCCCGGAGCTGTTGCAGTTCTTCTTCGTACTGACGGTCGGTGTGGAGTAGTGGCATGTGCTGATCTCCCATGATTACCCGAATCTTCCAGTAATGTAATCTTCTGTTTCTTGTTTTTCCGGGGTGGTGAACAGCTTGTCGGTTTTACCAAATTCTATCAGCCGCCCCAGATACATAAAAGCCGTGTAATCTGACACTCGGGCCGCTTGCTGCATGTTGTGGGTGACGATCACAATCGTGTAGTTCTGCTTTAGTTCATGAATCAATTCTTCAATCTTGGTCGTCGCGATCGGGTCCAAGGCGGAGCACGGCTCATCCATGAGCACCACTTGCGGTTCGACAGCAATAGTGCGCGCGATACACAGACGTTGATGCTGGCCCCCGGACAAACCCAAGGCATTATCGTGTAAGCGATCTTTTACCTCATCCCATAACGCACTGCCGTGCAGGCTACGTTCGACGATTTCATCCAGTCGCGCTTTGTTATTGATACCTAAGATGCGAGGGCCGTAGGCCACATTCTCGTAAATGGTTTTGGGAAATGGATTGGGTTTCTGGAAGACCATGCCAACACGCTTACGCAACTCAGTGACGTCTAGGGTCGGATCAAGGGTTTCTCGGCCGTCAATCTTGATACTGCCGGTGACTTTCACGCCGTCAACGAGATCGTTGAGTCGGTTGAGGCAGCGTAACAGGGTAGATTTTCCGCAACCCGAGGGACCAATAAATGCGGTCACTTCATGGCGGCCAATATCCATGTTGATGTTATGTAAGGCTTGCTTCTTGCCGTAGAACAGGCACGCGTCGCGAATTTGAATCTCCACGTCCTGTTCTTGCCCTCTGACCTTGGCATTGCCATTCCCGCTCGCTTGTGGGAGGGAAACCGGAGTGGTGCGGGTAGATGGATGTTGTTCTCTCTCCATAGTAGTGATCATTTCTAGAATGTCCCGAAACGCATGCGGCTACGCAAGCGGTTCCGGACGGTTATGGCCGTTAAATTGAGCATGACAATAATGGCGATCAATAACAGCGTAGTCATAAACACCATCGGTTTGGCGGCTTCGACGTTCGGCGACTGGAATCCCACATCATAGATGTGAAAACCGAGGTGCATGAACTTACGCTCCATGTGGAAGAAGGGCCAATAGCTATCTAACGGTAAGTTGGGCGCTAACTTCACAACACCAGTGATCATGAGCGGTGCAACTTCTCCGGCGCCTCGTGCCATCGCGAGAATCATGCCGGTTAAGATTCCGGGCAGTGCCCCAGGCAACACGACCTTGCGAATGGTCTCCCACTTGGTTGCTCCTAAGGCGAGCGAGCCCTCGCGCCATTCGCGGGGAATCGCTGCCAAGGATTCCTCAGTTGCGACGATGACCACAGGAACCGTTAGTAGTGCCAAGGTTAGCGATGCCCACAAAATCCCGCCGGTGCCGTACGTGGGGGTTGGTAATGCTTCGGAATAGAGCAAACGATCGATGCTGCCACCTATCAGATAAATGAAAAACCCTAGGCCGAACACGCCAAAGACGATCGAGGGAACCCCTGCAAGATTGTTGACCGCGATGCGTACGGCGCGTACCAGCGGTCCTTGCTTCGCGTATTCACGTAGATAGAGCGCAGCCACGACACCGAAGGGAACGACGATAACGCTCATGATTAACACCATCATCACCGTGCCAAAGATGGCCGGGAAGATACCGCCCTCGGTGTTTGATTCGCGCGGTTCATCCCAGACGAAGCTCCACAGGCGCGCGCAATAGAGGCTAAAACGCTGACCCCAACTCATCTGGTTAGGAAAGAACGCCCGCACAGCACCGGCGATCGGCATGTCTTTCTCGCGCCCGCCGGCGGCTTGCACGATCACATGATAGCGCGCGTTTTCGCTAGCGAGCTTTTGTAACTCGGCGGACTTTTCTTGATAGCGTTGTTGCCACTCGGCAATCTCTTTTTCTAGGGAAGCGACCCTTTGTCCGGCGCTCGTTTGATTGCTCTCTGCCTGTCGCAGACTTTTTATTTTCAGGCGTAACTTCTCAAGGTTGTAGTTAATATCACCAATCTCTTCGCGTTCGATCGTGCGGGTACGCTCAAGCATTTCTTGTGTACCTGCATGCAGTTCTTGAAACTTCTGCCAGCTTTCTTGTGGTCCTTCCGCAATGACCCTACCGTCTTGGGTAATCTGTTTGAGCATACCGAACAGCGGTCCCCATTCCCAGCGTTCAATGTATACGGCGTCGGCGGGTTGTTGCTGCGCGACGATGTCAGCGTCATTCACCCAGCGAAAATCAGACCCGTATAAATCGCGGTTAGCGACCTGAAACTGCGTGCGATATTGCGGAGTACCTTTCGCAGCGACTGACCGCGGAATTTCCTCATGGCCACGAATTTGCCCGAGGAGTTCACTTCCGTCCTGGAGCTTGGCTAACACAAGTTGGTGAGGCCAAAAGAACCCGAGCGCATTAGTGGCGACGATCACCATCAGTGAAACAATCATGATCAGGCTAAAGGCGAGCGCTCCACCGGTGAGCCACACAAATGGGTCGCCGCTACGCCAGAAGTTCTTATTCACGTTCAATCGCCCTTTTCTTCGTAACCTATGCTAAGCGGAGAATCGTGCGCACGGCGCATGCTACCCTCTGTAAGATTCCTAAGATTCCCAGACTCTTAGACTCTCTGACTCCAGACTCCTGGACTCTTTAGATTCGACTATACCGCTCCCGCAAACGCTGACGGACGAGTTCCGCAGCGGTGTTCACTAAGAATGTCAGAACAAACAACAGGAACGCCCCAAGGAACAAGACACGATACAGTGTTCCGCCCTCTGGCGCTTCAGGAATCTCGACGGCAATATTGGCTGACAATGCACGAAAGCCGCTGAATGCGCCAAAATCCATCACCGGCGTGTTGCCGGTGGCCATCAGCACGATCATGGTTTCGCCGACCGCACGACCAAAGCCAATCATGATGGCTGAGAAGACTCCCGGACTCGCAGTGGGTAAGACGACCCGCAGAGCGGTCTGCCAGCGATTAGCTCCAAGTGCTAGCGAGCCAGATACGAGATGTTGCGGGACATTAGAGAAGGCATCTTCACAGATTGTGTAAATAATCGGGATGACGGCAAACCCCATCGCGAAACCAACTACTAGTGAGTTACGAGGATCGTAACGAACTCCAGTGGTGTCATAGAGCCATTGCGGGAAACTGCCGTTAAAAAACGCGCCTTCAAGCCAGCCGTTGGCATAAGCGCATGCGGTAACAGTCAGAATAAGAAGCGGGGCAAGAAAAAAGATCTCGACTCCCGGCTTGAAGCGGCTCCGAGTCTGCAGTGGCACCAAACGCCAGACAAATGAGGCGGCTAATGTCACGAGCGGAAGCGCGATTAACATTAGCACGATGCCTGGCACCATCTTCTCAACCCTGGGAGCGAGCCATAACCCGGCAAAGAAGCCGAGAACAACACTGGGCAGAGCGGCCATCACTTCCACTGTCGGTTTGATCACGTTACGCAAGCTTGGATGTAAAAATTGTGAGGTGAAGATCGCGGCACAGATGCTCAACGGCACTGCTAATAAAAGCGCGTAAAATGTTCCTTTGAGAGTACCGTAGGCGAGCGGCGCGAGACTAAATTTAGGCTCAAACTCATCACTGCCACTGCTTGACTGCCAGGTGTACTCCGGCTTGTCGTAGCCTTCGTACCACACCTTGCCAAACAGGGCTCTGAGGTTAATTTCTGGGTGCGGATTATAGAGAAACCAGTCGGTCAGTCTCCCGTCACCCGTGAGAGCAAAGATCCCGTCGGCTTTCGGCGCAAAGCTCGCAAGGTGAACTGAACCTCCATCAGCGTGCACTTCGAGTAATGTTTGCTCAGAAGTGGAGTGATGAAGGAACACGTTGCCTTGCTCATCAGCCGAAATGAATCCTTTATCACGTGGAGAAGGTGCGAGAGCTGTTACCGGTGCCGGATGCGAGCGCAGGGTATGTACACGATGATAAGGGGTCTTGGCTGGATCGTTTGGGTCACGGATTTGAAACCACACATTCACACCGCCGGCGGCATCACCTACCAGTAGCGATCGGTCGCCTAGCAGCCAGCCTAAGGCAGTGACTCCAACTCCAGGCTTTGAATTGGCTATATACGCCTCGGTAAATCGTGGAGTCGCTAGATCAGTTAAGTCCCAGTGGTACAAATCACCGTTCGTAGTTCCGGCCAACAAATTCACTCGGTGTTTATCCAGCGCGAGGGCAGTTACGTCCGCTTTTAATTCTGAAGACAGGTCAGAACGAAAATCCTCCACACTCGATTCGCCTAGTAATGAGGTTTTCTCTTCCTGGGCCAAAAAGATCAGCGTACGCGACCCAACCAAGGCAGCGGTCGCGACCTTGCCATCGTCCTCATGATACACCAGTTGTGTAATCGGACGACCTTCTGAATCGACCTGAATCGCTTTCCCCTCTTTAACGTCAGGGACAATAGTGCGCTTTCCTTCCTGGAACTGGCTTGAAAAGCTGAGGTGCAGCGGAATGACAATGCCCGTGGCAGTACCAATCTCGATGTCGTGGGAGATGCCGTTACGATAGGCAGCTGTGGCTTGCTGTCCTTGAAGCCCTTTAACCTCGTAATGCTGTAACAACTGGTTATTCGGTAAAGTGAAAAAATCAATCGTGCCGCTGTCGCGCAACACATAAGCAATTGATTGATACTCGTCCACACCAAATACGAGCGGCTTGCCAATAACGACGGTTGTGCCTGAAGTACCAGGTTGAGGGGTAGGCTGAGACAGGTTCAGTGTTGTGACAGAAGTTGCCGTTGGGGATCTCCACAACGGCAGAGTTTCTGCGGCAATAACAAAGAGAATGGCAACGATACTCAAGATGACCGCAATCCCGCCCGCAGTGATCAGATAATCAGCGGCTTTGTCTGCAAGCTGCTTGCGTCGCAGTCGTACTTTATTCTCTAGCGTTGACAAACGGACGTCGACTGGTGGCGGTGAAGTTCCCTGTCGTTCTTTTTCTTCTTGCGGCAGTTCTGCCATAATTTTCTCGAAACCGGAGGGCGTGACGTTTGCACGTTTTCCGATGCCATCAGTCAGCTATGTCATTCTGCGCCCCCTTCGACTTTGTTTATCCTGAGCTTGTCGAAGCCTGTCATGCCTGCGCCAGTGCCGCAGGCACTAGTGAGCCAGTCGAAGGGGACTCAGGACGAGCAGAAAAAAAGCCGTTCATGCTGAGCCCTTCGACTCCACTTCGTTACGCTTAGGACAGGCTACATCCGGAGGGCGAAGTCGAAGCACGAACGCATTCCTTTTTTTACTGCAACTTTTTCAATTCTTCGTTGATGACTGAGGCCGGAAGCGGGAAATATCCATCTTTCACGACGACCTCTTGCCCTTCTTTACTGAGGACGAACTTGGCGAACTCGCGCACGAGTGGGTCAACTGGCTGACCAGGAGCCCGGTTAATGTACACCAATAAGAAGCGACTCATCGGATACTTTCCGGAGATTACATTCTCATAATTGGCTGCATAGTATTGTTCACCTTCTTTGGCGGCTAAGGGGACTGCTCGGACTCCCGAGGTCGCGTAACCAATGCCGCTGTAACCCGCACCGTTACGGTCTTCGCTCACACCTTGAACGACAGACGCCGAACCGGGCTGCTCTTTGACGGTGTCTTTGTAGTCACCATTACAGAGCGCATGCTCCTTGAAGAAACCGTAGGTGCCAGAGGCAGAGTTACGGCCATAGAGGCTGATCGGTGAACCGGCCCACGCGCCGTCCACGCCAGCCTCTCCCCACGTCTTCACTTCATTGGGCATCCGACAGCGACGAGTCTTGGAGAAAATCGCATCGACCTGCGGCATGGTGAGACCCTTGATCGGATTATCTTTGTTGACAAACACAGCCAGTGAGTCGAGCGACGTACGAAGTGGGGTGGGCTTGTAGCCGTACTTGGCTTCAAAGGCGTCGATCTCGGTGCCTTTCATTGGTCGTGACATGGGTCCGAGTTGCGCTGTGCCTTCGATCAACGCTGGCGGCGCAGTACCCGAACCTTTGCCTTCAATTTGAATGTTGACGTTAGGGTAGAACTTCTTAAACCCCTCAGCCCACAGGGTCATGACGTTGTTCAGCGTATCTGACCCGATACTGTTGAGATTGCCAGAGATGCCGCTTGCGGCCTTGTAGGTGGGGATTGAAGGGTCGACCTTGACGGCTTCCTGGGCGTATCCTTGATTGGCTCCGAAGGGACCTAATGCTAAAGCGATTGCAGTTACCATGCGCCAGATCTGTATTTTCATTATCTTTTACCTCCTCGCGAACAGAGTGCTACACAATTGTTACAAGAGTGTTACAGAATAATGATTCTTGGGTGACGACTTAGCCAGCAGTGAAGACATCTAATTCATGCTTCGGCGGGCTCAGCACGAACGGAAAGTCTTCACCGAGTTGCTTTACCCCGTTCGTCCTGAGCCCCTTCGACAAGCTCACCTGTGTCTGCGGCACTGGCACAGGCAGGGCAGGCTTCGGCAGGCTCAGGACAGGCTTGTCGAAGGATGAACGGGGGGAGTATCGAGGGAAGCTAAAACGCCAACACCGCGTCAAGCTGGAAGCGATGTACCATTGAGTTTGATTGCCCTTTGGGACGGTCAACAAACGAAACAAAGTGATTCTTGGCGGAGAGGGTGAGCCGTGGAAATAGCATATAATCGATTTTCAGGAACGGCCCTTCGACGTTCGTCCCGCCGTCGCGTCCGAAGTCACTATAGCTAAACGCAGACAGAACAGAGTCAGTTTCGATCCGGCTCCACACGGCAGAGAATGCCCAGTCACCGGGATTACGAGTTGCGCCCAAGCTGAGCCCTGCCCACACGGCAAAGTCTTGGCTGGTTTTTGCTTCGGTATTGTAAGCAACGTCGGCAATAAGCGTGAGTGGCCAGCGTGCATAACCGGTGTTGTAATCGAGCTGCATTGAGCCGTTGATTAGATTGAAACCACCAAGATACTTACGAATTTGCTTGTTGCCGGTGCCCGGAGTGAGGGACTGACCACCCGGTACAATCGTCCCATCACGTAAGACCACCGAGTTGGTGAGTTTTAACGAACTGTTAGTGTTGCGCGCTTGCGCAATGAGGTCGGGTTTGACGAAGGCGTAATCCGCTATCGCCAGGGTCAGGCGGGTGCTGGGTAGAAGCTGAAAGGCGGTCACCACTTGTCCACCCAACATATACGAATCTGCGGAGCGTGTCGCTTCACGTACCGTCCACTGCATGGCGTTGAACTGGAAGCGACGCAACAAACCTTCAGCCGAATCGTAGAAGGTGAAAGTTTCGCTAAGTCCTTCAGGGGTGAGATCATCATCGAAGATCATCTCTGAACTCATCACCGCACGTGGGCGAAACACAGGATTGGCGAATTTTCCCATCGTGATGGAGATGGGATTCCACGGCAAATCGGCAAGTCCGATACTCGCTTTCGGGGTCAGGGTAATAAAGGCTTGGTCGAGGTTTATTGGCTTTTTGGTAAAGAGGTCGGTGAGCGTCTGGTTGGCAGAGATTGGATCATTGGGGTCGCCACTCACAAGCCGCAGGCCGCCACTGACTTCATCATTGACTTTTACCCCGACGCCGAAACGCAGGCGAAAGCGAAAGCGGTCGCGCTGGTTGGCATTGGGGCCGCGCTCCTGATAGAAGCCTTCAAACCGTGTCCGCATATCACCGGAAAAACTAAAGCGGTTGAGCCAGTCTACCGCAGTCTGGACGCTTTTTACTGGTTCGCGTCGATAAGCTTCGACTCCAGCCTCACGAGCTTCATTCTCCGCTTTCGCTCGATTCATCAGTTCTTGATACTTCTCATCGCTAATCTTGTTTTCGGCGCGGAGGATCTCGAGAATTTCCTCCGCCACACTGCGTTTCTGCGCCAACGCAGGAGCGGCACCCAGCGCAATCGCCACGAATCCACTCCATAAAATAACCGTCAGTTTTCTCATTACCTTTGACTCCTTCCCTTGCCTGGATTTCGACCCATTCTGGCCTCGGGCAAGGTAGAAGCGGAGTGTTACGAGAAGATGACAGCGCCGTTATGTGTTCGTGACACTCGGGCGGCGATATATCTATAACGGGTTTGCCCAGTTCGTGTCGTTTGACTGTGCTAACAGTGAGTGTGCTAATAAGCAAAGTTCAGTGACCGAAAAGGGCTTGCCTAGGCAATGCTCGACTTTATTGCGACGAAGGTCGGCCTGAAGCTGCTGGGAGCGCAAAGCACTCAAAACGATAACCGGCAGTGTGGCGATTTGCTGGCGGGGATGCGTACGGACAAAGTCTAAGACCTCCCAGCCACTATGCAGCGGAAGCAGGAGGTCCAAAGTAATAAGGTGTGGGCAAAAACGCTCAATTTGTGTGAGTGCCTCACTTCCATCATAGGCTGTTGCTATTTGATACCCGGCCTCGCTGAGGTTGTAGGCAATGAGCTGAGAAATGTGGAGTTCGTCTTCAACAACCAAAATACGTTTCACGCTACACATTCCCTCCATACTGCACACCATCGCACGGAGGCTTTACAGAAAAATGGCAGCAGTGTGAAATTTGTATGACGTGGTGCCGTGAGATTTGCCTGAACTATTATGCAGACGTTGCTGTGTCACTATACAGATGGCACCACACCATGTGAGTATCCTTGCCCTGGCCAGTCCGGATTGTCGGCGGGGTAACGGTCTTACAGTGCTCCATTACCCGCGGGCAGCGAGTGTGAAACGGGCACCCAGTTGGGGGATCGAGTGCTGAGGGGACATCACCGGTAAGTACCTGCCGTTTTGTACGCACTGTTGGATCAGGAACAGGATTCGCAGACATGAGCGCGACGGTATAGGGATGCAGTGGATTGCGAAACAGTTCTTCGACGGATGCAACCTCGACAATTTTTCCGAGGTACATGACTGCGACGCGGTCGGCGACGTGTTCCACTACGTTCAGATCATGAGAAACAAACAGATAGGATAAGCCGAACTGCTGTTGCAGGTCTTCGAGCAAGTTGAGAATCTGGGCCTGGATCGACACATCGAGGGCTGACACCGGTTCGTCACAAACGATAAACTGCGGATTCAATGCAAGCGCACGCGCAATGCCGATACGTTGACGCTGACCACCAGAAAACTCATGCGGATAACGAGATGCGTAACTAGGAGACAACCCCACGCGCTCTAGGATTTCGTTTACTCGTCGATCGAGCTTGGGGCCTTTGGCTACGCCGTGTACGCGAATCGGTTCGCTAATGATTGCCCCGACGGTCATACGCGGATTCAGCGAACTATAGGGGTCTTGGAAGATCATTTGCATGTGCCGCCGCATCTGTCGCAGTCGCGCCGAGTCCAGCGTGAGCACGTTTTCGTTGTTGAATCGTATTTCGCCGCCGGTTGGTTCGATCAGCCGTAAGATGGTGCGTCCGACCGTGGTTTTACCGCACCCCGACTCACCCACCAGCCCGAGAGTCTCTCCAGAATAAATCTCAAACGAGACATCATCCACAGCTTTGACCCACGCGGAGATACGAGAAAAGACGCCACTGCGTACAGGGTAGTATTTCTTGAGGTTGCGCACTTGGAGGAGAGGGGACGGGGACTGTGAAGATTGGGACATTGGATCATCGGGAGATTGAGTCATTGTTTTTCTCAATCTTTAGTCCTTTTGAGCTGACCGCTGACTGCTGACGCCTGAAAGCTATCGTCATACAGCCAACACGCCACTGCATGCCCAGGCTCCACTTCCTTGAGCGTCGGCTGATTGTCTTTATATCCTTCACGCTCGTCTGGGCAGCGCGGAGCAAACGCACAACCCGGGGGATACTGCAACGGAGACGGGACTGTACCGATGATGGAGGCTAAGCGCTCTGCCCGATACCCAGGGCGTGGCAGGGCTTTAAGTAACGCGCGAGTATACGGATGCAGCGGATGCTTGAACAACGTCACCACATCAGCAGTTTCTACGATCTTGCCGGCATACATGACATTCACAGCTTGAGCGAATTGAGCGACGACACCCAAGTTGTGAGTGATTAACAAAATCGCCATGTGCATCTCTTCTTGTAGAGCTTGCAGTAACTCCAGAATCTGGGCCTGAATGGTGACATCAAGCGCGGTGGTCGGTTCGTCAGCGATCAAGAGATCAGGCTGGCATGCCAGCGCCACTGCAATCATCACGCGCTGTTTCATTCCCCCAGAGAGTTCGTGCGGATACTGGTCGAGTCGCTGCCTAGGCGACGGAATGCCGACCTTCTCTAGCAATCCGAGGACTTCGGCCTGCAACTGCTGTCCGCTGAGGCCACGGTGGATCTGTAGGACTTCTCCGATTTGATCACCAACAGTGAAAACTGGGTTCAGCGAGGTCATCGGCTCTTGGAAAACCATGCCGATCTGTCGGCCACGCACCGATCGCAACTCGGCATCGGCAAGGGTAGTGAGATCGCGGCCTTTGTACCAGATGTTCCCACCAACGATCTGACCGGGAGCTTCGATCAAGCGCATGATTGCCAGTGCCACCGTCGATTTGCCGCATCCTGACTCGCCAACTAATGCCAACGTTTGCCCGGCAGCGATGGTGAAACTGACATCGCGCACCGCTTGCACCTCGCCTTGGTCAGAGAAAAACGAGACACGAAGATTCTTGACTGCCAGGAGTTCACCGCTATTTCCTGCCACCTATCGTCTCCGCAGCTTAGGATTGAGGGCCTCGCGCAGTCCTTCGCCGACAAGGTTAAAGGCAAGCACGACAATCAAGATGGCGAAACCAGGGATGAAGAACAGCCACGGCGCGTCGAAGATGAAATCTTTCCCATCAGCGAGAATGTTGCCCCACGTCGCATAAGGAGGACGAACGCCAAGACCCAGAAAACTCAGGCCGGATTCAGTGAGAATAGCAGACGCAACCCCGATCGTGGCAGAGACTAACACCGGAGCAATGGCATTCGGCACCATATGGCGAAAGATGATACGTCGTTCTGGCAAGCCCAGAGCCTGAGCCGCAACGACGAAATCTTGTTCGCGCAAGGCAAGAAACTCTGCTCGCACGAAGCGTGTCGTTCCCATCCAACTCGTCAAACCAATCACGATCATGATGTTATAAATGCTCGGCGGAAGAAGTGCCACGACCGTCAGAATCAAAAAGAAGGCCGGAAAACAGAGCATGATATCCGTGAAGCGCATGATGAG
>Ga0081539_10000714_pt1 | contig 66625 bp, 71 predicted proteins | sample TabmetS4T2R2_FD_71023 | JGI IMG/M metagenome (GOLD analysis project Ga0081539, IMG submission 71023) | Tabebuia heterophylla rhizosphere microbial communities from the University of Puerto Rico - S4T2R2 | ecosystem: Host-associated > Plants > Roots > Rhizosphere ...
AAATGATTTTTCTGCTAATTGAAAAGATTTCATATTTTGGAAATTAGAGGTTAAAAATCCTTTTTGGTACAATTAAACCTTGACTTAGCGGGGAATGCGGCAACATTCTCCGCTTCTTTTTATTTGGGATACAGATCGTATTCAAGCAGTTGTTGTCTCATAGCATTTGAGGGTTTTAGCCCCCTAACCCTAAAGGGAATAGGAAGCAATCATTAGAATCATTGTTATTCTCTTTCCGCGCTCTTTATATGAATTTCTTTTCCTTGAATTTCATAATTAAAGGGCGTTGCAATCTTTAACGCTGCAAGTGCCTGTTCAATCGTTTCGTTTTCAAATGAACCGTGCAGGTGCAAATTTTTCACAGCAGCATCGTCGAAAATAATTGTAACATTATACCATCTCTCCAGTTTGCCGGCAAGCTCTTCAAAGTTGTCTCCGTTAAACTCTAAACGGTTATACACCCATGCAGTTTCTATTCTTTGAGGTTCTTTAATGCTGGAATCAAGTGGCTTGATGGTGTAGTTTTGTTCAACGTTAGCAGTTTGTATATTAGGCAACGGCAACTCCTTATTCGCTGCAAATTTTTCTACAATAAGTTTTTCATGGGGATGCAGATAAATCGGCTTCTGCTTTTTCTCATCATGTTTTGTAACCTGGACCAATCCCCGTATCAACGTCGTTTCAATGGTTTTATCATCCGGATAAGATTTCACATTAAACACCGTGCCAAGCACCCTGATATCATAATCGGCAACATGAACAATAAAAGGTCTTTTGGCATCTTTCACTACATCAAAATAAGCTTCACCATCTAATTTTACTTCGCGTGTATTTGCAGAAGTGTTTTCGCTGTAGCTCACGTGTGAATCAGCATTTAACCAAACTGAAGAACCATCGGGTAAAATAGTTCGCGTTCTGCTTCCTTTTTCAGCTATCAGCGTTTGCGTTTGTATTGTAGAATTTTTTTTTGCAGGTGCGGAGTTATCGTGCATAAATATCCACGACACGGAAGCAACAATAATAATTGCTGCAGCACCGCTCAATCTATAAAATAATTTTCTTGTTTTGTTGCGAGGTTTTATTTCAATTGTAGTATCAGCGCTTCTTTCTATTTCGGCTAATTGAAGTATATGCAAAATATTTTCTTTTTCATGCTCATCAAAAATTTCCTGTGAGTAATCTTTTGTATGCCACATTCTTTTCAACAGGTCGTACTGTTGTTGGGTTGATGCATCCTGCTGCAAAATGTGTTGCAATGTTTGGTCTTCGTCAGGAGAGGTTTCACCGGCAAGTGAACGGGCTATTAAGAACCACAAGCTGTTATGAGATGGTTGCTGCTGCATGCATTAAATATAGACACGTAAAACAGATTTATCTACTAAAGAAAAATAAAAAAAATTTTGTGAAGGTAAATTTATGGTTACTAAATAATTTTTATCAGATACATCAACCTTTAATTGTATTAATATAGCGCGGTTGATATATTTATCAAATGAAACAAGATGATACTCTTTGGAAAGGGATTCTTGAAAATATTTTCGATGATTTTCTCCGTTTCTTTTTTAAAGATGCAGAAAGGTTGTTTGATATAAGCAAAGGCTTTCAGTTTTTGGATAAAGAACTGGAAGAACTTTTTCATGGAGAAGATATTCAGTTTCCAAAGTTTGTTGACAAATTAGTAAAAGTCTATACGAAAGAAGGAAAAGATGAATGGATACTCGTGCATATTGAAGTACAAGGATACAAGGATGAAGATTTTGCTCTTCGCATGTTTACTTATTTTTATCGCATTCTGGAAAAATATAAGAAGCCAATAACGGCGATCGCCATTTTTACAGACACGAATAAAAATTTTCACCCTGCTGTTTATGAAAATATTTGTCTTGGTACCAGCATCACCTTTCGGTTTAATACCTATAAAATAATTGAGCAAGATGAAAATGACCTGGAGAAAAATGAAAATCCTTTTGCTATAGTTGTGCTTACTGTTTTATTAGCAATAAAAAGAAAACAAATGAGCGATGAATATCTGTTTGGCTTGAAATTAGCAATATTGCGCAATCTGCAAAAGCATCGTATTTCTGAGAAGAAAAGAAGATCACTGATGAATTTTTTAAAATTTTATGTCAGCTTTGCTAATCCTGAATTTCATAGTAAATTTGAAAAAGCAATCCTTACTATAACTAAAAATAAAAAGACTATGGGTATTGAAGAAATGCTGATAGAGCGTTTTAAAAAACAGGGCGAAGAAAGGGGTATAAAGAAAGGTATTGAAAAAGGTATTGAAAAAGGTATTGAAAAAGGTATTGAAAAAGGCCGTGAAGAAGAAAAACTTTCCTTTATTAAAAATCTTTTACTCAATACGGATTTCTCAATTTCTAAAATTGCAGCTTTAGCTAATGCAACTGAAACTTTTGTGCGTAAGGTAAAAAAGTCATTAAAAAACTAAACGATTTTTTGTCTGGGTAAAAAGTTGTGCCCTTTCTCAGGTTTTTCAATTTGCAAAGCAGTACAGATTCTTTTTACGGCTATTGCCATTTGCACGTCAATAGTATTAACAGAAATATTTAAAATCTGCGCAACTTCTTTATACTTTAAACCGTCTTCTCTTATCAATTTAAATATCATCTTACAGCGTGGAGGCAACGACTCAATCGCTTTTTGCATGCGTTGCATAATTTCAGCAGTCACCATTAATTCATGCGGATTGTTTGATGCTTCTTCCAGTTCGATATTAAAATAATCAAACGGCGTATTCACGAGTTCTTTTGCTCTTCGAGATAATTCATTCAGCGACCTGTTCTTCACCGAAACATACAGATACACCGTTAGATTCTCTATTTCATTTATTTTAGCCCGGTTGCTCCACAGTTTTACAAAAACATCGTTTACCACTTCTTCCGCAATTTCATCACTCCTCGTTATTACACGTGAAAATTGATGCAATCGTTTATGAAAAAGCTGATACAGTTCAGCGAGAGTAGATTCGTCACCGGCAGCAATCTTCAGTTGTATATCCCACAAATGGTTCATAAAACAAGCAGTAGTACAAGGATAGGCAAAGTTTGTTAATTCCTATTATATTATTGTAAAAAAATTACTCATCTCTGCAATTTACGCACTAACACACGTTAGCGCAAAACATATTTCATTATTTTTGCCCGATTGAAAATAGCTATGAGCAACCAGCTTTGAGCTTCGAGCTTTTTGTTCATGGCTAGTGACTCGCGGCTCGTAGCTTTTAAAGACGTTAAATACAATTTCAAAAAATATTCGGATATGGAGCTACATGATTTTGACCAAATTTTTTTAGACAAAATTGATCATGAAATAAAAATCGAACCACGTGATTGGATGCCTGATGCGTATCGCAAAACATTGATACGCCAAATCAGTCAGCATGCACACAGCGAAATTGTGGGTATGCTTCCCGAAGGCAATTGGATTACACGTGCACCAACGCTCAAGCGCAAAGCAATACTTATCGCCAAAGTACAGGATGAAGCCGGACATGGTTTATATCTCTATTCCGCTACAGAAACATTGGGCACAACGAGAGAAGAAACCATCAATGATTTGCATAGCGGCAAAGCAAAATATTCTTCTATATTCAATTATCCTACGCTTACGTGGGCAGATATTGGGGCTATTGGTTGGCTGGTTGATGGAGCGGCAATCATGAACCAGGTTATGCTGTGCCGCACTTCTTATGGACCTTATGCAAGAGGCATGGTTCGTATTTGCAAGGAAGAAAGTTTTCATCAACGGCAGGGTTTTGATATTTTATATACGCTGTCGCAAGGAAGCAAAGAGCAAAAAGAAATGTGTCAGGATGCCATTAATCGCTGGTGGTGGCCTTCGCTCATGATGTTTGGACCAAAAGACAGTGAATCGCCACACTCCGATCAAAGCATGCGATGGAAAATAAAACGAATGAGCAACGATGAGCTAAGACAAAAGTTTGTTGATATGATTGCAGAGCAAGTAAAAGTGCTTAATATGACTTTGCCCGATCCTGAACTAAAATGGAATGAAGAAAGAAACCATTATGACTTTGGTGAAATAGACTGGGTAGAGTTTTGGAACGTGATAAAAGGAAATGGTCCCTGCAACAAACAAAGAATAGAAGCAAGAAAAAAAGCATGGGAAGAAGGTGTATGGGTAAGAGAGGCAGCGAAAGCGTATGCGGAAAAGAAAAACAAAAGACAAACCTCAAACGGAGCTTTAGAAGCAGCTTAATATTCTAAATGCTTTTTAAACTTATGAACTTAAATAATTATGAATATAGCAATTCGAAAACATTTTTACGGTGACATTCCAGATGAAAAATCAGGTGGTAATTCACTGAATGAAAGCAAATACGAAAGCTCCCCTTCAGGGGCGGCGGGGCATGATTGGCCTCTTTGGGAAGTATTCATTAGAAGCAAACAGGGATTAGACCATAAACATGTAGGCAGTTTACATGCAGCAGATGCGCAGATGGCAATTGAAAACGCAAGAGATGTTTATACACGCAGGATGGAAGGTGTAAGTATATGGGTTGTAGAGAGCAAATACGTTCATGCAAGCAACCCCGATGAAGCAGAAAGTTTATACGATCCTGCTAATGACAAAGTTTACAGGCATCCTACATTTTATAAACTGCCGGATGAAGTAGAGTATATGTAGCAGTTGAAAGGTTGAAAGGTCTAAAAGTTGAAAGGTTGATTGGTTGAAAGTTGAAAGGTTGATTGATTGAAAGTTGATTGGTTGAAAAGTTGTGATAAGGAAAGAATGAGTAAAAGAATTTTAAACCCTAAAAAATTAATATGAACGAAAATTCTCACCAAAGTTTTACAGAATTAGAGGTATGGAAGAAAGCGCGGATATTAAAAAATGAAATTTCGGAATTAAGCAAAACTTTTCCCGGAGAGGAAAAATACAGGCTCACCGATCAAATAATTCGCAGCTCCCGTGCAGTAAATAGCAATATTGCTGAAGGCCATGGAAGATATACTTACAAAGATCAAATTCACTTTTGTGTTCAAGCGAGGGGATCATTAGCTGAAACATATAATCATCTTATTGATGCCAAAGATTGTAAGTATATTAATGAAGAACAACTACAATATTTTAAAAATAAAATTGATGAAGTTGAAAGGCTTTTGAATGGCTACATCGCTTACTTAAGAAAAAATCTATAACTGCACAATTATGTCCATCAATCAACATATCAACATATCAACATATCAACATATCAACTACACTCTCCATCTCGCCGACAACCCACTCATTCTGGGTCATCGCAACAGTGAATGGTGTGGACATGGCCCGGTATTGGAACAGGATATTGCCATTACAAATATTTCGCTTGATTTAATCGGACAAGCAAGAAACTTTTACCAGTATGCTGCTGAAATTATTAACCAGTCAACCGATAAACCAATTAACCAATTAACCAATCAACCAACTTCTGAAGACACCCTTGCCTATTTACGTGATGCTCGTGATTTTAAAAATTGCTTGTTAGTTGAGCAACCTAACGGCGATTGGGCAGTAACAATTTTGCGGCAATTCTTTTTCAGCACATATCAATTTCTTCTTTACAAACAATTTCAATTGAGTTATGACAAGCAACTTGCTGCCATTGCTGAAAAAGCTTTGAAAGAAGTTACTTATCATGTTCGCTGGAGCAGTGAATGGGTAATTCGTTTGGGTGACGGAACAGAAGAAAGCCACAAAAGGATATTGAAAGCAATTGATGATTTATGGATGTTTACCGGCGAACTTTTTATTCCTGCATCTTATGAGCAATCAGCATTTGAACAAGGTTTTGGCGTTGATGTTGCATCTTTAAAAAACGAATGGTTTCAAAAAATAAAATCAATTTTTGAAGAAGCTACATTACCGATTCCACAGGAAGGTGCATGGATGCAAACAGGTGGCAAGGAAGGAAGGCATACAGAACATCTTGGCTACATTCTTGCCGAGATGCAATTTTTACAAAGAGCTTATCCCGGGTGCGAGTGGTAAGAATATCGAACAACGAAGAAGCCTGCCCGACTGAAGCCATTCAGGCGGGGAATTATAAAGTCTGAAATGAAAGAAAATAAAACGATAATATCAAACATAGAAAAAGCAAAACGTGAAATTCTTGAAATACTTGAAACAGTACACGATCCTGAAATACCAGTGTTGTCAGTAATTGATTTAGGTATAGTAAGAGACATACAACTAAATAGCTTGCCTTTAGGGGATGAGGACGGGGCTGTTATCATTACTCCCACTTACAGCGGCTGCCCTGCAATGGATGTTATCACTATGAATATTCGCCTCGCTTTACTCGAACACGGTTATAAAAACATAAATGTAAAAACAGTTTTATCTCCTGCATGGACAACAGACTGGATGACTAAAAAAGGAAAAGAAAAATTGAAAACTTATGGCATTGCACCGCCACATTCAGTTCAAGCTGTTTGTACAATTGACGCATTTGCGGAAGAAGAAGCGATTCAATGTCCGCATTGCAATTCATATCATACAAAACTTATCAGCCGCTTTGGTTCTACAGCGTGTAAAGCATTATATCAATGCGAAGATTGCAAAGAGCCTTTCGATTATTTTAAATGCCATTAGCGATTTGCGAGTTACAATCTCGTTTAAGTTTTTTTAGGAATACATTCAACTTATTCTTGCCGGAACGCACATCAAAGTTTCAAACATAACTGTTATAAATAACTCAACCACCATTGATGTGTATGTGTTCTTTTATATCGCTCGTACCAACGACATAAAAAATAAAGCAGTACAATAAGGCAAAACCAAACAACATATACAACACTCAGCGAAAAGCCATAGCCTTGTAGTTTTGGATCGAAAGAAACCCATGTATCAAGGATCATATCTTTCCATGTAAATCCGCAAAAATAAGTTGCAATCATTGCAGCAAGATGTATGAAATAAAGGTGTACTATATAAAAGAACATGGGCACTCTGCCGATTATTATAATTTGAGTTGTTATCCGACTTTTTGCTTTTTCTGTAAATGCAAGAAATAACAATGCGGGTCCTAATGTTATCAACAAATACAATAGTGATGGCGGATATTTTGACACATTGATGAACGAAAGAAAAGTAAGCATGAGTGAAGATTGTTTACTCCATGGCGAAGGGTCACCATAAATATTTATGAACCGAAGAATAATAAATAAAGTAATCGCCGCAAAACCAAGCTGTAATAATATTTTTTTTCTTTTGGATTCGGTACAACTCTGAATGTACAATTTGCCAAGACAATAGCCGAGTGCCATTACTCCAATCCATGGAATTATAGGATAGCCTACAAAGAATTGATAACCGCCATAGTTAAAAAGTTGTTGCTCATGCAACAGCGCCCAGCCAAATGAAGCCAAATTTGTTCCCGGCACATGTATATTATTGAGCAGATCGTGGCCAAAAACCATTACTAAACTTATTACTGCAATCCCAGCAAGTGGAAGATAAATTAAGGCTGCCAGAGCGATCATGCTAATACCGAGCGCCCAGATAACAAGAAAATCAATTGTCGTAAAATGAATATTGAAATACCATGCGAAACTCACTACGGTAAGCTCAAGAAAAATAAGCCAAAATCCGCGAGTCAGCAAAAACTTTGACAAATATTTCTTTCCTTTTCTTTCACCTACAAGAAACGCCGAAGTGCCGCCAAGAAACATAAAAATGGGAGCACAAAAATGAGTAATCCATCTTGTAAAAAACAAAAATGCATTTGTTTTAGAGAGATCTGTGGGAGCATACAAAAACGCATCAGCGTGAAAATAATCGCGTACGTGATCCAATGCCATGATGATCATTACCGATCCGCGTAAAAAATCAATTGATTCAATTCTTGCAGAAGTTGATTTTAATGAAACGCTTACTGTACCGGCTTTTGAAACCACTTGCATAAAAGTGTGTTTTAGTATATAAATATTTGATATTATCCTTCGTTATCAATAATGATGGTTATCTGCTACAAATGGTTGGGGAGACATTGTATAAATGTAAAATTGTTTGGCTGAATTTAGCAAATAGTATGGTTCAAAAAAAATGTTACAGTCAAGCGTTATTTGTACACCTCACCTGTAAATTTTTTATTAGTACTTCCCGCAATGCTTTTTGTATGCAATCCATGCCATTTGTAGCTGTAGGTACTTTTTGTTTCATCAACAAATTGAATGCTTTCTTTGTAAGAAAAGTTACCTGTGCAAAATATTATTTCATCAACTGCATATTGCACTTCAGACATGGAGTCAAGTGATTGCAGTTTTTTTATTACACCGGAAGATATGTTTTGTTTAATAATATTTTCAGCTTCTGCTGCAGAAACTGGATCACCAACCAATAACAATTTTTTGTTCTGCTTTAACTTAACAGAGGATTTTTTAATCCCGCGAAAAGGTGATGCCATTAAACTTAGAGATGCTCTTGTATAAATGCCCGCATGCAGCAACATATTCATCAACCATGCATTGCTACCCGTAAAATGCTTTTTTACAAATACGCTCATTGCATTGTAAAAGATGCGCACATAATTAAGGGCATTTTGTTTCACACTTTCACCTTTAAAATGTATAATCGTTTCATTGCCGAGATAATAATTTTTGTACCCGCTTTGCTGTATGCGGTAACATAAATCAATGTCTTCGCCATACATAAAAAATGCCTCATCAAATCCATTGAGATCAAGCAGCACCTTTTTTTTTGCCATTAAGAATGCTCCGCACAAAACATCTACTTCATGCACTGCATTTTCGGGTAGATACCCCAATGCATAGCGGTTAAAAAATTCGGAGCGAGGAAATAAAGAAGATAACCCAGATAATTTTAAAAACGAAACGGTAACAGAGGGAAAGGAACGTTTACTTTCCGGTAAAAACTTCCCGGAACCATCCAACATTCTTACACCAACCGCTCCTGCCTCTTTGTGAGTTGAAAAAAAATCAAGACAGTGCCGTAAAATATTTTCGGCAATGATGCTATCAGGATTCAGAAACAAAATATATTCACCAGAACATTGTCGCAACGCAATATTATTTGCTTTTGAAAAGCCTTCATTTTTTTTATTTACAATAAATCTTACAAAAGAAAATTTTTTTTGTAAGTAGTCAATGCTTCCATCGCTTGAACCGTTATCAATCACAAAAACTTCTGCTGTTATTTCTTTAATAGCTTTGTGAACCGAACACAAACATTGCTCAAGAAAATATTTTGCGTTGTAATTAACTATGATAATCGAAAGTTGCATCATTGATCTGTGAACGGTTACTTCGGCAAAGTAATTGAAATGATATTTGAAATGCGAAATTTATTTATTCGCAATTAGTGCTGGGCAATAAAAAGAATTTTCTAACGTAGCCTAATTACTCAAACGTAACTTTATACAATAATTTTTTTAAATGGAGCCTGAGATAAAAGCGTTTTTAGTTCGTGTGGCGCAAACAGTTTTTATGGGTTTGTTGTGGATGGCAATAAATTCAACTCTCGGTATTATGTTCGATCTTGCTTTTATACACAAAAAAATTTCTCTTGCTAATATTTTATTTTACATCTGGTTTGTAATAAGCATCGCACTGTTGCTTTGGTATTATGTTCGTTTATGGAAAAAATCTTTGCAAGAAAACAACTAACTCGTGTGATCTGCAATTATAAACCATTGTCCTTTTATTTTTCTGAGCAAGAGAGTAAAATAGCCACCAATATTGCCGATGCTTCTTGTTAAATGCCACTTGCCCAACACAAAAGCACAGTCGCTCGAGAGCGATTTCACCTGCAATATGTCAAAATCAAGTTTACCCATGGCAACAGTATCAGGGTAGCGTTGTTTGTAATGTTCCATCGTTGTTTGCCAGCCGCGTGTAACTCCAGATGAGCCAACAAAAAGAAGACTGTCACTCTTCCAGTATGTTTGCATAAACTCATCAATATTGCCTGCGTTCCATGCTTTTACCTGCGCATTCATAACATTTCGTATGGCAGTATCATCGTTCGTTTGTGAAAACGACACAACCGAAAAACATAAACAGAAAATAATAGGAAAACATTTTTTCATTAAACTATGATTTATAGTTTTAAAGATAAACTTGTTTAACCGAAAAATTTTGAGAGTTGAATAAGTCACAAAGTCTCATCTCTTAAAACACAATTATCACAACAAGAAAAAATTAATCACAATTCAATTTAGTAATTTGTTTCAAAGTGATGAATGTACATTTGAAAATCCATAACAATTCTTTACTCGCAAGACGTTTTAATAGCCTTATTTATTACACAGAAAAAATTTGGTTGATATAAGGTGGATGGAATAGCCCACCAACATTTTGGCGGAGCGGGAAAGAAGATGCAGAAATATTTTTTTGTAAACAAGGCGAAGGTTCTCCCGGCACATAGGTGTGCATTCTGCCCGATAATGCAGATAAATATTTATGTGAGCTAAAAGAGAGGGCGCTAAAATCATAGCGCCATCTTTCACTTACATTATTCTAACTATACAAATGTGTTTTTGCTCAATTTTTCTCCTCATATTTTGCAATGTATATTTTTACCTGTTTGCCATGAATTTCAAGCAGAATTACAATTTCCCCATCTTTACCTTCAATTGTGAGAGAGCCTTCACTAATCTCTCCGTTTGCTTCAGCTATGTTGGTCTTGATTATTGTTTTGCCATTCTTATATGGCTCTTTCCAATCACATTTTATGTCGCTAATCGTCCCCTTTAATTCGTCTTCAGGAATGTTGTTATGATTCACAACAATGCCTGCGTTACTCGTTTCGATTGTTACACTGTCTTCATGCGCTTGCTCTACTTCGCCATTTGCATCAAGAAATTCTTCTTTTACAGAAGTCCATACAACTTTTTTATCGCATTGTGCATTGCAATAATTACTGATAATAAAAACAACCAGTACCATCAAGATAAATCTTTTCATAATCCAAATTATTTGTTTTGATAAAATTTCTTGTGACAAGGAATTATTTCAATTGAAGTGCCATAATTAGTTCTTTTGAAAATCAATGGTTTATCAACAACAGCGTTTAAAAATTTGTCCGTAATCGAACACCCTGTTTTAAAAACGGTCATTGCATGGCACTATATTTTCAGCATGAGCTTTAAATATATTCGCTTGAATCAAAGTAATACATTTATTAATGTTATCGGTTTGCTTGCAGGAGTATTTACGGCGTTGTCTATGCTGCCGCAAGTAATAAAAACATTAAAAGAAAAGAAAGCTGAAGATGTATCACCGCTTATGTTAATTACTCTTATTTCAGGATTGACATTATGGGTATTTTATGGTACATTAAAAAACGACTTACCTATATTTTTCACTAACGGCTTTTCTTTATTGCTCAATTTTTTTATGCTGTTTCTGCGTTGGAAGTATAGAGAGCGTTGAAAAAAGTGCGATGCAACTTGCAGTATTACCACCTTAAGAGGTTGGCATAAAAATTTATGAGATAATTTAAAAACCTTCTGCGATGAAATCAAAAAACACTATATATCTTGATTCGGAGGCATTGAAAATGGTGAACTATTCCGAGGACAAACATATTCTTGAAGCAGAATTTACAAACGACCGCAAATACAGATACAAAAGTGTTCCCGAAACTATTTGGCAAGAGTTTGTAACAGTGATAAAAGCAGGACTTTCGGCAGGCGCATATTTCAACCGGAAAATAAAACCGGTTTATGAATGCGAAGAAATAACCGAAAAGAATTTTCTGCACAAAGAAAAGCGATGAATGTTCATCGCTTTCCTTAACACGTTATTTCGACGCGGGCTGTGCGGGCATATTGGAGTTCCATATATCCCTGTACAATTTCCATTTACCGTCTTCTTGTTTCCATACTACAATGTATTTTCCTTCGTCTGAATTTTTTCCTTTGTCGTCGCCTATCGTATATTTTCCTTCTTCAATTACATATTCAGGTCCGCCGAAAACATTGGTACTTTCTAAGTTAAAACTCTTAATACCCATTCTTGCAAAACCGCCAAGCGCATTCATAATTTGCTGTTGATTCTCTGCTTTCGGCATGTTGGGTGGAAACATGTTGGCATCAGATGCATACAAGTTTGCTGCAGTGCTGGAATCGCCTTTTATAATTGCTTCGGTGAAGGTTTTGTTACCTTCATTGATTGCATTTTTCACAGCAGCAAGATCAAATGTGTTTGTTGCTGTTGAATCTTTTGTTGCAGATGCATCTGAGGAAGTAGATGGATTGCTGCATGCTGCAAACATCATAATGGCAGAAGAACAGAAGAGAGCAATCGTTTTCATGAGCTTTTGTTTTAGAGATGAACAAATGTTTCCTAAGGTACGCAATGTAAAATAAAGATGCAAGTGAAAATGATGCAGGATTGCAATCAGTCAGAATATTTTCTTAAGAAAGGAGTTACTGCTTCATACAACTCTTTGTTGTGCTCAAAGTATAGAGCATGCGCGCCCTCCAGCAGTTTTACTTCCATGTTTGGAAAGTGCATCAATTTATAATGATCAACACCGATGGTATAATCTCTTGTTCCACTAATCACCAAAACAGGAACATTTATTTGCGAGGTTTTGGGTGAGAAATCATCAAAGTATTCGCTATAGTTCCAAAGTTTTTGCGCATACACATATTTTAGAAAAGGCAAGCTCATTAAGCTATCATCGTAAGCCTTGCTTTGCGCCTGGTCAAACATTAGTTTGTACACAATTCTCTCTTTTCTTAACGTATCAAACATATCGCCCCAGCGTTTGAGTAAAGGAATAGAATCATTTAAAAAATATTTCCGATCTTCTTTATTGTTACTTAAAAATTCGAGTCCTTTCATAATTGCACTTTGTGCAGTGTAAGGGAGATTAAGCGTGCAGTTTAAATAAACCATTGCTTTAATAGTTGCCGGATATTCATAAGCATATTGTGTAGCGAGTATGCCACCGAATGAATGAGCAATTATCATCCACTGTTTATAGCCAAGTTTTTGCCGTATTTCGTCAAAATCTTTTACTACCCGTGTAAGCGAATAATCATTCAGCGATGAAGAATCTGATCTGCCGCAACCACGCTGATCGAAATAAACGAGTTGAACATCTTTTGAAAATACATCTCCACCTTCCTTTTCAAAATAATAAGAATTTGAACCCGGACCACCATGAATAAACAAAACAGGATAACCCGTTCCCGAACGTTTTACAAAAAGCTTTACAGAATCGGAAGTAGTAATGTATAATGAATCAACATTCTCTTGTGCAAAAGCGGAGATGGTGAGCGCAAATGAAAATATCAGAAGAATATTTTTACACATACTCAAAACAATTAAAAAGAGCTAATAACCTGAAAAATTTTGCAACCCGACAACCAAATAAAATTCTGATCGCTATAGTTGAGTAAAGATAAAGGCGTACAAGTGAGTGACACAACGGAAGTTCAATACTTGCATTTCTGTTGGTTACAAAAAAATTACACTACTGATGCTCTTCACCCGGATACTCGGGCACCGGAATATTTTTTGAGTCCGCGTCCCAGCAAATCGTAAGTATATAATACCGGGTGCCGTCATAAAAAAGCTGAATGCTGTTAATGCCTTTTACCGTTTCTTCTTCGTTGTTTGGATTTGTGAAATGCGACTCGTACGTTGAAAACACATGTGTAATTGCGCCGTAGCTCTCTGTGGTGCGATGTATCTCTGTTTCGCTGAAACCCATATCTGCCAAACGGGTTTTGTTGCGCTCGATGTATTGCTCGGGTGTAAGTACGCGCAAAACAGTGCCGCTATCTTTGTTGGGCACAGCGATATACATGCGTGCTTCATTTGCAAAGAGCGTTCGAAATGTTTCCCAATCGCGGTCTTTGCCAAGTGGACCCGATATTGTACTGTATAGCGTTTGAATAAGCTCGTTTACAGTGGTAAGATTGTGTGCCTCCTGAGAATTGTCTGTACTCTGCGCATCAATACTTACAAACGAAAAAAATGAGATTGCAAGAAGAACGATCTTAGTTTTCATATAGAGTGATTATATTTTATCCCTGCATGAATAATGCCAGCACCTAAACGAAAGCAAATGTGAATTCAACAGGCTTTCATGCAAAAAGGGCGGCGGCAATTCCATCCGCAAGTAATTTTCCTTTTCGTGTAAGATTGAGATAACAATCTTTTTCAAACATCAATTCCTGTTGAATAAATTTTTGCGATTGCATAATAATATTTTGCGCGGCATCTTCATTCCACTTGTCTTTCACTTGTTGCAACGAAAGACCTTCCATTGTTCTAAGCCTCGTCATAATATATTCATTCAGTTGCTGTGTTTGAGTCAGTTCTTCCTTTTCGAAAGGAACTATTCCTTGTTCAATATTTTTTATATAAAAAGAATTATCGGCAATATTCCATTGGCGAGTGTCACGATTGAACGAATGCGCAGAAGGACCGAGACCAAGATAAATTTTGCCTTGCCAATAACTGCTGTTGTGCTTGCTTCTAAAGCCCGGTATTGCAAAGTTGGAAATTTCGTAATGTTCATATTCTGCCTGTTCCAGCCATTGCATTAACATCTCAAACTGCTGGCTTTGTTTTTCTACTTCAACATTTTCTTTTTTGCCAAGTGTAATCATTTTATCCAAAGCAGTTTTTGGTTCAACGGTTAATGCATAACATGACAGATGAGGAACATTGAGTGAAACTGCCGTTTCAACATTTTGTTTCCATTTCTCATTGCTCAAAGTTGGTGTGCCGTAAATCAAATCAACGCTAATGTTATGAAAGCCTTGTTGCTGTGCAAGCTGAATACTTTGTAAAGCTTGTTGAGCATTGTGTGCACGGTTCATCCATTGAAGGTCTTCTTCAAAAAAAGACTGAATGCCAATGCTCAAACGGTTTATGCCGGCACTTCTCCACTCGGCAAGTTTCGATGCGGTAATATCATCCGGGTTCGCCTCAAGGGTTATTTCTGCGGCCTTATCAATGTAAAATAATTCTTGTAATTTATCGATAGTAAATCGTAAATCATAAATCGTAAGTAAAGAAGGTGTGCCTCCGCCAAAATAAACGGTATGCACTTCTTCGTTTATATAATTTGCGCGAAGTGCCGCTTCTTTGCAAATCGCCTGCACCATTGCGTTCATTTGTGCCCGAGAAGTTGAAAAATGGAAATTGCAGTAATGACAGGCTTTTCTGCAAAATGGAATATGAATATAAATACCCGCCATATTGTGCCGAACTTTTGTAAACTTGCCCCATTGAAGATGGCAAAAATACATGAATACAAAGGTTTCATTTTGTTAATGCTTTGCAGCTTGTGTGTGCAGGTGAATGCGCAAAAAGAATGTACACTTACTGTAAAGCTTGTTGACAGCGCGGAAACTTCCGTCAACGACCTTTTATTACAAACAACTTTTTCTTCAAAAACAACTTGCATAGGATATGTGCAGCAGTTGCCAAAGTTGTTGATGACGAAAGGATATATCAGCGCTTCTGTTGATTCTGTGTGGGAAGATTCTTCTTCTGTATTTACGTTGTTGTTTGCAGGAAAAAAATATAAATGGGATAGTTTACACATTGATGAAAAAAACTGGATTCTGTTGAATAATCTTGGATACAGCAAATCATCTTTTAACAACAAACCTTTTGATCAGCAAAAAGTACATACCGTTTATCGTCAGTTGCTCGATTATTTTTCAAACAATGGGTACCCTTTTGCAAAAATTTTTTTAGACAGTGTTGCAATTAACAACAATGCGATAAGCGCAACACTAAAAATTGATAAGGGGCAACTTTATAACATAGATACAATCATTATTAACGGCAATGTTAGGCTATCAAAAAATTTTATCACACGTTATATCGGTATTAATGAGAAATCTGTTTATCAGCAAAGCAAACTCGATAAAATAAACAATCGTTTGGCAGAACTTTCTTTTGTGCAACAGTCGCAACCGTACTCAATTACCATGTTGAATACGGGAGCAGAATTAAATTTTTATCTTCAAAACAGAGCAAGCAATCAAATAAATGCTTTGATAGGATTTCTTCCTGCCAACACACAAACAGGCGGTAAACTTTTGGTAACGGGTGAAGCACAATTGAATTTGCGTAATCCCTTTGGCAATGGCGAAGTGCTTGCAGTAAACTGGCAGCAACTGCAAAAGAAATCGCCGCGTTTGGATTTGTTGTTTCAGCGACCGTATCTTTTTCATTCGCCGCTTGGTGTTAATCTCAATTTTCAATTGTATAAACGTGATTCATTTTTTCTCAACATTCATTTTCAGGCAGGCATACAATACAACATTTCTATAAAGCAAGCCTTCTCTGTTTTTGTGCAGTTGAACAAAAGCGATCTTTTAAGTGTGGATACTACACTTATTAAATTCACCAAACACTTGCCCGACGTTATTGATTACACCGAAACATCACTTGCATTTGCATACAGCTTTAACAATACGAATTACCGTTTTAATCCGCGAAGCGGAAATGAGTTGCAGCTTACAACAAGTTTTGGTCGTAAGTATGTGCACGAGAATAATTCAATACTTGCCATAAAGGATAGCGCATTCAATTACAAAACGCTTTATGATACTGTGCAGCTAAAGAGTTACACATTCAGAAGTACGGTTGCGGCTGCGCATTATTTTCCGCTTGGCAGGCAGGCGACATTTAAAACTGCACTCAATGCCGGATGGTTTCAGTCGCCCAATTATTTTCAAAACGAGTTGTTTCAGATAGGTGGATTTAGACTGTTGCGCGGTTTTGATGAGGAAAGCATTTATACCAATCTTTATTCCGTCGGCACCTTCGAGTACCGTTATTTGCTTGGTCAAAACTCGTGGTATTTTGTTTTTACCGATGCAGGTTATGCGGCTTACAAAAGCAATACAACAAGTTTTCATCACACATACATCGGCGTTGGAACGGGTATTGCTTTTGAAACAAAAACAGGCATCTTCAATATTTCTTATGCCGTTGGAAAACGCAACGATGTGCATTGGGATTTGCGTCAATCAAAAATTCATGTAGGCTTTGTGAGTGTGTTTTGATGGTGAATGGGCAGTAGTGAATGGTGAGTAGTGAGTAATAATTTGCGTCGGGATAGAAAGCAGTTTTATGAGTTTTTGGGTAAATTTTTTCTTAACTATTATTTCGTACGCCATCTGTCAATAGCCTTTTTCAAATCTTCTAAAGATTCAGTTTCATGACCAAAGGCTCGTTTAGAAGATTTTTCAATTCTCCAAAACCTTCGGGAGAAAGTCCATCTACCACATCAGGTTTACCTACACTGCTAAAATAGTCATAGTCTTCGTTAGTAGCTGCAGAAGATCTTCATCTTCAGTAGCAGATATTTTATCAATCAGCTCTTGTTTTAGTAATGACATGCAAAAACGTTTTTCCAAATTTAATATTTTGCATTTGGCTACTTATCGCATGATACATTATTTCGATTTTATAAAACGCCGGAAAAGATTGAAACAACATCTTTTGTTTTCATCCCTATTTTTCACATTCAGGCAAAAAATTTGTAGATTGCCAGTTTAAATAATTGCGAAACCTATTCACTAACCAATTAAAAGTTTACAAATGGATACTTCTAAAATGATTAAAGCATATTGTTTAAAGACAAAAGAAAAGAATGTTCCTATGCAAGACGCCGTTATTACTAAAACTGCTAAGGGCGGTTATATGGCAACCGGTCACGACGGCAAAGGGAATAAAATGGCAGCAATACTTAGCGAACAAAAAGCCATGCAGGCTATTGAAGATGGTGTTGCAAAAAAAGGATTCTGATAGCAAAAATTATTTTTTATAAAAACCGGCATACCATTGTGCCGGTTTTTTTGTTGTAACAACGCAATTGTAAAACTGCTCAATAAATTATTAGTTACTTTATCGCAAAATTTACCATTATGAATAACACAGAACAACGAATAAGAACATCTTTACATTGGAAAGATTTATTACAATATTTTTTTCAGGGACTTATTATTCTTGCGCCTGTAGGCATTACACTTTATGTAGTTATTTCTTTGTTCAATACAGTTGACAGTCTTATACCAAATATAATGGGTTACCTCTTCCCGAATCTTATAGAGCCCATACATATTCCCGGTCTCGGCTTTCTCGTAGTGATTTTAATTGTGTTGCTTGTAGGCAAACTATCCTCTTCATTTTTTATGGGCAGGATAATGGATCTTATCAACAGCATACTTGAACGTACACCGGGAGTAAAATTTATTTATGTATCAGTAAAAGATTTTTTGGAAGCCTTTGCCGGCAACAAGCGGAAATTTACCAAACCTGTTCTTGTAAGTGTTGATGCTACCGATATTTGGCGTATTGGTTTTATAACGCACGAAGAAGGAAAAGACTTCCAACTCGCCGATCATGTTGCGGTTTATATTCCTTTGTCTTATGCCATCACCGGCGTTACTTATTTTGTGCCTAAAGAAAAAATAAAAGCGCTCGAAAATATCAGTTCTGCTGAGGCAATGAAGTTTGCCGTTTCAGGAGGTGTATCAGAAGTGGTGGAATAATTTCCGATGACATTTTTTATGATACCAACTGTGGTTTTTCATAGCATCTTAGTTGCGTCGCAAGCACTTTATCTGCAATACAAATGGCATCTGCAGGTTTCACAATCAAATTTGCAGTTGAAATTTTAAACAACTTCCTGTATGAAATGACATCTAACATTTCGCGTCTCTCTCTTCACGATTAGTAACATGTGCATTACTTGTGAAAATTTATTTTACAGGTCTTTTATGATAAAAAAGAAATGATATATTTCCCTGGAATCCGCTGCAGTTGCTGCTTTCAGAAGGCATTCGCCAAAACCCTTTGCAGGCAAGTATTTCAGCCGTATTTACTTCGCAAAAATAATCTTCATAAAAACGCTTGCAGCCTGAAATGCTTGCCCCACGCGGGTTTACGCTCATCGAAAAGTTTTAAGAAAAATGAAAATTTATTTTGCTGATGATTAAAAGCGAATAAATTTGTTAGAGTTTACTAATACTAAAAAAACTTTTAAAAACAAGATTATGAACAAAGCTGAATTGGTTGCCAAAATTGCCGAAGATGCCGGCATTACAAAGAGTCAGGCTAATGGTGCTCTTGATTCTTTTATAGAAGCAGTTACTAAGACTTTAAAAGCAGGTGGAAAAGTTACATTGGTTGGTTTTGGAACCTTCTCTGTATCTAAACGCAACGCCCGCACAGGACGCAATCCTCAAACAGGCGCTGTAATAAAAATCAAAGCTAAAAAAGTTGCACGCTTTAAAGCAGGAAAAGAATTAAGCGCTAAAATGTAATTTGTTGCATTTGTTTAAAAAAGCAGAAGAAAAAAATTCTTCTGCTTTTTTATTTATGCCTGTTTAAATTGTTTTATGCATTTTTGCGGCTCAATTCATCAAAATCGTAAAAAATATTTCTATGGGAAGAGGAGATAAAAAAACAAAAAAAGGAAAAATTTTTAAAGGCTCTTTTGGTAAAAGCCGTCCTGCAAAAAAGAACAACAAAAAGAAAGAAGAAAAGAAACCGGAATAATGAATAATGAACAAGGAGCAAGGAATGATAAAGTGGCGAAGAATTTTCAATGTTCAATAACGCTCAATGTTCAACAATTAAGAGTATCAATAATTAAAGAGAATGGAAACCCCTTCGAATTTCGAAATTCCTTGTTCAATATTCGATATTTTTCACGGTGCTAATCTTTCAATCTTCCATTCACCGGTTGGTTGTTTTGTGTAGCGTATTCGGTCGTGAAGGCGGCTTGGTCTGCCCTGCCAAAACTCAATGCTGGCGGGGAGTACACGATATCCACCCCAATGCGGTGGTCGCGGAATATCTCCGTTAAACTCTGTGGTGTATAATTCCACTTTTTCTTCCAGTATTTTCCTGTTTTCAATAACCGCACTTTGCGGCGATCCCCATGCACTTATTCTGCTTCCTTCAGGGCGCAAACTAAAATAGGCATCACTTTCCTCGCTGCTGGTTTTTTCAACCGAACCTTGTATGCGCACTTGTCGTTCCAATTCTTTCCAAAAAAATACCAATGCAGCATAGGGATTTAATTCGAGTTCATTTCCCTTGCTGCTGTTATAGTTTGTGAAAAACACAAAGCCGCGTTCATCATAATCTTTTAGTAGTACAATTCTTGCTGATGGAATTCCTTCGTTGGTTGCGGTCGCTAATGTCATTGCATTTACTTCATGAATGGTGCTGGCAACTGCTTCATTCCACCAAATAGTAAATTGTTCAATTGGATCTGCAGCAACGCTGCTCTCATCAAGCGTTTGAAGCATGTATTCTTTTCTTATATCAGCAATTTCTTTTTTCATTTTAGAATTAGGCGTTTAAATCGTAAACGTTTAACAGCATTCTTTATAAAAATGTCTTGCCTCAAAAATCTGTTTTATTTTGAGCAAACCTGTCTAAAGCGATTGAGAGAATATGCACGTGCAAAATTTGTGTCATCAAAAACCAAATTATTGTATTGGGACAAAGCCCGAAGGGCTTTAATGTGAATAACCCCTGAATGAAATTCGGGGAAAATAAACACGCTCACACATAACAACCCCGAAGGGGTTGAACTCCCTCGCTTATCTGCTATACATGGAATCTTTATGTATTCAGTCGTTTGAAGTACACTATGGTATTTCATTCAACCCCTTCGGGGTTAATCACATTATTTGCTCCTCTTTTCCATAGATTGCATCTATGGTTATTCATATTTAACCCCTTCGGGGTATTAAAACCACTTCAATGTTTTGACGTGGCAGCGTTAAACTTATTAATCACGATTTAAACGCCTAATTCTATTTCATTTTTTATTAAAAGCCATAAAAGCACAAAGACCAATTATTGTAGTCTAGTTCTTTCGTGAAATAAATAAAATGCACGCTAAGGAGAATGAGACGACAAAATAGAAGTTTAGGCTTACAAAAAATCAGCAATTAGCACCGCCTTTTAATATCGTTCAAGTTAGTTTACACGATATAGAATTGAATCAGGAAACCTTTGCCCATTGATAAAGTTTCCGAAAAAAGAGACTTTGCTAATTCCATATCCAGTTTTGATTGCCGATCTTAATGCTTGACAAATGTCATTTGTAGAATCAATTAAACTAATATCATTTAAGGAAATATCAATTTTATTCTTTCGTATTACCTCATGAATTATTTTAAACACATTTTTTGATCCTGTTGTATTTAATTTCGGGATTCCGAATAGTAAAACCCAATCATTTATTTCCGTCGAATTTAATCAAAGAATAATTGGATATTTATGTCCTGTGGCATCAAGATTTTCGACTAATTTTTTACCTTCTTCATATTGCTTTTCTACCAATATTGTCGTATCCATTGTAATATTCCTCCACTTCTGGATGTTATTGAAGTATAAAGTTCTGCCGCCTGAATCTGATTGTAGGTTTTATATCTGCTTGATTCATTCCAATCCTTTACAATCGCCCAGTTTGTTGCAAAGTTAGCATTTGTGCGTTCAAGAATGATTCTATAGTAAGCGCCACTATAATTTGCACTATCGAGTAACAATTTTGCTTCCCGAAGTCTTATTCTTGTTAATTGTTGTAAAAATCGTCTCGTCATTTTTAAATGGTTCAGGTGAAATCAATTTTTAGAAATTGAGACCGATGCTGAAATTAAAAATTCTTTTATGCCAAAACCCTCTCCTCTATTTTGCCTGTCTTTTTATTTTTCAGTATCACTTTCTTCGCGCCGTAGTGTGTTACTTCTTCTTTTACAAGATAATGTTCTGCATCGTAATCATTCAAGTGACTTTCTTTTGTTAATCCTGTTTTACCTCTCCATATATCGAGTTGAACGGGTTCCCATTGTTTTGTTTTTGCAGATTTATACGCCGCATCCAGAATAGCATTTACAACATAACCGTCGTAAAAAGTTTCCTTGGGTTCTTTTCCCTGCTCCATACTGTTAAACATATCCATAAACATGTGGTTATATCCAAGTTCATTCAATTCATCGCCAACGGGGAATAACCAGCCTGTGTTGCTCTCCGCTTTTTCTGCCACATAATCGGCGCCTTTGCCTGTGGTGAACATTTCAAAACCGGTGCGTAAAAAACTGTTTACCCAAATGGTTCCTTCGGTGCCCATTACTTCATCGCGCAAATCGAGACCACCGCGGAATGTCCAGCTTACTTCGAATTGAGCAATGGAACCATTCTCATATTTTATCAAGGCAATACCATGATCTTCTGCATCTATCGGTTTTACCTGTGTATCTGCCCAGCACATTACTTCAACAGGTTTTATGTCTTTACCAATGTAGCTTCTTGTTATCTCAACACAGTGACAGCCCAAATCGAGAATACAACCACCGCCTGCTTGCTCAATGTCCCAAAACCAATCGCTGTGCGGACCCGGATGCGTTTCTCTTGATTTTGCCCATAATATTCTTCCCAATGCGCCATTCTTTACGCTTTCAAAAGCCTTTAAAAATTTTGGTGTATAAACAAGGTCTTCAAGATAACCATTGAAGATGCCTGCTTTTTCAACAGCTTCCAACATGCGTTTTGCTTCCGCGGCATTTCTGCCGAGAGGCTTTGTTGTTATCACTGCTTTTTTATGTTTGCAACAAAGCATTACTGCCTCTTCGTGTTTGTTGTTGGGCAACGATATGCAAACAACATTCACATCCGGTCGTGCAATGGATTCTTCCATGTTGGTTGTCCAATGATCAACTTTATAATCTTCTGCAAATTTCTTTGCGCTTTCTTCTCTGCGTGAATAAACGCTTACAATCTTGTCTTTGCTTCTGTAACCTTGTAGTGAGTCTGCATAAAAACGTCCGATAAAACCGGAGCCGAGCATTGATATTCTCATAGTATAAAACCCCCATCCCCTAAAGGGGAGCTTTTTAAGTTATTGTTTTTTGTTTTGTGTTCTTTGTTTAGTTTATATGTTTCAATGTTTGCGAGTTCTTTTGAATAAAATTCAACTCCATCTCTCTCGACTCGTGAACTTGTAAACTCGCAAACTTCTGAAACTTGTTGCTCAACGTTCCGAACGTACAAGTGAGTGACACAACGGACGATGCCATAAGTGCTACTGCTGACCTCATAAAAATTCTTAAACTCCAAATACCAAATACCAATTCATTACACCATTGCAACAGGCTCTTCCGTAGTTGCAACTACTTTTTGTGTATCTCTGAACAATAAAATAAATATTACAAGCACAATCAACGCAAACACCGCGGGTATCCACCAAAAGCTTTGCCATTGCGGTAATGTAAGAGAAGTTGCACTGCCGAGGAAACTATTGTAAACACGACCCGCAATTTGTGCACCTACTAACAAGCCGCATCCGTACGTTGTAAATATAATAAGCCCCTGCGCTTGCGCCCGTATTTGTGGATTCGCTTTTTTATCAACATAAATTTGACCGGCAACAAAGAAGAAATCGTAACATATACCATGCAATGCAATACCTGTAAGAATCATCCACGTAACGAGGTCGGGAGCACCGACTGCAAAAAGTGCATAACGCAACGCCCATGCAAGCATCCCCGCAGCGAGCATCCATTTTACACCAAGCCGCGCAAAGAACACCGGCATTAATATCATGAAAATTGTTTCCGAAGCCTGACCAATTGTTTGGGTGGCCGCGACATTTTTGAAATTTGCACTGCTCAAAAATATTTGTGTGAAGTTGTAATAAGCAGCAAGCGGAATGCAAATAAGAAAGGAGCTTAACAAAAAAACATAAAATGAACGGCTGCCCAATTGTTTAAATGCATCAACACCGATAATACTTCGCGCTGAAACTTTTTTACCTTTCGCAGGCGGCGGTGTATGCGGTAACGTAAAACTATACAAGCCCAACACCAAACTTGCACCAGCGGTTAAATACAATGGCATCGCGGTTTCTTCGGGCTTTAAATCTGATGCAACAAAATTTCCGAGCACAAAACTTATTATCAAACCGGCAACTATCCAACCGATTGTTCCAAACACACGTATTAGCGGAAATTGTTTTTCCTGATTTGTCATTATATGAAAGCACACTGTGTTTGCCAAACTGATTGTAGGCATATAACAAATATTGTAAGCGAGCAGCAAAAGAATAAACACCACCGGATTTGCCGTTGCAGATGGTACAAGAAACATAAACACTGCACCCAGCACATGTAATGTCCCCAACACTTTTTCGGTTGCAAAATAACGATCGGCGATCAGCCCTACAAAGAAAGGCGCAATGATTGCCGCAACAGGGTTTACGGTGTACGGCCAATAAGTTAAATCAGCCATGTTGTGTTTCGTCATGTAAATCCCAACAGTTGTATACCATGCACCCCAAATAAAAAATTCGAGGAACATCATAAGCGAAAGTTGAATACTTGTGGATGCTTTCATGTAATAGTTGATTGGTTAACCGGTTTATTTTTTTATTAGTGTTTGAAAAGTTTGCAATGTTACGAGTTTACGAGTTGTAAACTATTCAAATAAATTGTACACTTTTATACCTGTAAAAAATATGCAACACAGCAAGCTTTGATAAAAAATTGAGACGGGGAAATTACGAACAAATATTCTTCAAGAAGTGAATGAAAAATTTTCTTTTTCGAAACGATTTGTTTGTGAGTAATATGGATAACAGAAAATTTATTGCTATATTATAATGCGAATCCCATTTCCAATTTCCCACATTAACACCCACCATTGTCCGTAATTCCGTTATTTTGCAGCTTTAACCGAAGATGATATGAAAATGCACAACTTCAATTCAGGACCTTCTATAATTCCACAGGAAGTGCTTGAACAGGCGGCCGAAGCAGTTCTCAATTTTAATAATCTTGGTTTATCCATTCTTGAAATAGGTCATCGTACTGCATGGTTCGGAGATGTGCTTTCTGAAGCAAGAAGTCTTATTAAAGAACTAATGCAATTGAGCGATGACCATGAAGTTTTATTTCTGCATGGCGGCGCTACTACACAATTTATGCAGGTGCCAATGAATTTATTGGATAATGGTGAAACAGCGGCTTATTGCGATAACGGCATCTGGGGAAGCAAAGCGATAAAAGAAGCAAAGCTGTTTGGAAATGTTGATGTAATTGCCTCTTCAAAAGATAAAAATCATTCTTATATCGTAAAAGATTTCAAGGTTCCTTCTAATGCAAAATATCTGCATTATACTACCAACAATACTGTTGAAGGAACGCAATGGCATTTTATTCCGGATACAAATGTTCCATTGGTTGCAGATATGAGCAGTGATATTTTAAGTCACCCGATGAATTTTTCGAAGTTTGCATTGATATATGCAGGCGCACAAAAAAATGTGGGCGCTGCCGGTGTTAATCTTGTAATAGTACGGAAAGATTTGTTGGGTAAAGTAAAACGTACTATTCCAACCATTATGGATTATCGCAATCATATTGAAGCAGGTTCTTTATTGAATACACCACCGGTATTTCCAATTTATGTATCTATGCTAACATTGAGATGGATTAAAAAAGAAGGTGGTCTTTCAGAAATGGAAAGAAGAAGTAAAGAACGTGCTGAACTTTTTTATAACACACTCGATTCGCTTCCTGTATTTATACCGCTTGTCGCAAAAGAAGACAGGAGTCTGATGAATGCAACTTTCACCATTCAGGATCCGGCACTTGAAAAAGAATTTTTAAACTTATGTAAAGAGAATGGAATGGTTGGTGTAAAAGGTCATAGAAGTGTGGGAGGGTTACGTATAAGCATGTATAATGCTTTGCCGCTTAGCAGTGTGGAAGCAATTTGTGAATTGATGAAAGAGTTCAACGAGAAACATGAAGATGTTGTGATGGGTAATGCGTGAGGTAGTTGATTAGTTAATTGGTTGATAAGTTGATTGGTTAAAAGGCAAGAGCATTATCACTCAGGAAAATTTTCACACGTACATGTCAAATGCAACTATAAAAATTGAGCGGGTTGTATCCCCTCCTTGGAGGGGCAGGGGTGGGTTAAAAAGATGAATAGCATTCTGACCGCTGAACGGAATGACACAACAGAGGATGACCAAAGAACAAAAGCCAACATCTAAAAAAACAAAATTTAAACAAGGAAGATCAGAAAATTCATGAGCATAATTAAACCATTTAAAGCACTGCGTCCGCAGGCGCAATATGCAAAACAAGTTGCAAGCAAACCTTATGATGTTTTAAGCAGCGCGGAAGCAAGGATTGAAGCCCGGGGAAATCCCAATTCTTTTTTACACATCACCAAAAGCGAAATTGATCTTCCTGAAAATATTGACACACACACTACCGAAGTGTATGAGAAAGCAAAAGAAAACTTGAATGCGTTTATAAAAAGAGAGATTCTGTTTCGGGAAAATAAAGAGTGCTATTATGTGTACCGTTTAATCATGAACGGGAGAAGTCAAACGGGCTTGGTTAGTGTAAGCAGCATTGACGATTATGAAAATGACATCATAAAAAAACATGAATTTACAAGACCCGATAAAGAGCTCGACCGCATCAATCATATAAAAAAAACAGGTGCTCAAACGGGCAATGTTTTTCTTGCATACCGCAATGTGCCTGAACTGGACGAGCTGATTGATAAATGGGTAACTTCTAAATCGCCTGTTTACGATTTTAAAGCAGAAGACGGAATTGAACATACCGTTTGGATAATTAACGACACGAACAGAATAAATAAAATAACTGCAATTTTTAAAGATGAAGTTCCCTGCACATACATTGCAGATGGTCATCACCGCGCCGCATCTGCTGCAAAGGTGAGGAAGGCTTTAATGAATTCTAATGAAGGAGCAGATTATTTTCTTACAACACTGTTTCCTGCAAGTCAATTGGAAATAATGGACTACAACCGTGTTGTAAAAAATTTAAATGGTTATGGTGTTACCGATTTTTTACAAGCATTGCGGCAAGATTTTATTGTTGAAGAAAAGGGGACAGAACCATACAAACCTCAACACTTTCACGAGTTTGGTTTTTATGCGGACAAGAAATGGTATAAGCTAACATCAAAAGAAAATACTTTTTCAAACGACCCTATAGGCGTTCTTGATGTTACCATTTTACAAAACAATATATTGGCTAAGTTTTTGAATATCCACGACCAGCGCACTGATAAAAACATAGATTTTGTTGGTGGTATTCGTGGCTTAGGCGAGCTTGAAAAAAGAGTTAACAGCGGCGAAATGGCTGCTGCATTCAGTTTGTACCCTGTTAGCATTGAACAATTATTTTCTATTGCCGACTCCGGAAATGTGATGCCGCCCAAAAGCACATGGTTCGAGCCTAAATTAAGAGACGGTTTATTTACGCATCTTATTTACGAATGAAAACACTATTCTTTTCTTTAGTATTTTTTCTTGTGGTGCATACAGGTTTTGGTCAAACGCAGGATGTTTCTACCATGCACGAAACAGCACGAAGCTTAATGCGTCAGGGTGATTTTGAAAATGCACTTCTCGTATTGAGTAAAGCGTTACAAAATCAACCCGATAATCTTGATCTGTTGAAAGACCAAGCCTTTGTTCTTTATCTTAAAAGAGATTTTGCGGGCGCTATTGATTCATGCAAAAAAATTCTTGCTCGACCAAATGCAGATGTTCAAACATATCAGATATTGGGTCTTGCATACAAATCAATCGCCGAATACAAAGAGAGCGATAAGATGTACAAAGAAGCGATTAAACGGTTTCCGAAAAGTGGTGTGTTGTACAGCGAGTATGGAGAATTGCTTTCATCAAATAACAATGCATCGCTTGCAATAAAACAGTGGGAAAAAGGAATTGAATCAGACCCTGATTATAGCGGTAATTATTATTTCGCTTCAAAATACTATGCGCAGAAAGGCGACATTATTTGGGGTTTGTTATACGCAGAAGTTTTTGTAAATATGGAAAGTCTTAGCAAACGAACAGATGAAATAAAAAATCTTTTGTATGCAGGATATAAAAAGATGTTTACCGCGCCTGCATCATTAAACAACGCAAAGACTACCGGCACTCCTTTTGAAAAAGCTGTTGCAATAAATCTCTCCAAACTTACCAATTTAATGAATGAAGATGTCACATCCGAAACGCTTACACAACTGCGCACTCGTTTCATTTTAAATTGGTATAACAGTGCTGCACGACAATACCCTTTTCGTTTGTTTGAGCATCTGCGCCAGTTGTTGCGGGAAGGCTATTTCGAGGCGTACAATCAATGGCTCATTGGCGCCATTGCTGATACTCCAAAATATCAACAATGGAATTTAAATCATCCGCAAGAAGTAAAGGCCTTTCAGGATTTTCAACGCAATACTATTTTTAAAATTCCCGAAGGGCAATATTATGAGCATTGATTTTTTACCGTTTCTGGTGCTTATTAGTATTGCACATCCTTCTCTAATATAATTTCTTGAACACAAGGTTCTGTAGCACAATAGAGACAAAAAATGTTGACGTTACGTCAACATTTTATATGTTCTTCGTTAGTATGAACAATAGGGCACATTCAAAGCGTTTACAGGTTACGGATTAAATTAAAGTTCACAAGGGTTCGAATTTTGTTTTGTACGATAGGGTAAATTTTTACAGGGTACGGCAATTGTTTTCAAAGAGTATGATAATAAAGCTAACGGGCTTACCGGAAACAAATGTTTAACAAAGGGTATAAGTATTTAAAAGGGTATAAGTATTTAAAAACTATAATTCTCATTTTACCTGATTAAGTACAATAGAATAATATACGGGCAAACCATTCATTGTCGCCATTACATTGGCGCGATTAGTGATTACTGCGTTTGTTTGCTGTAAGCCAACTGAAAATGTTTGCGCTGCGCCGTTTACCTTAGCTATTACTTGTATAGAATGGTTTCCAACAGGTAAAGATTTTGCTTTATTAAGAACAATAGTTAAGACGTTATTTTCAAAAGAACCTTTTGCAAGTTGTTTTTCCCCATCAATCAATAATGAACAATGGGAAAAATTTAAGTTTGTTCCCTTTACGTCGAATTTTAAACCGTGCAAGAATGCCTGTTTCTTGCTCACATAAACGCTGTCGCTAAAAATTGCATCCACTTTTGCTGAAGTTATTTTGTTATACGCTGATGGTTTTGCGAACGTAACTAAAGGTATATTTATCTGAATATTACTTATTGATGAACTATTCACTGTATTGCTTGAAGCGATTGGAGTTTCTACATTTTTTTGACAAGAAACGAGTACTATTGCAAGGGAGAAAGCGGTGATTATATTTCTTTTCATAGCAATTGGAATTTTATTGGTTTTTGACAAGTCAATATTACTATCGCGAAAAGCCTTTTTTGCCCGCAATCGTTAAGACAGTAGTAACCACCGACGAATGGAAAGTAATTGTCGCCGTTTTATAAGTTGGAATACAAGATTAGAATTCAATATTGGAATTCTGAAAAAACTAAATACACGAGACCGAACACTTGAAACTGGTAACTAATTTCGAAACTCTTGACTTATCATCAATCCATGAACACCACCATCCAAAATGCCGATGCCAATGCGTCCGAAATTAGGACGCAAGATATTATCGCGATGACCAGGAGAATTCATTAAACCTGTATGTGCAATTTCAAGTGTTTGTGCTAATGCAAGATTTTCCCCCGCTGCTGAAAATTTTACACCGGCAGCTCGCATGCGGTCAAAAGGGTCTTTGCCTTCGGGTGTGTAGTGAGAAAAATATCCTCTCGCAAACATGTCCTTTGAATGATTGATTGCAACACGTTTTAATTCCGGATCGGGCGTTAAAGGCTTAAATCCGCGCTTCACTCTTTCTTCGTTCACAAGCTCAATCATTTTTGCTTCAAGATCTGGACGTTCTTTATAGTTTGTAGTTGTGTAAGGAAGCTCTACGCTTTTTTCAGAGTTTGGATCAACGGTTAGTTTATTAATGGTTTGATTTACCGCTTTATCAAACACCGGAGAAATTTTCTCATTAAGCCATTCTACACCAACAGACAATTTATTCGCTGCTTGACTCTCTCGTGTTTCGGCAGATAATCCATCGGAGATTGGAAATGCAAGCAGCAAGGCAGCAATCAATGTTGCATAAATAACTCCTTTTATAAATCCGGGAACAATACCCATAAAATGATTAAAACCGCTGCGATGCGCCTCAATAGGTGTTGCTCTCAATATTGCCCATATAATTATCGAGAAAAGAATTCGCGCTAAAAGAATAACGCTTATAAAAGCAATGGGCAATGTCCACACGCCCAAATCGGCAATATATTCTTTAATTAGATTGGCTGCATAGGGGTAAAAATAAAAGCCAAGATAAATACTGCCGAGCCAAGAAATTAAACCGAGCGAGCCGAGGATAAAACCTTTCTGCCATCCGCTCCATATAGCAAGCAGTAAAATAATTCCAAGTAGAATGTCAACGAGATTCATAAAGGTGTTTTCAAAAGGTGATTGTATTATTGAGCAAAAAATATGCTACTGATTGGAATATATATATCCCACATGTCCAAGGCTTAATTAACAACATTTGATTCTTGCCGAATAGCGAACAGACCGTAAAAGTGAGTGACACAACGGAAGCCAAATAGCAGCATAAAAGCTCGCCCCAAAAAATTCATCATATACTTTTAATCCATCATTTTTCAATGTTGTTTCCCCTTACCTTTGCGGCAAAATTTAAAACCTGCTCAAAAAATATGGCTAATAAAGGTAAGATTAAACAAATTATCGGTGCAGTGGTGGACGTGCAATTCGCTGAAGGCAGTCTTCCCGAAATTTATAATGCGCTTGAACTTACAAGAGATAACGGCGATAAACTGGTTCTTGAAGTGCAGCAACATTTGGGTGAAGACAGCGTGCGTACCATTGCGATGGACGGTACCGAAGGTTTAATGCGTGGCACAGAGGTAACTGATACAGGTAAAGCGATTGCAATGCCTACCGGTGAAGCGATCAGAGGTCGGTTGTTCAATGTAACCGGCGATGCCATTGATGGCTTGCCGCAAGTACCCAAAGAAGGTGGACGTCCTATTCACGCACTGCCGCCGTTATTCGAAAACCTTAGCACTGCAACAGAGGTTTTATATACGGGTATTAAAGTTATTGATTTGATTGAACCTTACGCAAAGGGTGGTAAAATCGGTTTATTCGGTGGTGCAGGTGTGGGTAAAACAGTATTGATTCAGGAGTTGATTAATAATATCGCAAAAGGTTATGGTGGTTTGAGCGTATTTGCCGGTGTAGGTGAGCGTACCCGTGAAGGAAACGATTTGTTGCGCGAAATGATTGAAGCAGGCATTATGAAATATGGTGATTCGTTTAAACACAGCATGGAAGGTGGCGGTTGGGATTTAAGTCAAGTGAATCTTGAGGCGTTGAAGGCATCGCAGGCGACCTTCGTTTTCGGACAGATGAATGAACCGCCGGGAGCCCGTGCACGTGTGGCTTTGAGCGGATTGACCATAGCAGAATATTTCCGCGATGGTGATGGAACCGGTAAAGGAAGAGATATTCTTTTCTTTGTTGATAATATCTTCAGGTTTACACAAGCAGGTTCTGAAGTATCGGCGCTGCTTGGTCGTATGCCATCTGCGGTGGGTTATCAGCCAACACTTGCAACGGAGATGGGTTTAATGCAGGAGCGAATTACTTCTACGAGAAACGGTTCTATCACTTCCGTTCAGGCGGTGTATGTTCCGGCGGATGATTTAACCGACCCTGCTCCGGCTACTACTTTCGCACACCTTGATGCAACAACGGTGCTTAGCCGTAAGATTTCCGACCTTGGTATTTATCCCGCGGTTGACCCGTTGGATTCTACTTCCCGAATTCTTTCTCCTCAAATAGTGGGCGATGCTCATTACGATTGCGCTAACCGTGTGAAGCTAATTTTACAACGTTATAAAGAATTGCAAGATATTATCGCCATTCTTGGTATGGATGAGTTGAGCGATGAAGATAAACTCGTTGTATCCCGTGCACGCCGCGTACAGCGCTTCCTTAGTCAGCCATTCCATGTAGCAGAAGCTTTTACGGGGTTAAAAGGTATATTCGTAAGTATTGAAGATACCATTAAAGGATTCAATATGATAATGGATGGCGAAGTGGATGAATATCCCGAAGCGGCATTCAACCTTGTAGGTACAATTGAAGACGCAATTGAGAAAGGCAAGAAGTTATTGGCGGCAGCACAGGGTTAAACAGGCCCTCTAACTCCTCAGTGGACAGAATAGAGAAGATTTGTGAGAAGTTTTTTAGGTGCCAGAGTGAAGAATAACTATTAAAGCTTCTGTTGCGTCGCACTCTTGTACGTTTAGTTCTTTATTCAACAAAAATCATATACGTTTAACAGATAAAACTCTGTTAGCGACTTACCAAATTTTCCCCCTTCAGGGGGGAGCCAGAGGGGGTTTCATGACTTTAGAAATATTAACACCAGAGAAAAAAATTTATAGCGGCGAAGTGTATGGCGTTCAATTGCCGGGCATTGCAGGCTTATTTGAAGTGCTTGATAAACATGCCCCTATTGTAAGTGCCCTCGGAAAAGGAAACTTGAAGATATTGCGCGATAAGAATAATTATTCTCTCTATTCTATTCAAAGTGGTTTTGTAGAAGTGCTCGATAATAAGGCGACGGTACTTGTTGAAGGCGCTTTTGAATTATAGAAACATCTATTTGAAAATTTTGTGAAAGCAGGTGAACATCTTCATCTGCTTTTTTTTGGGGATAAATCTTCCCTCCCATTCTGCTATACAAATATTTTATTTTTCAACATTCAACGACTGAATGATATTCTTAATGGTCTTGTCATCAGGTCAACGAGCTCTTGTTTAAGAGAAGGAAATTTTTTGGAGAGACGTTTTGCTTCTTTTTTCAACTTGTCACTGGATATAACACTAAAGCTCATTTAGAAATTCATTTGGTGTTTGTTTTGGCTCTTTGGATTTTTTTAAGAATGGCGACTTGTTCAAATGCCTCTTTCAAGTCGGACTTTAATTTTAAAGCCTGCTCATATTTTTTAAGTTTATTAAGTACTTTTTCCCATTCAGTCAACGACAACTGAACTGCTTGAGTTTTGCCATTTGAGTCATTAACATACTGAAGTGCAATTTTCATGTTTCAAATTTACTGTGTTTTATCAACAACAAGCAACATTGAAAAGTGAGGAAGCCGATGAGATTCTAAAACTTTCTTAAAATAAATTTTTAACGATAAACCGGGCATACGTTTTTCCTTCTTATACGTTGATGATAATTATTGCTAACTAAAACAAATACATGTATGAAAAGGATGAAGTTGCTGCTTGCCGGTTTACTCTCTGTTCCGGTATTTCTTATCAGTTGTACAAAAGACCCGCTAAACCACATTAATCCCGAAGAATCCCGCATTTATGTTACCAGTTATGATTCTTCCGCAAATTTTGCCTCTTACCAAACCTATAGTATTGCCGATTCAGTGGCTATAATTGAAAATGGTCATGCTACAAAAAAGCTTGACCCATCAGATCAGGCATATATTGATGCAGTAAATAAATACATGCAACAGCGCGGCTATACCAAGGTTAACCGAGATCAAAACCCGGATATAGCCATTAACGTTGACCGCATTTACAACACATCAACAGGTTTAATTGACTATACCGATTATTGGGATTATTACGGAGGCTATTGGGATCCCGGTTATTGGGGTTATTATGGTTATGGCTACTATGTGCCCTATGCTTATGGTGTGTATCAAATAAGCGAAGGGCTAATGTCCATTGATATGTTTGATCTCAAAAACGCAGCGCAACATGGCAACAAATTAACGCTCATCTGGAATGGGCTTGTTCGTGGCGAAGGAATATTTGATTCAGCCACTGCTGATGCAAGTGTGCAAGCATTGTTCAATCAATCATCTTATTTAAAAACCAACGAGTAAAATTTAAGTTATGAAAAAAAGTACCAGTCTGTTTTGCGCGTTTGTTATATTATCTGCATTTGCTATACATGCAAATGCACAAAAAGGAGAATGGAAGTTAAACCTCAATTATAGTTACAGTTTACCTCTTGGCAGTTTTAAAAATGATATAATCAGCAATAATTCTCCACGCGGGTTTACCGGCGACTTTATGTACGGCGTCAACGATAAATTCTCTGTGGGTTTATTTAGCGGTTATCAGGACTATTATCAAAAATATCCACGCGCAGTTTATCAAACCGATAATCATGAAGTTACTTCTGCAGTATTAAGTAATTCAATTCAAACAGTACCCATTCTTTTAAAGGGAATGTTTTCGCCGCTTAGCGGAACCAAAGCTCCAATTAAACCTTACTTGTCTGCAGCAGCAGGCGTAAGCTTAGTAAACTTCAGCCAATATCTTGGCGAGTTTGGTGGTACAGCAAGCGATGCCGGCTTTGCCGCACAAGGTGGTGCCGGAGTGCTCATTCCTTTTGGAAGGTTTACCAATGCAGGTTTAAATCTTGGTGCGGATTATAACTATATCGGTTATAACAAATACGGTTATTCTAATTTAAATAACGTGTCATTACATGCAGGTGTGTATTTCCCTTTGCGATAAAGTTTTTTCCGCGTAAGCGGATCAAGTAGTGCGGTGTTTGATACAATAACCCTCGGTGAAAGCCGGGGGTATTGTTTTTATAAATCAAAATCAAATGGTGTTATTGAATTTTGCTGATGAAAGTTTATAATGTTGAAGTGAATGGATTGCCATGGAAAACCTTAGTTGATAAGCAAATAATCTTAAATAAAAAAAGCGACTATGATAGCCGCTTAATTTTTCAAGTGCCCCAGGCGGGAGTTGAACCCGCACGGCCATTGCTGGCCACAGGATTTTAAGTCCTGCGTGTCTACCAGTTCCACCACCAGGGCTGCCATAAAAAATCCCCCGTTACATCGGAGGATTTTAGAGCGGAAGACCGGGCTCGAACCGGCCACCCTAACCTTGGCAAGGTTATGCTCTACCAAATGAGCTACTTCCGCATTTGTAAGAACTTTTTGGGGAGTGCAAAAATAATAATATGCACTGTATCACAAAATTTTTATTCTGTTATTTTTACTTGTACTGCGGTGTGTACAACGTATTGCCAGGCACCTCTACATCAGGGTGACCTTTGTAACGATGTTCGTATAATTCAAAACACCCACCAATCAAAAAGGCAACCACAACAAACACTTGCATGTAAAATAAAAAGCGGGATGATGTCACCCAATTGTATCCAAATTCTTTGTCTCTGTAATCTTGTATTTCGTTTTCCATATCTGAATTTTGCTGTGCAAAAATAAGACTGACATAAATATTTACAAGTTCTTTTTTACAATTTGGGAAAACCGTTTTTTCTTCCGTGCGAAATAAGCCCACAATAGAGAACTTCCATAAACACCCGCTAATTTTTTGATTGACTTTTTGTTTAGGGGTTTTTGTTTATTTGAAATAAAGCTCCATTTTATAACAGCAACATGCGCTTTTAAAACCGCCACAAAAGACGATCCGTAACCGGACATCAAACTTTTTAATGCAAATAAAATATCGAGAAGAATTCTTAACAGTATTTTCCAAAGTTTTTCTTGCCATGGCAGATTTTTGCAGAGCATAATAAGATTATTCCTAAAGTTGAGAAAAACTTTTCGAGCATCGCCTTTTGGAAGTGTACCCCCACCAACGTGATAAACAATGGACGCCGGACAACACATAATTTTATAACCTGCTAACTGCATACGCCAGCATAAATCAATTTCTTCCTGATGCGCAAAAAAATATCCGTCAAAGCCATTCATCTCATGAAATACAGATGCTCTTACAAACATCGCTGCACCTGTGGCCCAAAACACTTCGATAATATCGTTGTATTGTCCGTAATCTGTTTCGCAATCATCAAACATGCGGCCTCTTGAAAAAGGATAACCAAGAAAATCTATCCATCCACCTGCTGCACCCGCATATTCAAACATATTTTTTTGATGGTACGATAAAATCTTCGGCTGACAAGCTGCAATTCTTTTATCGCTTTCCATTAATAATATGACAGGTTCAATCCATTGCGGCTCAACTTCAACATCAGAGTTTAATAAAATATAATAATCTGCTTCTATCTTTTTTAATGCTTGATTGTACCCTTCGGCAAAACCATAATTCTTATCAAGTTGCAAAATCCTCACATCTTTCAATTGCGTTAAAACTTCCATTGAATCATCTGTTGAAGCGTTATCAGCAACAACAATTTTTTTATTTGGATACGAAGATGCAAGTACAGACGGTAAAAATTTTTGCAGATAATTTCTTCCGTTATAATTCAAAATAACAACAGCAACAGAAGGATTTGCCAATCGTGGTAATTTATTTCAAAAATAATGCAGCCTTTGGTTGCAACAAGCTTTTGAAAATATAGTGCTTAATATTACTAAATTCATTTATGGAATATTATTAGTTTTTTTGCAAACTAAAATGAGAAAATAAAGTCGTTGTCATTTAAAAGAATATTGCAGATAGCAATTGAACATTCATTCGATTATGTTTGGCGTAACAATACTTGGAAACAATTCTGCATTGCCGGCATACGACAGGCATCCAACCTCGCAGGTGGTAACACTTGACGAGCAGTTGTTTCTTGTTGATTGCGGCGAGGGTACTCAAATGCAATTGAGCAAGTATAAAATTCGTCGCAGCCGAATCAATCATATTTTTATTTCACACCTGCATGGTGACCATTATTTCGGTTTGCCGGGTTTGCTTACAAGTTTTAGTTTAATGAGCCGTGAAAATGATTTGCACTTATACGCACCCGAACCTTTACAAAAAATACTGCAACAGATATTTGCAATCGCGGATACAGAACTTACTTTCACGCTGCATTTTCATCCTTTAGGAAAGGAGGGTATGCTTGTTGATGAAAATAAATTTAGTGTTGAATGTTTCAGAGTTTTTCATCGTATTGAATGCTGGGGATTTATCATCCGCGAAAGAAAGAAGCCGAGAAGAATTGACAAAGAAAGAATAATTCACTATGATATTCCGGCGATGTTTTATGAAAGACTAAAAGAAGGTGAAGATTATATAACAAGAACAGGTGAAGTTATAAAGAATGAAGAAGTAACAATTGCTGCAACACCGCCAAGAAGCTATGCATTTTGTGCAGATACTCTTTACAATGAATGCCTCGCTGAAAAATTAAAAAACGTTTCCTTGCTCTATCACGAAACAACTTATCTGAAAGAACTTGAAAGCCGCGCCGCAGCCCGCTTTCATTCCACAACCACTCAAGCCGCAAATATTGCATTGCGAGCAAATGCCAAACGATTATTGATCGGGCACTTCAGCAGCAAGTATGAAACACTCGATGAATTTTTAAACGAAACAATGGAAATATTCCCTGAAACACAATTAGCAATTGAAGGGAGTACATATCTTATATAATTATTCCTTTCCCTGCACCACGATTACTATTTCACCCTTTATTGTTTTAGCTGAAAAATAATCATGCACGTGTTGCAATGTGCCGCGATAATTTTCTTCAAACATCTTTGTTAACTCCCTGCTTACAGAGCATTGTCTTTCTGTACCAAAATATTGAATAAACTCCTGCAATGTTTTTAAAAGGCGCGTAGGGCTTTCATAAAAAACCATTGTTCTTTCTTCTTCGGCAACTTGTTTTAATAAAGTTTGACGACCTTTTTTCAACGGCAAAAAACCTTCAAATACAAAACGGTTAGTCGGTAAGCCGCTGTTGACCAAAGCAGGAACAAATGCAGTAGCGCCGGGCAAACATTCTACTTTAATATTATTGCGAATACATTCACGCACCAATAAAAATGCAGGGTCTGAAATGCCCGGTGTACCTGCATCTGTAATCAGCGCCATGATTTTACCTGCAGAAAGTTGTTCTGTTAAGTGAGCAACAATTTTATGTTCATTATGCTGATGATAAGGACTTAGCGGTTTATGAATATTATAATGCTGCAACAGTTTTGATGAGGTGCGTGTGTCTTCACACAAAATAACATCAACCTGTTGTAACACCTCCAATGCACGAAGTGTAATATCTTTTAAATTACCGAGAGGAGTGGGAACGAGATAAAGAAACCCTCTCAAACTCTTCCTAAAGGGAGAGCTTTCAGAAGAGCTTGCATTTTTATACTTCGACTTATCATTCATGAGAAGTTTTAAAGTCTCCCATTTAGGGGAGATTTAGAGGGGTTTTAATTCACCATTTCAATTTCATAAAACTCCATTACAGGATTAGCGAGTAATTTTTTGCACGCATCATCTGCAATAGCTTGTGCAGCGCTTTCTGAATCGGCTTCTATTTGTAAAGTAATATGCTTTCCTATACGAACATCGTCAACAGTGGTGAGTCCTAAATTTTTTAAACCGCCCATTACTGCTTTTCCTTGTGGGTCTAACAAATCTTTTAATGGCATTACTTTAATCTGAACATTGTATGTCATGTTGTTTGTTGTTTATAGAACAAAGATAAAATTACATAAGTGATAAAAGTGATGGGCACTGCAATCCATCTCACAACAAAAGCGCTCACCACTGCAACAAATGCAATGATAATAAATGGCAAAAGTTTTTTTACGTTTAGTTCTTTAAACTTGAGCGCCATCATCGGTAATGTTGAAACCATAAGCCAACTCACAATAAATATCAGCGCATACCAAAACCATTTGTTCAATAAAAGTTGCAGCGACCATGAACTGCTGCTGTACCAATATATCAATGGAAAAGATGCAATTAATAGACCTGCTGCCGGAATAGGAACACCTTTAAATCCATAGCTCACACTCGTGTCAATATTGAATCGTGCTAAACGATATACACCCGCACATGGAATAACAAAAGCAGGTAATAACCACCACATACTTATATCCAAACCATTTTCCTGTTGCGCATAAGAAAGCCGCAAAAATTCAAACACAATAAAACCCGGTGCAACACCAAAGCTTACAACATCTGCCAATGAATCTAATTGCTTGCCTATTTTCGAAGATGCTTTTACCAATCGTGCAACAAAGCCGTCAAGAAAATCTATGATAGCAGCACAACCAATAAACACAGAGCCAAGGTAAATTTGTTCGGGGATGCTTATGTACTGAATTCCTGTTTCTGTGTTAATTGCAGGCAACCATTGATTATTGGTTTCAGTATAAACAGGAACCAATCCCGGTTGAAGAATAGCGGCAATAGCAAGACAACCAAAAACAAGATTCAACAGTGTAAATAAATTTGGAAGTTGCTTCATTGAATGTGGAAATGTGGAAAATATGAAAATGTGCAAATTAATTCAGGTTATTAGCACACTAAATATTTGTTTGTAAAAATTTCATGAACGTGTTTGAATGTTGTTGAGTAGAGAACAAAACGTACAAGAGTGCGACGCAACAAAAGATTCATGGCAGCAATTTAGCTCGGCTCCAAAAAATCATTTGCACATTTCGCCATTTGCTAATTTACTCATTAAGCTTTCTTCTTCATTAACTTCTCAATCTCCTCAACTGTAACCGGAATATTTTTCATCAAATCAATATTGCCGTCTTTTGTTATCCAAACATTGTTTTCTATGCGAATGCCCATTTGCTCTTCTTCAATGTAAATGCCCGGCTCAACAGTGAGTAGCATGCCCGGCTGCAACGGTTCAACTTTAGTGCCCAAATCGTGAACATCCAAACCAAGATGATGCGATATGCCATGATATAAATATTTGCGATACGCACGATTTTCTTTGTCTTCGTTCTTTACATCTTCTTTCTTGAGCAAGCCGATTTTCAAAAAAGTTTTTGTGGCTTCATCGCCAACCTTGTCGTGATAATCGAGTATTGTGATGCCCGGTTTTAAAAGACTCTTTGCATAATTGTGCAAATGCAAACACGTATTATACACCTCTTTCTGACGCTTTGTAAATGTGCCATTCACAGGTACCGTTCTTGTAAGGTCTGCGGCATAACCGCCATAGTTTGCACCAAAATCCATTAGCACCATTTCGCCGTCTTTACACTCTTCGTTGTTGAACACATAATGCAATGTTCTTGCTCGGTCACCGCTTGCAATAATGCTTCCATACGCTTCGCCCTTTGAACGGTTGCGCAAAAACTCATGCACAATCTCCGCTTCAATTTCGTATTCCATTACGCCCGGTTTTATAAACTGCAACAAGCGGCGAAATGTTTTATCTGTAATATCAATTGCCTTCTTTATCACCTCAACTTCTTGAGGCGTTTTTACTGCACGCAAACGCGACAAAATCTTCGCAGACCTTTCATAATTGTGCAAAGGAAATCTTTCTTTCATCTGCTTTATGTAACGGTAATCGCGTGTTTCAAGCAAATTCGCCTTGCGGTCGTTCTCGTTTGTGTTGAGATAAATATTTTCTGCAAGATGAATCCATTGTTGCAGCAAAGGGTCAAGACTGTCGAGCCACACCACTGTTTTCATTCCCGAAATTTGTTTGCCCTCTTTTGCCCGCAATCTTTTGCCGTCCCACTTTTCTTTCATCTCATTTGGGTGCAGCAGCACCAGCACTTCTTTGTATTTTTCTTCAGGCGCACCGGGAAACAAAATCACCATCGTATCTTCCTGCTCAATGCCGCAAAGCCAGTACAGGTCTGTGTTTTGCTGAAACCGATATAACGCATCACCGTTCGATGGCACTTCGTCATTACTATTAAAAATGGCAATGCTGTTTGGTTTCATTTCCTTCACAAACCGTTTGCGGTTTTCGATAAAAATCTTTGGGTCGAGCGGCAAATGTTTCATTGAAATAATTTTGAAAGTTCGCAAGATAGATAAAATGATTTTTATGATTGAAATGATTATTGTGAAATGAATGATTAAAATGATTCTCATTATTAAAATGATTTTTTAGATACGAGCATTGGCTTTCATAGCATTGTCCCTTGCGTCGCAATCCCCGCCTGACTGACGTTAGTCGGGCAGGACTTTATCTGCAGTGCAAATGGCATCTGTAGCGTTCATAATTGTAATTACAGATTAATTTCACACATCTTTCTATTCTTACTTAGGGAAAACGAACAAGAATTTTTAAAGCATCTGTTTCAAAAAGAATTTTCTAAAATGGTGGCTGTTATAAGCAAGCAATTTGGATTGCTTGCATTGAATCGCACTTATGCTTTATACAAAGCAAGAGGAAGGAGGAACCATTAAATGAAGCTGAAAGTTTACAACTTATAAGTGATCATTTTTATTTTGTGATGCTTGGCGAACTTTATAAAGATATTGATAACGAAAAAGCAAAGTCAAATTTTCAAAAAGCATACGGTTTAGCGAAAACACAAACAGAAAAGCAAGTTATTCGTGAGAAGATGAAAGAGCTTAACCTACTCTTACGACATAAACTAAAGAAACACGTTAACAACTTGTAGTAACTCTGCTTCTGCACTTCAAAATATTGATCATATTTTGTGGGACGTTAGAGATTCGAACTCTATGTGTTTCTTATGTACCAGATTTACAGTCTGATGTGACTCCACCAACGTCACCGACGTCCCAAATTTGCGGAGAGCAATGGAATCGAACCATTACCGCTTTTACACGAAACACCTTAGCAGGATGCCGCAGCAAACCAATATCTGCCTGCTCTCCGGTTGCGGAAGGTGAGAGATTCGAACTCCCACCGCTGTTACACGACCTCGGTTTTCAAGACCGGTGCGATACCAATTCTGCCAACCTTCCTTTGAGAGCAAGATGAGAATCGAACTCATATTAAATTGGTTTTGCAGACCAATCCCAAAGCCACTATTGGGTGCTTGCTCTTGTGTAGGCATAGACGGATTCAAACCGACACTTCACTGCTTTTGAAACAGTTTCCTCTGCCGTTGAGATACATGCCTTTGTGTAGTCGCACCGGGATTCCCCGCCTTAACGAATTCATTCGGGCAGGGAACCCGGACTGTACAGATTCTAAGTCTGTTGTCTTTCCCTATTGGACCATGACCCCCTGCAGTCTCTGTGAGATTCGAACTCACACTTTCTTGCTCCTAAGACAAACGCCTCTTCCAATTGGCTCAGGGGCTAAAAACAAAAACCCTTCAAGTGAAATCTGAAGGGCTTTATATGCCAATGAGATAATAAGCAAATTAACTCACAGACAAACGACTGCCCTTCATATAACCGCTACTGAGGTAACATGATAATAAGGACAGTGAATATGGATGTCTGCGAATCATGGGTGCAAAAATATTAAAACATTTTACACAAACAAAAAAGTAACAAAAAAAACAAGGCGGCAACGTAACGGCAAAAAACACTATTCATGTTGTTATAAATTATTTTCTTTCCTTTCCTCACTCCATTTCATTCACTCCAAAGCACAACTCATAACACAAATCCTTTTCAAGCCGTCCTCGGGGTCACAAATTTGTCCTTTAAAAATTTAAAACTATCAACTTCATTTTATGAAAACACTTTTTCTTTTTATAAGCATAGCTTTTATAAGCAGCTTCAGCAATGCACAAAATGTTTCAATAAAAAATAAAAATTCGCAAGTGCCAGAAGAATTACTAACAGATGATTCCACTTACTGGAGTATCACAACAGTTTCATCAATCAATTATGTAAACACTACGCCAGGTGCATACTACAACACTACCAAAAGTGGCGGTGGTATGATTGTAAAATTCAAATTTAAAAAAGATGGCACTTACGAATTCATGCTTTATGTACAGGCAAATACTTATGGAATAGAAAACGAAACATGGACGCACACGCAAGGTACAGTTGAGTTTACTACAGATGAATTAGGTCAGCCGGTATTTCAAACGCATGCAACAAAAGGCACATACCGCATCACAAAAAATGGAAACACTTCTTCGCGCCCCATCCCTGCTGATGAACTCACAACAAAATTTTCCAACACTTATCTCTGGGAAAAAACAAAGTTTAAAGATGATCCGAATAATATATATCTGCTGATGGTAAATCTTGATGACCATCCCGGCGTAGATGTGCATCATCCTGAAAAAATTAATCCTGACTGGGTTTCAAAATTTCATATTCCTGCGAAGCGATAGTACAGGAAATAAAAAAGAAGAATTAAAATCTTGCTATTCACGATTGACGACTCACGATTGACGACTTACGATTCACGTTCAAACTCGCTATCTTCGCCGCATGGAAGAATTGTTGCAACAGATAGAAAATTATAAAACAGAAATTGATACTTACAAAGTGAGCGGTGCAGAAGGTGTTGAAGCGTTTCGTATAAAATATCTTGGCTCTAAAGGTTTGGTAAAAACGCTAATGGGCGAAATGAGAAATGTGCCCAACGAGCAGAAAAAACATTTTGGGCAAGTGCTGAATGAATTTAAACAATTTGTAGAAGCGAAGTATGAAACATTGAAACAAGCAACAGCCGGCAAAAAGCAAATAGCACCAGAAAAATTTGATTGGACTTTGCCCGGTGATCCTTTTCCTGTAGGCACTCGTCATCCGATTTCAATTATAAGAAAAAGAATTATTGATATTTTTCACCGTCTTGGTTTTGCTGTTGCAGAAGGACCCGAAATTGAAGATGACTGGCATAACTTTAATTCGATGAATATACCAGCAGATCATCCGGCGCGTGATATGCAGGATACGTTTTATATTCATCAGAATCCTGATTGGCTATTACGCACACACACGAGCAGTGTGCAAGCTCGTGTGATGGAAAAACAACTACCACCGATTCGTGTAATTTGTCCCGGTCGTGTTTACCGTAATGAAACAATCAGTGCAAGAGCGCATTGTTTTTTTCATCAAGTGGAGGGTTTGTATGTGGATGAAAATGTAAGCTTCGCCGATCTTAAGCAAACGCTTTACTTTTTTGTGCAGGAAATGTTCGGTGCTGAAGTAAAGGTGCGCTTTCGTCCCTCTTATTTTCCATTTACAGAACCAAGCGCAGAAATGGACATCAGTTGTTTGATCTGCGGTGGCAAAGGCTGCAGCGTTTGTAAACATACAGGGTGGGTAGAAATTCTTGGCAGCGGCATGGTGCATCCAAAAGTGCTGGAGAACTTCAGTATTGATTCTGATAAATACACAGGCTTTGCATTTGGAATGGGTATGGAACGTGTGTGTCAGCTTAAGTATCGTGTAAATGATCTTCGTTTATATTCTCAAAACGATGTACGATTTTTGAAACAATTCACAAGTGCGTTGTAAATTTAAAGTGTCTTCAACAACTGCTCTTCCTTAATCGTATATGCACATTTAAAATGCCCGAGCGGACAAGCCATGTAGCCATGAATGCCACATGGTTTACAATCGAGCGGCACTGTGCTTTGAACAACAACACTCCTATCACTTAAAGGACCATAACCAAATTCGAGAACAGTAGAGCAATATACCGCCGTAACAGGTGCGTTCATTGCTGACGCAAAATGCATAGGTGCAGAATCATTCACATAATTCATTACGGCCTTTTGCTGCAACGCCGCTGATTCTAAAAAACTCATTTCCCCCGCTAAGTTTGTTATAAACGGATGTTTCGATAAAGATTTAATTTCTTCACACAGTGCAATATCACTTTTTGCGCCGATTAAATAAATCTGTAAATCTCGTGGCAATAGATTTATATGTTCAATCCATTTTTCTTTTGGATACTGTTTGGTAAACCACACAGATGTCGGTGCAATACATACATAGGGGTTTTGCTTATATCTTTTTACTTTTTCATAATCTTGCATCGAAGGATATAATCGTGGTCGCTCCGGTTTGCCATCTGTTAAATGTTTAATTAAATCGTTATTACGTTCAATCTCATGAACAATATTTTTGCCTTTGGTAACCCGATGTTTTATTCTTTTGTGAAACAAAAAGCTCCATGGATTTTTATTAAAACCAATTGTACTGCGTGCCCCCGAAAAAACTGTTATAAAACCTGTTGATGTATAACGCTGCACATTTACAACAACATCATAATTGTTATGGCGAACCTCTTTCAATATCCACAGCAGATTTCTGTATTTATTTTTCTTTTTATCCCATACCAGCAAACGATGCAGAAACGGATGATTTAAAAACAAACCTTCATTTCCTTTTCTTACAAGAAAATCAATTTCTGCATCAGGATAAAAACGGTGTAGCTTTTCAATAATGCCGGTTGCAAGTACAACATCGCCAATAAAAGCAGTTTGAATTACCAGAAATTTTTTCATTGAAAATATTTGGGCGGGGCATCAATCAGAAGATTCTTCTTCCATTACAGCCTGTTCGCGTTTCCACCAGCGAAAGCCGATATATCCTGCGATAGCAAAGGGTGCAAGCATAAGGTAAATAATACCGGAATTCATACCCTTCGCAGGTTTTTCGCCCAGTTGAGAAGCGGTTTTTGTACAAATAGAACACTGTGCAGGCAGCATGTTTACAGAAAAAACAGTGAAAATAAAAATCAATGCAATTATCACTTGCCACTTTTTCATCGGCTAAAATTTCGCCGCAAAGATACAATCGAAAATGCGTATTTTCAAGCTGTGAGCTACGAGCTGTGTTTAGGGTGAACTGCTCTTGGCTTATAAATCTGTGAGACTGATGGCACTTGTATCACCTTTGCCAAGTCGTACAAGTCCCACAAGCATAACCAACGATTAAGCCTTAAAGAAAAGCATAACCATGATTTTAATCATTTAAATCAATGATACGCAGAAAATTTTTACAACAATTCACTTTAACTGCCGGTGCTTTTTCTGCAAACAGCTTATTCAATCAACTCTTTGCAAAAGATTTTGCCGATGCTGAAAAAAATATTGCAGGTCTTTCGCCACAAGAAGTTGCAGATGATGAAGATTATTGGAGTATTATTCAGCAAGCTTATACAGTAAATCCAAACATCATTATTTTGAACAATGGTGGTGTAAGCCCTTCTCCGCGTGTAGTGCAAGAAGCAGTTGAGCGTTACAATAAAATAAGTAACGAAGGACCATCGTATTTCATGTGGCGCATACTCGATCAAGGGCGTGAGCCATTACGACAAAAGCTTGCGGAGCTTGCAGGTTGCGATGCAGAAGAAGTTGCAATAAACCGTAACGCAACAGAGGCATTGAACACAGTGATTTTTGGTTTGGATTTAAAACCTGGCGATGAAGTAATCGGGACAAAACAAGATTATCCAAATATGATAAATGCATGGAAACAGCGTGCAGAACGAAATGGCATTGTGTATAAACAAATAAGTTTTGATTTTCCGATTGAAGATGATGACGCAATAGTTGATGCCTATGCAAAAGCCATTACGGACAAAACAAAAATTATTCATGTAACGCATGTGATAAATTGGGTGGGACAAATTATGCCTGTTCAAAAAATTGCACGCATGGCACATGCAAAAGGCATTGAGGTTTTATGCGACAGCGCTCACGGTTTTGGTTTGCTGGATTATAAAATTCCAGACCTTGAATGTGATTATTGGGGAACGAGTCTGCATAAATTTTTAAGCGCACCTATCGGGAGCGGTATGCTTTGGATAAAGAAAGAAAAAATTGAAAAAATATGGCCGCTATTGTGTAATGATAAACCTCGCAGCGGTGATATAAGAAAGTTTGAAACCATCGGCACACGCAGCTTTCCCATTGAGCAAGGAATTGGAGAGGCAATCAATTTTCATAACGGCATTGGTGCAAGAAGAAAAGAGGAGCGTATTCGTTATTTAAAAAATTATTGGGCAGAAAGAGTTAAAGATATTCCCGGAGTGAAACTACATACTTCACTTAAATCAAAATACTCCTGTGCTATCTGCGGCGTTAGCATTGATGGTATGTCGCCTATTGATTTCGATGCACAATTATTCGCGAAATATAAAGTTCACACCGTTGGCATTATTTGGGAAAACATAAGTTGTGTTCGGGTAACGCCGCATGTTTACACCAGTTTAAATGATCTTAATGTTCTTGTAAAAGGAATAACAGAGATAGCGAAGAATAAAGGTAAATAAGCCGTGAGCTATTAGCTGCAAGCTCTAAGTTTTTTGCTCGAAGCTCATAGCTCATAACTCGCAGCTTGTAGCTTGTGTAAGATTTCGAAATAAGAAATAATAACTTTAATTCTCTACAATTTTAGTAGAGTAATAACTTTTGCGGTTTTATATTTGCCTTATGACATTTGAAGCAATCGAAGAAAAAATAAACTCGTACAAAGAACAAGGATTGAAATTATTCACCACTTCTTCTTTTCAAACACACAGTATTGTTCTTTTACATATGCTTAGCCGCATAGATAAATCAATACCTGTTTATTTTATTCACACGGGTTATCATTTTCCGGAAACATTGCAATACCGCGATCAAATAACAGAGTTACTCGGTCTTAACCTGCGAAATGTTTTTTCAACTACAGCAAAAATTAATCAGCGCGATACAACAGGTAAACTACTTTTTGCAAGCGATCCAGATTATTGCTGCTATTTAAATAAAGTTGCACCTCTTGAGCCAATACTTGCAGAGCATGATATTTGGATAAATGGCGTACGTGCCGACCAAGGTGAAGTGCGCAAAAATTTTAAAGTGGAAGAAAAAGCAAAATTTGGTGTCACGCGTTTTCACCCCATGCTTGATTGGACAGGTAAAATGATTTATGCTTATATTAATGAATATAATATTCCACGGCATCCCTTGGAAGATAAAGGATACTTCAGTATCGGTTGCGAACCTTGCACTCGTAAATGGGATTTAAATATGGACAGCCGTGACGGTCGCTGGTATGGACTTAAAAAAACCGAATGTGGTCTTAATACCGAGCTCGTTACAGTTAAATAATCTGTTGCTTACAACAATTCGATAATTCTTTGCTGAATTATTTTTGATGCATTTCTATTTTTTACCAAAACTTTTATATCAACATGCGTATTTTAATTACCGGAGGGGCAGGATATATCGGAACTGAACTGGTGTATGGATTATCAGTTGTGTCCGAAATAGAAAGCATAATTGTTTACGATAATCTAAGTCGTGGTAACTACAATTTATTTTTGGGAAAACCTATTACGGGCACCAAAGTAAAATATCTAAATGGTGAAATGCTTGATTCACGAAAGCTGCGACAGGTGCTAAAGAATATTGATATAGTATTTCATCTTGCAGCAAAAGTACTAACGCCCTTTTCGAATATTGACGGGCATGCATTTGAGCAGATTAATCACTGGGGCACAGCGGAACTTGTATATGCACTTGAAGAAAATCCTGTGAAGCAATTGATTTTTGTAAGCAGCGCTGCTGTTTACGGTAATTCAAAAGAACCTGCGACAGAAGAAACACAACCAAATCCGGATAGTTTTTACTCCATCTCAAAATTTCGTGCAGAGCAGCATATCCAAAGGCTCTTCAACAAATTCAACACATTAATAATTCGATTGGGAAATGTGTATGGTTACAGCAAGTCAATGCGTTTTGACGCAGCCATAAATCGTTTAATGTTTGATGCACACTATACAGGGCGTATTACCATCAACGGAACAGGCATGCAGCACCGTTCGTTTATTCATATTGATAAGGTAACGTTTATTTTATCGCAGCTATTGCAATTGAATATTCCAAGCGGTATCTATAATTTGAGTGATAAAAATTTAAGCATCCTCGACATCACCGAAGTGCTGAATGCAATTTATCCTGGTCTCGAATCTTTCTTCATTAATCAAAACTATGCAAGTCATGATTTGCTGGTGCAGCGTGAATCGAAGCTGCTACAATACGTTCCGCTTGTTAACAGCAATCTGGAACATGAACTGCGTGCTTTTAAAGAGCAATTCTCTTTCTATCTTTCTTCTTAATACCGGGATAATCTTTAATTAAACGATTGTATCCAATAAACTAAACCATTCCGAAACTGAAATCAGTTGTAGTGTAGACGCATTAGAATTTCCTGCGAAAGCTTATCTGTATCATACATGCCTAATCAGCAAAAAAGTCCGTGTAACATTTCAACGAAGACAAACCTTTATTAACTAAAACAAAAAAGTCTTTGCTTTTACAGTATAATCAATCGTTAGAAGCTTATTTACTTCCACGTTTTAAAATGCCATGTAAAAGCAAAGACAAGTACTTAGCCTTTCAGCATCTGCAACAAGGTTAAATTTTCATTTTCCTTAATTGCGGGATAATTTTTTATACAATTATCTTACTGCGTAAAGTTGAGGCTTGTGTGTAGTGTCGCTTGTATCTGTTGGAACTGTGTCGTTGATATTGTTCCAAACTACGCTCCCAAAAAACTCGGGTTTATGTGTAGTGTCGCTGGTATCTTGGGGAACGGTGTCGTTAATGTTGTTCCACGCAACGCTACCAAAAAATTGAGGTTTATGTGTAGTGTCGCTGGTGTCTTGAGGAACGGTATCATTAACATTATTCCATGCAACACTTCCATAAAATTGTGGCTTGTGAGTGGTATCAGTCGTATCTGTTGGAACGGTATCTGTTACTGCGTTCCAATTAGCCATAGCGAAGGCGAGACCGGTTTTACCTGTTTGTTTAGATGCTTGAATGGCAGCCACAGACATTAACAACGCACCTGCAATAAGTAGTTTTTTCATTGGTTAACCTTTTTTAGTTAAAAATGTCATTCATAGTTCCCAATTATTGTGCCAACCAATGATTTATAAAAGAAAAATTTCTATGAATAAATGTTATGCTTTTACCTGCGGGATCAATTCGTTTTCTTTGCTGTGCGCAACATTTATAAAAATGTTTAAAAAGGTTTGTTTCTTCACCCTATTATTAACAAATTAAAATCAGAAACAGCTGAAGTTGAATAGATAAGCCCCCGTACAAAAGTGAGACATACGGAACGATTAATAGCAGCATGTAGCTGTAACTTAACTTAATTTACGCAAAAGTTTTTACGCCATTTCTCTTTCAGCAGCCTCATAAATTTTCTTCTTTTTCCAATCGTACCATTTCATGGGAGCAGTTTTTTTCATAAGCGTATCAATACTCCGCATGCCCAAAAGATTCCATGCACCTTTTAACTTTCCGGCAACGCTGTTGTTAAGGGCGCGAAGACTCATTGCAAAGCCGCTATCGAGATATTCCATGTGATGCCAGTAACCCCCCGGCATAAATAAAGTATCACCGTGCTGGAGTGTAATATCGTATCCATTCGCATATTGCACGGCAGGAAATTTTGCAAAATCCAGCTTGCTTTTTTCACTGTCATAATAATTGCTGAAATCTGCAATGCTCAGCACTTCGAAAGGTTTCCGATACAGCTTGTGCTGCTCGGTATAGGGAAATAATAACACTCGTTTGCCACCCATAAATTGCGTGTGAAAAATATGGCTTAGGTCAATATCAAAATGCATGTGCGTAATGGAGCCACGACCGCCTACAAACAACATAGGCACACGTTTAACAAAACCTTTGGCAAGATGGTCGGGCCAATCAAAGTCTTGTGTTAACTGCGGTGCATGATTAAAAATGTTGAATAAAAAAATGCGCCATGCTGCCGGTCCACGACGAATCATATCAATGTATTCGCCAAATGTTGTGTAATCGTCGGCCTTGTTTACCGGCGTGTAAGCATCGCTCTTTACGTTGTTATAAATGCCCACACGTTTATCGCCAACGATTTCTTTAAAATAATCCCAATTCCATTTTGTGTAAGCAGGCCACTCTTTCGCAAGGTCTTTTATTATTAAAGGAATTTGAGGATCAAAATAATTTTTTTTAAACTCTTCACCGCTAATATTGGAAACAACATCAACCGGGCGTAGCTGCATAAAAATCAATTTCGAACAAAGTTAATATGAACAAATTGTTAAGCAAATGCTGCAATTTAAAATGGGTATAAATTTATTATGTGGCAATGTCCGCAATATTTTACATTTTTTTTTAGCCCCGCGGCGTTGCTACTATCAACCTTTTGTTGCGTGGCACTCTTGTACTGTTGAAAGCTTACTAAACAACTTAAATGACTCTACAAATAATTCGTGCGATTCGTGTAATTCGTGTTACTATCTTTACCATCCAATTAATCAACTAATGAAAAACATTATTACCGCTTTATTTTTTCTGTTTGCTTTTGATACAATTGCGCTTGCCCAAACAAAAGAATCACTCGAATCAACACGTGTGCTCCTTCCCAATGGATGGAGTTTAACGCCTATTGGCACTTCATTACCTCTTGGCGATTTACCTCTAAACATTACCGTTTCTCCAACAAAAAAATATTTAGCAGTAACAAACAACGGGCAAAGTGTGCAAAGCATTCAGTTGATTGATCCGGTAAATAATAAAATTCTTCACACTATTGAAATTCCTAAAAGCTGGTATGGTTTAAAGTTTAGTGCCGATGAAAAATTTTTGTATGCATCTGGCGGTAATGATAACCGGATTTTAAAATATGCGATTCAGAATAATCAACTTGTTTTAAAAGATACTATTCAGCTTGGCAAGGAGTGGCCTTACAAAATTTCACCTGCAGGTATTGAAATAGACGATGCGAAACAAACCATGTATGCAGTAACAAAAGAGAACAACAGTTTATATACAATAAACTTAAAAACAAAAAAGTTTGATACGCTTGCATTAAGTGCAGAAGCATTCACTTGTGTTTTATCTCCAGACAAAAAGAATTTATATATCTCCCTTTGGGGAGGCGACAAAATTTTAATCTACAATCTTCAACAAAAAAAATTGATTGACAGTATCGCAGTTGGGGATAACCCTAATGATATTTGCTTCACGAAAAATGGCAAATATTTATTTGTTGCCAACGCAAACGACAACTCCGTTTCAGTAATTGATGTTGCTCAAAAGAAAGTTATTGAAACATTGAATGCTGCTTTGTATCCATCTTCACCAAGCGGCTCTACAACAAACAGTGTAGCATTAAGTGCGGATGAAAAAATTTTATACATCGCCAATGCAGATAATAATTGTCTTGCTGTTTTCGATGTAACCATGCCTGGCTCGAGTAAATCAAAAGGTTTTATTCCCGTAGGCTGGTATCCAACTTGTGTAAGGGTGATTGGCGATAAAATTTTTGTTGCAAATGGAAAAGGATATACTTCTTATTCAAATCCCAAATACATACCTTTCGATACAAGTTCAACTTACAGTCATGCACAGGGTGAAGAAGCAGAACAACAATATATAGGTGGGTTATTCAAAGGCACGTTAAGTATTTTCGCTTCACCAACAACAGAGCAACTTGCAAAATATTCACAACTTGTTTATCAAAACACGCCCTATCATAAAGAATCAGAATTATCTGCCACAATTGAAGAAGGCAATCCCTTACCTAAAAAAATTGGTGATAGATCTCCCATTAAATACGTATTCTATATCGTAAAGGAAAACAGAACGTACGACCAAGTGCTCGGCGATATTCCCGAAGGTAATGGCGATACAAGTCTTGTGTTGTTTGGAGAAAAAGTAACACCCAATCTGCATGCGCTTGCAAAACAATTTGTATTGCTCGATAATTTTTATTGCGATGGTGAAGTAAGCGCCGACGGTCATAATTGGAGTCTTGGCGCTTATGCAACAGACTATCTTGAAAAAACATGGCCCACAGGTTATGGCGGTCGCGGTGGTGAGTATGATGGTGAAGGCAATCGCGCTATTGCAAACAATAAAAATGGCTTTTTGTGGGATGCTTGCAAACGAGCCGGTGTAAGTTACAGAACGTATGGTGAGTTTATAGGTGAGGGAGGAAAACCCACTATTCCTGTTTTACAAAATCATTATTGCACATACTATACACCATGGAATCAAACAGTTCGTGATACCACACGTGTTAACCAATGGAAAAGAGATTTTGATTCACTGCTTGCTGCAAATGCATTACCACAATTGAATACGTTGCACATCATTAACGATCATACAGAGGGATTGAGCAAGGGACGACCAACTCCTTTTGCTCATGTTGCAGATAATGATTTAGCAATTGGAATGTTCATTGATTATTTAAGCAAAAGCCCTGTGTGGAAAGAGAGTGTTGTATTTATTATAGAAGATGATGCACAAAATGGCCCTGATCATGTTGATGCGCACAGAACTACTGCGTATGTGGCAGGTGGCTATGTTAAGCGTCATTTTGTTGATCATACTATGTATTCAACATCTTCAATGTTGAGAACGATGGAACTTATTCTCGGTATTCCGCCAATGACTCAATATGATGCTGCTGCAACACCCATGTGGCGCTGCTTTACGGCAACAGCCGACACAACCGCATTCACTGCATTGCCTGCCAATATTAATTTGAACGACAAGAATACCGTTGAAAATGCATGGCAAAGAAAAAGCGAAACATTCGACTTCAGTAAAGAAGATCGAATACCCGATTTAAAGTTTACAGAAGTTATATGGAAAGCAGTTAAAGGTGAGCAGGCAATTGTACCTGCACCAAAACGTGCCGCTTTTGTAAAGTTGAATGAAAAGAAAGATGAAGGTGAAGATGATTAAGATATTTAAGTGTCTAATGCCCTTACTTGCAATGCTCAATAGAATTATTATCGTACAAGAGTGCGACGCAACAGAAACTTAATAGAAATTCAAAAGCTGGTATCCAAATAAAAAAATTAATCTGCCTTACTCAATTTAAAAACGAAGATAGTAACACGCTTACAAAAATTTATTTCTCCATTTTATCTGTTGCATTCGTTCGTTTAATACTTTTAGCTCTACAATTGCCGCTTATGAATTTCTCCAGACTAACGTTTATTTTATTTGCACTTATTTCAATGACTGCAAAATCTCAATCTGAAAAAATTTTATCAAAACCATGGAAAGCCTATTGGATTGCCGTGCCCAATCAACCGCTGCACGATTATGGCGTTTATCAGTTTAGAAAATCATTTATACTTAATGCAAAACCTTCATCATTTATAGTACATGTTTCTGCAGACAACCGTTATAAATTATATGTGAACGGACAGTTTGTTTCATTAGGTCCTGCGCGAGGCGATATATTTCATTGGAATTATGAAACAGTTGATATTGCTCCATACTTACAGGCAGGTAAAAATGCGATAGCTGCTGTTGTATGGAATTATGGTGATATGAAACCTGAAGCGCAAATCTCCTATCGAACCGGTTTTATTTTGCAGGGTGACGGAGAAAATGATTCAATCATCAACACCAATAAAAGCTGGAAATGTAAGCGGGACAGCAGTTACAGCCCGAAAGAAGTGCTGATTACATATTCATATTATGTTGCTGGTCCCGGCGAAACCATCAATTACAACCTGGCAGATAAAGGATGGAAGAATATAAATTTCAATGATAGTTCGTGGTTGCCTGCAAATACCATTTCTGCGGGCTTACCCAAAGGAGTTTTTGGATATGATGTTGGATGGATGCTTACACCTCGTTCGATTCCTCAAATGGAATTAATCCCCCAGCGATTACAAAAAGTTAGAAAAGCAGAAGGCGTTCAATTGCCTGAAAATTTTCCTGCAACAAAAACGTCTGTTATCATCCCTGCCGATACAACTGCAACAATTTTACTTGACCAAGGTTTTGAAACAAATGCTTATCCTGTCCTTATATTCAGTCAAGGAAAAAATGCAAACATTACTTTAGGATATGCAGAGGCATTATATGTTGAAGAACCAAATGAAACCAACTGGAGAGCATTTCATCAAAAAGGAAACAGAAATGAAATTGAGGGAAAAAGATTTATTGGCGTAAAAGACAGTTTAATTTCAGACGGTAGAATAAAACAAGAATTCACTTCTTTATGGTGGCATACATATCGTTATATGCAAGTACGTGTAGAAACAAAAGATGAGCCTCTTGTAATTGATGATTTGTATGGAATATTCACCGGGTATCCTTTTAAAATGAATGCGCAGTTTGATGCAGGCGATGATACACTCAATAAAATTTTGGAAACGGGTTGGCGTACGGCACGTTTATGTGCTGTGGAAACATACATGGATTGTCCATACTATGAACAACTGCAATATATTGGCGATACCCGCATACAATGTTTGGTATCGTTATACAACAGCGGCGATGATAAACTTATGAGCAATGCAATAACGCTGCTGGATAATTCACGCATGGCAGAAGGCGCAACACTAAGCCGTTATCCCACCGCTAACGCGCAAGAGATACCGCCATTTTCTTTGTGGTGGATAGGCATGTTGCACGATTATCGCATGTATCGCAATGATGATGATTTTATAAAAAGCAAGTTGCCCGGTATGCGGCAAGTGTTGTGGTTCTTTAGTAAATATCAGCAAGCAGATGGTTCATTAAAAAACACACCTTACTGGAATTTTACCGATTGGTGTGAGATAAAGGGATGGCAAAATGGAATGGCGCCTTTTGGTGCCAATGGAAATTCCGCAGCGCTTGATTTGCAGTTGTTATGGGCATATCAATTAGCGGCAAAACTTGAAAATGATTTAGGCATGCAGGAATATGCAAAAAAATATCAGGATGCCGCAACGCAATTAATTCAAACAATAAAGAAAAAATATTGGGATGCATCTAAAAAACTTTTTGCCGATACGCCTGAAAAAAATGTTTTTTCTCAACACACCAATTCGCTTGCCATACTAACAAATACCATTACAGAAAGCGATGCAACTGCTCTTGCAAAAAAAATCATCAGCGACACAACGCTTACACAAGCAACAATATATTTTAAATATTACGTGCATCAAGCCTTAACCAAAGCAGGTTTAGGTAATGATTATTTAAATTGGCTCGACGTATGGAAACAAAATCTTGCAATGGGCATGACCACATGGGCAGAGATTTCCGACATTAACAAGTCGCGTTCCGATTGTCATGCATGGGGCGCAAGTCCAAACATAGAATTGTATCGAACGGTGTTAGGCATTGACAGTGATGCACCCGGTTTTAAACGCGTAAAAATTATTCCGCACTTGGGTTCGCTTACACATGCAAGCGGAAAAATTCCTCATCCGCAAGGTGAAGTTTCTGTGGACTATCAGCAGAGCAACGACGGCTGGAAAGCATCAATAGCACTGCCTTCCAACACTTCGGGTTATTTATTATGGAAAGGAAAGAAATACGAATTAAAAGCCGGTGATAATTCAGTGATGCTCGGCAAATAAGTGAAGGATTTTTATGAGCCAGACTTCAGAATATCTATTTAACTGCCGTTGCGTCGCACTCTTCTTCTGAAGTAATACTCTTGAGCCGATCGCTCCATTATTGCGGGGACTATTCTTTCAAAAAATATTTTGACAGGAATGAAAGCATTCTTGTCTAAAAAATTTGTTCCTTTACACTGTCTTAAACCCTAAAACACTATGGAAAAACAGTTGTTTGATCTCACCGGTGTAAACATTCTGGTCGCTGAAGATGACCCGATAAGCATGATTATAGTTTCTAAAATGCTTGATATAAAAAATGCTTCTGTTCTTGAAGCAGAGAATGGCGACGAAGCTATTGAACTGCTTAATGAATCTCCCAATGTCAACGTCGTGCTTTTGGATCTTGAAATGCCCAAGATGAATGGATATGTTGCCGTTAAAAAAATAAAAGAACAACATCCATCTTTACCTGTGCTTGCAATCACAGCAAATTTGATTGATAAAAAAATGGCAACTTCACTTTCTGAAAACGGTTTTACAGATGCTATCTCTAAACCATTTAAACCAGAATTGTTTTACAGCAAAATTTTGAGCGCACTTAACAATAGTTTGAAAGATTGAGTTGGTTTTTCAATTTTTATTTTTAAGCGAATTTATTTTGATTCGCTTTTTTATTTATCGAAATGAGACCGTAATTCCACATTTGTACTGAAGAAAATATCATTACGAGTATGAATAGACTTCTTTTAGTTAAACCTAAACACACTAAAAATAAAAATCACCAAAAGCAAAATCATTTGAATAGTAAGAATAGCTGTAATTCTTTTTTTGATGATAGCAAATTGATTACTGTTATTACTTATTAAATCTGATGCAAGCATCTTTTTCAATTTTAAAGCTTGAGGTCTTGCAATAAGCAAACCATTTAATACTGCCAGCAATACAAGTGTCATTTTTATTCTAAACCATATTTGTTCTGCTACAACTCCATGTAGTGATGCCACCATTGAAACACCGCTTAGTATCAGTAATCCTGCACCAATGCCAATGAATCGTGGAAATTTTGCTGAAACAGAATTGATGAGAATTGCTTTTTGTTTATCAATCTCAAGATATTTCCAGAATTGTTTATAAGTGATAGCATCTGCAAGCGTCGTACCTGCCATCATTGTTATGCCGATAATATGCAACACCAGACTTACATGAAAAATTGTTGTTGTTGACATGATAAAAATTTTTTATGATATTGAATTAATAAGCTACTTCCACAAGAAATTTGTACGTGTTGGAATCGCATAAATGATGAAGCATGAAATGAGCAACATCTGCACGTGAAATAGATAAGCATGAGGGCAACCATTCATTTACTGCGAAGCGATATTTACCGGTTAGCGGTTTATTTGTTAATCGCGGCGGACGAACAATTGTATAAGTAAGATTTGATTGTTTGAGTATCTTCTCCATTTTCAATAAATCGCTGTACATGTTCTTAAGAATGCTTTGCAGGATTTTTGAAACGATGCGAAGAAAAAAAGATGCTAAAGGATTTGTCTCGACAGCCGACGCGGAGATGCACATAATGCGATGCACACCATGTTTCTCCATTACTTGTACAATGTTTGCAACACCTTGAGAATATACTGTTGTTGGTTTTGTTGAATTGATGCCGAGCGCTGATAAAACAGCATCTTGTCCTTTCATTGCATTGTCAAATGTTGCAGGTTGAAACGCATCTCCTTTTACAATGGTAAGATTAGAATGTTCTATGCCAAGCTTTGAAGGAGTTCTTGCAATAGCGGTTACTTCGTGACCCTCATCAAGCGCTTGCTGAACAATGTTACGACCAATGCCACCTGTTGAACCAAATACAATCAGTTTCATAAAATAGAATGTTTAGAAAATAATATTTATGCAGCAACTTCATACTTGTTGAGTAAAGAACAGAACGCACAAGAGTGCGACGCAAGAGAAGCGTCATAGTAGCAATGCTGCTTGGCTCAAAAAAAATAAATGCACACGTCAATACTCAACTACATAAAATTGCTTGTTGTTGAGAAGAGACATTTTGTTGTGTTGAGTTGTGACAACTAAGTGAGAGATTTTAATTTTTCGGGATTGCTTTGAATAAATATGTTGATGATCGCATTATTTTTTACTTCAAGTGTTATGAGGCTGATTGGTTTATCATCTATGAAAGACGCCAAGGCAGGCATATTATTTACCAACACAAATTTTGTTTTGAAACCGGGAGTGCTCAACAATTTCTTTACAACATTTAGTGCTAACGATGCAACATTCTTCGCGCCATATATTGGATTAAGCACTGCGCCAATCTTTTGTCCGTCCACCGTAACCGATGTGCCGCCGCCATCAGCAACAAGAACAATATCTTCCTGCAATAAAGCAATTAAACCTTCCATATCGCCTTCAGTGCATGCCTGCAAAAATTGTTTAAAGATGCGTTCATGTGTTGCCACATCAATTTGAAAACGCTTCTTATCATCTTTTAAATGTTGGGAAGCTCTTTTAAAAATTTGACGACAGTTATCATTTGTTTTGCCAATAATTTCCGCTATTTCGTCGTAATCGTAGCTGAATATTTCTTTCAACAAAAACACTGCCCTTTCCTGTGGTGTAAGTTTTTCCATCATCATCATAATGCCGATGGATAATGGATGAAATATTTCAATTGCATTGTGAGCATTTTCTTCCTGCGACACCAATGGTTCAGGCAGCCACTGACCGATATAGTTTTCCCTTTCTTTTTTTATCTTGTTGAGATGATTGATGCTTTTATTTGTAACCGTTTTTACAAGATAAGATTTTGGATGCTGAACGGTTGAGGTGTCGAGCGTGAGCCATTTTTCATAAGTGTCCTGAACAATATCTTCTGCATCTGCAACAACGCCGAGCATATTATACGCAACTGAAAACAAGAATGGTCTGTATTCAAGAAAAATTTCTGTCTTTGTCATGAGGTTTGCACTTAGACAAAATTAGCGCTCTGTTTGTGACAGAGGAAAGGTTGAAAAGTGAAAAGCATAATGTTAATCGTGAAACGTAAGACGGCAAACCTCAAAACTGACGTTTCACGTCTCACGTTTCACGTCTCACGAATGATGCAACATTTATTTTGCAATTAGAAGCTACAACAACGATTACTTCAGCGCTTTCAAACCTTGATAATAAGCGCAAACATTATTTACAATACATATTTCACATTTGGGTTGGGGTCTGCAGGTATCTCTTCCATGAAACGACATTGCCATACCTGCATCCCATTCTTTTTGCGGAAGCGCTTCCATTATTTGTTTTTCAATTTTTTTGGGGTCTGTTCCGGTGGCAATACCTAAACGTGGCGCAACACGCACTACATGCAAATCAACAATCACTCCTTCTGCCGGTGCGCCTGCTTCGCGCTTAATAACATTTGCAGATTTTCGTCCTATGCCGGGCAACGCTGTAAGTTCATCGAGCGTGAGAGGAATGTTGCTGTCTTTTTTTATTTTTTGTGAAAGCTCAATAAGCCATTTGGCTTTGTTGCCGGCATTTCTTACACCTGCAATATATGGAGCCAGTGAATCTTCATTTGCATTTGAAAGTACTTCCATGTGGGGAAATGCTTCAAACAACTTTGGTGCAATTTGATTAATATGCCTGTCTGAATCTTGTGCAGACAAAACAACCATCACGACCAGCTGATAAACATTTTTGTAATCAAGCGGATGTTTTTTGCCGTTGTATTTTTTTAGCAATGGCTGCAGTGCATCTGACCAGTTAACGGTAGTTGGTGTTATAGGCATAACAAAATTTTTGGGCGATAAAACTACAATAAAGAAATTATGTGTTTGTTATCTTGTGATTATCGGTTTGAAATTGATGACTATTTTTTCAAAGATTTCCAAATAAAATTGCCATCACCATAACTTAAAAAGCGAAAATTATTTTTCAATGCGTAGTCATAAATTTTTTTCCAATCACTACCAACAATTGCAGCCACAAGTAACAACAATGTTGATTGTGGTTGATGAAAGTTAGTAATAAGAGCGCTTGCAATTTTTAAATCATAACCCGGCGCAATGATGATTTGTGTTTTGCTGATGAGTGTTTGCAGACTCTTTTTTTTCATCCACTGTAATAATGCTTGAAATGCCTGCTCTGTTGTAATATCGGTTGCATTCATTTCATAAACTTCCCACTGGTGAAGTTGTAAATTTTCCTGACTAATATTTGAGTCATGAATTATTTTAACTCCGAGCCAATACAAACTTTCAATCGTCCTTAATGAAGTTGTTCCGACTGTAATAATATTTTTATTAAGATGTTGAAGCAAATTTTCAATCAGTTCTTTATTCACTTCAAAAAACTCATAATGCATTTCATGTGCTTCAATCGTTTCTGTTTTTACAGGTTTAAAAGTGCCTGCTCCAACATGCAGTGTAACAAAATCTCTGCGAATGTTTTTCTTGTTTAATTTTTCAAACAATCTGTCTGTGAAATGTAATCCTGCTGTAGGCGCAGCAACAGAACCTTCATATTTTGCGTAAATGGTTTGATATCTTTCTTTATCGGTTTCTTCTGCGTCACGGTTAAGATAGGGTGGAAGCGGAACAGAGCCGGCATAATGTAAAACTTCTGCAAAGCTTAGTGATGGCTCGCTCCATAAAAATTCTATCAAAAAATAATCATTTTGCTTTTCGAGCTTTCTTGCTGTTAACATCACTTTTTTATAATCATCATTAATCTTAATTATTCTAATCAATGGTTCTTCTTTCCATTTCTTTGCGCCACCTACCAAACATTTCCATTTCACTCTTCCTCTTTTTGTCATTGCTGTTGTAATATCAGGATATTCATCAGCAGGCTCCAAACAAAACAATTCAATCACACTCCCCGTCGATTTTTGAAACAATAATCTTGCTTCAACAACTTTTGTGTTGTTAAACACAAGCAATGTTTCAGAAGGAATATGTTCATCAAGATTGTAAAAAATATCTTCTTTTATTTCACCATTTTTATAAATAAGCAATTTGCTTTCATCTCTGTTTAGTAAAGGATATTTCGCAATTCTTTCTTCGGGTAATTCGTAGGTAAAATTTTTTATTGATAAACTCTTTGGATGCATCGGTGTTTTGTGGAAGTATGCAAAGTATAAAAGTATGTAGAGTAAATAAAGTAAAAAATATTCTCGTCTGTAAAATGAACAGTCAATATAACAAGGATGCTTTAAGCCCTCTCCTTTGGAGAACCTGTCCCGATTCTTCGGGAGGGTTTGGGTGAGGTCTCTGCCTTCCGTTTCACAATCTTCAACCCGCTCCAGATATCACTTACAGCACACACCTTTATATCAACCCAACCTTTTGGTAAAACAACTTCTCTTATCACATCTTCAGTTACATCTGTTGCTATGCCGGCAGATTTTTTATACCATGAAACCCATATCACCAGCTTTTCATTTGCATCTTTAATCAGCTTTGAAAATTCTTCTTCGAGTTCCTTTTTTGTTTTTACAAACAAATGAACAACATCTGCTTTTGAAGTTTCTTTTATCAGTTGCTTGCTAATATCACATTCGAGCAAAGCCATGTAATCTTTCGGCGCATTTACCAGCTTTACTTTTGAGTCTTCTTTTATGCCAAGCTTTTTAATAAGCGGCGTTCCTGAATATCCAACCATAAATTTTTATTTTAGTAATTCACATTAATTCACAGCTATGCACATTAAAAGCAGATTCGATCTTAATAAATTACTCTGAAACATATATTCCTGCTGCATTTAAACTCATTTTGCTTACTGTGGAAAAAATAGAAATCAAATTTTTAGTTTGAATTGTGGGAAAAAGTGTTATTTTGTGTAAATAAATGGAAAAATTTCCAAAAATTTGTAAATGATTGGTTTTCTTGGCGAATATGAGGCTACGCTCGATTCCAAAGGGCGCTTTTTATTACCCGGTGGTCTTAAAAAGCAAATCCCCGAAGGCGAAAACCGTTTTGTCATTAGTCGTGGTTTCGAAAAATGTTTGAACCTGTACCCGATGAAAACTTGGGAAACCATAATGGAGCGCATTGGCAAACTGAATGATTTTGACCCCAAAGTACGGCAATTTAAATTGTTGTTTTTGGGTGGTGCCACAGAAGTTGAGCTGGATACTGCAGGCAGAATGTTGCTGCCGCCTTCATTGAAAGAACATGCGGGATTGAGCAAAGACATCGTGCTTGCCTCAAACGTTGATAAAATAAATATATGGGATGCAAATAAGTATAAACAGTTCTTTGAAGAATTTTCATCAGATGCATTCAGCAGCCTTGCAAAAGAAGTAATGGCAGGTGAGAACATGGCATAAAAATTAGGAATTAGAAATTGGGTGTTTGGATTAAAAAATCAATGTGATGAAAGAAAAAAATTCGAAATCTGAAATCCGAAATCCGAAATCGCAGAGCAGTCAAAAATTTGAAACGGAATCCAGACCTTTCGAATTTCGAGATTCGAATTTCGATTTTGTATATCACGTTCCTGTTCTCTTTCATGAAAGCATTGATGCGTTAAACATCAAACCAGATGGTGTGTATGTTGATTGCACTTTTGGTGGTGGTGGTCACAGTCGTGGAATTTTAGAACAATTGAATGAACATGGAAAATTAATTGCGTTCGACCAAGATGCAGATGCGCAACAAAACTTGCCCAACGATGAGCGCATCATTTTTGTGCCGCATAACTTTCGTCATCTGCAACGGTTTCTTCGCCTTCATAAATTTTCCAAAGTTGATGGTGTGTTTGCTGATTTAGGTGTAAGCAGTCATCAGTTTGATGAAGCAGAACGTGGCTTCTCTACTCGATTCAATGGTCCGCTCGATATGCGCATGGATAAACGACAAGAGCAAACCGTAGCAGATATTTTGCTCAATTATCACGAGGCGCGACTTCATAAACTTTTTGAACAATACGGCGAGGTGACCAATTCAAAAACATTGGCAAAGCATATTGTACAGCATCGTAAAAATGCATCGCTAAAAACGATTGAAGAGTTTAGAACGCTGTTGTCGCCGGTTATCAAAGGCAATCCCAATAAGTATCTGGCGCAGGTGTTTCAGGCGTTGCGCATAGAAGTGAATGATGAAATGGGCGCATTAAAAGAAATGTTGCAACAACTGCCGCAAGTGCTCAACACAGGTGCAAGAGCCGCTATCATTACTTTTCATTCTCTCGAAGACAGGCTTGTAAAAATTTTTTTCAAGCATGGTACTTTCGAAGAAGAACAGCATCATCCGTTTTTGCGGCAGGAGAAAAAAAGTGAGTTCAAAGTCATCACAAAAAAACCAATTGTTCCATCTGATGAAGAACTGAAAATAAATCCCAGAGCAAGAAGTGCGAAGCTGCGTGTTGCGGAAAAACTCTAAAGCAAAATGTTAAGTCATTCAGAAGAGGAAATTTTTTATGAGCCCAGCCGTTGAATATTTATGAAACTTCCGTTCCCGTACGTACGGGACTCTTGTACTGGTGAATCAGCTTTGAGCTGTGAACTTCGAGCTTCGAGTTTTGCTCATAGCTCACGGCTCGAAGCTCGTAGCTTGCTCAATAATGTTCCGAACGTACAAGTGAGTGACACAACAGGCGATGAGTAAAGAAGATCAACTCGTCCCACAAAAAAAATTATAACAATGAACGACGAAAATAAACAATCAATGAAATCAAAAATAACGCTTACCAAATGGGTGCGTTATGAATGGATAGTGAAGAATCTTTTGTTCTTTTTATTTCTTGCGCTGCTTGCTGTTATTTATATCGCGAACGGACATGTGGCTGATAACACGATTAGAGATATAAACAGTACAGCGAAAGAAGTGAAGGAATTGCAATACGAATACAAGAGTTTGAAGAGTGAGGAAATGTTTAAAAGCCGAGAGTCGCAAATTGTGGAAGCCGCAACGCCACTGGGTTTGAAGATTCCGGATGAACAACCGATGCGGCTGAAATCTGAAAACGACAAATGAAAAACCGGCATACCCCTTTGAAAAAAGTTGTTGCTAACCTGTAGCACCGCAAACAATGGAAATAAAACGCGACATATCGTGGAGAGTGTATTTGGCGTATATCGCAGTCGCGGTTATTTGCGTGTGCATTTTTGGAAAAGCAGTTTACATACAGCAAGCGCAGGGAAAATTTTGGCGCAGCCTTAGCGACAGCTTGCATTTGAAGATTCAGGAAATAGATGCTGACCGCGGCACCATTTACAGTGCAGATGGAGAAATGTTGAGCACGAGTATTCCGCAGTTTGATATATATGTTGACTTTGATGCAGATGGTTTGCGTGCAAACAAAGGAAAAGTATTTTACGATAATGTTGATTCGTTGAGCTACTGTCTTGCAAATTTTTTTAAAGACAGAACGAAGAGTGCTTACAAAAGAATTTTATTGAATGGTTATAAAAGTCATGACCGATATTATTTGTTGAAACGCAAAGTGAGCTTTGAAGAGTACAAGCAATTGCGCACTTTTCCGCTGGTTCGATTGGGCAAAAACACGAGTGGTTTTATTGCCGAAGTAAGAAACATACGATTGAATCCTTACCAGTTGCTTGCGTACAGAACGATAGGTCTTGACAGGCAGAACTCTCAAAAAGTTGGTCTTGAACAAACGTACGATACATTGCTGAAAGGCACTACAGGCAAGCGTTTGGTGCGATACATATCGGGCGGTGTTGCTGTTCCTGTGAATGATGATTATCAGGTAGAGCCCGAAAACGGAAAAGATATCATTACAACACTCGACACACATATTCAGGAAATAACAGAGAACGCATTAATGAAAATGATGGTGGGCAACGAAGCAGAACATGGTTGTGCAATTGTGATGGAAGTAAAAACAGGCGCAATAAAAGCAATTGCAAATCTTGGCAGAAAACAAGATGGAACTTATTGGGAAGATTTTAATTATGCAATGACGCCAACCGAGCCCGGTTCTACTTTCAAACTTGCAACACTTATCTCTGTGCTTGAGGATAAAAAATATACGCTCAACAGTCCAGTGGACTTAAACAATGGTACATGGCAAATCAATGGCAGAACAGTTTACGATGCAGAAGCACACGGTGTGTACGTAACAACAGTGAAACATGCTTTTGAATTGAGTTCAAATGTTGGCATGGCAAAGCTTGCATACAACAGTTATGCGTCGAAGCCTTCGCTGTTTACAAATCATCTTACACAACTGCATCTTGATTCACTAACAGGAATTGATTTGTATGGCGAAAGAAAACCGATTGTTTATAAACCGGGAAGCAGACATTGGAGCGCAACTACGTTACCGTGGATGGCATTCGGATACAATATCGCAATCACTCCGTTGCACACAGCAATGTTATACAACGCAATTGCAAACAATGGCACGATGATGAGACCTTATTTGTTACAAGCTGTAAAACAAGATGGAACAATCATTCAGGAAACACAACCAACGGCAGTGAAAAAAATTTGCAGCGATGCAACACTCCAAGCAGTGAAAGAATGTTTGATGGGTGTATGTAAAGATTCAGGTGCTACTGCATACAAATTGTTCAAAGGTGAATCTTTCACAGTTGCCGGAAAAACAGGCACAGCGTTGGTTGCAAACGGTTCACATGGTTATGCCGACCATATTTATCAATCATCTTTTGCAGGATTTTTTCCGGCAGAGAACCCGCAATACACAATTGTTGTTGTAATAAAAAACAAGCCGTTTGCAAAGTTGTTTTTCGGTGCATCTGTTGCGGGACCTGTGTTTAAAGAAATCGCAGAACGTTTGTACACACTCTACGTAAATAACGGTGTGCAATATGCAGCAACAGTGAACGACAGCAGCGATTACACGTACAGTGGAATGAAGCAGGATGTAAAAAAAATTTTAAGCACGATCGGAGTTAAGTATAAAGATTCTATAACGAATAATACACAGTGGGCGGCAGTGAGTAAAAGCATGGACAAGCCTGTTGTTTCAGCAGAGTATGTGAGCGAAAAAACAATGCCTTCGCTAACGGGAATGACGTTGAAAGATGCAGTATATATCTGCGAGAACATTGGTTTGAAGGTGAAGATAAAGGGAAAAGGAAAAGTGATATCACAATCGCTTGCAGCAGGAGAAAATGTTTCGGCAGGACAGTTGATAAATATTCAGTTGAATTGAACGGTGTCTGTACACTCGCAGAGTGTCTGACACCAGTAATTGAATGGGTGTCCGTACACTCGAAGAGTGTCTGACACCAGTAATTGAATGGGTGTCCGTACACTCGAAGAGTGTCTGACACCAGCATAAACTGATAATGATTATGAGCCCAACTATTGAATAAGAATGAAGCTTCTGTTGCGTCGCATGGAACATCCCGTCTCTAGCGGGACTCTTGTGCGGTTGGAACATTGTGGAGCTAAGGCGAAAACAGATGCCTCGTACTCGGCATGACAAGCTTAAGTTCTTAAAGTTGAAATTTTATTATTCAGCTATTCATCTTTCTTCAGCTTGTCATGCTGACGAAGGAAGCATCTTAAACATTGTTGAGCTAAGGTGATGAGCGAAATAAAACAAGAGGCGTTCTTTTTAAAAGCTATTAATAAAAACAAAAGCTTGGTCTCCCTCTCCTTTGGAGAGGGGCTAAGGGTGAGGTCAATGAAAAAACTTCAGGACATATTATATAAGGTGC